>MDTE01088481.1_pt1 | contig 26236 bp, 24 predicted proteins | sample 811231 | NCBI WGS metagenome assembly MDTE01 (sample SAMN05326651, study PRJNA326480) | marine metagenome | isolation source: seawater | place: Indian Ocean: Red Sea | collected 2010
GGTTGGGATGTCCCACTACATTTATGGCACTTTGACAAAGAAAGTATGCGAAAACTTTCTAAAAAATATGGCTTTGAAATCACTTCAATTCACCCTTTATATTTTGATTCATTTTATGTTTCATTACTAAGCTCAAAATATAAATACAAATCTTCTAAATTAGTTCAAGCTTTTTTTATTGGACTATATTCGAATTTAATCGCAAAACTAAAAACTGGAGAATACTCAAGCCTAATATACGTATTAAAAAAAGGCGTTTAAAACGATTTAAGCTATTTTAGCACGAAATGAAGTACTATTATTAAAAAATAAAAATGTCGCCTTACATAAAAAATTATAATTAATTGATAATCAGTTATTTAAGATTAATTCCCTGTTTTTTGTTTATATTTGCAAAATGTTTAGACTGTTTATATTATTTGTATTCGCATTATGTATTGAATCTCAATCTCAATGCTTAGGCACTGATTCGACTTACAGTACAAACATAAATTATAATAACGCTCAAGTAAATTGGAAAAAAGCAGATTCGGCATTCTTTTACAGAATAAGGTATAAAGATGTAAATGCAAGTGCTTGGAGCTTTCAAAATAATATTGATTCTTCAGAAACAAATAGACTCATAATTGGACTGACACCACAAACGCAATATATATGGCAAATAAAATCATATTGTGACAGTATAGGAAATGCCTCTTCACAATGGTCTACAGTAGATAGTTTTTTTACTGAAAATACAACACTAACATACCCTACAAATATTTATGCTAACAATATAACTTTTTACAATGCACAGGTTAACTGGACTGCAGCAACTAATACAGACCGCCTCAAAATTAGATATAGAATATTTGGAACAAACACATGGAATTATCTTTCCAATATTGCTGGTTTTATTTCGAGTACACAATTACCACAACTAAACCAACTAACTTTATATGAGTGGTCTATAATGTCATATTATGACACTACAAATCTGCTTGGTTCACTTTGGTCACCGAGTGATACATTTACAACAGCTCAGTTTATTCCAGCACCTTTTTCGCCTGTAATAAGCACTTCAATCAGCTCTACTTTGTGCGGAGATAAAGTAGATCTTTTTGTAACAATTAGTCAATCAGCTAATCAACCGGACATAGATCAGTCGGTTGTAACAACTAATGTAGGGGAATTTGATATTGGAGGGTTATCAATCGGTGATACTGTTTGGTATGCAGATATTTATTTATCAAATTTATCAGCTACTGCAACATTAAAAGTGGGAATCGTTTTTGGTCAAAACTATGCTTTTATAAACGCGGTAGACAGTTCAGGTGGTTTGATTGGCTTCTTTTCAATTGAAAATGAAACAAACGGTGTTAAAATCACTTCCACGTCTCCCCCAGATGGCAATAATTACACAAGCGGCTTAACAACTGATATTGCTTTTAATGAAATTTTTATTAATCCAAACTTTGGCACAAACCTTATAATAACTACAGATATAGAGTCTGAACTTCAAGACCAGATTATGATTACGGACACAATACAAATATATTGTCCCTCATCTACTTTTGAAAAAATGGATAATAAAAATACAATAGAGTATTTTAATTTACTAGGTAAAAATGCAAAAAAGAAAAAATACTCTTTTCAGATTCAAAACAATCAAAAGGAAATAATGATTTATGAATAAAGTTCTTGTTACTGGAGGTGCAGGCTATATAGGTTCACATACTTGTCTTAAACTAATAGAGATGGGGTATGACCCCATTATAATAGACAATCTGTCTAACACTAGCATTGAGAATGTTAAAGAGGTTGAAAATATCACAAATAAAAAAATAAAATTTTATGAGATAGATTGCTGTATTTCTAAAAAGCTTGATGTTGTAGTAAAAAAAGAAAATGGCATAATTGGAGCTATTCATTTTGCAGCATATAAATCAGTTGAAGAATCAGTAAGATTACCCGAAAAGTATTTTAATAACAATTTAAAGTCTCTTCAGTCTTTAATTGATGTTATGCACAATAATAATTTAAATCATTTAATTTTTTCTTCTTCTTGCACTGTTTACGGTAGCCCAGATAGTTTACCTGTAGATGAAAATGCTCCTTTGAAAAAAGCTGAATCTCCATATGGAGAAACAAAACAATTATGCGAAAAAATCATTGAAGAGTCGTCGTTATTTAGTGTTTGTCTTAGATATTTTAATCCAATCGGTTCGCACAATAGTGGGTTAATTGGTGACAGATCTGCTGATAAACCAGCGAATTTAATTCCAATAATATGTGAAGTAGCTTCTGGCAAAAGAAAAAAATTAATAATAAATGGCAATGATTATAACACGAAAGACGGTACTTGTGTGAGAGATTATATTCATGTTGAGGATTTAGCTATAGCACATATAAATGCTCTTAAGTACTGCGTCAGAAATAAAAGTAAGAGCATATTTAATGTTGGTACGGGTCAAGGGATATCAGTAGCTGAAACGATTAGAATTTTTGAAGAAAGTAACAAAATTAAACTTAGCGTTGAAGTTGGACCCAGACGAGCTGGTGATGTCGCTGAAATATACTCTGACATTAAAAAATCTAGTAAATATCTAAAGTGGAAAGCAGAAAAGTCCATTTCAGATGCGTTAAAGAGTGCTTGGAACTGGGAAACAAAAAAATAGATAACAAAAATAAACAGTTTAACTTAAAATTATTTTAATTTGAATAGCTTTACGTTCCACAAAGAATACTGACTTTTCAGATGTTTAGAATTAGTAAAAGACATATTGCAAAAACTATAACTTGGAGATTAATAGGAACTTTAGATACTCTCATTATCTCATGGTTAATCACTGGCAAATTAGCAATGGGAATAAAAATTGGGGTTACAGAATTATTAACAAAAATGATATTGTATTATGCTCATGAGAGAATTTGGTTTGTATCAAAAAACTTCAAAAGTAATGATAGACATATAATAAAATCATTTACTTGGAGATTTATAGGTACTTTAGATACATTTTTATTAGGCTGGTTTTTTTCGGGTAATCCATTTACGGGCCTAAAAATTGGATTAGTTGAGGTGATAAGTAAGTTGATACTATATTATTTGCATGAAAAACTATGGTATCAATTTAATTTTGGTTTAACCAAAAGAAAGTCTTAAATTTCAATTAATGAAAGATATATTTAAACAAGATTATAAAATATCCAGAAAGGACAGAGAAGTCTTACGTAAGCACAACTCTATTTTAATTTGGTTCACGGGGCTGTCAGGCTCAGGTAAATCAACTCTTGCGAATTTAATTGAACAAGAGTTATATTCATTGAAATTATCTACTTTTGTATTAGATGGTGATAATATAAGGCATGGTCTTAATAAAGATTTAAGCTTTTCAAGCACTGACAGAAGCGAGAACATAAGAAGGATCTCTGAAGTTGCTAAGCTTTTAACAGAAGCTGGTGTAATAACGATAGCGGCTTTTGTATCACCACTTAGAGAAGATAGAAATATGATAAAACACATAGTGGGTTCTGATAATTTTATTGAGATCTACGTAAATGCGAGTTTGGCTGAGTGCGAAAAAAGAGATACTAAAGGGTTATATAAAAAAGCTAGAGAAGGAGAGATTAAAAACATGACAGGAATTTCGTCCCCATATGAGGCGCCAGAAAACCCAGATTTAGAGATAAATACAAACAAAGAAACAGTTGAGGAATCAATTCAAAAAGTTAAAAAACTTGTAATAAGTAGGCTTAAATATGGTAAACTATACAATTGATCATTTAAGAGAATTAGAATCAGAAGCTATATATGTGATTAGAGAAATAGCTTCACAATTTGAAAACCCTGCATTACTATTTTCAGGCGGAAAGGATTCAATTTTGTTAACTCATCTAGCAAAAAAAGCATTCTATCCTGCAAAAATCCCATTTCCTCTAATTCATATAGATACTGGTCACAACTTTCCTGAAACCATTAAATTTAGAGATAATTTGGCAAACGAACTTGGAATTAATTTAATTGTCGGGTCAGTACAAGAAAGCATAGATAAGGGTCTCGTAAAAGAAGAAACTGGAGCAGATGCATCAAGAAATTTTCTTCAAATAACTACACTTCTTGATACATTAGAGAAAAATAAAATTGATGGTGCAATGGGTGGCGCTAGAAGAGACGAAGAAAAGGCTAGAGCAAAAGAAAGATTTTTTTCACACAGAGATGAGTTTGGACAGTGGGACCCTAAGAATCAGAGGCCTGAATTATGGAATATATTTAATGGTAGAAAAAACTATGGAGAACATTTTAGAATATTTCCAATTTCAAACTGGACTGAAATGGATGTCTGGGAGTATATAAAATTAGAGAACATAAAACTACCCAGCCTTTACTTTTCTCATACAAGGGATTGCATAATAAGAGATAATGTTATTCTTGCTAATTCAAATTATATTAAATTAAAAGAAAGTGAAGCGGTTCAAAAACTTAAAGTAAGATTTAGAACATGCGGAGACATGCCAATTACTGGTGCAATAGAATCTCAAGCAAATAATATTGATGACATAATTAAAGAAGTTGCTACTTCTAGAACTACAGAGAGAGGTGGGAGGGCTGATGATAAAAGAGCTGAAACAGCGATGGAAGATAGAAAAAAACAAGGATATTTTTAAATGGATAATAATAAAAAAGAACTATTAAGGTTTACAACAGCAGGTAGTGTAGATGATGGGAAAAGTACATTAATTGGTAGGCTTTTATATGATAGCAAATCCATTTTTCAAGACCAGTTGGATGCTGTTGAACGATCAAGTAAGGACAAAGGGTTCGACTACATTGATCTTTCACTATTGACTGATGGATTGAGGTCTGAAAGAGAGCAAGGAATTACAATAGATGTCGCTTACAGATACTTTGCAACACCTAAAAGAAAGTTTATCATAGCCGATACACCAGGACACATACAGTACACTCGTAATATGGTTACTGGCGCATCTACAGCTAACTTAGCAATTATACTTATTGACGCAAGAAAAGGAATGCTTGAGCAGACTCATAGGCACTCGTTCATTGCATCATTGTTAGGAATTCCTCACGCAATAGTATGTATAAACAAGATGGATTTAGTAAGTTATGATAAAGATGTTTACAATAAAATTGTGAGTGGGTTTAAATCATTCTCATCTAAACTAGACATTAAAGACATTCAATTTGTACCTATTTCAGCATTAAATGGCGATAATGTAGTAAACAGGTCAAAAAATATGCCTTGGTATCAGGGAAGCACTTTACTATATCATCTTGAAAATGTACACATTTCAAGCGACAATAACCAAATCGATTGCAGATTTCCAGTCCAAACTGTTATTAGACCTCACACAAAACAACATCAAGATTACAGAGGTTTTGCTGGCAGAATTGATGGCGGAATCTTTAAAGTTGGTGATAAAATAAAAACATTACCCTCAGGATTTTCTTCAAAAATCAAAAGCATAAGTACATATGAAACAGAATTAAATGAAGCTTATACCCCTATGTCAGTAAACATATTACTTGAAGATGAGCTTGACATTAGCAGGGGTGATATGATTGTGAGAGAAAATAATATGCCGAACGTTAGTCAGGATATTGAAATATTAGTTACTTGGATGAATCAACGACCTTTAACAAAACGAAGAAAAGTTATAATAAGACATACAACAAATGAATGTATAGCATTGATAAGAGAATTAAAATACAAGATAGATATTAACACTCTTCACAGAATTGAGGATATAGACTCTATAGAACTGAATGACATTGCTAGAATATCAATAAGAACTTCAAAGCCTTTATTTTTTGACAGCTATAAAAAAAACAGAAAGACAGGAAGTTTGATCTTAATTGATGAGCAAACTAATGAAACCATTGGCGCAGGTATGATTATAATTAAATAGTTTTAATGAAATCAATTCTAATAACTGGAGGTGCAGGCTTCATTGGTTCACATGTAGTTAGACTTTTTGTCAAAAAATATCCCAACTATAATATATATAATTTAGATAAATTGACATACGCGGGAAACCTAGAAAATATTTCTGATATTGAAAATTATAAAAATTACAGATTTATTAAAGGCGATATCTGTGACGTTCAGCTTTTAAAAAACATATTCAATAAATATAAATTTGATAACATTATTCACTTAGCAGCTGAATCACATGTTGATAGGTCTATCACTAATCCATTGGAGTTTGTGAACACTAATGTAATTGGCACTGTTAATTTACTAAATCAGTTCAAAGAATTACATAAAAGTAATTTGAATGGTAAATTATTTTATCATGTAAGTACAGACGAAGTATATGGTTCTCTTGGCAGAACTGGATATTTTACTGAAAATACTTCTTATGATCCAAATTCTCCATATTCAGCTTCAAAAGCTAGTTCAGATCATTTTGTTAGAGCATATGGAGAAACTTATGGGCTCCAATATATTATATCAAATTGTTCAAATAATTATGGTCCATATCAATTCCCCGAAAAACTTTTACCATTGTTTATTAATAACATAATAAATAGTCTTCCATTACCAGTATATGGTGATGGTAATTATACAAGAGACTGGCTTTATGTGAAGGATCATGCATATGCAATAGACATTTTATTTCACTCTAACAAAATTGGCCACACATACAATATTGGTGGCTTTAATGAGTGGAAAAATATAGATTTAGTTAATGAACTCTGCGCTCAGATGGATAAGAAGCTTAATAAAAAAGAAAGTAGTTCTAAAAGTCTTATTGAATTTGTGAAGGATCGTCCTGGCCATGATTTAAGATACGCTATAGATGCATCTAAAATTAACAAAGATTTAAACTGGAAACCATCTGTTGATTTTAAAAAAGGTCTAGCTTTAACGATAGATTGGTACTTAAATAATAAAAAATGGCTTAATAATGTTACATCAGGTGAATACAAAAATTACTATAAAAAACAATATTCGGGATGATTTTAGTTGAGTTCCTTAGCAATATTTTAAAAGAAAATGATTTATTGATAATCTTTGCTGGAATTTTTGGATCATATTTGGTCACATCACAATCACTTCCTTTCATTATCTACTTTAGCAAGATTAAGAATCTCACAGCTAAAGTTGACGAGAGAAGCTCTCACTCAAGCAACATCCCAAATATTGGTGGAATTGGAATCATTGCAGGAATCTATATAGTTACACTTTCTTTATCATTTTTCATATTAAATTACGAGGAATCAAAAATTATAATTGCTCTATTTATCTCACTATTAGTATTATTGTTTGTCGGTTTCAAGGACGATATGTTAGGGCTATCTGCAATAGCAAAATTGTTAACTGAAATTGGGACTGCAACTGCATTCATTCTTCTAACTGATTGTAGGCTGGATAATTTTTATGGTTTGTTCGGAGTTTATGAAATCAACTATTATGTTTCAATAATTTTATCGATTTTCATTTTTGTTGTAACTATAAACTCATACAATCTAATAGATGGAATAGATGGATTAGCAAGTGGTTATGGTATAATTGCGATGACTGGTTTTTTATTTCTTAGCTTATCGGCAAATAATATGATTGGAATTATATTGTGTGTAACTATCATTGGTAGTTTAGCTGGGTTTTTGAAGTTCAATTTATCAAAAGGGAAAAGAAAGATTTTTATGGGAGACACTGGTTCTTTAGTAGTTGGATTTCTGATATCTGTAATTTCACTTATTATTTTAAGTTCAAAAAATGATTACAGCCAAGTTTCTCAAAATGTTCCTGTTTTAGTTCTCTCAATTTTATCATTTCCCTACATAGATACAATCAGAGTTATGTTTATTAGAAGAAAAAATAAGCGGAGGTTTTTTGAGCCTGACAAAAACCATATTCACCACAAATTGATAAATGCTGGTAAAAGTCACATTACGTCATCGATCATAATTCTAGCAGTATATTTATCATCTGTAATATTTTGTATATTGTTTCATAAAATAAATATTACCATTCATTTTGTAATATCACTTTTTTATTCTCTAATTAGCTTATTGACATTAGTTTTCATTTTTGATAAAAATGAAAAGTTATAAGATATGTATAATTGGCCTTGGAAACGTAGGCCTTGATTTAGCAATTAATTTCAGTAAAAAGTTTAATACAATCGGATATGATAATGATAAAGAATTGATAAGAAAAATAAGAATTAGAAAAAAGAAAAATTTAAAAAATTCCAAAACACAAAAAAATGGACTTATAATATCTTACAATCAAAGATTAATAATTAATTGTAATGTTTATATTGTCACTGTTCCTACTCCGGTAGATAAAAAAAATATTCCTGATTTAAAAAACTTAATTGAAGTAACAAAATTAATATCTAAATTTCTATCTAAGGGAAATATAGTAATCTATGAAAGCACATTTTATCCAGGCTTGACAGAAGAATTATGTATACCTATACTAGAAAAAGATTCAAAACTTAAAATTAACAAAGATTTTTACGTTGGTTACTCTCCTGAAAGAATTAATATAGGTGAAAATAAGAAAATGTCTAATGATATTATCAAAATTACATCAGGATCAAATAAAACAGCAAGCAAAATAATTGATAATCTATATAAAATGGTCATCAAAGCTGGAACTTACAATGTAAAAAGCATAAAGCTGGCTGAGTCTGTTAAAATACTTGAAAACTGTCAAAGAGATCTTAATATTGCATTCATGAACGAAATTTCTAAATTTTTTAGTAAAATTAACGTCGATATAAATAAAGTTATAAAAGCTGCATCAACAAAATGGAACTTTGCTGAATACTACCCAGGCCTTGTCGGGGGCGATTGCATTGCTGTAGATCCTTACTACATTTTACATGCTGCAAAAAAAAACAATTTTGATCTTCCACTTATAAATCTAGCCAGAAAAACCAATGAGTCAATGACTAATTATATTTGTAACACAATTAAAAAAAAGTTATCTGCACTTAAAATTCAAAATTTAGCTTTTTTTGGAATATCGTACAAAAAAAATTGTAGTCAGACAAGTAATAGTATGTATCTAAAAGTTGCTTTGAAGTTAAATCTTAAGTATTCTGTAGATATTTATGATTACATGGCTAAGTCTGACAACTTACACCTAGAACTGAAGACTAATAAGTGCTTTAGAGATATAAAGTACGATGCTATTGTAATAGGAGTAGAACACAATAAATACAAGAAAATGAAATTTCAAAAAAATTTAAACAAAACTGCATTTCTCATTGACATACATGGTATAAATCTATATTCTGATAATAGAATACTATAATATTTATAATCTATTAAAACATGATTAATATTAAAAAAGTTATTTTTGAGGATAATGCAACAACTATACAAAACTGTTTAAATAACAGATTAAATAATTAGATGGATTGTGAAAAATATTGATTTGTGTTTTTTTAAAACCAAGACTTTTAGTTCAAAAGATGATTATTTCAGATTTAAGAGAGATATAAGAAAAACTACTGAGATTGCCGAAAAATTATGATTACAAATTCTACCAAAATCTATATAGCTGGCCATAAAGGAATGGTAGGTTCTGCCGTTTGGCGTGCATTAGTCTCTAAAGGCTATTCTAATTTAATTGGTAAAACATTTAGCGAACTGGATTTAAGAAATCAACAGGCTGTTAATGAGTTTTATAATTTAGAAAAGCCTGAAGTTGTGATTGATGCAGCAGCAAGAGTTGGCGGTATACTAGCTAATCACAATTACCCTTATCATTTTTTGATGGAAAATATGCAGATTCAAAATAACTTAATTGATGGTGCATTCAAATCTGGTATTGAAAAATTCATATTCTTAGGAAGTTCTTGTATCTATCCCAGAATGGCCCCTCAGCCTTTAAAAGAAGAATATCTTCTAACAAGTTCATTAGAAGCCACTAATGAATGGTACGCTATTGCAAAAATCGCTGGAGTAAAGGCTTGTCAGGCAATACGAAAGCAGTTTAGAAAAGAATATGTTAGTTTAATGCCAACTAATTTATACGGCTGTAATGATAACTTTGATTTAAATTCCTCTCATGTACTACCAGCAATGATTCGAAAATTTCATGAGGCAAAAGAAAAAAATCACAGTCCAGTAACTCTTTGGGGTAGTGGAACACCAATGCGTGAATTTTTATTTGTTGATGATTTAGCTAGCGCTATTATTTTTGCTTTAGAAAACAATTTATCTGAACATTTATACAATATTGGTACTGGTAAAGATATTTCTATTAAAGAATTAGCAACAACTATTCAAAAAACTGTAGGACACCTCGGAGAAATAATTTGGGATAGTTCAAAACCTGACGGAACACCCAGAAAGTTAATGGATGTTTCTAAAATGAAAGCTTTTGGCTGGAGTTATTTAACAGAGCTAGATGATGGAATTAAAAAAACGTATAATTGGTTTTTAGAAAATATTAATAATTTTAAAGAAATAAAATTGTGAAGGTAGCATTAATAACAGGTGTAACTGGTCAGGACGGCTCTTATTTAGCAGAGTTCTTACTTAATAAAGGCTATATGGTTCATGGAATCAAAAGAAGAGCGTCTTCACTAAACACACAAAGAATAGATCATATTTATCAAGATCCTCATGAACAAAATCCAAGATTTAAATTACACTATGGTGATTTAACGGACTCATTAAACATAACCAAGATTATTCAAATTTGTCAGCCAGATGAGATTTATAATTTAGGCGCTATGTCACATGTAAAAGTTTCATTTGATATGCCCGAATATGTTGCTCAAGTTGATGCGCTGGGTACGCTTAGAATTTTAGAGGCTGTTAGACTACTTGGCCTTGAAAAGAAAACTAAAATTTATCAAGCTTCAACATCGGAGCTCTATGGAGGAATGCCTGAAAATAAAAATGAAAAAGGGTTCTATGATGAAAACTCTCCTTTTTACCCGAGGTCTCCTTATGGTGTTGCCAAGATATATGGTTTTTGGATTACTAAAAATTATCGTGAGGCTTATAATTTATTTGCTTGCAATGGTATATTATTTAACCATGAATCTCCTAGAAGAGGAGAAACTTTTGTAACTCGAAAAATTACAAGGGCTGTTGCTAGAATAGCCTTGGGACAAAAAGAAAAATTTTTTCTAGGAAATCTAAACGCAAAAAGAGATTGGGGGCATGCTAAAGACTATGTAAGAATGATGTGGATGATACTACAAGCAAATAAAGCTGAGGATTGGGTAATCGCTACTGGAACAACTGCATCAGTTAGAGATTTTGTAAAGTTAGCTTTTAATGAGGTGGGGATACAGCTAGAATTCAGAGGGGATGGTCTTAATGAAAAAGCTTATGTTAAATCTTGTAGTAATCAAAAATATCAACTTAAAATTGGAATGGAAGTCTTAGCTATTGATCCAATATATTTTAGACCCACTGAAGTTGACTTCTTAATTGGAGACCCATCTAAAGCTAGAGAAAAACTAGGCTGGGTTCCAGAGTATAATTTACCCTCTTTAGTTAAAGATATTATGAAATCTGATCTTAAATTGTTTAATAATGAAAGTTAAATCTATTTGCTGTATTGGCGCAGGATATGTTGGAGGCCCTACAATGGCCGTCATTGCATTAAAATGTCCAAATATAATTGTTAATGTCGTTGATATTAACAAGGAAAGAATAAATGCTTGGAACGACTCCAATTTAGAAAATTTACCTATTTATGAACCAGGTTTAGCGGAAGTGGTTAAAACTGCAAGAGGAAGAAATTTATTTTTTTCAACCCAAGTTGAGAAATATATTGACGAAGCTGAAATGATATTCATTTCAGTAAACACTCCAACAAAAACATACGGTGAAGGTAAAGGTCAAGCTGCAGACTTGAAATATGTTGAATTGTGTGCGCGAACTATTGCAAGAGTGGCAAAAACAGATAAAATAGTTGTAGAAAAATCAACACTACCAGTGAGGACTGCAGAAGCGGTACAAACCATTTTAGATTCAACAGGTAATGGTGTTCATTTTGAAGTGCTTTCTAACCCAGAGTTTTTAGCTGAAGGAACAGCTATTGAAGATCTATTTAAGTCAGATAGAGTTTTAATTGGCAGTCAACAAACTGAAAGTGGTAGAGAAGCTGCAAGTGCGCTAGTTGATATATATGCTAATTGGATTCCTAAAGAAAAAATATACACTACCAATGTTTGGTCTTCAGAACTATCAAAGCTGGTTGCAAATGCTTTTTTGGCACAGAGAATTAGCTCTATCAATAGTATATCTGCTTTATGTGAAGAGACTGAAGCAGACATTGATGAAGTGGCTACAGCTATTGGAATGGATTCTAGAATAGGTAGTAAATTTTTAAAATCTTCAGTTGGTTTTGGTGGTAGTTGTTTTCAAAAAGATATTCTTAACCTTGTGTATATTTCTCAATCTCTTGGCTTAAATGAGGTTTCTGAGTATTGGCACCAGGTAATTAAAATCAACAATTATCAAAAAAGAAGATTTGCCAAAAAAATAATTAAATCACTTTTTGGAACAGTTTCAGACAAAAAAATTACATTTTTTGGTTGGGCGTTTAAAAAAGATACCAATGACACTAGAGAATCAGCAGCAATTTATGTTGCAGATTTCTTGATTGAAAATGGGGCTAAAATTCATGTTTATGACCCTAAAGTTAGTGAGCAACAAATGCTTTCTGATTTAGATATTTTAAATTCTCGAACATATGAAAAAAATAAAGAAGCTTTGGAATATCACTCTTGTCCATATCAGTCTTGTGAAAGCTCTCATGCTATTGCTGTGATAACTGAGTGGGATGTGTTCAAATCTTATGATTGGGAGAAAATTTATAGCAAAGTAATGAGTCCGGCTAAAGTTTTTGATGGTAGAAATATTTTAGATAAGCATGCTCTTAAAAATATAGGCTTTGAGGTGTACTCCATAGGAAAGTGCTAGAATTAATGAAAAAAACTATATTAATAACTGGAGCAGCTGGTTTTATTGGATTTCACTTATCCAAGCAACTAATTAAGCTAGGGCATAATATTATTGGCATAGATAATATTAATAACTATTATGATATTAATTTAAAGTTTGCAAGACTAAAACAACTTGGAATTAATAATGCTAAAGCAAAAGAGTTTAATAATTTATCTTACAGTAGTTTGCATGGTAAACAATTTCAATTCATAAGAATGAATCTTGAAGATAATACATCACTATCAAACTTCTTCAACAAATATAATTTTGATTTGGTTTGTAACTTAGCTGCCCAGGCAGGAGTTAGGTATTCAATTAAAAACCCACACGCTTATACTTTATCAAACATCACGGGTTTTCTAAATATATTAGAATGTTGTCGACATAATAATATTAAAAGGGTGGTTTATGCTTCAAGTTCAAGCGTATATGGAAATAACAAGCAAGTTCCATTTAATGAAAGTGATAATGTTGACAATCCAATTAGTTTGTATGCTGCTACTAAAAAATCTAATGAACTAATGGCTTATACATACAGTCATTTGTATGGATTGGAAACGATCGGTTTAAGATTCTTTACTGTTTATGGACCTTGGGGCCGCCCTGACATGGCTTATTTCTTGTTTACTGATGCAATAATTAATAATAGAGCTATAGATGTATTTAATAATGGCAATCTATCCAGAGACTTTACTTATATTGACGAAATTATAGATGGCGTTGTAAAAACCTTACTCAACAATTCTAAGAACAAAAGTTTATACAAACTATATAATATTGGAAATGGCAGTCCTGTTAATTTACTTGACTTTATAAATATTATTGAAAAAGAAGTCGGATTAAAATCAGTAAAAAATATGCTTCCTATGCAGCCTGGTGATGTTTATAAAACCTATGCAAACACAAAAAATATAGAGAAAGACTACACTTACAAATCAAATAATAACATTAAGCTAGGTATTAAAAAATTTGTTTCTTGGTATAAAAATTTCTACAATGTTTAAGCTTTGAGTAAAAGAGCCATATTGCGATGAAATATATAGTTGATAATGCAGCACATTTAACAATTACTATTATCAAAACTTGTGATCAAAAAAATTAAGAGCATAGTGTTAAAACTTGATGAACACACATTAGAAGTTCTGAAAAAGTCTTCAGCCTCTATGATTGTTAAGGCTTTAGGTATGCTAGTTGGCATTTTAGTAAGTGTTTTTTTGGGTCGTCAAATTGGAGCAGAGGGGTTGGGAATAATCAATTTAGCAAATTCCATTGTGACACTCATGCTAGTGATAACCTTATTTGGATTCAATAATGTTTTGATTAAAAACATAGCTATATCACATAATAATAATGACTTACAAAATATTAGTGACAATATATACACCTCTACTTATTTTAACGGGAGTTTAGCTTTTTTCTTAGCTATATTAGGCATAATAATTGCACCTTATCTTAGCAAAAAAATTTTTAACACTCCAGCTTTAGAAATTCCATTAATAATTGCTATTGCAATGATAATTCCTCAAACTTTTTCAAGAGTTTACGCTTCTGGCCTTAACGGATTTCGAAAGATATGGCAAAGTAATTTGGTAAATCAAGCATTAAGCATATGGGTTGTTGCAATTGGTATAGCTTTATTGCAATTTCTAAAAATTAAAATCACAGTAATCAATGTGGCAGTTCTCTACGCTATAGGTAGGTTAGTGGTCTCTTTCTCTGTATTTATTTATTGGAAAAGTATATTTAAATATAAAAAAAAGCCTAAGTTAATATTAAAACCAATGCTTAAAATGGCATTTCCGTTATTAATAGTTTCAGGAACTTCAATAATTGCAAGCAAGGCTGATGCTTTAATGCTTGGGTGGTTAAGCGATGTCAGACAAGTTGGTTTGTATACAGTAGCAACAAGCTTAGCACTGTTGGTAAGTATCTTTTTACAGCTGTCTAATGCAGCGATATCTCCTAAATTGGCAAGCTTATTTGCCGCAAAAAATATATCTGACATGAATGTTTTAGTAAAAAGAGTCACATCTGGGCTATTTGCAATTGGGCTTGTATTTTTGTTTACTTTTATTATTTGTGGTGACTTTTTTTTAAGCTTATGGGGTGAGGAATTTAAAGAAGCATATTTAATTTTAATCATTTTATCCATTGGTCAATTTTTTAATATTTCAACTGGCTGTGTTGGAATTCTTATGACTATGTGTGGATTTGAAAAGGAACATGGCTTAATTTCTGCTATATTCGTAATTATTAATCTTGTGTTAAATTATATTTTAATTAAGCTCTATGGTGCTTTAGGGGCTGCGGTTGCAACTGCAATAACCCTAACTCTTGCCAATATTACTAAGTTGATATTTGTAAAGAAAAAAATCGGAATTTTAACAATCCCCTATTTTAATTGATGATGGCAATAAAAAAGATAAAAATATTTGGAGAGAGAAACACTGGTTCAAGGTATTTGCAGAAACTTGTTGAGCTTAATTGTAATATTGATATTTTAAATGGTACACTTGATAAATATAAATTTTTGTTGAAAATTTTAAATAAAATGAAAATTAATCAAGAAACTGTTAGAGATTTATATTTCAAATTTAATACAAAAAAGGATTTAGGTTGGAAACATAGAGAAGTGGATCATTTTGATTTAATTGAAGCTAACCCATATGTAAATGAAATATTATTTTTAGTAATTGTAAAAAACCCATATTCATTTTTACTGTCACTAAAAGAAAAACCTTATCACAACCTTTCATATAAATGGCTAGGCTTGAAAGATTTGATAAAGGAATTTAAAAGTATAGGTTTCAATGATTTTTTAAAAAAAGAATGGCTTACAGTTGGAAGAGAAGCTAATAGACCTTCATATGAAAATCCTATTCAAATGTGGAACTTAAAATGTGCATCTTATTTTAAACTACAAAGTAAATACAAATGCTCTATTATTAGATATGAAGATCTTTTAGATAATCCTGAACTGGTTATAAGTAGAATCTTTAAGGAAAATAAAATTCCATTTAACAGCGTAAATTTCAAGAATTATAATAAATCTACAAAAGAAGAGGATAAGAATAGTGATTTCTACAAAAAAAAAATATGGTTCTGAACTATGGAAAGAAAAACTTACTCAAGAACACATCAATTTTATAAACAAGTATTTAGATAAAGAGCTCATGCAAGCTTTTGATTATAAGTTATTATAATAAGATGAAGATATGATTATGAAAAAAATTCTATTTCTAATTGGTTCACTAAATGGTGGTGGAGCTGAGAGAGTTTTACTTCAAATTCTTGAACATTTGAATCAAAAAGAATTTAAAAGTTATCTAGCGCTTGGTTCAATGACAGGCGAATACATTGAAAGTGTTCCTAAGCATGTTGAAATTATTGATTTATCATCTTCTTACAATGTCTTTGTTAAAAATATATTTTCTCTTAACAAATCGGTCAATAAATACCAAATTGATTTAATTGTGAGCTTTATGCCAAATGCTAATTTATTAGCATTAAGAACTAAATATTTTTTGAATGCAGGCTTAAAAGTTATTGTAACAGAACATAATAACCCGCACAAGAATTATTTAAAATCAAACTTTAAAATTAAAAGTTTGATTAAAAAAATTGATTTAAAATTTTTCTATAGATGCTCAGATAAAATAGTTACAGTTTCTAATGGAATTAGAAAAGAACTAATTAAAGATTTTAATCTTCCACCAAAAATTATCTCTACTATATATAATCCTGCTAACTTAAAGGATATTAGTAATAAAAAGCATGAAATGCCAAGTTTTTTTAGAAAGAAATCAAACAAAAAAACAATTATTTCAATTGGCAGACTGGTTACTCAAAAAGGTTATTTTGATATGCTAGAAATTATAAAACAGCTAAATGAAAAAATACCTGTAAGATTGATTATTCTGGGAGAAGGGCCATTGAGATGTGAGATCGAACAAAAAATCTTGGAGTTAAAATTAAAGAATGTTGTTTTTTTAATGGGTTTTGTTGACAATCCTTGGGCATATATTTACAACTCTGATGTTTATTTATCAACATCACTATGGGAGGGTTTTCATATGACAATAGTTGAGGCCATGGCGTGTGGTATTTTTCCAATTGTATCTGATTGTAATTATGGCCCAAATGAAATAATAAAAAATGAAGAAATGGGAAAATTAATACCAGTTCAGGTAAATAAGGAGTTTGTAAACGAACTTTTTTTGTTCTTATCTAAACATGAAACAGGTTACAAATACAATGCTTGTATTGAAAGATCTAAATTTTTTGAAACTAGTATAATAGTTGAACAGTACACCAAATTATTTAAATCTGCTTTATGAAAAAATACCAACAAATACTATTTTATATTAATAATATTCCTCCTGATTATGGAGGGGGCTATTTGAGAGCCTTTAAAATGGCAGCTAGATTTAAAGATAAGAATCTACTGGCAGGTATCATAACTTTAACAAAAAAAAAACAGTTTATTAAAACTGAGAATACGATATCTATAGATGACATTTTATTTTTGAAAACTAAGCTTTTTATAATAATTGAACTATTTGTTTTTTTGTATTCAAGACGTAATTCTTTTGACGTAATTTATGTAGTTTCTTCACATTGGCATACATTTTTTGCTGTACTTCTTTGTAAAATTTTAAACAAAAAAGTAATTATTGGTATTACACTTAGTGGTGTTGATTCACCGGCAATACGTTCAAGCAATATATTTATCAACGGCTACTATAGATTTAAAAACCTACAATTTAAATTAGCTAATAAAATTGTAGTCAATTCTCCCTTGGTCTTTGATGAATGCATAAAAGAAGGTTTCAGTAAAAATAAAATTGAATTTATACCAAATCCTGTTGATATCAAGAAATTTTCTCCATGCATGAGTAGACAAAAAAGAAATAATTTAAGAGAAAAAATTGGCATTCCTTTAAAAAACATAACTATACTTTTTGTAGGAAGTATTAATGCTCGTAAAGGGGTTGATAAATTTCCTTTTATTTTTAAACAACTACTTGCGGATAATAACAATTCATATACGTTATTATTATGTGGAGACTTGAAAAAATATGAATCTCAAAAAATAATTAAAAGTGTAGAGAAAATTTTTGAAAAAAATAAAAATAATAGTAAATTCTATTTTCTTGGAAGAGTAGATAATGTATATGAAATAATGAAAGCTTCGGATTTATTTTTATTTCCTACAACAAACGAAGGGCTTCCCAATGTTGTTATTGAAGCTATGGCATCAGGGCTACCAGTGGTAGCGTCAAAGCTTAAGGGAATCACTGACTATTTACTTGAAGATATTGCTTTAGCAAATAGATTTGAAAATATGGAGTTCGTTAAGAAAATTAATAACTTAATTTCAAATTCAAGTTTATATAATCAGCAAATTGCGAGGAACAGAAAATTTATCGAAGATAATATGTCTAATTGTAAAATTGATAAACTTTTTTTAAAACTTTAAATAAAATGAAAAAAAATATTAAAGGTGATTTTGTAGTTGTTTTTTTTAGAATAAGTAAATTTTTCACTAAAAATTTTTTTTTAAGGGTCATAGGTTTTCCTATTAGAATACTATATAAAATTATAGTTATTTGGGTTATGGGAATTGAAATATATGATACAACTCAAATTGGAAAAAACTTTAGAATTTTTCATGGTGTTGGCCTTGTTGTAAATAAAAAAACCATTATTGGGAACAATGTAACCTTGAGGCAATGTACTACAATTGGAAATAAGAACTCTCAATCAAAATGTCCAATAATTGAGGACAATGTTGAAATAGGTTCTAACTCAGTTTTGTTAGGTGAAATAATTATTGGTCAAAATTCATTAATTGCTGCTGGCTCTGTTGTGGTAAAAGATGTTCCTAAAAACTCAATTGCAATGGGTAATCCTGCTAAATTTATTAAAAAAAATGAGTAATAAAATTTTGTTTTTTGGGGCTCTTGGGCTTAAAAACAAAGCTACTGTTGGTGGTGGTGAAACTGGCAATCTCAGAACAATTAAGATGCTGGAGAGCCTTGGTTTTGACATTATTAAAATATATAAACCATATCCCCCCAAAAAAAATTTTAAATATTTTTTCTATTTTATTTCTATCGTTTCAAGCATTTTAGAATTTTTCTCAACTCTACTTAAAAGCAGACATAAAATAAAATTTTGTCATATAGCCGGCTTTTATTCACATTTAATTTATTATGAATACGCTCTAGTATTAATTTCAAAAGTTTTTAAAAAACATACCATATATGAAATAAAAGGAGGTGGAATGGATTTTTTTTATAATAATGGGTCAACTATTTATAAATTGTTTTTCAGATCTGTAATAAAAACAAGTGACATTATACTTTCTCAAGGTCTAGAAAATGAAAAGTTAATTAAAGAAATAGTCAAAAAAAAGTTTAATGATAAGTTTATTTATTATCCTAATTATATTGAAAATGAAAAGTTGCCTAAGTTGATAATTAAAAAAAAATTAAACAGAAACTTAAAATTAATTTATTTTGGCAGAATATCTAAAGATAAAAACATTAAGGTAATTATTAGATTGCTAAGTAAGTTAAGAAAAAATGGATATTCATTTAAGTTGAATCTAATTGGCAGCTTTGGTAATAATAACTATGAAAGTGAGCTAAAAACATTAATTAAAAAATTAAATTTATCTAATCTCGTAGAGATTTCTCCTCCTTCTTCTTTTTCTATAATTTCACAATATCTCAAAAATTCACATTTTTTTATTTTTCCATCAATAAATAAAAGAGAAGGGCATTCTAATTCCTTAACTGAAGCAATGGCTTATGGTGTTGTTCCAATAAGTAGTAGCATAGGTTTTAGCAGCAGTGTAATAAATAATTGTAATCTAATACTTAAAGAGATTAATGATGAAAATATTTTTCAATTAATAAAAAAAATAATTAGCGAAAATTGTTATATGAATTATTCAATTAATTGTCAAGATCGAGTAAGAAATTTATATTCTGAAGAAAAGGCAAAAAAAAATTTATTGTTAGCATATTATGGAAAGTAAATTTTCATCAATTATTAATCTAAAAACTTTGATGTTTTATTTTATTTTTTTTGTCTTATTATATTATGAAAATACCGTTGTTTTAAACATTCCAATATCAGTGATTTGGAAGTTGTTATTTTTAATTTACGGTATTATTTTTATTATTAGAAATAACTTATTTAATGGATTTTTAATTGTTGCGCTAATTGTATCATTAAAAATGATTTTTCATGCTAATTTTCCTCTCGGATTTATTATGGACTCAAGTGAAGCAGTTTTTTTTCTTGCTCTACCGATTGCAATATTATATTTTAAACATAAGTATAGAAATAATACAGATTTTCTTAAACTATTATTAATTAAAATTTCATGCTTTTATATTATATCTTCTGTGCCGTTCATTTTGGGAATTCTTGAAAGCAGAGGTGGTAATCTTGACTACATGGGCTTTGATGGAAATAAATTAATTGGCGTATTTGAAGCGGTAGCAATTTCATCTAAAGTATATGCTTTATCAACAGTGGTGATTTTATTTTATTATAGAGAGTTTAATGGAAAGGTAAATAAATTATTATTTTTTCTGCTTATAACTTTTGGTTCTATAGCAACCTTTCAAACACTTGGAAGAATAGGGTGGGCAATACTAATATCAGGATTTATTTATATTTTTTATTCAAATAAAGGTAAATCTATATTTGTTATAGCCTTGGTTTCATTATGTTCTATTACATTATTGACTGTTAATTTTATAAACTTTGAATTAAAAAGCATTCAAAACAATATCTATTATTTAAAACTAACAGGAACAACAAAACACAAGCAAAATTATACAGATTTAGATTTAAACATTTTGTCATCAGGAAGGGGGGATTTATTCAAAAATTCTGTTAAAAATTTTAGTGCTCAAAGCTTTTTATATAAGTTATACGGATATGGAAAAAAGAGGTCAGCAGAATTAATGCTAAAAAGTAGAGGTTCAAGTGCCTCGGCGCACAATAGGTTTTTAGAAATATTAGAGTTTTCAGGTGTTATTGGGTTATTCTTTTTTTTAATTTTTATTAAAAAATTATCAAAATATGTCTTTTTGAGAAAAACTTATTATGACTTGATTTTACTGAAATTTTTTTTCTACATATATGTATTCACTATGATACCTTCACATGGCTTAAGTATATATTCAAATTTACTTTTTGCAATATTGATAGCTTTTTACATAAACAAAAACAAACAAATCTATGAAATTAGCGAATAGCTCAAAAGCAGAAATTAGAAGTTTGATTTCAAAGTATTTTAATTTTTTTATTAGTATTTACTATAAGTTATTTTTTCTCAAAATAAAATTTTTTAATAAAAAAATAACTTTAGTTTTAACGATGGGTAAGGTTGGATCATCAACAATTTATCATTCGCTCAAAAAACAAATTAAAAATCCTATTTTTCATATTCATTACTTTAATGAGGATTCAATTAAGAAATCTATTTCTGAACATTTAAGCTCTGAAAGAAAATCTATTCCACAACATTTATATGTCTCTAGCGAAGTTCGAAAGTTGAAAAATAAAGAAATTTCCATCATTGTTTTAGTAAGAGAGCCAATCTCAAGAAAATTATCATCAGTTTTTCAAAATAGTATTATGCATAAATCAAGATTTATGACTGATAGTAACAACTATAACTTGCATAAAATAGAAGAGTTTTTGAATGATGTAATTAATTCCAAATCATTTGTTAATCATGAGAAAAATTGGTTTGATAAGGAAATAAAAGAGTGTTTTAATATTGATATATTTAAAAAAAAATACGATTTGAACAAAGATTATGTGATTTTTAAAAAGACAAGAGTATCTCTTTTATTAATGAGAACAGAAACAATGAACAAAGTATTTCCTGCCGCTATGAAGCAGTTTTTAATAAGAAATATTAAGATGAAATTATCAAATAACAATATTGGAGCTGATAAAAATTATGCTAATGATTATAATCAAATTAAGCATAACTTTAAAATCCAAAAGGATAGGATTGAAGAGATTGTTAATTCAAAATTTTTTCAGCACTTTTATTCCCATATCAAGGAAGAAGTAAAAAATAGATGGATAAAAAAATAAGATATTAATATAAAAACTAAATTATCTAGAATTGAATTATAAAACCAACTTTATTAATTTGTCAAACCTATCAAAGAAAAATATTTTTAAAATTTAATATGGATTTAAAAAATGTTGTAAGTAATTATATTTACAGTAATCTACTAAGTGAAATTAAAACTGAAAAAAGGTGCGTGATTAATACTATCAATCCCCACTCATATTGCATAGCAAAGCAAGATAATTTATTTTCAGAAGCCTTGATAAGTAGTGATGTATTATTACCCGATGGTTATGGTATTGTTTTAGCGACTAAAATATTAACTGGAAGAAAAATAAAAAAAATCGCCGGTGCGGATATTCATAAGTTTTTATTGGAGCAAGCAGATTTAAAAAGCAATAAAGTCTTTTATCTGGGTTCATCATGTAAAACTTTAGCTTTAATAGAGAAAAAGATTAAAAAAGAATACCCTAAAATAAAATTATCAAAATTTTCTCCTCCTTATAAAAAAGAGTTTGATCAGTCTGACACGAAACTGATGATCGAAAAAGTAAATTCTTTTCAACCAGATATATTATTTGTCGGAATGACAGCTCCAAAGCAGGAAAAGTGGGTCTTTCAAAATAAAAGCTCATTAAATGCAACTGTTATTTGCTCAGTTGGAGCAGTTTTTGATTTCTACGGTGGAACAATAAAAAGATCAGGAGAATTTTGGATAAAATTAGGATTAGAATGGTTCCCTAGATTTTTAAAAGAGCCTGTGCGTTTGTTTCGAAGAAATTTTATTTCGAGTCCAAAATTTATTGTAGAGATTCTAACATTTAAAGTATTTGGAAAAAGTATTCTGTAGTATTAAATATTTAAATTCAATAATTATTAAGAATTATATTTATTTTTGAATAATGAAATATTATTATTTTTATATTTTAACATTCTTTCTTCTTTCTTCTTGTACAACAAAAAATCAAATAGTTTATTTGAAAGATATCAAAAAAGAAGAAGCTAATTCATGGGGTGACTTTTCCAATTTAAAAAATAAAATTGAAACTGGAGATATTTTGCAAATACAAGTCAATACTATAATTCCTGAAGCATCTTTTCCTTACAATAAAATTAAGGAAAACAACAATCAGAACAATTTGGAACTCTTAAAATTAGACGGATATGTAGTCAACAATCAAATGATGATTAATTTTCCAGTTTTAGGTAAGATTAATGTTGACAATTTAAACGAAGAGCAGTTGGAGGAAAAAATCAAAAATCTTCTTCAAGAAGGCAACCATCTTACAAACCCAACAATAAGCGTTAGAAGAATCAATAACAAATTTACAGTTTTAGGTGAAGTTAAAAATCCTGGAACATTTTCTTATTTGGAAAGAAGTCTTAATATTCTTCAAGCTCTTGGATATGCTGGAGATTTGACTATTGACGGTAGAAGAAAAGATATCACTCTTATAAGAGAAGAAGAGGGGGTGAAAAAAGCTTATAATATAGAATTAACAAAATCTGAATTTTTAAATAGCCCTTCCTACAACATAAAAAATAATGATATAATAATTGTAAATCCGACGTTCAATAAGGTCAAAAGTGCTGGATTTATTGGCAGCCCAGCATCAATAGCCACAATAGCCTCACTCTTGTTAAACATAACACTATTAATAAACTTTTAGCAAATGAGTACCTCAAAAGATAGAAACTTTACAGTTTTTGAGGAGAACTCTAATCTTAAAAATGAATTTTTTAAGTACTTATATTATTGGAAGTTTTTTTTAATGTCTTCTGTCTTATTTTTAATTGTAGCATTCACAATTCTTAGATACAGTCCTAAAGTATATAATACAAAAGCTAAAATACTTATTATAGATAAAAAGCAAACTTCATTAGAGCTTCCATCAGCATCAGAACTGTTTTCTAACTCCCAAATCAATTTAGAAAACGAAATGGAAATTTTAATGTCATATCCTGTTCTCAGTGAGGTAATTAAAAATAAAAATCTTCAAATTTCCGTTTTTGCAATTGGAAAAATCATGCGAAGTCTGAGGGTTGACTACCCATTTGATATAACTTCTAAAATTTCTTCTGATAGTCTTTCAAAACAAATTTATAGATTAAATATGACAGATCAAGGTTTTGAGGTTATTAATAAAAACGACGAATCTAAAAGTTTTTCTTTTAACTCTAACTCAAGTCTTAATTACAATCATGACTTACCTTTTGAAGTTTTTAATTTTAATAAACAAAAATTCATTGAAAATGGACAAGAAGGTTATGAAATTCAAATTTTTTCTATAGCTGATAAAGTTAAATCACTCAAAAATACAATAAATGTATCTCAAATCGGAAAAAACAGTGATATCATTGAAATTGATTTTTCTTCTACCAGCTCAAAATATGCAAAGCTAGTTTTGAATGAACTGGTTAATGTCTTTGACAATGATGGGATTAGGGATCGTCAATTAGTACATAAGAGAACAATTCAATTTGTAAATGAAAGATATGCATATCTTTCAATGGAACTAGACTCAATTGAGATTGCAAAGCAGTTATACAAAGTTGAAAACAACTTAGTTGATTTAAATGCAAATTCTGCAATCTCTCTTGAAAACACATTTGAATCTGAAAAAGATATTTTTAGTATTGAAAACCAAATTTCAATAATAAATTTATTAATAAAAACTCTGGACGACGAGAAACTAGAACTACTTCCTGCGAATATGGTAGTTGAAAATGAACAGATTAACGCTTTGATATCAGAATACAATCAAAATATACTTGACAGAAAAAAGTTAGTTTTTAGCGCCGGGTCGAATAACCCATCAACCTTACAAATTGATAATACCCTAAACGATTCTCGTTCAAATATCATTTATTCTTTGCAGAACCATTTATCTCAATTGTTAAATATAAAAAGTAAACTGACTAATCAATTTTATAAATACAATAATGATGTTTCTAATTTACCTGAGAAAGAAAAAATACTAAGAGCTATTGAACGTAATCAAAAAATAAAAGAATCTCTCTACCTCTATCTTCTTCAAAAAAGAGAGGAAGCAGAAGTCAGTTATGCTGTAACTGAGCCTAGCATTAAAATCGTAGAAAATGCTGTTTCTAGTAGTCAACCTGTCTCTCCTAATTCAAGTCTGATTTATATCACAGCAATTTTACTCGGTCTTCTCGTCCCAGCAACTATAATTTATTTAATGTTTTTTTTCAACAGGAAAATTTTCTCGAAAGAGCAAGTTGAAGAACTTAAGCTTCCAATATCCATAATAGGTGAGATTCCTGAGATTAAAAATCAATCTAATACAACTTTGATTTCTGCAAATGAAAGATCTCCATTGGCCGAATCTTTTAGAGTTTTTTATTCCAAATTAAAATTTTATGGAGTTAACAATAAAAAAGATGGTCATGTAATTATGCTTACATCCAATGTTAAGGGAGAGGGGAAAACTTTTTGTGCAGTCAATCTCGCTTATACAAAAGCCTCACTAGGTAAGAAAGTACTTCTAATTGGAGCAGACTTACACAATCCTCAAATTCATACATATTTAAATGTTGAAAAAAATATTAATGGACTAGTTAACTATTTGGTTGATAGCAAGCACAATTGGAAAAAAGATTTATTAAATCCTAAATCAATTAATTGCGATATTCTTATAGGAGGACAGATACCTCCTAACCCTGCACAGCTGCTTAATAATGGAAACCTTGAAAAATTACTCAAGGAAGCCAAAGAAATTTATGATCATATTATTATTGATACACCCCCGTGTTTGCTTGTATCTGATACATTAAGTATCAGTCACCATGCTGACTTATTATTATTTATTGTTAGATGTAATCATACTGACATTGATGTCCTTAAGTTTATTCGAGATTCCTATGAAAAAGGGTTAATAAATGATAATTCTTTAATTGTTTTAAATGGATTGGGTGCAACAAATAAATATGGATACGGTTATGCCTATAATTATAGTTATGGCTATAAATACAGTTACAGTTATAATTATAACTATGGCTATGGTTATAGTTATAATGCCGATGATTAGATAACTATTTAAAAAATTCTGCTCAAATGAGTAGACTTTTATTAGTGGCCCAGAGAGGATTCGAACCCCTAACCATCAGAGCCGAAATCTGACATTCTATCCAGTTGAACTACTAGGCCTGTAGCAAATTTAAATCATTAA
>MDTE01166118.1_pt1 | contig 26215 bp, 37 predicted proteins | sample 811231 | NCBI WGS metagenome assembly MDTE01 (sample SAMN05326651, study PRJNA326480) | marine metagenome | isolation source: seawater | place: Indian Ocean: Red Sea | collected 2010
TTCTCAAACCAATTGGAGTCATCCATGAGACCAGCCTCTTGACGCTCAGCAATTGCTCTCTGAGTGGCAGACTGAACATCTGTGCCATACATGGTGGTCATCAGATTTTGCTCATTTATTCTTGCCTGCGCACTTGCCTGCATCCACGCTGTTTCCTGGTCCATCCCCTTGGAAATCAAGGCTCCAGCGATTTGCTCCATGTCTGCTCGCATACGGTCATCCCGACCAGCTTGCATCTCTCGCATCTCGTTGATCATCTTAGCCCTGCCAAGACCAAGCTCCCCAATATCCTTAGAGACTCCAGCATAGCCCTGTAATGCCGCCTGACGCTCTTGCATGATCTGAGGGATAGCAGCCATCGAAGCATCACCCATAGCCCGTGTAGCGCCCATCTGAGCCAAGCCAGCTCCACCACGACCACTGGCCTGTCCAGCAAGAGCCCCTCTCCTTGCCTGGTCAAGGATACCCTGGGCCGCACCAGGAGTTTCACCCGTAGCAATCCCTCGATACAGGTCTCGGGCAGAAGCCATGTGGCCAAGGTCCCCCTGGGCAACATCCCGGTTGGCACCAGCCTGAGCTGCTCGCATTCCCTGAACCCTGCCAATCTGATCTTGCGCTTGCCTATTTTGCTGGTAAGGCTGCACCATTGGGGTCTGAACCCCATAAATGTCTGGCCTCTCCGGTGGGGTTCGTGTGCTTTCTGGAATCTTCTCTTTAGCCATCAAGGTCTCCTAATGGATGGTACTCGTGCTCGTTAGATGTGCTGGTATTCTCATTACGCCATTCTTGTACTGGTCTGCCTTGTAGCCAAGCTCAAGAACAATCTCAGTAATTGAGTAGCCAGCCCCTGTCTGAGTTTGATTGATTTCATAATCCTCAATCTCAAACTGAATGGCCTGACACTTCTGCTTCTTGAGATGACCCTTGAACTGAAGCTTGGCCTCTTCTGCATCCGTAGTCTCAAAGCTATAAACATCAGGAGCTGAATCATTATCGTAATCGTATCTTACAGAGATCTTCAGGCCATGAGCATCTTTCGAGGTGCCAAGGACCTGGAAGTTATATGCTCTCTGATAGCCCTGATTCGATGCTTCGGTGGCACCTGTTCGCCCTGGTAGCTTAATCCATGCTGTCTTCATCTTTAAGGGAATGTATTCATCCCCATCTTTCCTGAGGGCAGAGCTTTCAGACCAGAGCTTTCCATCAGAGGAGAATCTGATCTTATCACGCCAGAGAGCAATGCTATCTATTGGCTTTCCACTAGGGAGAACCACAGAGGACCACTGGTTCATGCGATAATCATAAGCCAGGGCCTGAGAGCTGGAAGAGTCAGTCTGTAAGTAGACGGTCTCCTTCTCCTGGTCGATAATCATATCCTTAATTGTGCTGTCACCAATCAGGTCTTCGACAGGAGCTCCGATGTATTGAATCTTCTGCTCTCGGTCGAGAAGATAGATGCCCTTAGGAGAAACAAAGAGGAGCCCAGACTCGATGGAGAGAACCGGACTCCTCTCTATTGCACCGACAGAAGAAGGAACCCGCTTTGGCTCATAAAAGGACCCAGACCCAGTGTTGTCTGGACCTTCTCCACCAAGATAATAAATTGTGTTCTTCGTGAAGATATATAACAAGCCATCCATAGAGCCCAACGCCATGGGCGGGTCTGATATTCTGTCCGGTGTCTTAACAACAAACCCAGGATGAAAGCCCAACCCAAAGCCAGTCACCGAGAGCTTGCTGAAATAAATCAGTCCATCTTTTCCAATAGTGAAGAGTCGATTCTTGTGTGCAACAACATATACAGAAGGCGAAGGAGGAGGAGTGTTCTCCAGCTCCCCGGTGTCAGTGTAGAGGAGTCTTCCAATGGCGTTCTCCGCATCGGACTTCTCATCGTTATAGTAAAAACTTCTACCAGAGAAGGGAGTGGCCTTGTTAAGGGTCATCAGGCTCCCATTGGCAGAAGTCCTGTAAACAGCAAGATTCATGTCTCGCTTAGACTCTTGGCCAATGACTCCCTCATAGCCAACAACTTGAGCAGTGGCGAAGTAGTCAACTCGGGTCTGAGTGCTTCCGTTTTCCGGGGTGGTGTAAAATGCAATTCCTGAAGGAGCTCCCTGGTGAAGGTTCCCCTTTGCATCCTCCCACTCATAAACAGCCTTGTAAGAGTAAGTTGCGTTATTAGTCATCCCTCCGCCAAAGGGGCTTGACTGATTAATGAAGATTGATGGCTTATCAAGGATGCCGTGATTCCAAAATTTATCTCCGTCATAGGAGAAGAGCCCGTCGTCAGCAACATAGAGAATATCATTCAACACTGCTGAGGATGCAGAGGGCCTGGTCTTTGCGGCTCCATACTTGCGGAAGTCAAACAGGTGAATAACGGAGTTGGCGATGAGCTTATCGCCCTGGGCGTTGAAGTTGGTAACAACAGGCAGGGCCAAAGCCTTACCGACGAGGTTCTCTGTCGGCCCGGAGTAGTCAGCGACCTTAAGAGCCTCTCGGGTGTGGGAGGGGTCAAAAGCAGCTACCCCCAAATGGTCTCTGCTTATCGGGTCATGCCCTCCTTGCTGAGCGTATCCCCCTGAGAAGATAGTATCACTCAAGTCGGTGGTGAAGAGCTCTATGGTGTTTAGCTCATTGGCCGAAGCCCTGTCAGACACACTGAAGATGTCGTAGGGATAAGCGCCAATCGTTGTTGGCCCCTTTGGGGAGCTTCCCTCAGTATGACCAAATGCAAAGAGGGCTGGCTTATAGACCATCTTCTCCACTGGGACATTTACATTCCCTGCGGCCATAGTGTTGGAAAGAGACTCAAAGACAAGAGTCTTATTTTTGTGGGGAGTGGTGCTGTTTCGATAGAGAGTATTTCCTGATTGAGATTCCCCCTGATAGCTTCCCCCCGTTCCCGACTGGACCCCCTCCTCAGGGCTGTGCATTGGCACTTGAGTCAGGTAAAAATCAACATCAACATCAGCACCAGGAACTCTTGGCTTATCTGTCTCAACGAAGAACCCTCGATAAAACCCATAGCGAGGAGAGCCAGCATCCAAAGGATACCCTGCGGCACTTCCACTAGCGGGGTCCATGTCTATAAGCGTGGAAACGCCTGTGTCTGGTGTGTACCTATAAACATCTATAGTCTCAGCACTATCCCCAAGAAATGCGTAATAAATATCTCCGTTGCTCGCCCTATAAAGGGCGTTCTCCATGTATGCGTAAGAGGCTGTCAGGGCATTGGTTACGTTGTGACTCTCTTCAGGATCTGTCAGGGCCACTATTGGAGATGTTACTTGCTGAACAGTCTCCTGATGAAGCTCAACTTTGGCATTTGTCCCATCAAAAAGAGTGGCGAGCACCCAAAACTTATCCTCAGCTTCATGCTTGCAGACATCAAAGGAGAAACCATAGTGGTTTTCCTTGTCTGGCCCGTAAGGGAATGAAGAGTTGAGCTTGTTTGGAATGGACCAGCCACTCGGCAAGGCGGCCTCTGTGCCATAAGTAGCAGTTAAGCTATATTCACCCTCAAGATTAGATACCTGAATAGGTTCTCTTGTTGGGTCTATCGCATAAATATTAAATGTTGGCTCGTATGGGGTTGCGGTTACTCCAGTTGTTTTTGCATCTACCCCAAAGACGATAAACTTTTTTAACCAGGAGTTCCAAACTGGCTTCATTCGAGAGCCCTGGTACTTATAGACCTCAGAACTCAAATCCCCAGTAGCAGAAACATCTCCCTGCCCGTAATTGCGACCAATTGGGATGTCTGAAGCGATGATAGTGTTGGTCTCTCTGTCGATGAGAGTACACTTCTTAGCTACAATTCCCGTCAGGCTTCCAAGGATATTAGAGGATTGACTGGTGGTTGTAGACTCGTCCTCAGACTCCAAAGCCACAAAGGTGACAAGGGCATATTTGCCATCATCACTGAAGGCGACCTGAGGGTTCTCTTGTCGGTAGCTTGAACCAGCAGAGACAGGCATGGAGGTGTAACCAATGCCTTGGGAGACTCCCTTCCTGCCCGTAAACCTGCCATTGGCTAAAGAGTAGGCCTCTGCGCTTAGGGGAGTGTTCTTAGGGTCAGAGCTGACATTGCGAGCAATTAAGTCTTTGCCGTGGGAGATGAGGTCAGTCTTCTTAAGGTTTCCATCCTCTACCGCCAGGGTGCTGTAGCCTTTTCGCTTCTCGATACTGCCTATTTTGTTGAACTCTCCGTTCTCAAGGAGAGTCAGGTCTCCCGAAGGGAGAATCTGATGTTCTACCTTTGTCTGGACACCCTTCATGAAAGGGATGCTGACTTTCATTTTTCGTAAAGGCACTTAGAACACCCATATAGTTGCAGTTAATTCATCAGAACCCGATATTGCCAGCTTAAGGTAGAGCGACTCATCAGAGCTCTCCACCTCATAAACAGTGCTTAAGGCTACTGGTGTGCCGTCGAGCTTTCTGAGCTTTACGGGAATATAGCCATTGAATGCTCGCTTAAGCCCGTGGAAGACGGAAGAGTCCTCTCCAGGCTTAATGTTTAGCTTAACCAGCTTACCATCAATGAGAGGATTCGCTGTCAGAGGGGAGAAGGCATCCTCAATATTTGACTGAATCTTTTCAAGGGAAGAGCCAAGCCCCCCTAGAGTCTGGTATCCTTTGATCAAGGGACACCTCGAAGAATAGGATTGGCACCACTGTACTCATCCGTAATCTCCATAGACTCTCCTCCATCTCTATTCGCTGCTGCATCCTCAATTCTTGCCCGAATGCCATCGAGCTCCTCCTTGAGGACAGATGTACTGAGCTCTTCCTTTTCCTTCATCTTAAACACAGCCGTCAAAACAGCATACTCTTCCCAGTTAGACATAATGTTAGAATCAACAGTGTCTGACTCTTCTTTCAGCGGAGAGAAAGATGGGACATACCACAGGGTGATACCCGATGTGGTTGAGGGCTCAGGGATGAAGGCAAGGGATTTGCCCTTTAGCTGATACTGATAGTTCACATACCCGCCACGGCCAACAATTCCATCAGTGCTATACTTGGCCCTGTCTCTCAGGGAGAACCGCCTTAACCTGACAGTCTCTCCACCCTCTGACATATCTACGCCAAGGCACTTATATAAGTTGGTGAGCTTTGCAGCGGGGTTCCCCCAGGATTCGCTATCAAAGGGGTATTCCGACTGGCCGCTCACAAGGGAGATTGTTGTGGAGTCTACAAAGTAGTCCTCAAATTTGAGAACCAGAATATCGTAGAGCTCCCCCAGGCCGACATTTAGATAGGTTGTGATCTCAGAATCGCTGAAGAACTCATTACCAACAGCGTCTGCCCTGATACGAGCCTGGTTGATAAGGGTCTTCAACGTAGACATTAAGATACTCCGTGGTCTTCAAGACAAGTCAAGATAGCATCCTTGAGAGCCATCTCGAAACCACCAGCGTCACCCGCCTGAACAGCCTCATAAGCCGCTCCAGCAGATTCAGAAAATGCCTCACCATACTCGCCACCTTCACCACCTTCACCAGGGGCGATGGGAGGAAGCAGCCCCGCGTCAGGACTCATTGCCCCCGCGCCCCCCTTTCCTGAGGGCAGAGCTCCACCAGGCTTCGCTTCACCAGGTTTCTTTCCTTTACCACCAAGAATCAGCGAAATAACAGGCGCACCACCTTTAGGCATTTATATCTCCTCGAATGATGGCGGGAGAGGCAAATGATTAACATCAAAAATCATCTGTTCAGGCCCCCTCCCGCCGAATATTTTTTTGCTATTCTTCCAGAATAATCAGGAAGGAGTGTGCTTTGGCTGCATCGACGCCATCATGACCTTCGGTCGTGATAGTTACGCCAGTGACCCGACCATCAGAATCAGTGGTCACAGTGGTGAGGCCCCCAATGGCACCATTTTCAGCCCCCGTCACCAAGCAAGCTACGCATGAAGCGTAGTCCTTGTTGAAGGAGAGGGTGAATACGGCGCCAGAGACAGAGCAGGAAAATCCCTGGCCAGCTGTCACGGAGCCATTAGCAGCAACGCGACCGCAGATGCTAACCTCATTAGCCGAAAAGTTACTTGAATTAAGTCCACTCATACTAATCTCCTATGCCAGTGCTACACGAGCGTTGAAGCCAGGTGCTTTACAGAGAACGTTGCCGTAGTATCCCCATCGGTACTCTACGCCATCGCTGTTTGCCTCACGAAGGCCCTTCATTCCATCGAAGTCGATGATTCGAGGAGCCTGGCCAAGAGTCTTCAGTGTCCAAGTGTCCATCTGAAGCATGTAAGCCGTGTTCATTGGGCAGTTGTGGTCAGAGTAAATCTTCAGCAAACCAGCAGGACTAGCCATCTCCAAGGATGCAAACCCGAAGGTTGTTCCCTTGTCGCTGGAGTCATAACGCCGCTGAGCTGCAATCTTCGTGGTTGCGCCATCCTCAAGAGAGTTGGCCAACTCGCCCCACTTGACGGGGTTGATGAAGACAGCATCGGGACGACCACCTTCACGATTCAGCCGCACACCTGCTTCGAAGAGAGTGTTCTTGATGCTGGTGTCATAAGCAATTCGCTGACCCGCCAAACGGGTGGGATCTTTCTGACGAAAAACATTCTTAAACGCAGCAGCATTTGCAGCAGGGGTCGTCGCAGGAAGCCATGCATCAAGACCGCTCAGCTTTACGTTCCAGTCGCCAGCACCAACAATTTTGGTTCCGACAACGATACCTGAGCCATTTACCTGGCCAACGGAGCCACTGTAGGAGACGACCCCGGTGTCACGGTTGACGGCGGTGACTTCAATCGCGTTGGAGTGAAGCTCGTCATCTCCGCTACCGTCAGGAGAGACAGCCTGGAGGTGCTGACCAACTTCAAAGTTGACGACCTCTCCAAGGCTTACGGTGAAGGTTCCGGAGGCAACAGCGGTAACGGTCCCGATGGTGCCGGAGCCATCACGGTAGACATCCATACCCATGGCGCGAGCCAGGGCCTGGAGTGCTGCGTCGGTCTTGACCTTGGCAACGTCCAAGAGAGAGCCTTCGCTACCATCAGCAGCGAGGAGGGTCTCATTGTCTACGCTGACAACGGCGTAGTCACGGACACGATCAACAACAAAGTGCTGAATCGGGACACCGCTACGGTTGGTTTGAGCAGTAACGAAGTTGCTACTGCGTCCACCAGTTTGGCCATACTGAATGGCGTACGTGGCATTGCGACCAGGAAACTTAGTCTCCTTGGGCATCATCGCCAGAAGGGGGTTGTTCTTATAAATAAGATTTTCCACCTTCTTGTACGGGTACATGTGTTTCATGGCCGAGTCGAAGTTGGATAAATTGAATGATGGCATCTTTTTTTACCTCAAAAGTTAAGTGAACAATTTCCCCTCATAATGGGCTACGATCTCATCATGAGTCATATCCTCAGGGGACTTCTTTGTGGGCGGGACTCTCATGCTACTGGATAAGGTCCTTGATGCTTGTGCGCCCGAATTGTTCTCTGCTTCTTGTAAATTATGATGCTTCTTGAAACGAGCGATCACTAGAGGGTCATCGAACGCTTTACGCTCTTCCTCTTCCAAGCCCTTTTCTATTGTATCAAATGCTTCCCGAAAGCCCAGCTCTACACCAGTTTGCTGGTAATAAGTAACCATGCCCTCTCGTATGTCTTCGACACTACAACGTTTTGCCGTTAATGGAAACTCATCGGCAAAATCTTTCTGAAACTCAGATATTTTAGAGTCGTAAGCCTGAATCACCTGCTGGCGCTGAGCTTCAAGCTGATTAGCCCTCTCCACTTCGTCCCGCCGTGAAAGTTGTTCTTTAAGCTCTTTCAGCTCCTGCTGAGTTGAAGAGAGCTGTAGCTCTGAAGAAGGACTCTCTGCGCCAGTGGCCAGTCTCTCAGACCAGTCCTGGTAAAACTTCAGAGGGTCCAATCCGACAGACTTAAAGAAGGCGTTAGGGTCATTAAGGATGCTCTCACGAGCCCCCTCTAGCTGACTAACTTTCGACTCGCGCCCGATGAGCTCTTGCTCTCTTCGCTTGAAGTCGATCTCCCTCTGTCGGAGCTCGCGGTCCTTACGGACCCTTGCACTCCAGGTGTCATCCTTCTTCTTCGGTTCAGACTCTTCCTTTTTGGCGGGCTCTTCTGCTTCAGGTTCCGCCTCTACTGTCTCTGCTTCAGGCTCGTCTTTCTCGAATATCTTAAAATCAGGCATCTCCTCAGGCTCAGAAGATACCTCAACCAAATTCTCTTGCGATTCCTCGCTTGCTTCACTCTCTTCTTCAACTACTGCTGCTGCATCTGACATTTATCGAATGCTCCTATTCAATGCTTAAGGCCCCATAGGGGGGCCTGGAGGTGCCCCAGGGGGTAGTCCAGGGGGTAGTTCCGGGGTAATTCCCGGTGGTAAGCCCGTGGGGGGTAACTCACCACCGGGGGGCGTTGCCGCCGGAGGGACCATTCCCTCTGGAGGCATTCCTTCAGGACCCAATGGAGGAAGGCCTGAAGGAAGCGCGGCCTGTTCCATTCCTGGAGGGGGCTGATTGATGATTCCCATCATCTCTGCGGCTTGATTAATCCACTGGCGAAGAAGGGCTAACCTGTCCTCAGGAGCCCCTTCTCTCTTTGCCAGATTGTAGGCCATCTGAAACCGCTTAAGCCCAAGAGCCAGATTCATGAATGGCTCTGGAGAGGCATACTTCCCCTCATCAATGATGTCGTCAATTATCTTATCGAGGAGATCAATATGGGAATTGGCCATCTTGTTGGCCTGCTCAAGGTCGGGGAAGTCCAGCAGCTGCATAGCCTCCTCCTTGGTGAACATCCCGTTCATGTGCATCTCGGTGATGCTGGCCAGCTTCGCCGCAGGGGTCTGAGGCAAGGAGCCAACAGGCTGAATCCTCATCACATACTGGTCCTCCTCAAGCTTTACGTCTCCCCAAATGATGTGCTCAACTCCGCTGTCCTCAGAGAAGCTGATGGAGGTAAACTTCTTCCCGGCCTTCTTCACCAGGTCAATAATTTGACGGGAAATCTCCACGAATGAAGCCTCATAAGACTGGCCAACAACCATGAATCGCTCAGACTCAATGTCTGAAAATTCGCGTAGCGCCCTACCGCTATCCAGTCCAACAGGCTTCTTGCTCTGTGCGGAGAGCTGAGAGATTCCCGTCATTTCGTAAGCTTGGTTAATCAGACGGTCTAAGTGCTGGAACATCTCTCCCGACACAGACCTCGGAACAAAGAACTGAGGAGGAGTCCCGCGATAACGAATCGCTCCCCAAATCTTGTTGTTGAGGTGAGCCTGGACTATCTTACTGCCCTCCTCAATAAAGACCTTTGGAGTGGCCAAGTGCATCTGCTGTTGGATCTGAGCAAGCAGCTTATTAATCTCCACCTGAATGCCCTTAACCTCACGAGCTAACCCATTACCCCAAAAGGAAACAGGAGAGTTCGTCCAGCGAATAAAGACAAAAGGGAAGTAGTCGTGGGAGTAAGACTCATCAAGAAGAGTCGCGTTCGCAATCGAAATTACATGCCGACCATCTGAAGCACCTTTGCCAGAAGGAAGATGCCAAGATTCATGACAAGTAACCATGTCAGTAAACCTGCCACCATCGTCGCTATCAGCGTTGTCATCCTCATCTTTTTCCTGACTAAGAATAGCGTCCCTGTGCTCAGGAAACTGATTAGCAAGAACATGCCTTGAGACAACTTTTGTCTGGAAGAGCTGACGGGGCTGAGCCGCTCCAGACTCAGCAGTATCAAGAGTCATCTCCATCAAAGGAGTGCGCTCCAAATGAATCTTCCCATCCTGGATAAAGGCCTTAATGATGCCAGTCCCCATAATGCAGGCGTCCAGAAAGGCCTGTTGCGCTACCTCATAAGCCTTTGTCGCATAAATCTGCCCCTGAATGAACTTATCAAGGTCCTTGGCCCTCCTCCGCTGAGACCAGTCTCCACCAGTGGTAAGGAAAGAAATGCCAGGGCGATGCTTGGCGATCTTAGAAGTCGCCGCCTGACAGAGAGAATGAACAATATTGAAAGTAAGACGAGGACGACCAGAATTATAAGAGAAGCTCTGCTCAATATTGCTGATTGGGCGACCACCATAAAGACCAAGGAAAGTATTCAGGTCATTATAGAAGTCGGCCTGCTCCTCCCTCAAAACCTTAACATATTTATGGATTACAGTATGGAGCTCTTCTTCGGTCTCCCACCAGAAAGTATGGTCAAAGATAGGAGCCATTACTGGTCTGCGCTCCAAAAGAGCATCTGCTCCTCAGTGTACATCGGGTCTTGAACTGACATCGCCTCCCCCTCACGCTCACGCTCAGGCTCCTCAAAGTAGTCATCCATGGTAAATGACTTTGAGGGCTCTGATGGAGTCTCTCCCATTGTTAGTTGGATCTCCTCAGTTCGATACTCTTTGACCCCAAACTGAGCTAAGATCTCCAGCAACTTGCGTAACTTCCTTGGGTCCATTCACTTTACTCACAATCTGAGGTCTCTGTCAGTTAAAAAATGCGTCTTCACTGGTATAGCCAATACCCCACAGTGACTCATCATATCCAAGGCTTTCCTCTTCTTGCTTCATGAGTCTTTCTTCGATTTTGTCTTCTACCTGCTTATAGTATTCTATGGAGCCTACTGGAGGTGCCTTGACTCCCTCTTCAAAGAGGTAATGTCGAGATTCCATCCACATGTAAAGGGCCGCATCAGAGAGGTGGTTATCAAATCTCTTATCTTCTCTTGTTCCTGCCAGGTTGTATTGCAGCTTGTCCCACTCCCTGAGTAGCTCGAAGCCTCTTTTGACCATAAGGCAGCCTTTGGCGAGGTCGCTATTGAGCATTCGGATGAGTCCCACCTTGTCGGCGCTCTTTCTTGCTGCGGCGATAGGGAGTCCTGTTCTCTCCTTGAAGGTCTCCATAACCATCTTGGAGGCTCCGCCCCCGGTATCCATGACAATCTTGGAGAGCTCGTAGCGTGATTGGTAGTGTCGAATCATGTCTTCTACGTCAGAGGTGAGCATATTCTTCTGTTTGAACTCATCAATGATGTAGAGCTGCTCCAGCTCCTCTGAGAAGGCCCCTACGACGAAGGCGGTGTCGTCATGGTATCCAAGGTCGATTCCGAGGACATACTCCCAGAAGCAATCCTCCGGCAGCTGGTCGTAGATGTTTTGTTCTGTGTATGAGTAGACGATGGAGCGGTCATCCTTCATCCAGAGTCCTTCATACTCTCTTTTGTATGCGGGGTCTGATGAGTTTAGGATTCCGCTCTTTATATCTCTCTCAATGGCTACAATGGCTTCCTTCATGTACGGATTATCTCTGATGGTCCATCGGTGGGTGGAGTAGCCATAGTCTCCTCCCTCGGTGATGTCGTAGAATAGCCCGGCGCACTGGCTGTTTGGTGTTGAGATCATAGCCAGCGTCCCATCGGTATCAAGGAGCGCGGGGGTAAGTACCTCCCTAACGAGCTCCTTCAGGTCGATGTTGAAGAAGGCGGCTTCATCCAGGACAGCCAGGGCAAAGGCAGAACCACGAAGCTTATCGACATCAGAGGAGTCATTGGCTCCCGTAAAGATAATCTCAGACCCGTTGGGCAAGGCCGCTATCAATGCGGCATTATTGAACTTTATCCCTAGTCGGTATTGCTTGTCAGCGTCTTTGAGCATGTTCCAAAGGATTCGCTTAGCAGCTTCCCTTGTTCGAGCGATGTAGACACACATGGCTCCGGGGTTATCAATGGCTTCCTGGAGGAGGTATCTTGATACCGCAAAAGACTTACCTGCACGACGAGAGCAGACAGCGGCCTTCCTTTTGCTAGGATCATTAATAAAATCAAGCTGTTGAGAGAAGAGGTGGCGCTTAAAGTTAAGGGAGATTCCACCAGCTCTGCGAACTATCTTGCTCTTTCGGTCTATTCCGAATCGCCCAACAACTCCTTCTAAGATCTCACGATTGGTAAGCGTCAACTGAGGCAAGTTCCTCATGGAGTTCTTACGCGCTGACTGGGCCTTAGTGAGCTGTCTCTTTGCCATCCTCATACTCCTCCCGAACCAAGCGCTCTACCATCACAGGAAGAACACAAGAGTTGAATCGAACTCCCCACTTCTTCCTCAAGTCATAACGCTGACACCAAAAAGACCAGTATGCAGAAGGAATCTCCTTACCAAGCTCAGGGACAAAGACATCCCTAAACAAATTAGTCGCAATACCGTTGTTACGAAGATTCTTTTTGGTGAAGAAATAAACCAGCACCCTCTCAGGGAGAAGGTCCGAATAGGCCAACCAGCCAAGGATATGGTCCGGGTCCTCCTCTGAACAAGCAACCCGAATAGTCCCCGCCTTAACGCAGTGGTCAGCAATAAGCCTCGTAACCTTACGGAACCCAACATTGTGGTCTATGGAGGATAACCAGGAATGATAAATGAAGTCCTCATCAAGAGAACGATAGTCTCGAAGGTCATACATGACCCCTCCCCATGCTTAGTAGCCAACGCTACTCACTTTTAGCCTCCCGAAGCGCCTTACGAGCCAAAGCACGTAAGTCAGAGTCAGGCATTGCTCCAATAGAATCACTCTTAAGGTCTTTTTCTATCGCAATAAGCTTCCGAACACCATCATAGCAGAGATCTAGACGCTTCATGTCCTTATCGGACAACTCCTTACCAGACTCACTGGTCTCAAGAAGCCCCGCTATCTGCTTGCGAGTAATCGTATAAAGATTATTCAAGAGCAGATGCTTATCCGCGTTCTGATAAATAATTATCTTATGAGATTTACGTTCTTTAGGCATGTATGTCGTGTTTTGGGCTGTTTACTAAGATCCTGTCAAGACAATTCTGGATACACCACTTCAATGAAATCAGCTACTTAAGAAAATAATTTGACAGACGTACATTAAGAACGGTACAAGAGTTCTTCCCCCTCCAGCAGTAATACTAGTTATACTTTTCCCAAAAAGATTCAGTGCTCTTGTGCTTAGATCCTGCTCTTAACCAGTTGGTTAGTGTTGCTTTTTAGACCGCGATTCAAGGAGGGTATATTAGGCAATTCAATGCTGATGCATTAAGGGGTACCCCCCCCGAGGATGTTTAAGAAATGCGAATACAAAATAAATGCGAATTGTAACAAAACAAACACAAATTATATTTAATTTAGTTGTTGTGTGTGTGTTTTATTTAATTCCCCTCAGCAATAATACCTGCTCATTCGCTGAAACAGCTTATATTACAGGTATGTCCCTCTACCTCATCCCACCAAAGTGGTACTCACGGATACATAAAATGCACTCATCAGAGATGAGTACGTGTTATTGTGCGGCTGATTTAGGCCAAATAGAGCCCCCTTCAAGTGAAGTGGTCATGTTCTAGCTCTAGGCTATGCACTGATTACCTTGAAGTAAGTAGCCTCAGAGTATTCCAGGCTTCGAGCCAATAGTCTCCTTCACGAAGCCTCCAATCAGCCGCCCCATGTATGCCGAAGGTCCACCAAGCAAGTAAGAAGAGTACTGTGACTATGTCGCCAAGTAGTTGGTCCTCTCACTATCTCAGGATTGAGAGGTAAGGCTCAACTGCTTTGGCTCGTATGAACTATGCTACCTTGAATAGTCTCCCTTATGGATAAAGCACCGCACCATAAGCATGGCTACTTCATACAGTTGTCCTATGATGCAATGCTTCCAACATGGCACAATGTAAGGAGAGCTACGCTACCACGTATCTTCGGCCCTTCCTCAGTCTGGTTCGGCTATACGCTGCAATGGATTTGGCTGTAGACGCCACACTCTCCCTCAGCGGGCTCGGTCAGGAGAGGAACATCCTCGGCCTTCACTAGATGTCTCTTATATAAAAGTACTTACACGATTCCCTCCACGGCCCTCTTAATTGGGGGTGAACAGAGCGAGCCCCCAATTAAAATTACCTTAGGAGGTAAACGTGAAAGAACTTTTTGATACATCTAGCTTGACCGAGGATAACCCTCACCTGGCCGACCCCGCTTCAGTCGAAGCGTCAACAGCCAAAACCAGTGCAGCTGCTCTCACCAGAATGAGGAAGGACCTTGAAGGTAGCGTAGCTATCCTGACAGTGTGCCATAAATACTTGGAAGCATTGCAACAGAGGACAGCAGTTCTTGAAGCCATGCTTAAGGAGCGGCACTCCATCCAGAAGGGAGACCAGTTCTTTGCAGCAGAGATCAAACGAGCCAAAGCAGTAGATCCTTTCATCACAGCCCTGAGAGAGAGAAAGGACCAACTCCTTGCCGACAAAGACAAAGAACTAATCTCACTAGCTTGGAAGACCATCAGCACACAAGCGGCGGCAGACCGGAAGCCCCGTGAACGAGCCGATTGGATCGAAGCCTGCAAGACACTGGTCTCCTTGCTTCAAGGCACTCAGCACACATCCTAAACCTATAACAAGACCCCTTCACTCGAAGGGGTTCTTTTTTGCCTAATCATCCCAGGGTAGAGCGACTGGGGAAGGACACCAAAGGTGACACACATAAGCTCACTCGCAGGCTCGCTCGCGACAAAAGGAGAATACAGGGCTGAAGCCCTGATTCACCGCATTGGAGCAAAGAGCCCTCGGCCAAAGAGCCGCACTTAGGGCTCTGCTCCAGGAAGAGTGGAGGACCTGGGGGTGAAATAAATGATAAGCCCCTTCTAACTAATGAGTATTTCTAAGTTATTCTCTAATTTCGATTTCTAATTTTATCTCCATTCGTTTCACCTCCGGCTCGCTCGGGCCATCTGCGCTCGTTCCTCGCTACGATTGCCGGCCCGAGACTCGCCGTCGGTGAAACTTATTTACTCAGGAGATAAATATGAGTGTTCGTTATTATGCAGGTGTTGGTAGTCGTGAGACCCCGGCTGACGTTCTTTTAACCATGGAGGAGATTGCCAGGGACCTGGAGGTTCGGGGCTATACTCTGCGTAGTGGAGGCGCTTTAGGCGCTGACACTGCTTTCCTTCGTGGAGTTCAGGACTTTCGTAAGGCTGAGATCTTCGATGCCAATGACTGTACAGATGAGGCCATGGAGCTCAGTGGCAAGCTGCATCCTGCATGGGACAGGTGTTCCGAGTATGCAAAGAAACTCCATGGTCGCAATGCCATGATTCTGCTTGGCGAAGACCTTCAGACCCCGGTGGATTTTGTCCTCCTTTGGACTCCTGGCGGCAAAGTCATTGGTGGTACTGGTCAAGCCATTCGCATCGCCAAGGAGTATGACATTCCTGTCTACAATATGTTCAACAGTGGTTGGGTATTTGATTGGCACATGGATTTTCGCGAACTTGTCGAAAGCCTGGTTAAGGGAGATGGGCTTCTTAAGTAGTGTGGAAAGGTTTTTGTCGTTTTTACTGTATTTTCGGCGGCCCCTAACAAGTGAGGGCCGCCTCAATCCAGTAAAAACTTTTTTATAATAATTTATAAAGTTTACACGGATGACATAGTGTTGTCTGTGTAATTTACAATTAGCGCATATAGGAGAAAGATTATGTCAGCTAAAAAGAAAATGAAGAAGAGTGATGGTATTAATTTAGACCTGGCGTCAATCGCTGAGTATGTCCAGAAGTCACGGGACTCTATTGTCCCGAAGCTTAAGGCAAACCGCGAAGAGAGCCAGGAGATATTAAGTATCATCCTTACATCCCTTGAGGCTGAAGAGGCCAAAGGGCTGGAGATTGAAGAAGAGTTCATTGAGAAGCTCAATGAGCTCGGTGCTCGCCTTGATACGCAATCCTTCGGGAAGGCGATGGGCGAGCTCAAGAAGAAAGACCCTACCATCGCGAAGCTGAGAGCTGAGCGAAAGGTTGAGCTGAAGAGTCGCTTCAGCCGAGGGTCTGTCTCCTTGGTTTGGAATGCAATCTCCAGCCTGGCAGAGACCGACTCGGTGAGCTGGCTGGATGCAGCCAATAGCCTCCTCGCGGCCCTGTTGGACCCAACTGATGCCGCGGAGCAAGCTCTGGCTGAGGCTCAAGCAGCATAAGTCGGGGTAAGTCCTGGTTCTTTCTTTAGAAAGGACCAGGCACCTTTGGGGGGTCAGAAAGTCTCTCTGTTCCTAAGGGGAGAGGCTTTCTGACCCCTTTTTTATTGGCGGAGGGCGTCTAACTGCCCTCAGGAGAAAGAAAAAATGGCATATCCACCGCAAAGCTATAGCGAATATACAGCTGAAGACCCTCCAGAGGCCGAAAAGCCTGGAGATGATGAAGTCCTCTCGGAGCTGAGGAATCTATTAAGAGGGAAGTCTTCTAAATTTCAGATGGATTGGCTGGAGCCGTTCATCGAAGAGACAATTATAGACGACCCTCTGGGCGATGGTGATCTTGTAATCTTCATTGAGAGACCCGAGGAGGAAACTGATTTCAGCTGCAACTCTGCCGAGCCAGATTCTCACTGGAATGAGCCCTGGTCTTCTGGAGAGGAGACTCTCTTTGAGTATTTCATGGAGCAATACATTGATTTCATGAAAGAAAATCTCAAAGAGGGGGACAGCCTTGGTCTGGTCTCACTTGATTTAGAGTACCTGTCAAGCAACGGATAAGGAGATAACTAATGGAAGTGCTTGATAATAATGAGAAAGAACTTCTTCGCTATGAAAGAGACGGGAGCTCTCAAAGGCGAAAGAAGGATAAAGACAACCACGAGGTAGACCTGGTGGAAATTCTTCAAGGGGAAGGGAATCACCAAGGAGCAAGATAATGAGAGCAGCAGGAGAAAGTGTTGCCTATATTGTTAAAACAAGTAAGAGCAAATGCAAATTAAAACATTGTTATGAGCTCCATTATGGAGATTCTAACGAATTATGCACAACTTGTGACGAAGAGAGCATTGTCCAAGAGGAGATAGTGTGAGATTGCGTGATATCAATAAATTATTAGCAAAAAGAAACCTCGGTCTTGTTCTTCAAGACTCAATTTCCACCTCTACAGACTTTCACATAACGAATATTGCCAGATTTTTTTATTATCATTGGGATGAGAAGCAACAAAAAATACCAGATGCCGATATTCATTCTGATGCGTTAAAATATGAGTTTGGCAACATGAATGAAATTAATGAGGTTTTTGACAAGTATTCCTGGCTAGACGTTCAAAGAGAGGTTCATCCTCCCTATGTAGTTCTAATGTCAGAGCACAAAAAAAAGATGAGTGAAGGGGGAGGGAATAACCCAGGGGCCACAGAGAAAGATGGCCCAACAGGAGATAATGATGAGTAAGACAAAGAGATGGCTCGAAGAGCTATCAGTGGAGATGGGCTTTGGAGGTGAAATCACTGATGAGGTCATGTTTGAGGGAAGGGTTCGGATGGGAGACCTCAATGATGAGGTGAAGCAATCAGAAGAAGACGCAGCTGAGGATGCTGCCAGAGCAGGAGAAGACTCATGAGAATGGACAGAAACACCCTTACTCGGGTGGAGTACCAGCCTGGCAACGGAACCAACTATGCCCTTCTCCTTGGGAAGGCTGAGAACCAGCCAGGGGAAGCGCCCAAGCTCTTCATCGCCTGGATGCGGTCTAACTGGGGGACCTGTGCCATTGTTCAGCCAGGAGTCTTCAAGCATTACAGCTACATAGGTGAGAAGCTCCAGTGTGGGGAGGAGGACGCGAGGGTGATTGCTCACTTCATCAACCTTCGCTTCACCATTGGATATGCTTCGTCTTTGAACGGCATGCCTAATAGCCCCATAGATCAGAGCAGTCTTTTAGCTCACCTGCCCAGATGCCTTCAGGAATACACGGACACGGAGAAGCGAGAGGTGAGGAAGCGTACTCTTGGTGAGGCTTTGGGAGCTGCGCTGAGCCTTGAGCATGGAATCGTCTATTCCGAAGAGAATCGGGAGGAGGCTAAGATCAAATGGAATAAGGCCATGAAGTCTCTCAGCGAGATGGCTTCTGGCCGAAATGATGTGGCAGTCATCAACCTTGATGAGATGGACCAAAGCGCAAATAAAAATTCGGGTGGATATAGCTTTGATGATTCTGACATTCAGAACAGTTTCGCAGAGCAGTATGCCCGAGAAGCAATGGCTGATGAAGCCGAAGAAATCCCTTTAGGAGATATGTAGTGAAAGAAGCAACTGAAAACAATTCCATTCCTGGAAGAGAAGCAGCCCTGGATGTGGCGAACAGCCTCATGGATGAAACAATAAGTCCAATGACAGAGACCCTTGAAACTATTACAGATCTAACCGTCTGTCATGCTCAGGCCATTGAAGAGAATAAGGAGGCGATTAATCATCTCACGAATATGATTAACCTGCTTAAGGAGGTCATAGACTTCCAGGGAGAGACTCTCAAGGCTCACAATGAATCAATTGAAATCCTTACTCGCGATTTTGAGAGAAGGGCTGGAGGACTTAAATGAGCGAAGAGACAAAGGGATTAGGCGATGTCCTCCAAGAATACCATGCGGTTATGGTTGCCCATGAAATTCATCGTGTGGCCAATGCGTTAGATCGCATTGCAGGAGCGCTGGAACTCGTAAGCGAAGAGGCCTGCAATCGGAATGACGCAATGGCTGAAGAAGGAGTCACCCAATGAGATTCCAGAACAAGACGATAGACCGTCTGAGGAAGGAGCAGGATGCTGGCGAGATAACCAGGGAGGAGTATGACATTCGTGTTAATTACTTCGTTCTAGGCTACGACCTTGGCCACCAGGAGGGCTATGATGAGGGAGATGCTGAAGAATGCTGCATAGGCCGTGGGCGAACTTGTCGCCATAATAGCCCTTCTTGAAAATAAGACAAATTTTCAGGATTGACAGGGTATTACTAGTAATACTAGTAACACTTCTCCGCTCTTGAGATTGCCCTTTTCCTTCCCCCTTCCCCTCTCACTCCTGCGGGCAACTAGTAAGAACTTATAACTAGTATCAAGTAGTTATATTCTGCCCTCAGGAGTTTTAGAAGAAGGAACTATATAGACTAAGGTCTACTTATAACTAGTGTTATACCTTTTTTGATCAGAGTTTGCTCTCTCGTGGGGAGCGGGCAATTACCCATATTTTTTAGTGAAGATGCGGGGCTCTGGTCATTTGAAGCAGGGGGTCAGAGCTACAGGCTGGCTCCCTGCTTTTTTACATCAATGCATTAAGGAGAAAGCTAATGCGTCCGTTAAATGAGAAGGCCACCAAGGTCATGAACAGGCTCGTCCGAGACCTGGGTTCCAAAGAAGAAGATAAAATAGCAGCAAGGTTTGATCGCACTAACGGCTATTTGCCTGTTTGCGTCGAGCGAGTTGGTTCTTTGGGTCCTGGAACAGACATCTTTTCCGTAGCTCATTACTTTGTTCAGAATGGAGATCTGATGGCAGATCCTGAGATGGAGTTTATGAGGACCAGTAAGGGTGAATTTTACCCAATGAGCTACAAGCTTGATTCTATGGGGATTTATTGGGTCTCCATTGAGCCGGAGGAAGGTGCTGTAGCTGGATGGTCTCTATCCGTTAAGAAAAAGATGCAAGATGAACAAGCAGACTTCGCCAATGGCTGGATGGAGAATATTGAAGAACAACAGGACATCTTTAACTCCAAGTTGGATGAGGAGCGTCCCACCAGGCTCACATAGGAGATAGTGATGAGCAAGCACAATGAATTTGAAGGGGTTGAACATGCAGAACCCCAATATGATGAAGAAAACTACCCCGTTGATATTGCATTAGAAATTGTTTTGCAGGATATGACCAACGCAGTTTCCCGAATGGGGGACTTGGTTGAAAAATTTATGCAAGAGCTCAGAGAAGAGCGTAGCAAGGACATTGATAATGGGAAGAAAAAAACGCGAAGAATCTCTGGAGGCAGCAGCCCCAGAAAAGAAGAAGCGTGGCCGCAAGAAGAAGGAAGTCGTCGTACAGGCACCTGAGCCTGAGATGGTTAGCCTGGTGCTCAAGTTGAGTCGTGAGACCCGTGATGCCTACAAGAAAGCTTGTGACAAGGTTTATCGGCCCATGGCTAATCAGAGCGAGCTTCTTATTCACAATTTCATTGCGGCAAAAGAAAGCCCTGTAGAGATTGAGGCCTAACTGCTTGGGTATCCCTGGCCCGCAAACCTGTCAGGGGTATCAAGTAAACAGCTATATTTAGCGGTTAGTCGCTCTTTTGGGTGGCTAACCGCTAATTATAAGCACACACAACTGACGGAGATAGTATGTCAGACGCAACCAGAGAGACCCTTCCTCACACGAACATATACACGGCCAGCTGCCTGAATGCCGCCATGAGGTGCGGTGCTCTTTATGATTTCATCTATGAGAAGGGCTTTGTTTCTTCCAGGGACAAGCCAAGTCTTGAGATAGGTACAATGGTCCACAAAGGCCTGGAGGCCTATTGGAAGCTTTTCCCTTTGGAAGCTGCCCACGAATCAATGAGGGAGCTCAAGAAGGAGAGTCTCTACTGGGACACCCCAGAGGGGGAGATCTCCTTCGAGAAGTGCTGCCTCTATGTGGCCGGATACTATAATCATTGGAGCTGGAAAGCAGACCCATCAAAGACTGGGGCCGATAGATACCTCCTTGAGGCAGATGAGCTCCTTATTGAGGACTTTGGGCCTAACTCATTAACAGGCAAAGAGCTTGAGGACTTTCTTGAGGACAAGAGGTCCAGGGTTGAGCTTGAGTTCAAGATGAATATTGTCGGACTTAATTTTGCTGGCAAAATAGATGCAGTCACCAAGATTGATGGAAAATATGCAATCATAGAACATAAGACTGCTGGCTCTCATGCCTCCAACCTGACATCGGCCTACTGGGAGCGCCTCCCAATGGATGTGCAGCTCACTATATACAGAGAGGCTGTCAGGAGAAAGTATTCTCTCGATTACATACCTGATGCCTATTACGATGTGATTATAACAACATCATCCGAACCAAGTCAGAAGAAACCCTATGTCAGAAGACGAAAAGATGAATCTGATGATTCTTTGGCGATTAGAAAAGAAGCTAATAGAGAATCAAAGGCGGAATACATTCTGCGTATTGCTCCTGAGTATCTCTCAGATTCTATTAAGTATCGCCGTCGTCTTGTCTCCGTAACAAGAGAAGAGCACGAAGAAAGACTAAAAGAGTTAATTAAGATGACTCTTTTAATTCATTGTAAGTCAGGATATACCTCTGTTCGAAATACTTCCAGCTGTTCTGACTTTGGGGGCTGTGAGTTTCTTGATGTTTGTCTAGGGAGAGAAGGCCTGGACTCACCAAATTTCAGAAAAAGAGAAACTCTCCACCCGGAGCTGAGCATCATCAAACAAGAGAAAGAGGATGATGATGATATTTGATTTAAGCGTATCTACAAAACCAAAGCCAAAGCCAAGAGTAATAATCTATGGTGGGCCGGGCCTTGGTAAGACGACCTTTGGTCGAAACTCTGAAAAGCCAGTGATGATACTTACTGAGGATGGCTGTCCTCATGGGATCCCAAAAATCCCAACAGAGGGAAAGCTTGAGAATTGGGAAGATATCATTGGAGCTGTTCGTTATCTTCTTGAGGAAGACCATGACAGAGAGTCCGTTGTCATAGACACCCTCAATGGAGCTGAAGACCTGTGTCGCCAGTACATCTGTGACAAACACTTCGGTGGTCGCTGGATGCCAGAGCGCGGCAAAGATGGGTTTATGCAGTGGGGCCAAGGGGACAAGATGACCGCAGGAGAGTTCAAGAGACTCCTTACGGGCTTGGATATGCTCCGAACCAAGAAGGATATGAGAGTGATTCTGTTGGCCCATGAGGGTCTTCAGAAGTGCGCTAACACCTTTGGTGATGACTATCATCGAATTGGTGGAGACATGAATAAGTGGACTTGGGCCATGTGTATGAAGTGGGCAGACCATATTGGTCATGCAACTAAGGATGTAATGGCAGTAGTGAAGCAGGGGGAAAAGAAAGCAGTCGCAAGGGGCGACAATGAGCGATGGTGTTACTTCGAGGGTAGTCCTGGTCGTGACGCCAAAAGCAGGGTGTCTTATGAGATGCCTGAGAAAATTAAATTCTCATATTTTGAATATATGAGAGCACAAGAGGAGGCCTAAAATGGCTAGATTGAATCATAATCCTGAAGAATACACTGATGGATTTGAAGCTGGAACTTATGACTTCGTAGTTACTGATGCTGAGTTGGTGACTTGGAGAACTGGTAATCCTGGTTGCAAAATTACCATTGAGTGTATGAAGGATGGTGTGTCTTTTAACTGTTACGAGAATCTTACCTTGGTAAAAGCAGCGCTTTTCAAGGTTAAGGAGTTCTGTGACAGCATTGGTGTTGAATTTGCCAATGATGACCTTGATACTGATGACTTCCTGAATAAGTCTGGAACAGCAAACTTAGTTCGTCGTGATGACTCCAAATATCTCTCTGTTGATAATTGGATCTCAAAAGCAGATGCAGAAGAGAAAACTGTTGACGTTGAGGCTAATGCTGTACCATTCTAATTGAGATGAGAGTCGAGTCTTTCTCCCTCTCCTGTCGTACTTATCTCCCGACAGGAGAGGTCCTCGACTCTCATTCAATCTCAATTCTAGCTTATTCTGGATCAAACTTATCGCACCTGTAATTATGTGTGGTGAGTTTGCTTCAAAGAGAGGTGACGTATGTCTATGGCATACTTGCTTGTCTCTCGTAATTCACCCAACGTAATAATGCTAAAAGAGAAGCTTGGAGACTCTGGTCTTCTTGCGCTCTTTTATATTTGGGCATTTTATGAAGAGTATAAGAGCAGCGGCTTAAAAGAGCCGATAACGAAGGATTCTCTCCTGCGGGCAGCTGATTCTTCTATTGATGATAAACTTCTATTTGACACTTTGGTTGCACTAAAGTTAATTGAGGATTCCCCTGAGGGGTTAACGGTTCATGGTTTCGAGCCTGATTTGAAATCCTCTTGTGCACCTAAGGGCGGTTCTTCTTCTAGTGGAAGAGCTGTTGTCAGATCAGATCAGGTTAGGTCCGTGGTAGATTACTATAGGACCGTTAATCCCTCCAGGGGTCGAGCAATAAAGCCAGGCACACAAGACTGGCAAAGAATTTCTGCGAGGCTTAAGGATGGGTTCACTGTTGAGGAGCTCAAGTTAGCCATTGATGGAAATCAGCTTGACCCTTGGCATCAAAAAGCAACTAACGGACATTCTTCAACCTACATATTTCGCAACCCGGAAAAAGTGGAGGGGTTTATTCAAACCGCGAAGAATGGAGTAAAAGAAGACGCGGATGAGCCAATAGGCCATCATCGCGGAAGCAAGGAGTTTAATGATGGAGACCAAAGAGCCAGATTTTAATGACCCCAACTTCACAAGGAGTAATCCAGATATTTGGGTTCAGGCTGTTTTTAATATTTTAGACAGACATCAGCTGAAGGAGCCTGAAGGAGATAAAATCCCTGACGAGGAAGAAGAGCCCTTTAATCGAGATGCAAGAATCAAGGTTGTGAGCTCCTGGGGAGTCCCAAAGAGAATTGCAGAAAACCTAAAAGACCTAAAAGACACTAAGGCCATTAGAATTGTTGAGGACTTTATAAATGCCCCTGACAGGGGATGGTGCCTTATTCTGTCAGCAGATAAGGGAGCTGGAAAATCAACAGCAGCCGCCTACTGGTTAATGAAGCAGGCAATCATGGCAGACTTAAATCCCTCTGTAATGGGTGCCCCAGTTAGGAAGTGGTGGAGCGGAACCAGGCTTGCCAGGGTGAATGGCTATAATAGCGAGTTTGAGAAGCTTGCTCAGGTAAGCTTTATGGTCCTTGATGATCTTGGAATTGAATACTTGGATAAGAATGGAAACTTTCTCCAAAGGTTGGATGAGATCATGGATGAGCGATATTCAAACTATCGAAAAACCATAATCACAACGAACCTCAATTCCGAAGACTTCAAGGCTCGTTACGGAGAAAGAATTGCCGACAGGATAAGAGAGGGGTTTAACCATGGAGGTGCATTTATGGAGCTCTCTGACAAATCAATGAGGAGCAACAAGAAATGATATTTTTTGCATCATCAGGACAAGTATTTCATTTTGAGGAAGAAGAAAATATTTGGACCACTGGCGATATATCTCTTGAGCCAGACAAGGAGGGCTGGCCTTGCCTCAGGAACTCTGATGGAGACCTGGTTAAGATAGAAGGTCATATGATTGAAGACCATGGAGCCGATAATCACTTCAATGGAGATTATGAAACATCTTATTTTGACGCATCAGTTCTTCACTTCTTCTTCACCCTGCTTTACCCGCTACTGTGGGCAATGGCCAAGATTCACTCAAAGAGAGTCGATATCTGGCTAAACAGGTCAAAGAAAAATATGGAGAGAGGCAACATGAAGGCTGCTGCAAAGAGCCTTGAGAAATCTCTTAAGCTCATGGGGTGTATTCCTGTAAAGTACAGAAATTCCCCGGAGAAGCGCCATGAAAAAGCCCTCAAAGAAAAGCAAAAAGAAGAGAGAGAAAAAGGCTCCTAAAATCAACGAAACCTTTGTTATTCTGGGGAAGCCAATTTCTCAGAAAAACATGAAAAGAGTTGGAATAAGAAGGGGGAAGGGCTTTCTCTGGACCCCTAAAGACATTAAAGAGTGGAAGGCGAGCGCCGTTGAGCAGCTTGTTGCCCAGTGGGGAGGAAGGGATACCATCCCCTCTGGAGTAGAGATGGAGGCCGAGTTTGTCTCCTACCTGGGGAAGGGTCAGTCGATCGACTCAGACAACCTGGCCGCAGGACCTCTTGATGCCATGGAAGAGGCAGGTATCTTCCAGAATGACTATTGGGTTAGAAGGTCTTCAAGCGAAAGAATGAAAGACCCTGAAAATCCAAGAGTAGTAATATACCTTAAGAACTATGAAGAGAGAGGGAAGGAAGATTAAGGTGAAAAGAGAAGATGTTGGAATAGAGGACAGCTCTGATTTCGTGGCGAGGATTCTCATGAGGGATAAGATCTACCAGCTGACGCTGAAGCTCATACCCTTCATCATGGTGGGGACACTTGCCCTGATGGTCTACTACGGACCATAATAAGCACATAGACACGATAGGCGAATAATAGCACAGCACAAAAGGCGAATGGGGGATAGTGTTAGGATGTCTAAGCTTAGCCGCAACTTCTCGAATGATGAGTTCAAATGCCCTTGTCTTTGCGGATATGGGAAGATGGACCTTGCCCTGGTATTAATGCTTGAGATGATAAGAACGGGTGTTCAGAGGCTCAAGAGGGGAGGCTCTGTCCCCATCAAGGTTACATCAGGGATAAGGTGCAGAGAGCACAACCGGATGGTCAAGGGAGCTGCTATCAGCTCCTGGCATGTTCCCAGAGACGGGAAGTGTCACGCCGCAGACATCACCTTTTCAGACCCAGAGCTGAGAACCCCTGAAAACATCCTCCTCCTCTATCTTCTTGCTGACCAGGCAGGGGCCAAGGGCCTCGGCATCTACATAAACAGAATCCACATAGACACCAGAAAGACACTGGGCAATGCGAGATGGAGCCATGAATCGTGGGAAAATCGAGATTGAACTAGACAGAAGACGATGGGAGACCAGAAGAGCCGGAAGAAGAAGGCTCTACTCCTGGCTCGCCACAGCCGCCATCCTTGGGTGGTTTGCCTGGATGCTACTCAGGCCCGAATAATCTACTTAAACAGCTCTTGCTTGAGGACAGACTCAGCAAGCACCCTTGAGCGGCTCTCAGCGCTCTCTATCTTGCCTTTGCTCATCGACCTGCCAACGGTATAGGAACCAGACGTAAGGGCCATCAGAGCGGCTCCTGCGAGCTGTGTCCAGGGGTTATCTGGTGAGACCGACATGAAGAGGCCTCCCATGGTGGATATGGCTGTCAGCCAGAACTCAGTGGTGAAAATACCAGGCTTCATTCATCATCTCCTAGTTTAACCAATCGAATACGGACTTCTTCTCGAAACTCATAGAAGCTTGTTTTCATTGAGAGAATTGCATCTTTGAGCTCGTCTATTTGATCTCCCATGGCCTCTAGCCTGTAATCAACATGTTTCCCCCCATTACCGCCAGAGTCATCCCCGCCACCAGCCTTGCTGCTCAGCTTCTTCACTAGCTCCACCAGAGCCAGAACCGCCCCAACCAGAGCAGCAGTAGCAGCGCTATCTTCCACGTTTCGCAAACTCCTGGTCTTCCCAATACTCAAGCTCGCATGGGTCCATCGCTTTGTCTGTCAGCCCCACGGGTTCACAATCAACAAGCGGGGCGGGTTGTGTTGCTGTACTGGCGGCGCATCCACCCAGGATTGAAAATAGCAGCAA
>MDTE01096405.1_pt1 | contig 26199 bp, 21 predicted proteins | sample 811231 | NCBI WGS metagenome assembly MDTE01 (sample SAMN05326651, study PRJNA326480) | marine metagenome | isolation source: seawater | place: Indian Ocean: Red Sea | collected 2010
CTAGAAGTGAAGCGCTTTAAGAAGTTAGACTAAGGGGCCTTAACAGCTTCGATTTCCGTAGAGGCCGCCATTTTCCCTTTTCAAGCTCATATTTTTAGTCCTCTAGAAAATCTCTCACGATCGAATAATACAAATCTGGCTCTAGTAAAAATGAATCATGTCCCTTCTCGGAATGGACTTTATACAGATTTGATTTTATTTCATTCATATCAAGAAAATCATGCAGTTCCTCCTGCTCATTCGGATAAAAACATACATCTGTATCAATTGAGATAACCAAAGCTTTAAATGCAGAATTTAGTTTTTTTGTATTATGAATCTTGTCCTCAAGATTAAAGCTTTGCCACGCATTAATAATTCTCAGATAAGAATTTGCATCAAATCGTTCAGAAAACTTTTTCGCCTGATAATTGAAATACGATTCTATAGAATGCTTAGCTCTATAACCGGAATCATATTCTCTCTCTGGCATAAGATTATTCCGAGCCCGCTCAGCCATTGTAGAAAGAGACACATAAGTTTTATGCCCAATCATTCGAGCTAACTCTAGACCTAACTTGGGAGGATCGTCTTGCGAATAATTTCCACCCAAAAACAAAGAATCACTTTCTATTGCCTTAATTTGTTCATAGTTGTGAATAATCTGGAGAGGCTGAATTTTCAACCCAGACGCGATGGATAAAATCCTTTGAACTTTTTTTGGATTAAGCAATGAAGCTGTTAGAGCAAGTAATCCTCCGAGAGATGGCCCAACAACCGCATGAAGGCTTTTAATCCCAAATGATTCCACCAACTCCATTTGTGATCGCACAATATCTGAAAATGATATCCAGGGGAACGATCTCATATACCTTTGACCTGAATCAGGATTAATTGATAAAGGCCCAACTGATCCATAACATCCTCCAATATAGTTTGCACATATCACAAAATATTTAGAGGTATCTATAACCCTACTTTCCCCAATGAATTTGTCCCACCAACCTATCTTACACTCTTCGTTCCAAAGTCGATCTACTGATTCACTTACAGACTCACGCAATCCAGCCGCATGCTGACTCCCACTTAATGCATGAAATATAAGAATCGCATTGTCTTTTTCTCTATTCAGTTTTCCGTAAGTTTCATAAGCCAAAACAGCACTGTTCAACCTTTCACCTGTTTCCAAACAAAATGTTTTTTTTTGGGTGGAAAGTTGATACTCACCTATAGAAAAATTCAACTTACCGCCTGCAGTACCCTGAGACATTACTTGAACTATTTTGTATTATTTAATTGATATAAGTCTACACAAGGGCTTGATTTAAGTCGGCGATAATATCTTCAATATTTTCTATACCGACACTTAGCCTAACCAATTCAGGAGTGATTCCTCCGTCCTTCTGTTGATCATTATTTAGTTGAGAATGAGTGGTTGAAGAAGGATGAATTGCCAAGCTCTTCGCATCACCAACATTAGCCAAATGAGAAAAAAGCTTTAATTTATTTATGAATTTTTCGCCAGCTTCCCGGCCACCTTTTATTCCAAATATGACCATCGAGCCCCCTTTACCTTTTAAATATTTTTTGTTCAATTCGCTCATCGGATCACCATCAAGGCCAGGAAAACGAACCCAATCCACTGAACTATGCCCTTTAAGATGTTGAGCAACCTTTAAAGCATTTTCACAGTGTTTCTCCATTCGCAGAGGAAGCGTCTCTATTCCTTGCAAAAACATCCAAGAATTATCAGGAGAAATACAGGCTCCTAAATTTCTTAAAGGAACAGTGCGCATCCTAAGAATATAAGCCAATGGAGCCAATGCATCCGGAAGATCATGCCCCCATCTTAACCCATGATAAGAATTGTCAGGCTCATCGTACAATGGATGCTTGCCTGCACCCCAATTAAACCGACCACTATCAATCACAACACCCCCTATTCCGGAACCATGACCTCCAAACCACTTAGTCAACGAATGAATGATAATATCACATCCATGCATGAGCGGCTGAGTAAGATACGGCGTCGAGAACGTTGCATCTACAATAACAGGAATTCCGTGTGATTTTGCAATCGAAGACACCTTGTCCAAATCCGTAATTTCCAGAGCCGGATTTGAAACTGTTTCACAAAAAATTGCTCGTGTTTTTTCATCAACTGCATTTCCAAAAGCTTCAGGATCATTAGAGTCAACAAATTTAACTGTAATGCCCAAATTTGGCAGAATATCATTAAACTGAGTATAGGTGCCACCATACAAATTTCTTGCGCTTACAATGTTATCACCTGCCTGTGCAAGATTGATAATAGAATAAAAAACTCCACTAGTCCCAGATGCTAAACTTAACCCGCCCATCTCATGGGCCCCCTCCAATAACGCAACTCGTTTTTCCAAGACATCGTTGGTCGGATTCATTAATCGAGAATATATGTTCCCCAACTCTTGAAGCGCAAAAAGCTTGGCAGCATGTTCTGTATCTTTGAACTGATATGAAGAGGTTCTATAAACAGGAACGGCCCTTGAGAGAGTAGTTGGATCAACCGAGTAACCTCCATGCAGACAGGTTGTTTCAAATTTCATAATATTAAAGGTGGACCACAATTAAGAACGATCCGCGCAGACCGTCGGTAAAAAACAAAATATTTTCAATTAATTAAATTAACTGGAACAAATGCAACTCAATTAAACTGTAATCTATAAATCAGCAGACCAACCCAGATTGTCATGGATAGGTAAAGGAGGCTCCATCCCAAAGACAAGGGGAATTGCCGCGAAACTTTTGGAAAATTATTAATATACCAATTATTAAATCCTTTAGATGTTGAAAATACCACGTTAGCTATTGCATCCAGAAAAAAAATAAACCAGATAACGGTTTCCAAATTTATATTCATTAAAAGATTAGTTTCAATGGGTAGTGCTTTTGTCTACTTTTTATCAGGCCTGTATCCGAACATTTTTTTTCTCTTAATTGTTTGGGCCGCTTTAGGCGGCAGACTTTTTTCCCAGCCTGTTTCACCTTTCCGAATTCGCCTAAGCACATCCCTGGAAAAAATCTTTAAATAGTCCTCGTTATATTTTTCAATACCAACAATGTATCGATTTTCCTTTAGGTAGTTATAAAGATAACGGAGTCTCTTTGGTAGATTTAGATTTTCAACAGTAATTTTTTTATCAGATTCTTTTTCTAATAGAGGGTAAATATACATCTTCAGATCATTCTTAAACAACCTGCCAAAACCCTCGAGGATGCCGCCATCTAATTTAGAATAATATTTTTCATCAAATATCTCACGTAGTGTAGGAACGCCCATGACAATACCCATCGGCTTTTGAGTATGCCGGAAAAGAAAGGAAGCAAGCCGGTAATGGGTATCATAATTTGAAATCAGAACAGGATAACCAAGCGTACCTAAAAGATCGGCACGATCGAGAAAGTCCTGATAGTTTATTCGGCCATGATCATTAAGATTGCGTAGCGTCATCTCAAGAACAACCAATGGTTTTTCTTTTTTCATCTTGGACTCCTTGCAAAACTGATCTAGTGCTCGATTCAACATATCGATCGAAACTCTCGTAATAGGCCGAAAGCTACCGCGCTCAACCAACACTGATTGTTTGTATAATAGCTCAGAAGGCTGCACAACTTCACCATTAGCCTTGAACATAGCTGCGTCTGACAAACCGTTCTGTACTAGCTGCAAGCTCATCAACCGGTTATCTAATCTTGGAAAGGCTGGCCCATCAAAACGAATCGTATCAACCTCTATTCGAGCCGCAGATAATTCGTCCATGAGTGAAATAATTAACTTTTCTGGCTGCCGATATAATAACATCGCACCATAAATAAGATTAACACCCATTATTCCCAAAGCTTCTTGCTGCTGAACATTTTCTGCATCCAACATGCGTACATGAATTATTATCTGAGAGGGGTCAGCCTTCGGTCTATGCTGAAAGCTAATACCCATCCATCCATGAGATTCACCTTTACCTCGATAACTCTTAGCCTTAACCGTATCAGCAAAACTAAAAAATCTCGTGTTTCTTCCTCTCGAAGATGTAAGCCGCTTAACCAGCAATTCAAATTCTCGCCTTACCATAGTCTCAAGCCTAGAGAGACTTACGTAACGCTGCTCCTTACCATAAATGACATCACTTATAGTCATATCGTATGCCGACATGGTTTTGGCAATAGTCCCGGAAGCTCCTCCAACCTTAAAAAACCAACGAGCTACTTCTTGACCGGCTCCAATTTCCGAAAAAGTACCGTAAAGCTCCGGGGACAAATTGATTGATAAAGCTTTCTGTCGCGTAGATGGACGTGGATTATCGTGAGGCATACAACAACTATATAAAGACTTTAACTAATCCAGACTAAGTATAAAAAATGGAGGAAAATCGGAAGTTCGATTACAACTCTTTACCTTTAGCTGCAATCGGCTCATAGCCATTTAACTTCAAATAATTGAGCATTTGAGTTCGCCCATCGCGATAACAATTTTCTAAAAAAACATCCACCCAACTATTGCTTAGAGAAGACAAATCAATAACAGCTCCACGCCTCGGAACACTTCCGTCGATATAGGTAGGATCATCGTGATACCAAGCTTGAAACATCCGTACTTTCTTTTTCTCATTAAGATATTTTTTCTCCCAATCAACCCAGGGATTGGCAGAACCACTGGCTTTGGTAATTAAAGCTTCATCAAACTTATCAAGACTACTCCTTTTCACTGAACTATTAACCTTAAAAACATTATATTGAACATTGGCATCTATTAATTTCCCTAAAGTAGAAGAATGAATCATCGTTTCATGTTCCAATTTAGTCAATGTCCTAGCATAATTTAAGTCAAAATAGTCTTTATTAATCAGACTCCAAGCATTGATAGGATCTTCAGGCATATCAAATCCCTTGACCTTTGCTTGAACTTCCCATTCCCCTAAATTATTAAGCGTACTCAAACCAACCTGATGCCCGTGATTCCATAACTCCGCCTCGATTGCCTGATCCTCTGAAAATTTTACCCACAAACCATGATTGCGACTTTCATCATCTAATACTCCATAATGAATGATCTGATCTGCGCTCCATATAAAAGCTAATGATCTAGGTAAAGGTTTGATGTCTGGATCATATCGCTTGAATCTTTCAGCCTGTCTATAACAAGTAACCCTGAGCGGCTGCACAGACAAATCACTATTAAACCGATGGATAAATCCATTTAAATCGCCGTATTCGCCATAATCCCAATGCCATCGTTCGATATATCTACCATCTTTTTCTATTTGTACCTGAGCTGGGAAACACAGCGTGTTGTCTCTACCTACAAACGCGGGAACATCCCGCTTAATCAAGATCTTCCCTACCTCTATAGTACGGGCTCCAACGTGGAAAAATCCAAAATATCCCAAACCTACAAAGATAAAACCCACCAGCGCTAATACATATCTTAAATTCAGACGCGAAATCTGAATTCCATCCCTTTGAAGACAATCTGAAATTAACTCGTTTTCTAACAATCCGAGTTTTTCCAAATCATTTAGTATGCTACGTAATTCGTTTTCGACTCTTTGATTCATATGCCGTCAAAGACCCTTTCATATCTCCCAACTCCTTCGATACAACATCCAAACGACTCAAAAAATGAACTAATTTATCATTATCTATATCATTTTTACTACGAATAACCCCTCCAAGATGCCTCGCCAAAGCTTCATTAATTACATCAGTTGGCCGCTTCCCATTCGATTGTGCCTCCGACTGCACCAACCGCCACAATCTAGGATCCACTCTAAATGACCTTGTCTCCTTTTTATTCTCTACTTTCGGCCTGCCCATTTCATTATTTTTACTAAGCTTGTGGAAAGGAAGTATTTAGATGACAAAACTTTTTACAACCAAAATAATCAAAGGAATGTCAAACTAGCTAAATTCAAATAATACGCTCAAAAGCAGTCAAAACCTCACTAATTTCTTCGCTACTAACTGTGAGATTTGTAACAGCCCGAAGAGTGTTTGGCCCAGTATCGAGTAATCGCACTCCTGAACTTTCAAGCTGTTTAACCAAATCAGCAGCTACATAATCACCAGTATTAATAAACAACATATTGGTTTCAGGGCCATCTGAATCAATTTCAATTCCATCAAGTTTATCCAACCCCTTTGCTAAAATTCGACAATTTTGATGATCTTCAGCTAAGCGATCATGATTGTGCTCCAAGGCATATCGGGCAGCTTCAGCAAGAATCCCTACTTGACGCATTGCCCCACCTTGCTGCTTTCGATAAAAGCGTGCCTTGTTAATAATAGGAATGGATCCGGCTAATATAGATCCAACAGGGGCGCCAAGCCCTTTTGAGAAACACACACTTACAGTATCAAACATCGCTGCGTATTCGGCCTCCTGAATTCCACTTGCAACAGTAGCATTCCAAAGACGGGCTCCATCCAAATGTAATAATAGATCATGTTTACGTGCCACTTCAGCAACAGACTCAATTTGATCAAGTGGCCAAATTACTCCACCACCACGATTATGAGTATTTTCAAGGCAAACCAAACTTGGCTGAGCAAAGTGATTGTCATGAGGAGGAACAGCAGCTTCAAGTTGCTCCGCAGTAAACATCCCTCGATTACCCTCAAGAAGTTTACACTGAACTCCAGATAATGCAGCAGGGGCACCAGCCTCATAAAAATAAATATGTGAATTGGCATCCAATAGAATCGCATCACCTGGTCGTGTACTCGCTCGAATCGCCAGCTGATTAGCCATGGTGCCAGAAGGGACAAACACGGCAGCCTCCTTGCCAAGCAGATCTGCCGTCTGCATTTCTAACTCCTGCACAATTGGATCATCACCTAACACATCATCACCAACAACCGCTCTGGACATAGCTTCCCGCATTCCATCGTTCGGTTGGGTAATGGTATCACTTCGAAGGTCGATCTTTCCGTTTAGCATGTAAGGGGGAGCATCCTAGTTTACCAAGATACTGGCAACGCTTTTGCCGAAATCCCCTCAGAAGTGTTGATTATAACAGTTTTTATGTAAGACTCTCTCAACTTCGATAATGAGAAATGGGTGATAAAAAAAACGTAAAAAACCCCAATTTAATTGGGAATTTATCGCTTTATGAACGATATCTTGCCGAGCGAGATGAAATTCTACGTCATAAATGGCTTGAATCAGAAAAGGAAGGCCGCGACATTGGGTTCGAGCGGGCTTTAATAGGCTGGGTGCTGAACCACCGCAATAAGTGGCGCAAGAATAAGCACTGAATATATCCCGCCTGTTTCCTTTAAAGCGATTCAGAGAGATCGAAAAGGAGCATGAATAGGAAAACTGTACAAAACTATTATTTTAGAACCGGTAAACTCGGCACCGGTTCTTTTTTTTATGCCTACCGATAGCAACATGGCTGAAATTAAGACATTATTAGACTCCAATGCAGTTCAACGCGCTTTGACCCGAATCGCTCATGAGATAGCAGAGCGAAATCCTAATCCTGACCTAATAGGCTTAATTGGCATCCAACGCGGTGGAATTCATTTGGCTAAACGCTTAGCCAAGCTTCTGTCTGAACTAATGGGAAAAAGTGTTCCTTTTGGTGTAATCGACGTGAGCATGCATAGAGATGATATTGCTCAACGGGGAGTAATCACTGTACAACCCACCGAAGTCCCATTCGATGTAGAAGGTAAAACTATTGTACTTGTCGATGACGTGCTCTTTAACGGACGCACCGTCCGGGCCGCCCTTGACGCAACACACCATCTAGGCCGCCCTCAATGTATTCAGCTTGCCGTACTTGTTGACCGCGGGCATCGGGAACTGCCCATTAAACCTGACTTCATAGGTAAGAATATTCCTACTTCGATTACTGAAAGAGTTCAGGTTTCGCTTACTGAAACCAACGGAGAAGATATCGTCACATTGTTATCAATAAACCCTGAAGCATGACTTGGAGCAAAAAACATTTACTCGATATAGAATCACTTAATGCCGAGGAAATTCGGGTAATCTTGGATACGGCTCGTGCATTCAAGACAGTAGGTAAACGTACCATCAAAAAAGTCCCTGCCCTTAGTGGACGCACTGTAATTAATCTTTTCGTGGAGCCATCAACACGTACTCGTATTAGTTTTGAACTGGCTGCAATGCGACTTAACGCCGATGTTATAAATTTCACGGCAGAATCATCTTCCCTTCGCAAAGGAGAAACACTGCGAGACACTGGAAAAACACTAGAGGCACTCAGTGCAGATATCATAGTAATAAGACATAGTGCCGAAGGAGCTCCACACCTACTTTCTCGAGTGGTGGACTGCTGTGTCGTAAATGCTGGCGATGGAGCACATGAACACCCGACACAGGCTTTACTCGACACATTCACTATTGTGGAAAAAAAGGGGCAAATCAAAGGACTTAATGTAACCATTCTTGGAGATATTCTATATAGCCGTGTAGCTCGATCAAATATCTGGGCACTCACTAAGTTAGGTGCAAAAGTTACCCTATGTGGGCCACCAACTCTTGTTCCCCGAATCTTCGAGCAAATGGGATGCAAGGTAACACATAATGTCGATGAGGCACTTGCCGACGCTGATGTGATTGACTTGCTCCGTATTCAACACGAAAGACAACGGCTTAGTGCCTTTCCTAGTATCGGAGAATATCGCTCGCTATTCGGCTTAACAACCGAACGATTTAAGCGACTCAAGAAAGATGCAATAGTAATGCACCCTGGCCCAATCAATCGAGGTGTGGAGATTGACAGTGAAATTGCTGATCACCCTCAATCAACAATCCTTGATCAAGTAACCAACGGACTTGCTGTCCGCATGGCCGTTATGTTTTTAGTTTCAGGAGGAAAGGCGCTACCTGAGACGGCAGAATCGTCTAAATAAAGTAGCATGAGCCAACCTTCCATTGCTTTGATATTTAACCCAACAGCTCGTGGTAATAAAGCAGAGAAATTCCGTAAATGGCTTGGAGAATTACCCAACGATGTAAAGCTAATTGAGACCACTGCGCCAGGGAGCGCAAGTGGCTTAGCAGCTCAAGCGGTTGAAGATGGATTTCGAACAATAGTCGCTTCCGGCGGAGATGGCACCATCAATGAGGTTGTTAACGGGCTAAGTGGTAAAAAGACGAAAATTGACAAAGTTTTACTGGGAATACTTCCACTAGGAACTATGAATGTTTTTGCCCGAGAACTAGGAATTTCCCTTTCAATAAAAAGGGCATGGGAAACGGTGCAACTTGGGTATTCACGTAAAGTCGATCTGCCATTAGTAAAGCTTCAAACAACGTCAGGTGCTGCAGAAAGAGTTTTTATTCAAATGATCGGGGCTGGACTAGATGGGGATGCAGTAGGGAATGTTAGTATCTCACTAAAACGCAAAGTAGGAGCTCTTGCTTACTTAGCATCAACGATTTCCGCATTACAAAGAAAACCTCCCAAACTAAAAGCCTATTGGAATGAAGGAAGTGCCGAAGGCGAATGGATGTGTGTTGGAAATGGCAAAATGTATGGCGGGCCATTTAAATTGTTTCCAAATGCAATCGTTGACGATGGGAAACTCGATCTCTGTGTGCTTCCAAAAGTAAACAAAAGGATTATCGCTAATGCAGCTATAGCCATGTTGCGAGGCCGACTCAACTACTGGCCTAACGTCACCTATCATCGTGTTTCCAGATTAACTATAGAAGGCCCGCCAAATACACTAGTACAAGCCGATGGGGACTACGTAGGAACATTACCTTTAGATATCAAGGTTCTACAACAAAGGTTAAATGTCCTTGTCCCAAGGGAAAATCAAGACTGATCTAATAAAATGATTTCTTGCTGAATTGGCTATCTTCATAAAGGCTGATTTCGGATGAGTTTGACAGGGAAAGTTTATCTTGTAGGCGCAGGACCAGGAGATTCAGGTTTACTAACACTTCGCGGAGCGGAACTGCTGCGCCGGGCAGAAGTGGTAGTCTATGACGCACTCGTAAATCGGGAACTACTGGCTTTAGCATCAGAATCTGCAGAGATAATTTACGGTGGTAAGCGATCAAAGGATCATGCCATACCTCAAGACGATTTGAATAAGTTGCTGATTAAAAAAGCAAAGGAAGGAAAAACGGTCGTCCGACTAAAGGGGGGGGACCCATACATCTTTGGACGGGGCGGAGAAGAGGCAACAGAATTACATTATGAAAATGTTGAATTTGAAGTTGTTCCTGGAATTTCATCTATAGTTGCTGCACCTAATTACGCAGGAATCCCATTAACCCATAGAGAGCACTGCTCAAGTTTTACTGTAATCACAGGCCATGAGGATCCAGAAAAAAATGAAACCGCACTGGATTGGGCACGAATTGCTCAAGAGCCAGGGACTAAAGTAGTTCTTATGGGAGTCGAAAGAATAGGCAAAATAGCGTATGCCTTAATAGAAAATGGACTTTCTAAAGATACTCCAGTAGCCATGGTTCGATGGGGAACCACAGGAAGACAAAAAACTATCTCAGGAACTCTTGGAACCATCGCTGATATTGTTATTGAAACTAAATTCAAAGCCCCAGCAGTAACGATTATTGGAGACGTCTCGAATCTAAGAAAATCATTAAATTGGTTTGAAAAACGGCCTCTCTTCGGCCAGCGAATAGTTGTAACTCGAACAAGGAAACAAGCTAGCAAACTTACTCTTTCCTTGAAAGATCTGGGAGCAGAAGTACTGGAGATTCCAACAATAAAAATCGTCCCCCCAAGTGATAATGAACCTATTATTGAGTCAATCACGGGCATTGGCAGCTACGACTGGATTATTTTCACAAGTCCAAACGGCGTAACTCATTTCTTCGACTATTTCTTTAAGGCATACAGAGATTTACGTGATCTTGGGAACATACGCTTTGCAACAGTAGGACCAGCAACAGCAAAAAAACTAAAAGAGCTAAACTTAGCGATCGATCTCATGCCTGAAATTTTCACTGCCCAAGCAACCGCTAAAGCATTATTGGAATACCAAAACGTGGAAAATGTCTCTATACTTCTTGCCAGAGCAGAGGAATCAAACTCTGAGTTACCCAAGCTACTCGAAGATCAAGGGGCTATAGTTGACGATATCGCATTTTATAAAACTGTCCCTGAATCGGAAGATAGGAATGGGGCAGTGGAAGCCTTTGAAGAAGGGGGCGCAAATTGGATTACTTTTGCCAGCAGCTCAGCAGTAAAGAATTTTGACGCCCGATTCGGATTAAAAAATATTTGCAAAGAAAATCCAGAACTGAAGCTCGCTTCAATAGGCCCTGAAACGACTAAAGCTCTACTTGAATTGAATCTTTCTCCGACTGTTGAAGCAAAAGATCACACGATCAATGGCTTATCTCACGCATTACTAAATGGTAATAATTAACCAATTCGAAATGATATTTTTTGTATAAGATCTCGACTCATAGCCAATTGCATTCGTTTAAGGATCTCATGACGACGATAGCGGACAATTTCATCCAACCAAACACTAGAATCTACTGAAACAAAAAGAGTCCCTTTTCGAATTCCAGACGGCTGAGCGTGCTCAGTTACAGACGGATCAATCGTTTGATTCCAAACTTTTACCACCTCAGTCTCAGCCCGGCGCCGATCGAGTTTCAGCGATCCAAGAACATTTTTTATTATCGAACCAGCACTGATTGTTTGGTCCAAGTGAGCTTTTTCAAGAGGGCGCAAATCGACACCACGCCAATCCTTCAACACCTGGTCTTTTGGACCTAGGCGCCGAGAGCGTTTCCGGCTTCTGCGTTGGTACGGAGGGGTCGACAAAATGCAAAGAACTGATAAAACGACTCATTCACGCCAGAGTCAATCGGTAAAAGATAATAGCGTTTCAGCTTGCGCAAAAATCCGACTCACGGAACAATCCCTCTGCTATGACATTCCGAATCATTCTCTCGGCAATCGTTTTCGGTGGGCTACTTGCATCAGCAACAGCCGAAGACAAATTAGAAAAACGCAAATCTCCCAAAGGCGCCAAAACATATATTGCCTGGCCAAAAGACGGAAAAACTGTAGGAAAAAAATTTACGGTTCGCTTTGGTCTAAAAGGTATGGGGGTAGCACCTGCTGGAGTCGACAAAGAAAACACGGGGCATCACCACTTGTTGATCGACGTCGACAAAATGCCTAATCTGAACATACCACTTGCCGCTACCGATAATATTCGCCACTTTGGCGGCGGCCAAACAGAAGTTACTTTGGAGCTGCCTCCAGGAAAGCACACATTACAGCTAGTTCTTGGTGATTGGATTCACCTGCCACACGATCCCCCTGTTATTTCCGAAAAAATTACAATAACGGTAAAAAAATAATCTTATCTATTGAAATATTTTACAAAACCCCCGGAACTTATCCGGGGTTTTTTATGGGATTTTACGATAGCTTGACTTATTACAGATACTGTAACAGACACAGAACGTTTGGATGACATTCCGTTTTTTCACCATCATTATTTTTACAATGCTGCCTGGACAAATGCCCGCGGCAGAGTTTTCACTACGTATAGATGCAGGACAATTTGAACGCATTAATACTCCTGTAAGATTCATATTACCTAAGGCAGGATATCCTCATTGGAAACTTGTTGATGTATCTGGTCAAACAGTGGCAGTACAAGCTAACGAGAGAAAAGAAGGAACATTCATTATTCCAAGATTAGCAGCCTTCGAGACAGCTACTTATAAGCTCAGTCCCGTCAGCCAGCCAACTCACCCTGCAATTGCAAAAGTAACAGAAAAAAAAGGAAAGCTTCGATTTACAATCGAAGGACACACCGTCCTGCACTATCAAGCTGAGAAAAGTGAGTTGCCACGTGCTGACCTAGAACCAATTTACCGCAGAGGTGGATATCTTCATCCAGTTTTAACCCCAAATGGAACTGTTATCACTGATGACTATCCCCACGATCATAAGCATCACCATGGTATTTGGTTTCCGTGGACTAACACCATATTTGAAGGGCGAAACCCAGACTTTTGGAACATGGGCAAAGGGACTGGCACAGTTGAGTTTGCCGGCCTTCTAGCCCAATGGAATGGCCCTGTGCATGCTGGCTTTCTCAGTACACATCGTTTTGTAGACTTAATTGCCAAACCAAAGAAAATCGCCCTTAACGAAACATGGCGCCTACAAGTTTTTGCAATAAAAGCCGACAATGAAGATGGGAATAATCAGAAACCCTATCATCTATTCGAACTCGAATCTGTACAGCGCTGCGCAGGCCCTCATAAAATTAAATTTCCAAAGTACCGTTACGGAGGACTCGGATTTCGTGGCCATGGGGAATGGAACGGAAAGCAAAACTCTTTTTTTCTAACATCGAATGGGGAAAGCAATCGGATTAAAAGCCATGCTACTCGAGCACGATGGTGTCACATCAGCGGGAAAACCGGGGGCAAATTAGGCGGGATTGGCATTCTTTGCCATCCATCCAATTTTCGTTTTCCACAACCAATGCGAATTCACCCAACAGAACCATTTTTTAACTTTGCTCCGTCTCAAACTGGTGATTGGGAAATCAAACCTAATGATGACTATGTTTCACGTTATCGGTTTGTCGTAACCGACGGGAAACCCGATACCTCACTACTTGACCGTCTCTGGAATGATTATGCTCAACCTCCCCGGGTTGAGATATATACCTTAGACTAAATTTATCCGATCAAAGGTAGTGGAAGAAGCCCTGAATATAAAACGAAGGAATCAAATAACTTCCTGAAGTGGCTGAGCATTATCAGCTACTAAATAACGAGGACGACCATTGAGGTCATTCACAGTTACATTGTTCACATCAATACCAAGAGAGTGATATAAAGTGGCGTGCATTTCAGGGAAAGTCACAGGCCTCTCAATTGCCTCACCACCTAGACGGTCTGTGGCTCCTATAATTTGTCCATGTTTAAGCCCCCCACAAGCAAGCAATGCAGTTGAAACACGTGGCCAATGATCCCTGCCTGCATCCTTATTAATGGTAGGTGTACGACCAAATTCTCCCCAACAAACCACGGCAACTTCCTTGTCCAAACCACGGCTGTGCAAATCCTCCACAAGAGCAGTGACCCCCTGATCAAGCATAGGAAAATCCTCTCGAGCCCTTCGAAAATTACCTCCGTGCCAGTCCCAACGACTGAAAGATAATGAAACACAACGAACACCTGCCTCGACCAATCGTCGAGCAAGTAAAAAGTGATCAAGTAATTTAGGAGCCCCGTCAGCTACATGCTTAGCCGAACCTCGGCCGTAACGATCTCTCAACTTTACATCCTCTTTCTCAATATCAAGCGCATCTGAAAGTTTGCCAGAAGTAAGGATGCCATAGGCCTGTTTATTGTATGCATCCATACCCTCCATCAAACCGGAATTATCAAGATTACGTCTAAATTGGTCAAAACTACGCAACAGAGCCTTTCGATCCTGAAGTCTCTGCAATGTAATACCATTAAGCGTCATGTCCTCCTTTCCTTCGGCAGCCGGACGAAATGCAGCATGGGCTGGCCCTAAAAACCCTGCTTTACCAGGATCACTCCAACGAATCTCTCCCGTCTTGGGACACAAACCTATGAAAGGCGGGGTGTCTGGGTTTGTCGGGCCTTTAATCTTCGATAAAACTGAACCAATACTAGGCCAACCACCTTGCGGCTCATTTTTCTTGGTTCGGCCAGTCATACACTGGTCAGCGTCATGTGCACCGGTAGCACCAACAATAGATCGAATAACAGTAAACTTATCCATCATTTTAGCCATTCGAGGGAAAAGTTCACAAATTTGCGTCCCAGGCACATTCGTGGAAATAGGCTTGAACTCACCCCTTATTTCACGTGGAGCATCCATCTTCAAATCCCACATGTCTTGATGAGGAGGTCCACCAGGGAGAAAGAGATTAATGACCGCCTTGTGTGATGAACCGACACCTGACTTCGCCTCAGCCTCAAGCAAGTTGGCCATACTCAACCCGCCAATGCCCATAGCACCAATGCTTATGAAGTCACGTCTGGCAATCCCATCACAAAACTCAGGTTTACCAGCCTTACCGCCTGCTCTAATTCTCAACATTTATTTATCTACCTCCTTCACAGAAAGCAAACTATGGAAAAATCAGTTTAATCAGACCTTATCAATTGTCGGGATCTCAAACCCAGGTCTATTGAAATCCTTAAGCAAAGCATTAGCTTCATCAGCATGGTCACCGGTATGAATTTCATTTTCTGGATCAAAGGTAAGCCAAGGACCAACAGTGTAACTTGAGCCATCCTTAACTTTCACACCATCACTCATAACATCATGCAGTCTACCAAAATGCTCAAATGCGTCCTTATTATCACCAAATTGCCCAGCTTTTTTATTGAACGGAACATGCTTGCCCAAGCGATAAGAGTTGTTAATCAAATGCCCTACAACACAACCATAATGGGCATCATGTACATTACCATTCGCCATCGATGGATCGTTGGCACGAATCGCATGAATGAAGCTACCCCAGTTTCCTCCTGGTGTTATCTTTCCATCTGGAATTTCCAATTTTTCGCCCTTTTCACTACCCTTTGCAAAATACTCATTACGAATAATTTTACCACCATCCTCAAAGTAATATTCATTTTCGACCTGACGCTGATACCCCTTGTAGTTCACATTGCGAACATTAAAAAATAAATGCTGGCCATTAGGATACTCAGCAATACCGAACATACTATTTGGAGTTTCACCTTGATCATCCCATTGAAACCTCCCGCCAATTGCCATCACGCGAGTTGGATTAGTTAGCTTTGGATCCATTGCCCAACGCGCGACATCCAGCTGGTGAGTTCCTTGATTATTTAGGTCACCATTTCCAGTTTCCCAAAACCAATGCCAGTTGTAGTGGACATAGTTTGCATGAAACGTATCAATCACTGCCGGACCTCGCCATAAGTTCCAATCCAAGTTAGTGGGAGAAACAGAAGGGCTCTTAAATCCTATCCCTCCTCGAGGTTTGCAGCAGTATCCGTAGGAAATTTTAAGCTTACCAAACTTGCCGTCATTAATCATCTCATGTAATCCCGCAATTTTCGCGTTACTCCGGCTTTGTGTTCCGTGTTGAATTACAACCCCATATTTCTTCTGAGCAGCAACTGCTATTCGACCTTCTCTAACATCATGACTCATTGGCTTTTCAACATAAACGTGCTTGCCAGCTTGAGCGCCCCATATAGTCATCAATGCATGCCAATGGTTGGGGGCCGCAGTAGAAATGGCATCAACTGACTTATCTGCAAGGGCCACACGAATATCAGCTGCTCCCTTTGGTGAGTAATTTCCCTTACGTTTGACTTCATCCACACGTCGAGAAACAGCCTTTGAATCAGGATCTACAACATAAGCAATCTCAACATTCTTTTGCCCCATGAAGCCACCAATATGGCTCCCCCCTCGGCCGTTTAATCCAGCTACTGCTATACGAACACGATCATTCGCTCCAATAATCTTCGCGCGGCCCTTTGTGCCACTAATCACCGCTGCCGTTCCAGCAGCTAAAGACGCCTTCAAAAAGCTACGTCGTGTCGTAATTGGTTTTTTCATAATAATTTTATTATAAGTTCGTTTGTTAAAAGTCTTCGGGTTGGAGGAAATACTTGCACACTAGCCTAAATTGTCAACTACTCCAGACAGCAAAACCGCTCCCTTAACTCAAGAAAAAGCACTGCTTATAAAAGGATTAAACAGCTTTATTTATTCAATAAATTATCATCAAACCAATCGAGAAATACTTTAAGCTCCCCTTCGACCGGTTGCCGCCAGCCGTGATCCTTGCCGCCAGCCACAAACAATTTGGATGTCACACCAACCTCTTTTAGCCTAGCATCAAAAATAAGCGATTGCTGAAATGGCACGAGTTTATCTTTGTCGCCATGAATCAACAATACCGGTGGGTCATCCGGAGTTACATGCATGATCGGCGAGAGTTGCTTGTAATAACGAATTCGGTCTTTCTTGTTTGTAATTCTTTCAAAGCGTTTGGTCTTATTGGACCATTCATGAAAATCAAATGTTGCATCGGCCTTAAATCCACGAGTATGGAAATGCTCGAGAATCGTCCTATTCTTTTTGCCAAAATTCACCATATCCGTACCCGGAAAATAAACAGCCGCTGCCTGAATTCTAGAAGAGATACGATCAATTGGATCATTGGCCTCAGGATCAGATCCCTTTGCTGCCATTGCAAGAAACAAGGCTAATTGCCCGCCAGAAGAGCGGCCTGTCACCCCTAATTTATTTTCATCAATTCCAAATCTCTTAGCGTGATAACGAATATATCGGACTGCCCGAGGTAAATCTTTCACAATCTCCTGAAGTGCAAATTTTGGTTGGCTTCCATGCATCACTGCAAAAATCGTGTAACCATGATCAATTAGAGCAGTGAAATTAGGATTGTTGCTGAGCTGTGGAATAGATCGCCGACTTGAATTCATACCTCCACTAACTATCCAGATTACACCTCCTCCATTTTGTTTTTCCGGTGTGAAGACGTCCATCAACAACCCAAGACCATGCTTATGACCGTAAACTATGTTCTCTTGCTGGGTAAAATCAGCAGCGCTTAGTTTTGAAATGGCGACCGTTCCTGTAAGCAGGATCGCAGCAAGAAGAGTGTTCGATGAACTGCTCATTATTCCGCCTTGGGCATCGTTGGCGAGAGGAGCTGATGTGCCCACTTGCCATCAAAACTCAGTTGATGGATCATACCATTTTCACCCTTGTAAAGGTAGTGGCGAGTACCGTTTTTGACATGAGTCCATCCGATGGGATCACCCTTGGCATGTGGCGCATCAGCTAGCTCGCTTGGCTTGGTCATGACCCATCCTTCCCCCTGAAGCACACTCTCGCGAATGTCTCCTTCAAGGTCACGGAACGCCAGATAGTACCGGTCATTTTTCATGTCGTGAAACAGCGTAAATTCGCCAACCAACTGATCGGTGGTGTGGTCGATATGATACTGGTTCTTGAATCGCTGGCCGATCTCCTTAGCGTAGACCAACGCGTTGCGGTCACTCTCGTAGGTAAAGTAACCTGGGACACGGCGTCGTTCATTCCAGTCGAAGACAAACGGCGGACGCCTTGGCCAATCGCGGGTAACATGAAAGACAGCATCGCGCCTGCCATTCACGGTCAGGCCAAGAGGTTGGCCCTTCGCGGGCAGACGATGAACCCCTTCTGTGCGCCATGAGCGATTTTTCGCCGTGGCTGATTCGAGATTGAGCGACTGTTCATATGGCACGCCAAACATTGAACGATAAATCACACGCAACGTTGAGCCATCCAGCGACGCCACTATTCCTCCCTCAGCCCGAGGCATGGCCGGCAGTGGAAACTGCCGCCACCGGCCATCAAACCAAAGCTCGCGTATCTCTCCGAGCTCATCGACATAAACCACGTGCGGCACGCTGTTTGCAACCACCACCGAGGGGTCGGCTGCGGCCTTGGGTAGACCTAGCATCTCGGTTAGATTTTGCCGTTTCCAGTTCCCGTCCGCCCCGGAATGCGACGCGCTAGCGTACTCGTAAATGTGCCCGTCTGTACCACGACAGACGAGGCGGCGCTCATCTTTTGCTAAGGCAAATAATGCCGGACGACCGGAGGCTGGCGGTGAGAGGGGCAGGGTGGAGATAGACCAGTCGTTGCTGTTGGGCTCGGCCACAAGTTCTATCCATTTGCCGGAAGCGTTTAGATGAACGATGTGCCGAAAACCGGCTTTGTTTTCCAGTCGAACAAGACCGTGACTGGAAACCGGCTTATTTCGGAACGCAAAGTAATCGTTTGTCCACTTTCGGAAATTCTTCCCAGCAATTCGCCCGAACTCCTCGACCTCTTCAATCTTCCGGTGCCAGGCCTTGATGTCATATTTACGTGCCCGATATTCGTACGCGATCTCGTTTGAAATGGCATCCCTTAACTGCCGGGTTCGGCGCAGTACGTTCTCCTCAGACAACGCCCCGTCCAGATGTCGGCGAACCTCCGCCTGATAATACTCACGGTACTCCGGGTTACCGAGTAGCGCGATGAACATCTTTCGCTGTATACTGAAGCCGTACGCGCCACCGCTGTCAATAAACGCGTAGGAGTCGTTGTCAGGCTTGTACGGGCCGCCGCGGAAGCCCCACTCGGAGTCCCAACACATGAATCGCCATTTGCCTTCCGGCAACTTGCGCGCGGCGTACCAGTTATTGTGAGGCCAGTCATAGTTTTGACCCCAAAGGTTCACGATCATGTAGGCTGTGAAGTCCTCGATATCGACGCGCTTTTTAAGTGCCTCGTAATTCTCCTTCCGTGAAATATCAGTTGAGCCAATGAAGCGGCCCAGTTCCTCCCACGCATCACGAGTGCCGCTAAGGATTGTGTTCCCGGTTTTCATGATGTCAAACTCCCCCTTGCCGATGTGCGATGCCAGAAACTCCTCGTCCATCCGTTCAACAAGGTTGTACACCCCGTAGTTATTGCCGTTGACATAGAGCACGCACCACGTCCCGTTTGATACCAGCCCTCCCATGTCCTTGTGAAGGTCTCGCATCAACTGGTCGCGAATGTAGGCGCCGCCGGGTGCTCTGTCATTGCCGTTGGCTCTTAGTATAAGCTTGTCGAAATCCTTTACGCCAGCCGTGGGGATGATGTTGTACTTCAACTTGGGCAAGCCGTATACGTCCCTGAAATAAGCGCGGTACGATTTCTTCGCCTTGAAATCGCCTCGGCGAGAAAAGCCCCCGTGCAAGCGCAATCCGAATCCGGTCGACACCTTTCGTTTGCCCTTCGTATTGAAAATTTCCATGTGCGAGGTGCGCTCGCTACTCCGTCCGGTGGCGCTGCTCCGCATATGCACCTCATAAAAATCCTCCGGCTTCATCGAGATCGACATCACCGGCAGCGTCGGTTGCTGCCCGACAAGGTAGGTAGCAGATTTGATCGCCCCAACGCGCTCCTCACCTACGAATGCCGCCGCACGAAACAGCCCCGTCTTGTCCAGTTGAATCGGCCCTTCCACCCGTTGACTCTTGGCAGTCGGCTCCGCACCATCGCGAGTATAGCGTATGTCTAACCCAGTGGGTCCCTCGGAAGTAATGCTGACTTTCACCCCGGCCTCGTGAACACCGGGTTTTGGGGAAAAACCCAGCTTCGACTCAACCGGTTTGACCTGTTGCGGCCCAGCATTGGGACTACCAGGCGTGGGCGTCAGAAAAAAACCAAGTTGACCTTCCTCGTTTTGCGCACGCCCATACGATTGGTCGGCGACTTGTTCTTCGTAGCGGATGCTATCCACCACCTGACCGTTAGGATCATTCAGCTTCAACTCGCCTCCTTCGCGGTTTAAACGAAAATTGGCATGAAGTGTGGTCGGCAGAAAACCTAAGCTTGCTATTAGACTCATGTCAGAGCTCCCCCGGCCAGCGTTAAGGCCCGCAATTGCTAGAACGTTTTTTCCCTTGCGCAAAAGATCAACATGAGCTGAAAGATCAAATCGATCCGCCGTGCCGGCTTCGCGCCCCTCAGTGGCCATACTATTCACGTTCAGCCTCCCGCTCGGAGCGTTCGCTTCAGCGATGCGTGTGCCATTCAGATAGGCCACAAATCCGTCGTCAAAATCAACCTCCAACACGAGCGATTGCGACAGCGGCCGTTCCGGCAATTGAAAGGTGTGTCGCAGCAAAACCAATGCTGTGCCGACTGGCAACACGGTAGCATCGTCATCGTCGCCGTAGCCGAATCCCGCTTTGCCAATCGCAAAATTACTATCGTCAAACTTCACCTTGTTCCAGCCATCAGTCACCTCGTTGGCACCACTTGGCACGAAGTACTTCCATTGGGTATCAGCCACGACGAGAGTCGACTCAAAAGGCAGCGACGCTCTCGAGGTACGCAGTGCCTCGGGAGAAAGAGACACACGATCCAGACCAGACATCCAGATGAGCTGATAACCGCCTGGAGCAATGGCAATATTGGGCAGCACCCAAGCGCTCGGCTTGTCGCCACCTGAAAGTTGAAACTTGCCCAAGCGCAAAACCTTGTCGCCAGCGTTGTGAAGCTCCACCCAGTCGCTACTGTTGCCCGTATCATCTAGTGCGCTGGTCCGGTTGGAAGCAAGTAACTCGTTGATCCTAAGCGATTGTGCCTCAGCGTGGACGCAGAGCTTAACAAGCAAAAACAGGAATAAAGTAAGTCTAAATAGCATGAACTTGAATAACGGCTGGAAAAGGGACCCTTGCTTAACCCTCAAAACCCAGCAAGAAGAATCCTTATATTCTAAATGTTACAGTTCTAAGCCAAAGAAAGTTACTGGAGTAACACTAACTGAGCCAGCGGAGAAGATTAGGACAAATAGCTGTCAGATTCTTATATGAAGCGATTTCAGGAGGCATTGTTTTCAGAGCTTCAAGAAGGCCGGATCGGGCACCTGGGTTTTTCTTGAGATCTTTTAGCGGAAATGTTTCAAGTCGTATGCCAAAAAGAATGCCCCGGGTATTAGGCAAAGCAATAAGGGCCTGCCTCTCTATTCTAAAGGTAATGGTTTCTGGATCAGTTTCAGCTTTTAGCCTTGGAAGCTTCCTACTGGGATGCTGGTTTAAATCACTTGTAGCAGTTAATCCCCAATTTGTTCTTAACCAAGCCTGACCAATAGGCATTTGTTCAAGAAAACTTCGTGCTTTGTCTCCTAGAGTTTCATTAAGCGTAGGCACAACTGCGTGAATCCAATCGAGCGAACGGCCAATCTTTTTCTCGAATGCCCAAGAGGAGGGGAAACAGACGCAACCCCCCAGCAATATTGGCATGCCAGATTCATTGGCTTTGAGCAACAAATAATCTGGAGCAAGCGTCTCTCCAAGGCAACGATTTGAAACCGGGGCCTGAACAATCCCCCAATCTTGCAAAATGCTATTAAATTCCTCTAGCAAAGGCTCCCCTTCAGGCAAAAGAACGCTGCATTGTTCCGGGAAATCGGCAAGGACCTCTTTACGTTTATTGATTAAAACTTCATCACCATAATGATATCGAAAAAAAACATCCGGTTCTCCGCGCTTTAAACCCATCCTAAAAGCGAATGGGCCAGAATAAAAAACATCTTCCATCAGGACTATTTTAGAGTCTTCATATAGGCAACCAGATCTCTCAAGTCACGTGGAGTGAGAATCCCCATCATTGGAGGCATAGAGGATACAGACTTGGACCTGCTCTTTATATCTGCCGTTTTAATCAAACTACGAACCCCCGATTGATCCTTGATCGAAAGAAAATTCGCTGATTTTTTCTCTATACTTCCCGTCAATATTTCACCGTTTTTCATCGTGAATGTAATAAGCCCATAGCCATCTGCAATCTTAGCCTGTGGATCAATTAACGACTCTAACATTGCACGTCCATCGAGCCGTCCTGCCAATCCATTTAGATTTGGCCCCACATCACCCCCCACCTGACCAACCTTGTGACAACGAATACATTGGGCCGTAAAATTTGTTCGAAAAATAGACTCACCAACGACAGGATCTCCTCCCTCAAGAATCTCTGGAAAACGATCTACTAGCGAACGACCAGCATGAGCTGCGTGATAATCTGAAGCTATTCGGGCAAGATTCCCGCCTCCATTAGCCTTTGCAGCCTCCAAGATATCAAACTGCAATACAGGAGAAGCAAGCCCATCTATTAATTGCTGAGCTTGGACCTCCAATAGACCGATTGCCTCCGAGGATTTTATACTTCCAAGAATTCGAAGTGCATTTTGCTGTTCGCGAAGATCGGTGCTCTTGAGAGCTTCATTTAGAGCAGAAATCAATTGTTGAGAATTGGTATTCCTCTTAGCCAAAACTCGAACTGCTGCTGCACGAAGTGTTGCAGATTTGTCTTTTAGCCCCAAAGATACTGCCACATCAACCCCGTCAGCATCTATAGAATGAAGTGCTTCTACAGCTGAAGCCCGAAGGGCGGCGGGTAACGAATTGTTAAGAGCCAAACGATTTAAACGCACAGCCGCATTACCGTAATTTAGTTTGCTAATTGCCTCAGCTGTTGCAGCCCGAATATTATCTGATTTACTAGAAAGAAGATCTCCAATGTATTGGTCGAAAATATCATGAATAGGTTCAACTGGACGATTCATCAAATCCCTGTAACGCCCCTCTACTCGATCAAGTTTAGGAGGGTCTCCCCATATAGCTAAAGACCGGATCGCTTCAATCCTCATCGCCTCAGGAGCTGATTCGCGAATAGCAAAATTTGCTAATCGCTTGGCGTGCTGCGGTTGGCCAAGACGAAGGTTTGCATTAATGGCACGACGCAGTATTGGCTCACTCGATATCAGCCCCACATCCAGCACCCCAGCTAAACTAGGCAAGGCAGCTGGTATTGAAAATTCATCGTGAATCGCATGAGCAGCTTCGCTAGCAACCTTCACACTTGAGTCATTCAAAAACGTTGCAACTCCTGAGCTCCCGACTCGACGTAACGCAACAACAGCAGCCAAACGAACTGATTCTGAGGGATGTCGCACCAACATCAAAACACTACGTGGAGATTCTTCTGCAGCTCTAACTAAAGCCATAACTCCTGCATGCCGCAGGAAGACATCCTTATTATTATTAGACTCCAAAAACTCAGCAATTGCAGGAACATGTTTTTTTGACCCTATCTTGCCTAGAGTCAATCCTGCAAACAATTGAACACGAGGGTGAGGTGATGCCAATAAATCCACAACCGCATCAGCAAAACCATCATGGTGAGCATCACCAATAACTCGGAGCACCTGTGCCTTAATCTCAGGATCACTATCATTTAACAATGGACTTAATGGAAGAACAGCAGATTGAACTTTACGCCCAAGTTGACCGATCCCCCATATTGCATGGATACGTGCTAATTGTGAGTCATCCTCTTTTGCAACTTTCAACAAAACCTCAGCAGCATTGCGCTTTGCCAATTCAAATTGGGACTCTAACCGAACACGTTGATCAGCATGAGAAAGCAGCCGTGCAAGTTCTGGAATATCACGCTTCACAAAACCATCAGCTAACAACCTACGTGTCTGTTTACGGAGCGGATCCTCCATCGCATCAGGAGCATCAAGCTTCATAATACGACCTTTTTCATGCGGAGCCCAACCGTTATTCCCCCAATCTGCAAGATACAGAGCTCCATCTGGCCCAAAATTTATGCCGGTAGTCATCAAACCATTATGAGCCACATGTTCATCCACCATCTTAAAACCAGCTCCCACTGGCTCAGTTCTAAATGCTCTAATGTTTTTGCCCGGAAACTCAGTAACAAAAAAATAGTTGCGATATTTTTTATTTAGAGCAGTACCAGGATTATAAGCAAAGCCACACGGGCCGTCAGAATAATTAGAGATAGCCGGAGTAATGTAAGCCGGTTGACCTTCAAAATGCGGTTTCCATAAACCGTCGGCCATCCATGGATTGTAACCGCCGTGCTCCCCAAATTTACCATTGGTTCGATATTGCCAAGTTGCACGCCAGCCAGTGTCTGATCCCTCAACTAAAAAATGAAACCTCTCGCGATCTCCAAAATCACCATCATTATCAACAATAAACCAGTTGCCAAATTCATCAAAAGCCAACTCTTGAGGGTTGCGAAGACCTTGGGCGAACACTTCAAAATTGGACCCATCCGGTTCGCAACGGAACATCCCTCCATGATAGGGATAATGAAAAAGTGCACCTTCACGACTACGCACGCTGAATCCCTTGTCCCCTATGGTCCAGTAGATGCGCCCATCGTAGCCCATAGTCGGGCCATGCATATCGTGACCACCATATCCAACATGAATTCCAAAACCCGTAACGAGAACTTCTGTTTTATCAGCCTTACCATCTCTATCAGTATCAGTAATTTTAAGCATATCCGGAATACAAGTTACATAAGCTGCATTATCACGAAACAAAATGCCCCCAGCCAAACCGGTAACCTCAGTATTTAGCCCTTCGAAAAAGAGTGTTTTTTTGTCGTAATGACCATCATCGTCTGGATCCTCGAAACGCCAAATTTTTTCCTTCCAGTTAAAAAGTGATTTCCAGTCAGCCTTACGTTCCCGTATCAACAATCGTTTATCTTCAACGCTGCTACTTGCAAGAGTCGGAATCACCCAATCTCTGTGTCGCCGAATATCGAGAGCTCCATTATTTCTTCTGTATGTATGAGTAACATGGACCCGGTTTTGGTTATCAACATGAATTCCCACCATACTACCCACGGACCCAATCGGGCTGTATTCTGTGGCCACAAGCTTGCCGTCTTGAGCCGCAGCGCAAGGCAATATGCAAAACGACATTAAGCCTAGAAAAATAAATAATTTATGCATGCTTGGGGTAAAATGACAAATTCCCCGTCACTTGGCCAACTAAAGAAGATTGCCAAATTGAAGCTCATCGTTAGTCTCTGTCAGCCGCGAGTTAGCTGTGAATAGATCGCTTTGCTTGCTCGTCAGATTTTCACGTGGAAAAATCTCAAATTAACTATACACGAGACGGGATATTTATCCTTGTATTGATACTAATTGTTCTGATTCTGGAATTTTCATCCGGAACAGATACAGACGTAAGCATGCATTCGGTCCCGAAGGAAAAAACCCCACCTTTAGAATCAACTACATTATCCAATAACCCGGTGCAAAACTCCGAACTGATCAAGTTCACATCCCCAGATGGATGGGTTAAAGATGAAAATCCATCCCCTATGACTACTTTCTCATTTACAGTACCTGGCGAGGCAAGTGTTAGCGCCATTCCATTGCCTGCTCGTATTGCTGATAATCCAATGATCGTTAACATGTGGCGGGAGCAGGTTGGACTTGGACCTATCGACTCTGCACAAGCAGCACAATTAGCACTCAGTATAAATATTGGCGGCAATAAGGGATCCCTTTACGATTTTTCAGGCACTCAGCCTATTCAAGGACAATCAAAACCGCCGAGACTAGTTATGGCTTCCCTAAAATTAGGTCAAGTAGCTTGGTTTCTCAAAATGGCTGGGCCCGCAGAATCCATTGAGAAACAAATGGAAACATTCACTCAATTTTTAGGTGATCTGCAATTTCTACCTGCCGCATCAAACATCAATTTTGATAAGCTAATGCAAGAAGCCCAACGATCTGCTCCAACTCCAACTCCAACTCCAACTCCAACTCCAACTCCAA
>MDTE01164509.1_pt1 | contig 26198 bp, 9 predicted proteins | sample 811231 | NCBI WGS metagenome assembly MDTE01 (sample SAMN05326651, study PRJNA326480) | marine metagenome | isolation source: seawater | place: Indian Ocean: Red Sea | collected 2010
TCAAATGAAGCTAATGATTTAGGACAAAAACTCTATGTCAAGGGTGGTATTACTACAACATCACACATAACCGCAAGTGGAAACATAAGTGCAAGTGGAACACTACATTCATTTGGTGGAAATATCGGTATAGGAACAACAAGTCCAACAATTCCATTAGAAGTTAATAAAGGTGACACAACACAAATCATATCTGATAGAGATGGTAATGGTTCAAATATTGTATTAAAAAGAAGTGGGACGACTAAATTAACTCTTGCAACATCAAATACATCTGGACAAGAAGCACAACTTATTGCAGATGGTGATTTATTGTTAAATGGTACTGCGGGTGATAATGTTGGTATAGGAACAACAAGTCCAGGTAAAAAATTAACCGTAAAAGGTGATATAAGTGCAAGTGGACAAATACATTTATATGGTGGAGGTACTCCTGGAGGTTTAAGATTTACTAATACTAATACTTATATAACTGCCTCAAGCACAACTTCAGATTCTGGTTTACGGTTTGGATCTGGTGGAGATTTTAAATTTTATATGGATATGGATGCAGATGGAACTAATGAATTTGCTATTCATTCTCACGAAGCGGTTACTGGTTCAGCCAATCAATTATTTACTGTTTTAGATACTGGTGATGTTGGTATCGGAACATCAAGTCCAACTAGATTCTTCCATGTTAAATCTGCAGATGCGGTAGCCGCACTTATTGAAAGTTCTAATACAACAAATGCAATGATGGATATTTCAAGTTCAGCTGCAGATGGAGGAGCTGGAATTAGATTATCTGCTCCTGATAATAAATGGGTATTTGGAGCTTCTGGTTCATCGTTTATTATTGCTGATGGAATGTCTAATATTAGTGCTATGCCGGATAATACAAAAAGAGTAACAATAGATAGTAGTGGAAATGTTGGTATCGGAATAATAGACCCAGATTCAAATCTATATGTTCTTGGAGATAGTGGTGTAAGAATTAGAAAAGATGCAACCGGTGCAGGTAATAGTACTGGTATTAGAATGGGAGTACACGATAGTGATATTATAAAATCAGCGATACAATTTGTAAGAAAAGGTACTAATGGAACAGGTGATATACAATTTTGGGTAGATAGTGCAACGGATACAAATGATGTCGGTTCTAGTGATGTTAAAATGACAATTTCAGGTAGTGGAGCAGTTGGTATTGGAACAACAGAACCAACTGCATTATTAGAAGTAAGAGGAGATTCTCAAGCTTTAGCTATGTTCTCTGGTTCTGCTTATACAATTGAATTTGACCACGCAGGACAAGAAAAATTTGATTTATCTCACGGAACTTCTGGAATTTATTGGAGAAAATCTAATACAACAATAGCAGGATACACACAGAACCACGACTTTTCATTGTTTAATAATTCTGGTACTGGATATGCTAATTTTGATGGAAGTGGTGAAAGATTTCACATTGGTACTGCCCTTTCAACTATTCCAGCAGCAACTATAGATGTAAGGGGTGACATTAGTTCAAGTGGATTCATTTCAACTCTTTCACATATAACCGCAAGTGGAAAGATAAGTGCGAGTGGAACAATAACTGCACCTCAATTTTTTGTAAAAGAGGGTAAAGCAACTTATGTTGGTTCAACAGATAGTGGTGACGATTTAGTATTAGAAGCTGCAGATGATATAAGAATTAGACCAACAGATGATGTTCTCATCTATGCTAATGATGATTCAGTTTATGTACAAATGGATGGTGTAAATAAAAGAGTTGGTATTAATAATGGAGTTCCAACAAAAGCATTAACCGTAGGAGGTAGTATAAGTTGTAGTAATGATATTTTCTTAGAATCAAATAATTACTTAGCTATGAACAATACTAACAATAATAATCCATCTTACATTAGAAATTATGGAACTAATGTTTCTGATATATCATTCCTTGTAGGTGGTAGTGGTGTTTCTAACCAAATGATGAAAATGCAAAATGCTGGTGTTACTATAAATTCATCAAAAACTAAACCAACAAATAATACATTAGGTGTATATGGTTCTGTATTTGCGAGTGGTTCTACTGACGGGCATATAAGTGCAAGTGGAGGTATGCAAATAAATGGAGCAGTTGTAGATTTCACTGGTTTACCAACATCAGACCCTGGAATTGCGGGAAGACTTTGGAATGACAGTAATACTTTGAAAATATCCGCTGGGTAAATAGGAGATATTTAAATGCATCATTTTATTTTACCAACACAAGATACTTGGATTTCAAGTGGTTCATCTGATGTAACTGGTGAATCATTTTTAGAATCAAATTTTGGAAAGGATAAAGTTCTTCAAATAAATAAAATTTTTCAAAATGATTCTTTTGAATACCAAACAAGAGCTTTAGTTGATTTTAGTGGTACTGATTTTACATCCTTATCTCAATCAGTTTCTAATGGTGATATAACATCTGATGCTCAATTTTATTTAAGATTATTTGATACAGAAGGTACTGCTGAATCATCGGAAGAGTATACCCTAAATGCATTTCCTTTATATAGTTCTTGGAAAGAAGGTAATGGTAAAGTTACTGATAATCCTCAAAATAAAAATGGAGCTAGTTGGATAAATCGTGATGATAGAGATGGAGCTACAGCTATTTCTTGGTCATTTCGTCAGGCTGCACTTGAGTTAGAAGGAGCTGCTGATGAAGATGGAAATGGTATTGAGTTTATTGAGTATCATTTTTCTTTTGGAACTGCAGGACAGGCTTTCGGAAGTATAACAGGTAGTGATTTCTTAGGTGGTGGTGACGGATATGGGGGTGGTGTTTGGTATCAAAGAAAAGGTTATTTTGGTTCTCAATCATTTAGTTCAGAAGTTGCTGATGTTGAAATGAATGTAACTGATATGGTAAATAAATGGTTAGATTCAACAATATCTAATTATGGTTTAATATTAAAATTTAGTGGTAGTCAAGAAACAGATTTATCAACTTTTGGAAATTTAAGATTCTTTTCAAAAGATTCCAATACAATTTTCCAACCTAAACTTGAAGTTAGATGGAATGACCATACAGCTTGTTCTGGATCTAATACTGGAAGTTTAACAGAATTGACAATGAGTGGATTAGCTGATAACTATCTTTATATGAGAGATTTGAGACAATCTTATCTACAAACTGAAAAAGTTAAATTTAGAGTTGGAGCTAGAAAAAGATATATAAGAAAATCAACTTCAACTACATTTAAATCTGCAACTGATTCGTTTGTAAGTGAAAATAGTGGTTCATATGCTATAAAGGATGTAGCAACTGATGAGTTCATTGTTCCATTTAGTGATTATACTTTATTAAGTTGTGATAATACTGGTCCTTATTTTAATCAATGGTTAAATGGTTTTTATCCTAACAGAGATTATAAAATATTGTTAAAATTAAAATATAACGATGGGCAGGAACAAGTATTTGATGATAATTTTAAATTTTATGTTAGGGGGAGTGATTAGATTATGCATCATTATATTTTACCAAAACAAGATACTTGGATTTCAAGTGGTTCATCAACTATAACTGATGAGTCTTTTAAAGACCAAAATTTTGGTCGAGATCAAATTCTTGAAGTTAAAAAATTCTTTTACAATGAAGAATTTCATCATCAAAGTAGAGCATTAGTTCAATTTAGTGGAACTGATTTTACAAATATGTCTCAATCAATTGTTGATGGTACAATCACAAATCCAAAATTTTATTTAAAACTTTATGAAGTAAATGGTAATTCAGAATTATCTGATACATACAATTTAGCTTTTCAACCAATATCTCAATCATGGGTTGAGGGGACAGGTAAGTTTGGAGATAATCCAAAAAATACAAATGGAGCTAGTTGGAAAAATCGTAGTAATCCAATAGGTGGTGATGCATCAATATGGGCTGATACAGGTGTAACTGTTTTGAGTGTTAGCTCATCAACACAAACATTTTTAAATGAATCTCCTGATGTTGAAGTTGAAGTTACCGATATGGTAAATATGTGGTTAAGTGGGCAGGAAGAAAATTATGGGATGTTAATTAGAATAAGTGGTAGTCAAGAAACTGATGAATCAACATTTTGTAATTTAAAATTTTTCTCAAAAAATACTCATACAATATATCCACCTAGATTAGAAATTCGATGGGATGATCATAAACCTGTTACTGGTTCAAATACTGGTAGTCTAAATGAATTAACAATGAGTGGATTAGTTGATAATTATTTATATTGTAAAGGTTTAAGGGAATCTTATAAAGAAAATGATAGAGTAAAGTTTAGAATAGGTTCAAGAAAAAAATATATTCAAAAAACATTTACTGATTCGGTGTATATTTCAAGTGGTTCATATATAACAGAAGGTAGTGGTTCATATGCTATAAAGGATGTGGTAAATGATGAATTTGTTGTACCATTTAGTGATTATACATCAATTAGTTGTGATACAGAGGGAATGTATTTTAATCAATGGTTGGATGGATTTTATCCAGATAGAGTTTATAAGATATTATTGAAATTAAAAACAGATGACAAACAAGAACAAATCTTTGATGAAGATTTTGAGTTTATAATTAGGAGAAGTTAGTTATGCCAACACCTATTACAACGGAACTACTATTAGATAGAATTGCAGAAAGTATTATCACAAGTGAAGATTTTACTTGGACTCCAGAAAGAGTTCAACAAAATCAAAAAACAATTAGAGATGGAATTATAGCAATTGGTAGAACTAATGCTGATAATATACTTTTATATCAATCGGATATAAAAGCTAATTCGGAAGATTTTAGAGATGTGAATGATAGTTCCACAACATTAACAAATATTGTTAATCATCTAAATGAAGCTGGTGCTATAATGGAACAACTCCAAGTAGTCGTACAAAGATTAAATAATAATGTAACTGATATATCATTACAATGGTGGAATGGTCAGGATCCAAATCCAACATTTAATTTAACTAATTTACTATATAATCAAACTTCAGATGGTACTATAACAAATCCAATGAATGTTAGTCAATTTGTAAATTTACAACAAGAACAAACCGCTGTAAATGAAGAACAGGCTAATGAATATTTAGATACTAATATTTATGAATTATTACCAGATGTTTCATTAAGACAAGAACAAATAGACAAAGCTTTTTTGGATATAAGAAAATTGTTACCACCCGAACCTGTATTTACAGAACCTATTCAACGGGATGTTGATGGTAATTGGGTAAATTCTAATCAATATTATTATGATAATAGTATATCTGCACCACAAGATAATCCAAATTATGAAGGTAATATTATAAATGAAGAAGACGCTTATATAACGAGATTATCAGATAATTCATCTAATTTAAATTCAAGTAAGACAATTGAAGATTTAAGAAATGAATTGAATAATTATCTTAAAGATATTGATGAACCACCACCGGAATTGGAAGATGAAAGACCTGAATATAATAATCAGTCTGAAGGATATATAAAATTTAGAAATTTAAATCAAGGTATTATTATTAGAAATACAAATAGTACATATGTAGAAGGATTAGACCCAAATAATCCATCTTATTTAAATTCAGATGGTGGTTTTACTATAACAATGTGGGTAAGATTTTTAGATAAAACATCTGAAGGTACTTTATTTAATTTTGGAAATCCAACGAGAATGGAAAATCCATTTGGATTTAAATTAGAAACTTATGTTATTTCCCCTGAAGAAAAAGCAATATTAGAAACTGAAGCTAATTATTCGAATAACATAGGACCAGATAATCCAAACGGTATTTTATTTACAGATACTGATACTGAAAGATTCGTTAGATTGATAGTTTATGATAATATTAATAATATAAGATATGATTCTCATGTTGGATCTACACATTTTCCAAAACTAAATATCTTACCAGAAATGGATTCTGGTGTAGGTGATAGATTGGGTGTATTAAATAATGTAAGGATTCCAAAAAATTTTAGGGAATGGTATTTTATTTGTGCAACTTTTAATAACTCTATGGTTGAAGATTTATCAACATATAATGATTATTTATACGATACTAATTTTTGGATGAATCACCTTGTTCCTGGATCAGTTTTAGATTCATTAGTTTCTAATTCAGGTTATGGTAATAAATGTAAAGTAGAAATAATTTCACGAACAGACTTACTACGAGCTCGTGGTTATAAGGTATAATTCAAATGGCTACTTTTTCAAATGATACTTTAGGAAATTTTGGAGTACCAGGATTTTCTATATCTAATAATTCAACTTTATCATCTGTTTATGATCCATATAGTGGAATAGATTTAACAGATGTTGGAGTTATTGATGATAATAATATTATTCAAATTAGTGAAGAAATTACAATAAAATATTTTTATTGGGAAATATTATTAGATTTGTTTAAGTATGCTGGGTTAACTGATGGTGGAATTGATATGGATTGGACTAGTTCAACTTTTAGTTCACAATTGGACAAAGAATTTAAAGTAGAAAGAGATACATGTGAACGATATTTTTATAATAATCCTGATAAATATGGATTATCATTCCAAGAATCAACAGACTTCTGTAAAGCTTTACAGAGCTGGAACTCTCATCTGTGGACCAACGAAGATTACTACACATGGGGCCCAGGCGGGGCCCCCAATTATACTCAGAACTATCCTATTGAAATGCACACTACATTTAAAGATTATAATGGGTTTATCATTGCCGGTTCGGACGCGTCTGAAGGTAAACAAACACAAGGTATATTTAGTTCATGGGAAATGGCTTTAAAGTGGGGTGGGTTTTGTCCAGATGTATGGGATCTTACTCAGGAGGGTGAACCTGGTATAAATGAATCTTTTGTATCTTCATCTTATTGGGCTAATTATAACCCACAAAATTTAAATGAAGAAACAGGTGAACTGATTGTAGAACCTAGTTATGGTTATTCACCGTGTCAATCAAGTGATGGTGTACCATATTCTGTTAGCAATCCACCATCAATTTTTAGTTCTACAGTAGAAAAAGTAACTATTGGAGACTTTTGTAAGTTTGGTGTAAATCCAGATGGAACATTATGTAAAAATGCTGAAGAATTTACTATACTCAAAAAACCAGACTTTAATTCTGATTATTATTTTAATGAATTAGATAAGGATAAAAGACCAGCTTTAGGTTTATTTGCAACTACAGATAATAATGTATCCGAAGATAATTTTTCAGATGTTTTATCAGATGATAAGTTTGTTCAATTAGAAAAATTTAATTTATTAAGAAATGGTGACGGTAGATTTGTTGAAGAAAATGAATATAAAACTGAAAGTTTAGGAGAAAATTCATTTAAACCTCAAGGTGGCTGGGGGTATATAGGTTATGATGGAATAGGTGTTAATTTAAATGCAGATAATCCTCACAGTGATATTATGCCGGATACTGATATAGAAAATCCTGATAGTAATTATGCTTCAAGATTTGTTCAAGATCCATTTTATCAGCATGGTGGACTAGGAGAACAATTTGTTTCTGGAGAAACTGTAGTATCTGAAGAAACATTTGGATTCGGTGGAACTGTAAGTACCCCTGCAGAACCTATAAATGTATTTGATCATATCCCTGACCGTTTAGGTTTTCCTCAACAATTTACTACCACCTATGATTGTAATGCTAATGATTGTTCACTTCCATTAACTGCTGTGTTCAACTGGAATTTTATGGCACAAGGTGGATGGGAAAGTAACTTATCTACTACCACAAGTCCTATGACAGGAATAGTTCCCTGGGGAGGTGAAAGAGGTTATAACCGTTTAAGCTACCCACATGTGGGATATTTTTATACAGAAGAAGAAATAACTGGATGGCAAAGTGAAGATGATGATGCCTATATGGGAATATTTGCTGAAGGTGAAGAACTTACATATGATTTACCTGGAACTTTATTATATGATGGTAGATCAACATTTCAATTTAGTGACTATGAAGGTACTGATCAGGGAGGAACATATACACCTCCTTTTATCAGTCAAGAACTAAGTGCTGGTCCAACTGCAGATAAATTTTGTCAAGCATTAGGATATACAAGAGCTAAATTTTTTGGTCATGATGATGCGGTTGCTGCTGGAAACATGAGTTTAATGACACCCAGATTCAAACAAGATGATGGCTTTCAAAATCATATAGCTTGGGGTACTACTAGAGGAAATTTATTTACAACTCCCGGTATTATGACTTCTGATTTGGTAATGAAGGGTGGAGATTTTGAAGAAAATAATCCAGAGAATGTGTCACCTAATTATGAACCATCATCACCACCATTTGATAATTATCCAGGTGGTCAAGCTAGTCTGTGGTTTGGTTATATGAATTATAATAATTATGGTGGATGGGATTGGATAGATACATGGACGCATGGTGATGAACCACATTATTATATTACAGAAATAACTTGTCAAATGGTAGAGTATGATTATGATTCTACTGATGGTATTGAATATGAACAATATGGTTATGGTGGTTATTTTCCTTACCCTTTTATTGATCCAGATGTATTAGATGAAGATTGGCAATGGGCTGCTTGGGTTAAAGATGACGATTGTTATTCGTATGGAAGATGTTTAAAATTTGAAGCTGATAATAATTGGAATGAAATTCAAAGTGTTATGGGTGCATCTTCAGACGACATTTATCGTCCTGCGGGTAGTCTTGATATTGGTAGTCTGAATTCATGTAGGTTTATATATAGAAAAATATGGGATCCTATTAATTTAGAATATGAATTTGCACTTGATGAAAATTTAATTAATGGTGATAATCCTTTTGAAGGTAGTACTTGTGAAAATGATGATGAAATATGTGTAGGTAATATTGAAGAAAATCTAATTGATAACACAGAGGGTTTTTTGGGATGGTCTGAAGATCTTCAGATGTACCAACTATTTCTTCCAGACCAGCTGTCAGAATCTTTACAAGAATTAACCCTAGAAAATGTCAATAGCGAATATCTTTTAAATATATATGAGTATGGTGCAGTTGAGGCTGGTTCTGGTAGATGTGTGAGAATTGCGGAACATCCTATTCCTCCTTTACCAGCAGATGATATGGAAGATTCATATATTACTGCGTACTTTGATAATCAAATACCAAATGATTTTAATTGTAGTGTGTTTAATGAAGAAGAAAATAAATATGAAAGAGGAGGAGATGATTTATGTACAGGTTTACATAGATATTGTATGAATACTGGAATACCATGGAGCGTCATACCTGAGGAACAGGGGGGAGGAACTAATGATATTGGGGAGATAGGTGGATATTATCATCAATGTGTTGGTCATTTTTCACCTGATACAACTTTATCTGGTGAAACTTGGAAACAAGATTCTATGCGAATAATGGCATTAGCTAATCACAATCAATATAGAACAAACAACCAATGGCAACGAATTTATATAGGTGATGATAAATTAGATGAACCTGGTTTATCAGAGGATCCAAAATCAGATATTTTAATGAATCCATATAGTTCACTTAAAGTAAGCTTTTGGATGAAAACTTATCCTGAAGAAGGTTCAACTTCAGCAACAAATACAGAATATGTTGAGGTTGCAATTACAAGACATCCTCCAAATCATTTAAATGCTCAAGATGACCCAGGAGGTGGCTTAAACGAAGAATATGAAACTTTTATAGATGAATTTACTAATAATGAATATATAAGACAATATGGGAATCATAATTCAATAATAAGTAGTAATGATAAAACTAAGTCGAGATTTGGTTCAATGGGTAGATTTAGAAATACTGAAGTTGATAAATGGGAAAAATTTGAGTATATATTTAATTTAAATGAAAATCATACTGGAGGTGCGAATCACGAATCACTACCTAACTCAACATTGGATAGGGGATTATCTATAGAAGAATTATATACTTTATATTTTTTAGTACAAACAAGCTCTGCACGAGATGGGGGACACGGATTTAGAGGTAAAGTTTTATTAGATAATTTTAAAATAGAAGAATCATATGATTTTATGCCAGATGTTGATGTTAGAAAAAGAAAAGGGCCTAACAATTATGGTATTGGTGATTTAACAAAATATTATGATCCAACTATACCTGATCAGGTTGAAGCTTATAATGATACAGCTGCTCCATTGGAAGTACAATTTTATTTTTATCCAAGATATCCTTATAATAATTTTTTTGATAAAAATAGATCTATCATTCATAATGATTTTAGGAATGGTATGTTCTATTTATATGAGGTGGATTGGGGTGATGGTTCACCAAAAGAATTTACTTCTGAACCTAAATTACTTAACGAAGAAATTGCTACATATCATACATATGAAAGACATGGAATATATGAAATTACAGGCACGATGATAAGAATGAAACCAGATAATGAATATAATCCATCAGGTATAATTCATCATAAAAGATTTGTTTTAAGAATAAATGCTAATGAAGGATTAGATGAAGATTTTGAATACTTTGGTGCAACTGGTTTTTCATTTATTCCTTACAAAAATACAACACCTATAGTTGGAGGATATTCAGACCAAAGTATTTATTATAAATCCATCAAAAGACAACTTGGAATGATATCTGGTGAAGCATCTACAGACACTCAATTTAAAAATGAAGGTGATAGATTAAAAACAGAATTAGCTCTTATGAAAATGGATGATACGGTTTTAAATAAATTAGAATTACTTAATGAATTTAAGAAAGAAAGAAACAGTAAACCTGATAACAGTGGAATTACGGTTTATAATGGAAAGCAAGATTTTTCAGGGGAACTTGGAAAATCAATTGGTGATACGGATTTAACAAGTATAAGATATTTTGATCAACCAAAGTATATGTCAGAAATGTTAGGGTTTGAAAAACAAATGGATGTTATTACTGGGGGACCTGATTATTCACCAGAATATTTGGCAACTTTACCATTTCCAAGATATTTTGAGGAATTTAATTCTTCAGCTGTATTTTATGATGGGCCAGAATATCCTACAGTAACATTGTCTCCAGATTCAACATCACAAATCAATCCAGGTGTATTAGGAGCAACTGATATTGTATGGGAATATGGACAACTACCATTGTGGGATGATGATACTCAAACAAATAATATTCCGTTAGGAGTATCTGCTATCTTCGCGCCAAGCTTATCTGCACAATATGTACCAGAAGCTGCAGATGAGTTTAATAATAATGATCCATGGTTTGGAAGTATACACACTTTAGAAGATGGAAACACATATACATTTATATTATCTCCTGAAGTTACTGAACCAATTGTGTGGTCAATAGGTGCACCTGAAGGAATTATTCCTTCAACTACTTCAGAAATAACTGCAGATTTTAATGTTCATTGTGTTAGTGTTTCTAGTTGTTGGGATGAAAATGAAAATGGTGTATGTGATGATAGTGATACTCAGGGTTTAGGTTGGAATATTAGTAATGTAGGTTGTAATAATATTTCTGATTGGACTACTGGTAATAGATTTGCTTGGAAAGCAAAGTGTTCTAATGGTGTGGAAGTGGATATGTTACATTTTGATTCAAATGGTGTAAAACTTTTTGAGTCTGGTGATGAAGCTTGTAATTCACTTGATGTTCCTGAAGGTTCATCTCCATCTGAAGATATTCCAACAAATGATGCTAATGCTTTTAGTACAATCGGAAGACCAGATATAAGAGATTATATTGAAAGGGTTGTTCATGGACAAGATATTGAATTAAGTCCATATATTTTTCCTTCTTATGTATATGAACCAATATTTTGGCCACCCGAATCTGCAGAAAATGCGGGAGTTAGTAATTTATCTTTCAATGATTATGAGAATGAAACACATTTTTATCCTACAGTAGATTTTATAAATGAAAATAATCCTGGAAATCCTTCTAATAATAGATATTGGAAAAATATTATAAAAGAAAATACTTCAATATTTAATAGAGAAGATTTGTATACAAGTAATGGGTATATTAATATTTATTCAGAACAAGATTGGATAGATGTAAATTCAGATTTACCAGGAGAAAAGAAATATTATTATCCTGTATTGCCGAAATATGGGGCAGATGGTAAATTTATTAGTGATGTATATCCGAATAATAAAATACCATTTCCTGAAGATGGACCAATTACCAATGATTTTTATAGTGATAAATCTTTAAAAATATCAATAAATAGTACAAGTATAGAAACAAATACTTTTGATGATAAAAGTGGTAATAATAATTATGGATTTTTATATAATGATTTTGAACCAAAATTTGATAGTGAAACACTTGAACCTAAATCTACAAAAAATATTGGGTTATCAAAAACTTCTAAAAATGATGGAGCATTTTAATGGCTATTAAAAAAAGATTATTTAGACAAAAACCATTATTTGATAAAGAAGCGGTATATACCTATTTGGATCAAAATGATTCTGATCAATATATTGATTCAAACGGTATTCCAGTAGAATATGATAAATTTCTTGATAAAGATTTATATACAACTTCAATTGGTCATCCTATTAATGAGGCTATATTAGAATCAGAATTACAATCCAGATGGAGTGCATGGCCATGGAGTCTTACTGGAGATGAAGAAAGTGATTCGGTACAAACACAATTAGATCCATTAAGATATCTTGGTGAAAATTTTATTCAAATAAATAAATTAGTTATTAGAAATAGAGGAGTAAGAAGTAGAATTAATGATGTTTTTTTTCGTATTTTTATTTTTTCGGAAGCATTTTTTAATCCGTATGATTCAAATGGAAATTTAAGAGGTTTTAGTACACTAAAAAATGGTATGCAAGGTAAAGGTGATCAAGATGATGACTATGACACTGGAACGGCTTGGTTTTATAGTCAAACTGGTCCAAACTATGGTGAGAGAAAATCTCCTGGAAGTTTACCAGGAGTTGAAAATCTTAAAATAGTTGAAGACTTTTATAGTCCACAAGGATCAACAGCTATAGGGGCAAATTCTTCTGATTTTACTCATAAAAGAAGTACATTTAATCCTGAAAAATCTATGTTGAAAGTAGAGGGTATTGGAGAAGATGATATTACAACAATATTTCAAGAAGATGGGGCTGTAAATCCAATTTATATTGGAATTCATATGGATGGTGACCAAAATCCAAAACATGGTAGTGATAGAAGTAGAAATAATACAGTATCTATTTATAAAATAGATCCAACCACTTTATTCGATGAAAATCGTAATGGAAAAGTTACAACTGTAGAATTTGAAAATCATACTTCTGAAAGATTTTCATCTGGTAAAAGAACAGCAGCTTTTACTGCTAAAGAACTTTCTCTTACAATTAGTACAATAGGAGGAGTTTCTGTTGGTGAGAATTATAATCCACCAGCTGAATATGAAAATTTACTACAACAAATTTCTCCACCATTACCATTCTCATCTACTGGTGATATTGATCATGTAATACTTAATATGAGTCCAGCAATGGAGATAAATGATTCTATTAATGGGTATGATGTTGGTGGAGTTTTTACAGACGAGATAGACCTTAATATTTTACAAAAAGATATGATGCGAAGTCACCAGTTAGAAGACTATTATACAAGTAGATTTGCTGATTTCATTCCAGTAACTGATATAAAATTATCTACAAAAGATGTACAAGCCTATTACGAAAATTTAAGTGATAGGTCTTATGCTTCTGCTCCTGGTTCTATCGATTTAGATTTTTATCCAGCAATAAATCCAAATCCATATCAAGATTTATGTCCTATGGAAAAGATTGTTGATGGTACAATTGAAGGTGAAAGTGTGTATTGTTGGCTTGGTCAAGAAAATTGGAATTTTAATTCAGATACAGGAAATCTTCAATTTGATGACATTGGAGAATTATTAGTTCATAAAGAATATGATCATCAGGCCAACCATATGAAGATTTGGAAGTATACAAACCTAACGCATCCTTATCCTCATTATACAAACGATCAGTGGGTTGATATATATAAAGATTCTGGTTATGTTTTCTTTGTAGTTGATTGGAATGACAGAGATAACAAATATGAAACTATTGATGATGTTTTAGAAGATTGGCCAAGATCATCAATTGATTTAAGGAAAAAAAGAATAGATAATTTATTTATTCCAAATCCTATGGGTCAACCATTATCTAATGGTTATACATCACCTGGTATTAAAACAATTAAATTTATTGTATTTAATTATCGTAAACAAGAAGGTCAACCAAATATTATTCCAAATAATATTGAACCACTTAGATGGAAACTTGTAACAGCAAGAATATTTTTAGATATACCTTTAACTGAATTTCCTGATTTTGGTGAAGTTGGTGGAGCTGAGTTTAGTACTTTACCATGGCCCTATACAACACCTATAATTAATGGTATGAGTAACGATTCTAAATATATGAAAAGTATTGATAATATATTAGGTGGTGGTAAGATAGGTGATCAAGATATAATTGATGAAACTTTTTTACTTGATTCTAGAGAAAATGATGAAATTGGAAAAAATATAGAAAAATTAGATGTAGAACAAGTGAGATATTTTGATAAAAGTTATGATATGAATAAACTTTTAAATATACCAACGACATGGGATATGGTAACCAACACAGAGCCTGCACATTTAGCAACTTTACCTTTTCCATATTTTAGACAAGAATTTGATGCTGCAGGTAGTTTAGATGAAAATGGTAATCCCCAACCTTCAGGGAATGTTAATATTAGTGATTTCCAATTTTGGATTGAAAAAGGAAGACCTGATATTGCTCATTGGATTAAAGCTGGTCTACAAGATGATATATCAATACTTTATGATAGTTATTATACTTTTCCAATAGAAGATTTCATATGGCCACCTGTTGAACATCCAATAGGTTTTGATGAAATGGGTAATCTAATGGGTGGTTCAGGTCCAGGTGGATTTGAATGTTTTGTTGGAGGAACAAAAGTTAAAATGGGAGATGGTTCTGAAAAAAATATTGAAGATATCATAGCTGGAGAAGAAGTATTATCTTTTAATATTCATACAAAACAAATTGAACCAAAAAAAGTAACTGAATTATTTACTCAAGTTCACGATTTAGTTGATGGTGATATTACGGCAAAAACAAAATTTGATAATGGTGTGGAAACTCATAATACAATTGCAAATCCATTTTGGTCTAAAGATAAAGGATTCGTAGCAGCTGATGCTGAAAGGTGTAATAGGTTACATTCTTGGGTTAAAGAAACTAATAATGGTAAAGATACTGAATTATTGGAAGTAGGTGACATATTGTTTTATTATGATGATAACAAATTAAAGGAAACAAAAGTTATAGAAATTGAAGATGTATTACAACCTTATATTAGAACATATGATATATCTGTTGAAGATAATCATACATTTTTTGCAAATGGTATATTAACTCATAATTCCCAAGGACCTAGTCAACATGGTAGTTCAGGTTGGGCAACTCCATTTGAAATTTACATTCCTGGTAGTATGGGCGGCGGAGGATCAGGAGGAGGTGGTAATCAACCAGAAGATGAAGATTTTGAATGGACTGATGAGATGACTATTCAATCTTGGATTGCTTATTTTGAAGCAACTCTTGGATATGATTGGAATGATGGGGTAGGTCCAAATGGTGAAGATTTGGTATGGATATTAACGCAAGCGGTAGAAAATAATGCTCCGTACTATACAATATTTAATTGGGCTACACTATTTTATGGATTAACACCATTATCTGAAGATCCAGATTTTGTTGGAAGTACCACTATAACAAATGGTTGTCAACTACCACCTAAAACAATATTTTTATTAGAAAATGGTGAACTTTTATATAATACAGGTGGTGGTTCATTTAATTTGATTCAAGGTTTTCAGTTCAAATTTGATTCAGATTTTATAATAAATAATATTTCTATAGAAGGTACAGAAGCTAGTAATGTATCAATGAATCCTGGTGGATCAGTAGAACCTTTTACTATATCATATGCTGAAGATGAAGTTGTTCTTGATACAGGTGAAAATGTAGTTCTTGGGTTTAGTTTAACAGGTTCTTTTATTTTAAACTCATGTGGTACATTATTAAGAATGGATTTATCTCCGAGATATAGTGAAGACGCTGGCTGGTCAAACTCATGGCATATAGAAAGCAATCAATGGGATGGTAACGAAATCTACGGTATTGTTTTTTCTAATCCACAAACGGAAGATATAGGAATGTATTACCATACGCCAGTTCCAGGATGTACAGATCCAAATGCTAACAACTTTGATATTTCCCATCAAGTTGAAAATGGTAGTTGTGAATATCCACCAATTACAAATTTAGTTGATTTTGAAAATGTTGAAATAAGTGATGTTTCTTTATTACCAAATTTATATACAGATATTTCAGGCTCTTCAACACAAACTAATGGTTATTGGAATGGTGGGGGTGAAGGTGGTAAAGGTTCAGACCCAAGTACAACTTTTTCAGAAGAAAGTTCTGTTGGACAGATATTTATAAGTGATAATATGGATTTAGATTTAGTTCATAGTTGTCAGTTAGAAATAAATACTGGAAATTTAACTGGTAAATCTATTGATGATTCCAGTGGAAATTTGAATAAGGGATTATTGATTGGAGATTATAAAATTAAGAAAGTAAGAAAAAATAGACCAATGAGAAGAGATTCATTCATTAAAGTTCCAAAAAAAGATAATAAAGATGGAGCATTATAGATATGGCTAATTTTGAATATGATTATAATAATAAAGATTATGAATTAGTAGCTAGTCAAGTTGTTGGTCAACTTACAAATGATGACTATGTTAGAATAATAATATATGATTCACAATTAAATACTATTATTACATATGGGGATAATAATCTAGAGGCTGTATTTTATGCAACTCCAAATCAAGGTGAATATTTAATAAATAATACACCTTATCATGGAAAAATTAATGAATTTGCTGTTGGTACTGCAGCAGATTCTGCAATAAGAAGAATTGGATATAATAGATTGCAAATTCAGGGATTCGGAGAAGGTTCTGGTGGTCCTACTGAATTAAATGATTTTAAAATATATAAATCTTCAAATAACGATTTTTATATAAAACCAAACGAACTATTAAATAAATATGATATCGCAGGTGGTAAATATAAATTTAGGGTTGATTTTTTAAGACAAATTAAACCAATTAGTAAAGACCCATCTTTTTATTATAATCCAACTGGAACACCATCCGATACTTCTATATTTGGTTTAGAAGGTCCTTTCAATACTGAGTCTGAATTTTTAGCAACTTTACCATTTCCAACCTACCTAGAAGAATTTAATATTAATCAAGATTCAACATTTTTATTCGATGTATCTGATTTACAAGGTTGGATTACTGGTGTTGGTAGACCTGATATTGCTGAATATTTATTTCCATTCTTAGGAGGTGATGATGAATCATCTTTTGCATTACCAGCTCAATATCAATTTATAATTAAAGAAATATCAACCTCAAGAAAAGAAGTTAGATTAAAAATATTAAATAAGAAAATTGAAGAAAATTCTGTTATAAAACAAAGTTTAAATAGTCAATTTAATAGTAATACTACTTCTTATAAATTTAATTATATGCTTAATTATGGTACAGGTGAAGATATTGCAATTACAAATTTTGCATTTGATGCTATAACTGATGGTAAAGATGATCAATCAATTATTTTAAGATTATATAAACCACTTAAATTTGAGGCAAATAAATTAAAACAAGTTACGATTGAAAGGGAAGTTTTAACTACACAAATTATTGATATTAGTTATATATCAGATATTGTTCCTGAACAATATGGTGATGGATTAAATCCTGATGATATAGAAAATTGGCTTTCTACAAATCAAAATGAAAGTTTTGAATATGAAGTTTATAATGATTTAACTTCATCTATATCAGAAGTTTCTTTACAAAATATAGTATCAGGTAGTACTCATAATTATCCAAATTTAAATACAGATTTTAAATTATTTGAAAATCATACTTTTTTTGGTTCTGCTAAAAGAAAACTTGTAAATTTCAAAAATAAAGTAGAAACTATTCAAGGGTATTATAGTAATATTTCAGCATCTTTATCTGCTAGTGGTGTAAATGTTGATAATGATCCTGAAAATGTAATAAAGCAGAGAGAAGATTTATTTAATAAAATTGATAGCGAAATAAATTCATTTACACCATATGAAAGATTTTTATATTTTGATGGTCAAAGTGAATCGACTGCAAGTGCACCTGGTGCTGGTGAAAATTATGCTGATGTAAATGCTGTATCAGAAAATCATCTTATAAACCAATTAAATGGGAAAGATGGTTTTAGGATTGTATATCATCATCAAAATAGACTTAGTTCATCTCTTAAAACAGAAACTGATGCACATACAGATTTATTTTCATATAAATATTATTTAGAAACCAAACCATTTTTTAATTATGATAGTTCAGTTTATTTATCATTTTTAATGAAATCTAATTATGCTACACCATTGATTTGGAGTAATGAAAATCCAAGTAATTCTTCACTGCGTTTACCATATGATTCAATGTATCAAAATACAATTATTTCACCTTCAGGAAGTAATTATCAAAGATTTATATTTGAAGCTTCTCAATCATATTGGGTGCCAACAGCTAATGTTCTAAATGGTCAACCATATGATATATCATCAATAAATGATTGGAGTACTAACTCAAAAGAATATGAAATACTTAGTGGTAGTATAAAAACAGGGTCAAATGCTATTAAAGATACGGGTGGTAATTATCAATATGTAACAACCGTTACAACTGGTAGTGGTGTTCAATTTAAAGGTTCAGTAATGCCATCTGGTGAATTATTTAGAATTTATCATGAAAATACTCTCCATTCAGGTTCAGTTGGATATTGGGATGTAGATAATCAAACATCAGGAAGTTCTGCTACTGATGATATGTTTATTGATTTTAGTGGTAATGGTAATTCAGGTTCTGTTGATGCTGGAGGACCAACAATATCTGATGGGTTAGAAGTTCATGGTAAAACTTATGGTAAGAGTATGTTATTTGATACCAGTTCTTATCTTCCTACTGCCGCTAATACTGATGAGGTTCTGTTTAAATCAGATGATTACAACTTTAGTATAAGTAGTAGTTTTTCATTAAGTGTATGGGGAAAAAGATATCATCCACATACAGCTTCTGCTGATTCTCACGATGGTCGTAATGTTCAAGCTCTGTTTACTAAAGGAACATATAATGATTCATTTGGACTTGATTATAATTTTGAAAATAATAAAATTCAAGCTAGATATAGAACTGGTGGAGGTACAAGAGCTGCACAAATTGAAATGGATGATGATGCTTTAAATTGGCATCATTATGTTATGACATTTGAAAGTGGTTCTGATACTGGATTAAAACTTTATGTTGATGGTGAATTACAAAGTTCTACAAATACAAATCCACATGATTGGGATTCAACAAAAGTTGGGCATGATTTTGTAACAAGTTCATTAGCTAATACCGAGACAAATCTTACTATTGGATATGGTGTTATTGGTGGAAATGGATCTGGTTGGAATGGATATATACAATATCCAAGAATATATAATAGAACTTTATCAGCTGGTGAAGTTAAAAATTTATATTTATCACCCGATGGTAATTTCAATTTAAAAATTACAGATGTAAAAGTAACATTAAAAGATCCAACAGATACTCAACCATTTAGTGAACTTTATCATACGAGTTCGGGTGATTGGGTAGCTTGGTATGATGGAATGTATGATTCAGCATCAGCATTTGATGAAACAAATATACATAGTTTAGAAAATAATTTACCACTTTATATTCAAGAAAGTGATGAATATGATGATTTAAAAGATTTCTTAGCACTTCAAGGTGAACAATATGATATAATTAAAAATCATATTGATTCATTTGCTACATTAAATGATAGAGGTTATAAAAAAACAGATTCTCCACCTAAAAATACTTATCCAATGTTATTAAAGAATATAGGTTGGGAAGCTATAAACCCATTTTCAGGTAGTTTAACAGATACACTTGGTACTTATTTAAATTCTGTAACTTCAATTGATGATATAAAAAATAATACTTGGAGAAAAACTCTAAACAATTTATTATATGTTTATAAATCAAAGGGAACAGAAAATTCTGTAAGAGCTTTATTAAATATATATGGTTATCCACCTGATGTATTGGATATGCAAGAGTTTGGTGGATCTACTAGTAATCCACTTGAATTAATTATTGGTGATGCTCCACCTCTTTATTCTAAAACACCATCAATAGATCTTGATGGAAGACATCAAACTGGAAGTATTGGTTTTGTAAGTAATAAACAAAAATTATATAATTATAACTTTAAAAATAATTCTGATAGAAAATTAGGTATTGATTGGGGTATTAATAATGCAAATATAGAATCAATTGAATTTGTTTACAAACATCAGACAACAAAAAATACTCAAGAAATTTTAAAATTAAGTGGTAGTGGTGGAGAACACCTTTGGGATTTAAGATTAGTTCCAAGTACAGATGGTGTTAGTTCATCATTTGAATTTAGATTAAATAATACACATTCAGGTTCAAGTGCTATAGCTGATAATGCAGTTTCAATGTCAACAACTTATAGTACTATGATAGATGGTCAAAAATGGAATGTAATGTTACAAAGAATGAGTTCAAGTATTAGTGGTAGTGGAACAAATGAATACAGATTACATTCATCTTTACAAGATGATATCTCAATAACAACATATAATTATGTTACAATGTCTGTTAGTGGTGGATTAACAGCTGATAGTAATTATTATGCAAATCAAAATTGGAATACAACTGGAAGTAGACATTATTTATCATCTTCTAATTTAACTGTTGGTGAAATAGTAAGTGGATCTCTCTCTGAAATTAAGGCTTGGTCTACTCCTTTAAGTATATCGAGATTTAGACAACATACATTAAATAAATTTAGTACTGTTGGAAATACAATAAATTCACATAAAGATGAATTAATTTATCATTTTAAATTGAATGAAAATTATACAACTTCATCAATATCAAGTTCAGCTCAAACACCATATATTATTGATTCTGCACCAAAAACAACATTAGTAACTGATTATTCATTTTCAATTCCTTTGAGTACCATTACTGGTTCATCACTTTATGGTTTTGATATAATTGATTCTGTAAAATTTGGATTACAAGATAATAATCAAAATAATGCTAATGATAACAATATTATTATAAATCCATCAAATAGAGTAATAGGAAATTTAAATCCAACGCATACAATTATTAATAAACAAGATAAACCAAATTTTGTTGTTTCAAATAAATTAGAATTAAATAGTTCACCACAAAATACAATTAATAATCTTATATTAAATAGTATGGATACATCTAATTTTGAATTGTATTATGGTAATCCACAATATCAATATACATCATCTTACACAGAGTTTGATATTTTGAAAAATGAATTTTTTGATGCACATCCGATACTTGTTGATACAAATAAATTTATTAGAGCTCATGAAAATATATTTAATCAATCAATAACCGATGGTTTAAAAACATTAGTTCCAGCTCGTTCAACATTAAGTGATAGAAATACAAATGTTGGTGTAACCATAAAACCGACTTTACTTGAAAAACAAAAAATAGAATATAAAAAACATTCAGTAGAAACAAATCCAAATTCACCAAGTGGTAGTTTAAGTATGGTTAATACTGGTAGTTATCAACATAATTTTATTTTTTCTTCAACACTTGAATTACCAAAAAGTGGTTCAATTAGTATGGGTAACGCTTATTCTTCTAGTCTTGATTATGTCAATCCACTATTTTTACAACCAAACCATTATACAGCATCATTAGAATTACCAAAAAGTGCTTCAATATTTGTTACCTTAAAAAACACTGGTTCTCTTGAATTACCATATAGTTCTTCAATTAGTATGGGTAACTCTTATGTTACAGAAAGTTTTCATAATAGAAATATTGTTCCTCAATTTATACACTCAAATGGGTTTACTGCTTCTATTGAATTTCCTAAATCAGGTTCAATTGAAGAAATAACAACTAACTATACAAAAAAATATGTTAATGTACACGATAGTTGGGGAATTGGAACAAATGATACTCATTTTATGAATTATGGAGTAGGTAATTCGGAAGTAACATCTTCACAAACTTCTGCATCTTTACATTTAACATTTATTCAATCTGCTTCATTTGAATCATCAATCATATTATCTTCATTTGATGGTGACAATCTATATAGAACTAGAAAATATTTATGTACAACTGGTAGTACAAATGGAGCATTTAGTGCAGATTCATCATCTGTTCACTTTTTAACTGGTTCAGGTACAACACTTGGAGCTGGTTCCGCTTCACAAGCACAAAATCTATTAGCAGCTATTACTTCATCTAATGGACATGGTAGTGCAAGGGGAACTTTATTTAAAGTAATAGAAGATGTTAGTGCACCAGAAAAAGTTGTTTTAAGACTTAAAGCTCTCGGACCACAAGGAAATACTTTCTCAGCATCCTTTGCAGATGATTTTCAAGACAGTATTGGTGAAAGTGTTTCATCTTTACCATTTACTGGTGGTTCAACAATACCAGGTAAATTTAATATAGGACATATTGAGACAAAAAATGTGTTTCATATGATTGGAGATACAGAATATTATTCAAGTTCATATGGTAAGTCGGATGATTTTACAAATTTCAGTTACTTCTTTAATAGAGAACAAGTTGTTTATGATGTTGCTGGTGTAATAAAGTATGGTGAAAAACCTGTTAATTATGATTCTTACATACCAACACTAGCTGCAGCTGGAAAAACAACTCCTTCACCAGCTGTTGGTTCATTAACTTTAGAGGGAAGAATGATGGGTAAAACAAAATATTTCTTTACAAGTTCAACTGGAGATGTTGTGTTACCAGCAAATCATGTTAGTAGATATGTAGATCATTATTTGAATAATATGAGAAACGGAACACAGAATATAGGTCCAGGAATTTTACCTGTTAAACAAGAAGATTATGCTACAGCTTCTTTTTATAGAGTGAAAGTAACTGGTGGTGAAGAACAAGCATATGTTGGAAGTAAAAATTTACCAACAATAGGTAAAGATGATAAAATAATGAGATAAATTAAAAAATACTATATTTTTTTGATTTGTTAATATTTATATATGAATTAGAGTATAATATTTTTTAAAGTAGGAGAATATAGAATGGGATATTTAGACAATTCATCAATTACAGTTGATGCAGTTTTAACAAAAAAAGGTAGGGAAATCCTTAAAGATGGTGGTGCAGGTGGTAGTAGTTTAACTATTACAAAATTTTCCTTAACAGATACAGGTGTGGATTATTCATTATGGAATCCAGATGACCCAAGTGGCTCAGCTTATTATGGTGAAGCAATTGAAAATCTTCCAATGTTAGAAGCTAGTGTTCATGCGGAATATAATTTAAGAAATAGACTTGTAAGTTTAAATCAAAAATCTGTAGCTCTTCCTGCTTTAACTATTGATAATGGTTTAGATTCTAAAAATGGAACTACAAAAACCTTTAATGATGGGGAAGAAACTGCAGGTAATGTTTCTGTTAGGTTAGTTGGATATACATCAAATCAAAATTTAGGGTTGACTGTTTTAATTCAAGACCCACATGTTGTATCATTAAGACAAGAACCTGGTGCTGGAAACGGACCTGCTCCAACATTAATAAGTAGTAATATAAGTGGTACTGGGTTACAACGAACATTCTTAAAATCTGAAGATATACCAGCATCTCAAGAGTATTCAATTAGTACAACTGTTGTGGGAAGTGATAGGGTTGGTACAATACCATTAAATCCAATACAACAAGATGAAGCAAATCAACAGACAAATATTTATGTTGTAGATGTTGAGACTGGTGCATATACTTCTTTTGTTGTTGTAAATAATATAACTAAAAATCCAAGTACACTTTTATCAAGTGGTGGACAAGGCGCATCGGTATCAGGATAATTAATTTAGGAGATAAATAAATGGCTACAGCAGGAACAATAATCCCTTTAGATTCATCAGAGGGAATGGATAAAATAACAACTACAGAAAAAATAACTACACCTTATTTTTCAAATGGTGAAACAACATTAGCAGGAACTAATATTCGTTCATCATCTCTTTCCGATACAAATGAAAATTACTTTTTTGGTATATCACATGCGGATACTCTAACAACAGAAGAATTTAATGTGACATTTGGTAGTACAAATGGGTATGGTTCTGCTGTTGGAACAAATAAAAAATCAAGAACAGAAGCTATTTATAAACAATTTGCTAGTATGTTATTAGCACCATCGGAAGTAACTGGTGGTTTTATAATTTCATCTCCTGGTTCAAGTCCTGCTATTGCAACTGGAAAAGATTCTGAAATATTTGTATTAATGGCAAAAAGAAGTCAGATGAAAGATAGACTTAATAAAGGTAATTGGACTATTGCATTATCTGGATCAACTTCTGCTGTAGGTGGTTATGTTGGTGCAACACAATTATTCCTAACTGATGATAGTGTAGATGGAACTCCAACTGCAACTCCTGCTGGTAATAGATATAATGTAGTAAGTGGTTCAGATGGGACTGTTGTAACAGCCGCATCAGTAACAAATTATGGTTATTTTTATCCAGATGCTGGAATAGTGGTACTTAGTGGAGCTGAACTTTCCGCTTCAATACCCGGAGCTCTTAGTTCTGTAGATGATACAGTAATATTTAGGTCTGCTTCTCAAAATGGATTTGGAACACCAAGTACACAAACTGATTCAAAACAAGCTTTAAGATTTTTAAATTGTGTATCAAATCCTTTAACTCTTACACCTGCAGGTTCTTTAAAATTTAGAGATGAAGAAGACCAAGTAAGTGCTCAATATTTCTGTAGAGTTAGAAGTGGACATTGTAATTTTTCAAACAACCCAACATTTGTTAGTGGTTCTCAGAATAAATTAAGAAATTCAAAAATGAGAGGTAATCCACAAACATTTATTACAGGGGTTCAATTATATAATGATGCTAATGAAATAATAGCTGTTGCTAATTTGTCAACACCATTGAAGAAAAACTTTAGTTCAGAAGCAACTATAAAAGTCAAGTTAACCTACTAATGATATGTTATGTTTGTATTTAAAGATATCAATAAATCGTCAACTGTTATTGAACGGAATGTTGTAAACTATACTCAAAATTTAAATACATCTTCTTTTCAACCAATAAAAATAGTTTCTGGTTCAATAAACAGTAATTATTGGAATTCATTAAATGTTTTATTTTATACAAGTGGATCTCCACGATATACTGGAGAACATAAATTTGGAAGACCCTCAAGTAACATACTTAAAACTAAAAAAAATGAAATTCAATATTTACATAAATTTCATGAATATCCAAGTAGTTCTCTTATAACAATTCCACAACAATATTATGGTGATAAAATTAAACAAGGAAGTTTTCTATTAACGGAAACAGATATAACAAGTAATGGTGGTAATAACCCAATAATAAAAGATGATGGTAAAGGTAATTTATATTCTACTAATGCTAATTCAAATTTTGGAACATTAGCAGCTTATTCTAATAGTTCTATATCATCTTCAGATAATTATGTAGGAAATATATTTTATGATCAAGGAATAGTTCTAATTACAGAAACTGGTTCTTGGAGTGGTAGTGTTAATTATTCAGATTTAGGTACGAATTATACACTTAAATTAGATTCATCTAATGTAATTACAACTTACGAGTATAATATAACAATACAACCAAATGAATATAATTATTCAACTAATTATACATTAAGAAGTCCAATAAGTGGTTCATTAAAATTATCTACACCACATATAGCATCAACATTTACGGCTAGTGATTTTCAACCATATATTACGCAAATTAATTTATGGCAAGATGGTGAATATGATGAACCAGTTATTCAAGCTAATTTACCAAAACCAATAAGAAAAAGTGATAAAATACCAATAACATTTAAAATTAAATTAGATATGTAGGAGACAAATGGTTACATTAGGATTAGATGCATCGACAACTTGTGTCGGATATGCATTCACAGAAGATAAGAAGATTCTCGATATGGGATTCATCGACATCAAAAAAGAAAAAACA
>MDTE01125680.1_pt1 | contig 26197 bp, 18 predicted proteins | sample 811231 | NCBI WGS metagenome assembly MDTE01 (sample SAMN05326651, study PRJNA326480) | marine metagenome | isolation source: seawater | place: Indian Ocean: Red Sea | collected 2010
CCGGCAGGCCCTCGGTCTCGCAGCCAGGCTCATAGGCCTGCATGTCGTGGTCGTGACCCGCCAGACTGGCCACGAGCTTGCAGCCCGATGTCCGTGCGTCCACAAGCACCCGCTGAATCGCCTTCTCCACATGAGCCTCGTGGGTGTGGTGCCGACCCTGACTACTGGCGGGGTGGTGGCCCACGGCCAAGGTGGGAGCCCCCTCAGCACAGGCCATGGCCAGTGCGTCCATACCCAAGCCGGGCATCTCGGGCCCTGGGTTCGCGACCGAGTCCGTGTCGAGTGCGGCAATCGCAAGGACCGTTGTGGTGCCACGTCGTAGACGGGCAGCATAGGAAGCTGCGGGCAACACCAGGCCACGTCGACCGTCTGCAGCGAACAAGACCTCTCGCTTCTTCTCGGGCCCAGGCTCATGGCGATATTCGTGGTTCCCCAAGACGGCGAGGGTGGGTAGCTCCAGAGTCGCGAGGCTGCGGTCCCACACCTGCTGCCAATTCTCTGCAGCCTCATCGCCAGGCCCGTAGAGCAGATCCCCAGCCAGGGTCATTAGGTGACAAGGCTCAGCCGCGCAGAGAGCAGCAGCCGAAGCGACCGTGTCGTCGAGGATGCGACCAGGCCGTCCTACGTCCCCCAACGCGACGATCCGCAGGGGGCCAGCCGATGGACACGCGATCTCTCCGCGTGACTCCCAGCTACCCCCAGTCGACACCTCCAGCCGACACCGCCCGGTGTCAGTAACGTCGCCTTGCCCCTTCTGGCCTGCTGCCGAGGCCAACTGCGGCGCGCTGCTGTCCGTAACTGGAGCGACGCTCGATGGCCGCGCCTGCGCCTCGGCAGTTGCATAGGACTGAATCGGAGTTGGGCAGAGGTGAGCAAGACTCGGGCGGGCCTGGTGAGCCATGGGGATGACATAGCCATCCATTGGCAGGAGCGCGCAGTCCCCCAACGGAGGGGCCGCCACCCGCGCCCACCTCTCACCATTCCAGGCCAATAGGTGGACGTCCGGGTCGTCCAGAGACCGCTCCACCTGCACCTCGATGCGCTCCAGCCGTCCATCGGTCACCTGATCCGCTGTAACCAGCATCTCCCCCCGTCGGAACACGTCTCCGGGCGTCACCTCAGGGCTCGCGCGAAACAAGCTCTCCCAGAACTCGACCAGGAAACCCGGCGGACCGGCCTCCAGCGTGAACGAGTTGAGAGAGGTCCGACGGAGCACCTGGTCCCCAGGCACGATGGAGACTTGCCACAAGGCTTGGGGCACCTCACCTCCAGCAGCTCTCCGCATCAAAGCCAGATAGGTGGGGGTGACCGGGTCCGGCGAATTGAGCAGCAGCACTTGGGCCCCAGCAGCTCCCGCTCCCTCGGGCAGCTCCGCCCCAGCAGCAAACTGGTCCAATTGCCGAACCAGCTCGGCGAACACCCCCATCCCCCCCACCACACTCACCGGAGCAGCCACCAGGTGCACGAGGAACAAGACCGAAGCGATCAGAGAACGGAGGCGATTGGGCACAGACATCACGGAACTCCCCATACGATCTCGACGCCCCAAGGTATCCACAATGAAGCAGGCAAGGACCCATGCCACGCCAAGGGTCGGAAACAGTAACAGGCGGTTGGATGGGAAGGTGGCAGCAACGGGCACGGTGGACAGGGCGGCCCCCATCGCCATGAAACGACACACTGGGTCTCGACGCAAGAGCGGCCAAAGGGCCCAGGACACCACACCCAACACCCCACACGCCAAGCCAATGTCCCAGCCTTCGAGGCTGCTCGACAGCACCGTGGAAGCCTCCGCAGGGATGACGCCGACCGAAGCGGACAGCAAGAGGGGGATCCGTCGCGTGACAGCCAGTACTACAAAATCCAGGGGGCGATCGAAGGGGCTGACGTACAGGCCTGAACCCGCCGTTCCGTAGCCGGCCTGTTGCCACAGGACCAAGTACACGGCTGTCACCACCACGATGGGGGCTAGAGCCGAGGCTCTCTGACCGATGCTTCCGCGTCCAAGGCTGAGTTCATAAGCTGATGCCCACAAGACCACCGAGATCGCGGTCTCGCCGCCGGCAAGGCCCAAGCCATAGCAACACAGAGAGAACGCAAGCGCCCGAGACCCAGCCCCATTGCGGAAGCGATGGTAGTGCACGAGCGCGAGGACCGAGAACAGAACGCTGACGACCGCGTTGCGGTTAGCCACCCAGCCAAAATTCCAGTTGTGCGCATCATCAAAGGCATAGATGAGTCCGGCGACCGTGACGATGGTCATGGCCCGCCCCCAGTCTCTGCTGAGCTCCCGAAAGAACAGACACACCGAAGCTAGAAGCGCAGCCCACAGCACCAAGGTCGTCGCATGATGTCCGACAGCGTTGTAGCCCCAGAGTTGATGATCGAGCTTGTGCGTCAACGAGGTCAGCGGCCGCCAGAACGCGGCGCGAAAGTCCGAGGCCGTCCACCAGGGTGATGGGAGACCCTGCGCCGACGAGAGCACCGGGTCATCGGACTTCACAAAGGCAAAGAGGTCCAGCGCACCTCGGTGCGAGAGAAACTCGTCATCGTCCAACATCGCTAGGTGGAACCAGTCGTCGATGAAGAAACCAACCCCCAGAGAAGATGAGGCGACGAGCAGACCACAGAGAACGACCACGAGTGTCGAAGGAAGGCGCTCCAGAAGCCTCAGCGTCCTAGTCACAAGCGGTGCTGACACGTCAGTCTCCTCGAACCCATCTGCGCCCGACGGCTGGCGACAAACGGGTGGCAGGAGCAAGCATTCCCCCAGTCGGACCCGGTTGTAAAGCAGGACCTAAACCCGGGCCTGGCGGGCTCTCATGCCATCTGTATAGTGCCCGCCATGCTGCGTTCATCCACATTGGTCGTCATCGCTGTCCTCGGTATCCTGACGTCGGGCTGTCCGGAAACCGAAGACGAGACCCGCCCCAACCCTCTGCTGGAGGTACCCGAGAGCGCCAGTTGGAGCCTGCCCTGCCTCCAACAGCCGGTGCATGTAGTGCGAACCGAGCACGATGTGCCTCATATCTACGCAGAAACCGAGCAAGATCTGGCGTGCGCACAGGGCTTCGTCACCGCCCGGGACCGCTTCTTCCAGATGGACCTAATCGCCCGGGCTGGCCTGGGCACTGTGGCCGAGATTTTTGGCGGCGGCGGGCTGTCTTCGGACATCGACACCCGCTCCCGAGGGGGCCGGATGATTGCGGACCAGCTCCTGGAGTCCACCACTTCCGAGGAGCGTGCCACCTGGACCGCCTATGCCGACGGGGTCAACGCCTACATCGACCGAGTGCGTTCGGGGGAGTTTCCGCCACCCGCGGAGCTCGAGGCTTCCTACTTGTTTCTCGGCGTCGAGAGCCCAGCTGATCTGATGGTCGACTGGGGCCCGCTGCACCTGGCAGGAGTTGCCTCCACGGTCAACTTCGTCTCCGGGTTCGAGACCACCGACATCAAGAACCAAGAGAAGGTCGATCAGCTCGCAGACTACGGGACGGGGCTTCCCGAGAGTCAGCTGCGACACGATGGCGCGGTGTACGACATCTGGGAGAACATCGCGCCCGTCTATCCGGCAGCCAGCGGTCACGACTTTGGACAGAGCGCAGAAGCCCGAGAGGCAGACGTGCCGAGACGGCCCACATTGGTTTCCGGGCCACGTGTGGAGCAAGCCACTCTCTCTCGGGCGGTCGCCGTCGCCGAGCGCCTAGACCGTCGGCCGGGCCGCACAGGAGAGCCGGGCTTCGGCAGTAACGCCTGGGCCATTGGTCCCGAGTTGACCGAAGATGGCGTCGCTGTGCTGGGCTCGGACGGGCACCTAGCACTGACAGTGCCAGCCTTCCTCTACAACACCCACCTGGACACTCAACTGCTAGGTGATGGCGACATGCACGCCATCGGGATCACCATCGCGGGAGCCCCCATGATTGGTCTCGGCACCAACGGTCGTGTTGCATGGGGCCACACATCCCAAGTCAGCGACATCAACGACTACTACCGGGACGAGGTGGTCCTGGGCTCCGATGGACGACCCGCAGCCACGCTCTTTCAGGGCGATGAGATCCCCCTGGTGGAAGTCGCCGAGGACTACGCGGTCTCGGCAGCGCTGGGAGCTACCGCTGGGATTCAAAGCATCTCTCGCTGGGTGACCGGTCAAGGACGGCCGGTGTTTTCGCTGGAGGGCGCGTCGGTTGATGGCCCCGAAGACAACCCGGCAGCTGTGAACATCTTCGGTTCGTGGATCGTCGCTGGTGACCAGGACGCCGACGGTGTAATCACGGCCATCACCGGAGCAGCTAGCCACTTCTCGGAGCGCCACATGGTTCGTCACGTCCGGGGCTGGGAGACGGCCGATGACGTGGACGAGTGGGCCCAGCACCTTGCCGGGATGACCTCGTATTCCCAACACTTCATCGTGGCGGACACCGCGGGCAACATCCTCTACACGGGCTTTCAGGGCATGCCCTGTCGGAGCTATCTACCCAAAGAGGCTGACGGGACCCCAGTCGCCGGAGCAAACCCACAGTTGTTGATCGACGGCACCCTGTACCCGTCGTTCGAAGTGACCTACGACACGGCCGGCTTCATCGATCCGGCGCCCGACTCCGACCTCAACTGCACGGTGCCGTACGAGGCCTATCCCCACGCCCGAAACCCCGACGCCGGCTACGTCGTCAACTCCAATAACGCCCCTTGGTACGCGGCCTGGGACAACAACCTATGGAATGACTCCGTCTACATCGGTGGCCCCTGGTACGGCACGTGGCGGTCTTCACGAATCATCGAGCTCATCGAAGAGGGCGCGGGAACCCACTCCGTCGAGACCGTTTCGAACATTCAGGCCGACCATCGAAGCCGCATGGCCACTGAATTCCTTCCCCTTCTCTTGGACACCCTGGAGCGAGCGGCTGAGCTAGCCAACGAGGACGAGCTCATCGGAACCGAAGCACGCATCGCAGCGGCCTACCCCAGCCGACTCTCAGCCATCGAAGAGGCTCATGGGCGGTTGACGGACTGGAACGAGCGCGGGCGAGTTGCTGCCTCGGGAGTCGAGACTTTTTACGACACACCCAGCGCAACGGATGTTCAGGACTCGATCGCCACCACGATCTTCAACGCCTGGATGGGGCGCTTTCAGAACGCCGTCTTCGATGACGAGGGCTTGCCTAGCATCTTCCGGCCGACCTCGAGCTATGGGAAAACTCGGACACTCAAGGCCTTGGTCGACGGGGTGGGTGCCGACAACCCCGGGGGTCTGGCGTCGTGGAACCCGGCGACTGGGGAGTCCGCCTTCTTCGACGTAGTGGGGACGGACGAGAAAGAGAGCAGAGACGAGCTCGTCATCGTGGCCCTAGTAGATGCGCTGGACTACCTGGCCACGCCCTTCGGCGGAGACCGCAGCGGGGGCTACAACACAACGGATCAGAGCCAGTGGTTGTGGGGCCTGAAGCACTTCGTGCACTTCGACAGCTTCGTCGCCAGAGAGATTGGCGATGACCCTCTCATCGCTTCGGTCTTCTCTGACATTTCCATCACGCCAGCGGTGCTGCCCCTCGCCGACCCGCCACCTAGCTTCGGTGATGCTCGCCTGGGGCTCCCCGGCTTTCCCAGACCCGGAGACGCTTTCTCCATCGATGCCGCGGGCGGCATTGGCACCCACAACTACGGGTACGGGAGTGGGCCCGTGATGCGCATGTCCATCGCCATGGACCCGGACGGGATCCGCGGGGTGAATGTACTGCCCGGCGGACAGTCCGCCCAACCCGACAGCCCCTTCTTCGCTGATCAGGCCGCGCTCTGGCTAGCGAACGAGGCCTTCCCAATCCGGTTTGCCGTCGACGATGTCATCGCTGGCGCCACCGGCCGCGAAGTCCTCAGCCCTTGAGAGCCCAACTACGGAGACCCCATGACCGATTCTGCCGAGTCCATTGAAACAATCGCCGTGCTGGGCGCGGGCACCATGGGCATGGGCATCGCCCATGTAGGCGCCCTCGCTGGCTTCCAGACTCGCCTTTTCGACGTGTCCGCCGAACAACTGGAGCGTGCTCAGGCGACCACCGCTCGCCGCCTGAACAAGGGCGTCGACCTGGGCAAAGTGACACCCGAGGCCCGAGATGCCGCGCTCGAGCGCATCGACCTCCAGGGATCGCTCGAAGCAGCCATCGACGGCGTCGACCTGGTCATCGAGGCCGCCCCCGAGAAGCTCGACCTCAAGCTCGACCTGTTCGGTACCTGTGACCGGTACTGCCCCGAGCACACCATCCTCGCGACCAATACCTCGTCCATGTCGGTGACCGAGATCGCAGCCTCCACCCAGCGCCCCGAGCGCTGCATCGGCATGCACTTCTTCAACCCCGTACACCTCATGAAGCTGATCGAGCTGGTGCGGGGGCTCGAGACATCCGAAGAGACCATCGCGGTCGCCGAAGCTGTGTCGGCCCGCATGGGCAAGGAGTCGGTCGTCATCAAGGACTACGCCGGCTTCGCTACGTCCAGGATCAACGCGATGATAGGCAACGAAGCCTTCTACATGCTGGAAGCCGGGGTGGGCACAGCTCGCGACATCGACAAGGCTCTCAAGCTCGGTCTCAATCATCCCATGGGCCCCTTCGAGATGATCGATCTGGTGGGGCTCGACACTCGCTTGAGCATCCTCAACTACCTGCACGCCAAGCTGGGGGAGAAGTACCGCCCCTGCCCGCTGATCGAGCAATATGTCAAGGCGGGCCGACTGGGCAAGAAGGTCGGGCGGGGCGTCTACGACTACACGGACTAACTGGTCATACCTCTTGATGAGTAGATGATCAGGAGATATTGTTGTCCTGCGTCCATGCTCCAGCCTGTCCGAAAGCAGACCCTCTCCGATGCGGTGTTCGAACAGCTGCGGGACCGCATCGTCCATGGCGAGCTCGAGGCTGGCTCGCGCCTGCCGGCAGAGCGCGAGCTCTGTGAGCTCCTCCAGGTCAATCGAGGCGCACTCCGTGAGGCTCTCAAGCGGCTAGAGCAGGCACGACTCGTCCGGATGCACCACGGCGGAGCCACGCGGATTCTGAACTACCGAGACGAGGCCGGGCTCGATCTGCTTCCGGCTCTTCTCGTGGACCCGGAACAGCCCCTCAACATCCAGGTCGCCGAGAGCGTCTTGGAGATGCGCTCGGCGCTAGCGCCTGAGATGGCTCGCCTCGCCGCCATCCGCGGTGGCCCTCAGGCGGCGGAGCGCTTGGAGGCAATCGTCCACGACATGCACGAGAGTCGTGCCAATCTGGACTCCCTGCATGAGCTGGCCATGGAGTTCTGGGCAGAGATCGCGAGAGCTTCCAACAACATTGCCTATCGCTTGGTCTCCAACACCTTGCGAGAGAGCTATCGTCAGTTCCGTTCACTCCTCACTGGCATCCTGGCGCGCGAATATCGCGACCACGACAGCTATGCCGCAATCGCCCGCGCCGTGCGTCATGCTGACAGTGTCGCGGCCCAGAACCGCGCGGCGGCCCTCACCCGTATCGGGGAGTCCGGTGTTGCATCCGTACTCGAGACCCTGAGGCTCGAAGGAACCGCACGATGAGCTAGGGCCAGATCGTCTTGCCACCTCCCCAGCGGTCAAGCCAGACCAAGCGGCGTCAAGAGCCAAGACCCTGCACAGGCCCGGCGGACCGCAGCCTTCGGTCACCCATCGACCGGATCGGCAAACACGCTTGACACGCCCTAGTGGGGAACCAACTTAGGAGTACATGGGCGGGGATCGTCCCCTCCCGACAATGGCAAACCGATGGCGACGTCGGGACGCAAAGCCACGGGTCTCACCGAGACAGCCGGGCTACCGAAGGAGACCGCCATGACCACCTATGCCCGTTCTTTTCGCTCTCTATTCTTTCTCGCATTACTGTCCGCCTGCTTGCTCAGCCTGTCCGGGTGCGATCTGATCGAGCAACTTGGGTCGGAGGGGTTCCTCCTGGAACAACTCGACCCCGACCAGCCATCCGACGATGACGACGACGAACACAGTGGGCCGTGCCCCGACGGTGACGACGACGACGACGACGACGACGATGACGACGATGACGACGACGAGGACGGCCCCTCGGGGCTCCCCCCACAGGCCCCTTCACCGCCGCCCGTGTGCGAAGAGGGTGAGACTCTCTGGGATACGGTCGTTCTGCGAACCCAGGAGGACGCAGAGGCCTTTGCTGCGGTCCACACCGTGGCCCGGGAAATTGTTGTCGAAGGTCAGGAGTTGACGAACCTGGACGCCCTCGAATGCCTCGAAAGCGTCAACTCGATCACAGCAATCGACACCGCGCTGGAACGAGTCAATCTGCCCTCTGCCACTTTCGTGGGCAGCGCAATCTTCGAAGACAACCTAGAGCTGCGCGAGATCTCCCTGGAGCGAGCCGAGGATGGATGGCGTATCGATCTCATCGCCAACCCACAACTCTTGAGCTTCAGCGCACCCGTACTCGACGGAGACAACTACCGCCTCTGGAGCGAGAGCAATGACCAACTGGTGGATCTCGATCTCCGCTCCGCGACGCATTCCAGCATCGTCGTTCGCGAGAGTCCGTCGCTCCGAAGCTTCGACCTCTCCAGCCTAGTGGAGGGCGGATCCATTGAGTTCTCCGATACCGGGCTTCGAGACACGCTGGACTTGTCCTCACTGGAGGCAACCAGCAGCCACATCGTCTTCGCCCGCAACCATGACCTGCGCGAAGTACGTCTGGACGACCTCGTTGAGGTGGGTCAGGAGCTGGTTTTTGACGAGAACCCGTCTCTGGACACCATTCGCCTAGACCACTTGGAGAACGCTCTCCGGAACATCCTGTTCCGTGACAACAGCAGCCTGAGAGAAGTGCGTCTGCCAGAGTTGAGCTATCTGTATGGTTCGCTGAGCATCAGCGACAATGACAGCCTTAGACGAGTTGAAGTACCTGCGCTGGAATCCGTTGGGGATCCCGATACCGTCCAGTACCTGCGGAGTTCCTTGTCTCTCACGGACAATTCTCAGCTGGCCGACATCTCGTTTGAGTCGCTGCACGCAGTGGGGCAGCGACTCCAGATCACCGGAGCCAATGGACTCCGCGATCTCCATGGCTTGTCATCTCTGACCATCGTGCGAGGCAACTTCGTCTTGTCGTTCAATCGCATGCTGCAAGACATTACGGGCCTGAACGGGATGGAGAGCATCGGCATGGCTGCAGCACCGATCGGCCCGGACGCAGGCAACTACCTGGTTCGAGACAATCCGCGACTGCCAATGGAGCAGGCCGAGGCCCTAGCCTTCGACATCGTGGGCGAGGACAACATCGGCGGGGATGTCATCATTCTTGACGTCCCGTTCGGCGGTAGTTTCTAGTCTCTCGGACGAGACGACAGACAACTTCGCCGGGGGCTCAGGCTCCCGGCGAAGTTCCTTGGGCCCCATCCGCATTCGTCGGCCTACTCCGACTCCAGTCATCGCATCTGCAGCCCCTGTGTGATTCGAATCGACCTGGACTCACTGGCCGCATCAACAGCAGGTAGAGACTGCGTTGACTGCATCTGACTAACCCATGGGTGGGGCAACTGGATGGACGCCACAAGCCCATGGGCTGAGGCTCAGTCCGACAGCAACGGTCCCCGCCCCTTCAGTTCATCGCGCAGGGCCATCCCTCGGTATGCGTGGGCCGCGTCTCCTACAAGATCCAGATAGAACTGGAAGCCACCGTCTGTCTTTGTCAGGCGCTGCATCCGCTCCTGCTCATAAGCCCCCATCCGGGAGAGTTGATGGATATGGAACGCCATGCGTGCCTCGGCGCGGTCCAAGTCTCGCACCTCCTCCTCCGTAGGCGTCCAGATGCCGTGCTTTTGTGCGAGGCTGAGGCCTTCCAGCGCGTGGCCCAGGAATTTCACGTCCTGGTTCAACAGAATCGGTGCCATGCGGGGCGCCTGACGCATGCCCCCATCGACGATGCCAGTCTCCAGCGGGATGCGGAAGAGGTACAGGTCAATGATGGACTGCAGGCGCTCGATCGGCTGTTTTCCTGTCGGCTGACCTGCAGCGACGCAAGCTGCGACACCTTGGAACAAGTGCGCCCCACCGCATGCGTAGCTGAAGATGTGCTGACGCTGCTTCTTGACGGTCTCTCCTCGCTGACGAGCCTCCGCCAAGAACGCGTATTCCCGTTCCAGCAGCGAGAGGAGATCTTCCGCCACTTGCCCCACATTGACGGACTGTCCTGACGCTGTCCGCCAGGCGGGGTCCGCCCCCTTTTGGACACCCTGGCACCATGCTTGAGCAGACCAGGGAGCATCATCAGGCACCTGGAACAGGCTGGGACCCTCCTTGCTGGGCTGAAATCGCAGACGAGACGAACGGAACAGACGCTCGAGCGTAGGCGCTCCCATGCGATCCACGAGCAACTCATCCAGGGGAAACCCGGCCTCCACAAGAGTCTTGAGCACCAGATCGGTGTGTGGCTCCACGCGGATATCCCCCTGCTTCTTGGGGAAGTACGGGTGCATACCTCGCATCCCCGGGAGGGCATCCGCCAGCAGGAAGTCGTCGATCAGAACATCCACCGCGCGGCGTCCGTCGGCCGCCTTGAAGTCCTTGCCCTTGGCCAAGATCCCGTGAGCAAGTGCCCACGCATTTCCCGGGCTGCTCGCCTCTCGGTCGAGCACCGCGGACAGGAGTTCCTGGGCCGCCTCCCGGGCCTCCTTCTCCGTGCGCGTGCCTGGCGGCAGCTGTTTCACCTCAAACGGTCGTCCGCCGAAAACCTGACTGGAATCCGACCCCCCTCCGACAGAAGTCTCTGCGGCGGCAGCCGGCTCAGGAGTCGCGCGGTCGTCCTCGGTCTTCGAAGGACTCGCCGGCGCCTCAGAGACGGTCTTGTCCGACCCACAGCCCGAAGCCAAGAGCCCGGCCATCACCACCAGCCACTGCATCCGGCGCAGAGCGGAGCTCACCAGGCCACCCCCTGCACGACACAGGCACGCAGCGCCACGCTATTCGTCCTGAACGATTCGGGCGATCTGATCCTTGCCCGAGACATAGACCACAGCCCCGAACACCGCGATGCGGGGCATGTCCCGCGGGTTCTCGAAGGCCACGAAGTCGGTAAGGAATCGACCTCGCTTGTTCCACTTGTAGACCTTGCCAGCATCGGTCGCCACGTAGACATTGTCCTTCTCGTCCGTGGCCAGGCCCCAGTCCTCAGAACCGTCTTCGGGGACGCCCTTCTTGGTCCAACGGCCCTGGCGGAACCCATCCGATGGGTTGTATTCGATGAGCTCGCGGCTACCCACGTGCCGAACCAACAAACGGCCACCCGCGGCGATCACCGCGCACTGCACGGCCCCACCCTCCAGGTTGAAGCGCTTCTTGAGTTCCCCGGTCGCGGAGTAGATGAAGACCTCATCCTTGACTAGCGCGTAGAAGTCATCACCCATCCAAGTGAGGAGGGGGGTCCCACTCCCAGTACCGGGGCTGGGACGCCAAGACGTATCGATCTGCCATTGCTTCTGAGGCTTTCCCTCTTCGTCGAAGGTCTGGACCCGCAGCTGGGAGTCGACCACTGCCAAGATGTCGTAGTTGCCCACTGTCAAGTGCAGCGGCTGCATGAACTGGCCTAGCTCCTTGCCGGGCTTTACGGCAGAGGCGTACGGATCCGCTCGATCTCCGAACCAGGTGTCTGCGATCGTCTTGTCCCCTTCACCCAGGACCATGTCCGCTGTCCCGTTGGGGCTCAGTCGCTGCACGCGGTTGTTCCCCACATCCGCCGCCCACACATTGCCCTTCGAGTCCACTGCGATCGACAGCGGCTCTCCAAGGGAGCGGAAGGCGCCCACCTCCATACCGGTAGAGCCCCAGTTGGGGACTGTCGAGCGGCCCGTCCGGAGGAGCTCCTGATAGGCACGAAAGTACTTCACGGAGTCCAGGAGCCAATCGCGGTCGGCGTTCTTGAGCGCGCCTGCAGCCGCGATCTCGAAGTACGGAATGGCATTGGCATTCTTGAGACGCCCCATCAACTCTGCCGCAGATTCATTGAACTGAAGGAAGGGCAGTCGAAAGCCAGCAGGCACATGGCGCTGAACGAGCGCCACTCGGTAGTCGGGGCCGTGTGCGAGGGTCGCTCCAATGAGCTTGAAGTTGGTGCCATAGTCCTCATCTTCACGGCACCCCTGATAGGCAGCCTCCAGCGTCTCCTTCTCTTTCTCTTGTTGGGTGCGGAGGCTACGGGAGCGCGAGATGGAGCGGTCGATCGATGCCTGCCAGGCTGGATCGGGATCCGACTTCAGGTTGATGGCGATCTCTGCGATGTGTGTCTCGGCGAAGATAGAGCCCTCGTGCACTTCGTCAATCGTGAGCTTGAGGCTGCGAACCTTCATGCCAATACGCACGTCCTTACGGGCGTAGCGGTCTCCAAAGCTGACCGCTTTGGTCTTGTCTCCTTCGGGGCCGCTCAAGACAACCGTGGCCTCTGCTACGCGGCCTCGAGCCGACCAATGCTCCTTGCCCGCGAACGCGCCAGGCCAAATGGACAGCGTCTCCATCGCGACGTCACGCCCGAAGTCCACCTCAATCCACTGCTCCACACCCAAGCCTGGCGCATCCTCGGCCCAGGATGTGTCTAGCAAGCCATCGAACACCTGGTCGACCGTGTGGTCGCCACCGCTGGAAGCCAACTGGCTTGAGGCGTTGTAGCGAGGCGCGGCGTGAACCACGGCCGGCAGTAAAAGGGCAAGAAGGAGAGCGACAGAGGACTGAACTTTCATGATCTGCTCCAAGACACAGGAACGAGTTCTGGGAACCAGAACTCCCAACAAATGAGCGGCAGGTGAGGCTTCAACCAGAGCAACCAGGGTCGGCGTCGATGGCATCGCTGGACCGAGGCACGAGACTCAGGTCTGGAACCAAGTCGGCGACGAGGTCGACGATCCAGAGATTCACACACTCCAGGGACTTGGCTTCGTTGGGGCAGGGCTCACAGCTGACCGCGAGGAATGCAGCCGCCTGCTCACAAGGGATGCCCGTATCGCGAAGATCCAGAAAGGTCTTGAAGGCGCCTCCGGCGATGCTGTCCGCAGCTCCCCCGGGCGTCGAGCTCACGAACGTGCCAGAGAATTCAGCTTCATAGAACGTCAGAGGAATCTCTCCGAAGATGGGCACCTCGATAGACACCGTGATGTCAGCCGGACCTGCACTGAAGTAGGGATCGGACCAGCCCCCACCAGCCTCCCTGGCATCCGACCCCGCAGAGTCGTCATCATCGCCAGCCGAATCGTCATCATCGCCAGCGGAGTCGTCATCATCTCCTGCCGGATCGGGCCCCGTCAGGTCAGCAGTCTCAGTGCACAGGTCCTGTGCCGGAGGGTCACTACCAGCCACCGGACGGGCAGCGAGTAGCCCCAGGAAATCGTCACTCTGAGCAACCACTCCTGTAAGCAGCGTCTGGTTCAGCTTGTCCAGGACAGCGCCAGCGCCAGCCGGCATCACCAGAGCACCGCTGCCCACATCCCACGCATAGGCGCGACCCACCAGATTCTGCTCCACGGGCACACTGCCCACATCCGAGGTGGTGAACTCCATTGAGTCCTGACCGTCATCCCAGGTCACCGACGCTGTGTAGAGCGTGCTGTATTCCAGCGGCACCGAGGGAATGAATACCCAACGGGTCTCCGACACCATCTTGGCCGTCAGCTCCACTTGGGCCCCATTGTCTACTCGCGCCAGCGTGCCCTCTGCAGTCGTCGGACCGCTGAAGTCGACCCACAGCACCGTGCGGACGTAGACACCCGTCGAGCCCGCCGCGGGATAGAACGAATCGATGACCACCGCGGCATCGTCATCGTCCCCTGGCGTGGAGTCATCGTCATCTCCAGCGCTGTCATCATCATCACCAGCATCGTCGTCATCGTCGTCAGGCGGCGTGATGACATCATCATCCGCACTGTCGTCGTCATCTCCGTTCAACGACACGCCACAACCCGTGGCAGACAAGAGACCAAAGAGTAGGACCAGGGCGAGCCAGAGGCGATTCGTAGACATGAAGTGGTTCCTCGTATCAGGGGGCGGCGGAGGATACCACGCCACTGTCCCAGCCAAAGCAGGAAGCTGGGGGGCCCGGTTAGCTGGAGCTAAGACCCAGCCTCGTTCTCACTGAACAAGAGCTTCCACGAGCGCACCTTGAGGAGTCTAGGGCGAAGCCTTCGTGGCCCTCGCCGAGCGAACATCTCGCCAGAAGCGAAGGAAGTTATCCCCCGAAATGGCCCGGACATCAGTAGCGCTCAAGCCTGCCGCACCGAGGTCGGCTTGTAGCTTGGGAAGATCTCGGCTCCCCGCCAGTCCCACAGGACTCTTGATGATGCCGTCCCAGTCCGATCCGATCCCCACATGTGCCACGCCGACTCGCTGCACAAGCCCACGAACCTGGGCAACGACATCCGCCCGGGTCGCCGGCCGGCCACTGACGACAAAGGGACCATGGAACATGGCGCCAATGAGCCCACCCTTGCGCGCAATGGCAGTCAGGAGGCTATCCGAGAGGTTCCGCGGAACATCACAGAGCGCGCGGGCATTGGAGTGGGAAGCTAGGACCGGCGCTCGGGACAACTCCACCGTCTCCAACGTCGCTCTGTCACTCATGTGTGAGACATCCAGCACCAGGCCCAGGTCATTGCACAGCCGAACAAGAGATCGGCCCGCCTCAGTAAGACCACCACCTGTCTTTCGAGGCTCCGCTGAAGAGTCCGCGTATGGAGAGGACTCCGACCAGGTCAGCCCCACCACAGACAGACCAAGATCTCGGAACTCCCGAAGGGTCTTCTCCCCCTCCACCAAGGCTGTGCCACCCTCCAATGCAATCACCACAGCAATCCTGCCACTCCGGACAACCTGCTCCAGCTGTTCGGGCCCCGTGACGAGCGCCGCCTGGTGGCCACTCTGGAGAACCATGTTCCGAATGCGGCGAATCTTTCCCAGGGCCACACCACGCGGGTCCGCCACGCCACGGGGAACCCAGGCTGCCTCCACCACCACGTTGACCCCAGCATCCAGCAAGGACGGCAGCGACGATTCCAGCCGTTCATCGGACCAGGGTGCCGGGAGACTCATCATCGCCGTCACCGTATCCAGATGAAGGTCTACAACGAGCGGAGGGGTCCTCGAGGGCCGGTCACTGGCCACGCCAGGGATCGAGAAGGCCAGGAGAATAGCCAGGAGAACCACGAGCAGTCTGCCGATTCGCCACACAAGGCGATGCTATCATCACACCCGGTGAATGATGCCAACCCTCCCAACACGCCAACTTCGCGCAGCGGTAAGCGCTGGGCCATGTGCAGAACTTGGCTCGTCCTCGCGGTTCTGGCCTCCACCGGCTGCAGTGACTACTTCGACCACACCGGTGTCGTCGTAGGCGACGACTGCATTCAAGCCACGGTAGATCGCAAGCGACCCGCCACGGGCGAAGAAAACGCCTACATATCCGGTTGGGTCTTCGGCGAACTCAACTGCCCAGCACCTGGCGGTATTCTGATCGTCAGGAACCCTGAACAAGAGTCAGTCGACGGTCTGCTAACCCGCCATCATGGCAACCGACAGATCCGCTTCCGACCCGTCCCCCCCCTCCAGACTGCGACCACCTATGAGGCCTACCTCGAAGTGAGTAACGGCTTCCTGTCGTGGAGTTTCTCCACCTCCTCGCTAGGGCTACCCATTGAAGCGGACCTGGCACGGGTTGCACTAGCCTTTCCATTGAGTGAAGGACTCTTGCTCGACCCAGCTGGCCTCGCTGGTGTGTTACCGCCGGCTCTCTCGGGACTGCACCCAATCGTCCAATTCCAGAACGACCCAGGTCAGTTCAACGTCCCGGTGCGGCTGGGGGTGCAAGTGCTAGCGGATACCGGTGGCCCCCAGGATCTGGACCAGCCCACACACGAACTGGTCGCCAGCTGGAGCGACCCCTTCTTCGAGATCCGGCTCCCTCGGCTCGAGCACGCCATGGGGGCCTGGGACCTAGTGGTCGAGGAACCTGTCTTTGAGGGTGTCATCGCATCGAACCCCAGCGACAACGGTTCCGTCAGCCTGAGCGGACTCTGGGACACCCGGTCGGCGGAGGCATTCCTCGGAACAGGCTCGGGCTCCCTCTGCGTCATGGCCATGAACGCTGGCGGGCAGAATTGTGAAGCTTGCAGTGACGGTGAGGTCGCTTGCTTGCCTCTACTGTTGGCCGAGGTGCCGACCGTCAACTGGCTCGGGATGCTCCAGCAAGTCGGAGAGTAGGTTCAGCCCCAACCAATCTGAGCAGGGACGCGTCCACTAAGCGATGGCCGCCGGGCTCTCCACATCGTCACCTGGTCGGTACAAGAGTCGTTGCTGAATCTGTCCCGGCAGGTCGGGGCTGAAGCAACGACGACACCGAGCCTCATAAGCCTCCGTCTCGCCCACCAACACACGCTCCGCCCGGTTGACGATGCGCTGACTGCGATCGGCCGGGTTTCCACACTGCATACAAATCGCGAGATTCTTGGTCACGAACTCCGCGATAGCCATCAAGGTCGGGATGGGCTCGAACGGCTCGCCGCGGAAGTCCTGATCCAACCCCGCTACCACCACACGACTGCCTCCGTTTGCAAGGCTCTCGACGACCGGAACAATGTCGGCCCCAAAGAACTGCACTTCGTCGATTCCAATGACAGGAATGCCCTGACCCAAGCGCCAGACCTCCTCCGCTTTCTCCACGAGGCTGGCCTTCAGAGACATCTTGCTGTGGGAAACGATGTCGGTATCGGAATATCGAACGTCAATACGTGGCTTGAAGATGCGCACGTCCTGCTTCGCATAACGAGCGCGCACCAGGCGCCGGATCAACTCTTCGGTCTTGCCGGAGAACATGCAGCCGGTGACCACCTCAATCCAACCGGTTCCTTGCGGTGTCAGATGCATGTCCGTCTATTCGTCTTCGAGGCTGCTGGGTGAGAAAGTGAGAGCGTGTCTGGGGCGAGAGGACAAGGAGCCGGCTCAGGGTAGCCGGAAACGAATGCGCTTGATGTTGTCCCAGGCAAGATGGGCCGTGTCCCCCTCCGTTCCAATGGTACAGAACTGAGCAAATTCGCCCAGACAGTCCCGAGGGAGGGGGCGCTCGGCCCAAGGGTTGTGTAGCACCCGCAGCGTGAACACGACTTTGTCCCGAGCCCACTCCTTGTCAGCCAACACGACGGCCGACAAACGACTCAATCGTTCCTCGGAGAACACGCCGTACTTACTGGTGTCTTGCTGGTACGACTTCAGCTGCTCCACACGGCCCCCGTGAGTGGTCCAGTTGAATGAATAGTCCGGCTTCCCGTACAGATAGTCTTGTAAGAACGTGTCGGGGAGCGACCAGGTTTCGTTGCAGAACACCGTGGCCACGAGCGGCAGATCCGGCGGGGCATCCTTCTCGGCTCTCTCCAGCAAGCTCTCGATGCAGTCACGTACCTTGCCCAACACATCCGGTGTCTGGAGCGGCGAGATACGGAAGCGAACCAGAGAGGTCGCGTCCTGGTTGAGCTTGTCGAGGATGGAGAACTCAAGGTGGATGTTTTGGTCCCGATACTCCGCATACTTGCCATGCCACGAGCCATCATCGAGTGAGTCGAGCCAGACCTGAAGCGCCCGCTTGATGGGGCGCGGGTCGAAGTCATACGGCAGCCACTTCTTCAGATACACGGAGAAGAGATAGTGATGATGGATCCGGTTTAGCTCTCGAATCAGGTGCCGAAACACCGTATTCGAGCCGCGCATCTGGACCTCGGGTAGATAGGCCACCACGCCAAGACCAAACTCATGACCGCCGTCGCTGCTGGCCACCTTCATCCAGCCGCCGGCCTCCTCGGCATGCTCAACCACGCCGATGTCGTGGTAACGCATGATCTCGTGCACAGCCAGTTCTGCAAAGGCCTGGAAGAAGACCTCATTTTCCAGGTGCGTAAGGCGGGACGCGAGGCCCGTCCTAGCGAGACTCGGGACATGCTCCCACCAGGTATTGATCTGATCCCGAAACGCCTGGATAGCAGGCTCCTCACGAGTCAGTAACGACACCAAAAACGACGGATGCGGCTGCTCCAACGCAGCCAACTCAGCACGCAGTTCTGGAGTAAAGAGTGCGGCGTCCACCAACGGGGTTCTCCCTGCCCGGAGAGTTGTACGCCAGACCCTCCTCGGGCCGTGCGCGGATTTGGGAGTATACGCAACGCTCCCTGCGCCAAGCAAAAGACCCACGGCCAAGGCGACGCTCACACAACTGGATAGGGATGGGAGCCAACGTTTCTCATCGGCGGCCCTATAATCCGCCCGATGAAAGCTGAAGAGATGCTCAGAGGCGTGTTCGAGACCTTCGACGAGGGCATTCTCCAGCGCCTCTACAAGGCGGCGTCCGTCGATGACGCGCGAGTCCTGGCCGACTTCGCCGCCGCTGGCCATGTCCTGCCAGAGATCAAGGCATTGCAGTCCGTCGATGTGCAGATTATCGATCCCATCGTCGACCGATACATCCGCAACGCGCGACGTTCGGCCGCCGTTTCTGGAGCATCGCTGGGCATCGGGGGGTGGGTTGGAGTGCCTCCGGGGTTGCTGCACATGATGGTGGTACTCATCCGGCTCGCCCAGAGGACATCCCTCGCTTATGGCTTCGACTACCGAACCCCCAGAGAAGAAGTCGAGCTGTGGAAGACGCTCGCTCTCGCCGTGGATGCCAACCTAGAGTGGGACGGGAAGGATGCGGACGTACTGCGACGACTCCCGGCCGTCTTCCGTGGCAGCACGACGTTTGCGAATCCTCTGCTGGCCAAGGCCTTTCGAGCCGTCGCACAGCGCGTCGCAAGCCTGGCCGGAAGGCGTGTCAGTCGCCTGCTCCCGGTACTGGGAGGAGGCACTGGGCTCGTCCTGAACTACCTTGAGGTGGACCGAGTTGGACGGCGCATGAAGAGCGCTTTCCGGAGTCGGCATGCTGTTCAGGGTTTCGACTCGTCGACCGCGGTCGAGGTCGAGGTGCTCAACGGATGATAGGCTTCCGCAATCGGAGCGACAAACGCTCCAGACTCCCGTCTAGCCCCCGCCGCTTGACCCTGGATCGATGATGAGACGGTTCGTTGTTTCGATAGTCCTGGCTCTCAGCCTGTCACTACCCTCGTGGTCCCTGGACGAGGCCCTCCTTCTGCCCACCCCAGCTGTGCCTCCAGCCGGAGCCCAGGAGGCTGCCGACGATGACGACAGCAGCGTGGCGGACGTCCCAGTCTCCTCGGAAGACCTCGTCCCCGGTGGGCTCGAGGCCGCCTCCACGTGGTCCCTCATTGCTGATGCCGATCTGGTCGTCCAAGGCGTCATCATCGTGCTGATTCTCTTCTCTGTGCTGTCCTGGGCCATCATCCTGCAGCGCTTCTTCCTCCTGCGACGGGCATGGGACCAATCGATCCAATTTCTGGATCTATTCTGGAAGTGCGACTCCCTGGAGGAAGCGCATAGAAGGCTCGCCGCATATCCAGACTCCCCGGTTGCAGCGGTCTTCGAGGCCGGCTTCGAGGAACTGACAAAGCTCGGTGCTCAGCCCGGCGGAAGCCCTCACCTAGACAATGTGGCTCGCGCGCTGCGGAAGGCAGCCTCTGAGTCGCTGACTCGCCTGGAGCGCTGGATCCCCTTCCTGGCTTCATGCGGCAGCGCCGCTCCCTTCATCGGACTGTTTGGAACCGTGTGGGGCATTCTGCGCGCATTCCAAGAAATCGGCGTGCGGGGAACGACATCCATTGCGGAAGTGGGGCCCTACATCTCCGAAGCCCTCATCGCTACAGCGGTGGGGCTGTTTGCGGCGATTCCGGCAGTCATGTTCTTTAACTACTTCGCCACCCGGCTGAAGGTGATCAGCGCGGAGATCAACCACTTCACCTACGACTTTCTCAACCTCGTGGAACGCCACGAACGGACCCGGACTCCCTGATGGGCATGAGCGCTGGTGGCGGCGCGTCGGGGGGACCCGGAGACTGGGGCTCTCCGGGCGTTCAGACCGTCCTAGCCGAGATCAACGTGACACCGTTTGTGGATGTCATGCTGGTGCTGCTCGTCATCTTCATGGTCACCGCCCCCTTGTTGACCCAGGGCATGGAAGTCAACCTGCCCCGAGTCAGCGCGACCAACCTCGAGCAGCTGGACGAGCAACCCGTCGTACTCACAGTGGATGCCAAGGGTGCCTGTTACGTTCTGAAGCAGGAGTTTCCCTGCACTGAGTTGGTCGATCGACTGCCGGCGATCTACGAACATCGCACCGACCAGAGTTTGTTCATCCGAGGGGACGTGGACACCCCCTATGGCGACCTCATGAACGTCTTAGCTGCCGGCCGCAAGGCAGGAATTATCTCGGTGGGACTGGTGACCGAGCCGCCCACCTCCGCCGACAAGGCCAGCCGCTAGAGCCCATGAGTTCCGGCGTCCGCTCCCAGGCACGCACCAGACCTCGCTATCAAGGTGTGCTGCGAGACCAGGGCCCCAACCTGGGCCGCACCGTGCTTCCTTCCTTCCTACTCCACCTACCGGTCTTCCTCGTGCTGATGTCCAGCTTCGGGACAGCCCGTGACGAGGCTCCGCTGATCGATCGAGACGTGTACATGGTGTCCACTGTCGTGCTGCCAAAGGCAGTGGGTCTGCCCGACAAGGCCTCCGCACCAAGGCCTCGCGCCGAAGGGGTCCAGGAAGCCCCAGAGGCTCCGCCTCCCCGTCCCAACGAGATGCTGCTGACCACACCGGAGGCCCCAGAGGACCAAGGTGAAGAGAAGGCGCAACCCAAGGAACCGCCCAAGGAGAAGCCAAAGAGTCCGAGCCGCGCCGACTTGCTCGCCCGACTCAACGTGGAGGAAGGCGAAGCCCGGTTCGCAACCGACCCAGACAGTGACAGTGACATCGCCCCGGACACAGGCCTACAGCAACGCTTCGGCCGTTCACTAACCGCCTATGAGCGGCGTGTCCGCGACACAATCCAGTACAACTGGTTCCCCAAGTTTCGGGGGGCCGCGAAGGCCTCTCTGTGGAGCGCAGTGTCCTTCACAATCGATGACAACGGAACAATTCGTGACCCGCGCATCGAGCAAACAAGCGGCGACTTCGTCTATGACCAGAGTTGCCTGAGAGCGGTAAGCCGAACACGCCGCGTGCCACCACCACCGGCAAACGCCAATCGCTCGATTTCGGTAGGCTTCTCGCCGGAGGACAAGCCTTGATCGACACCGGCGCGCCATCCTCGGTCGATGGTAGGGGGCCCAACATTCCGCTTGCCCTTCCCTCGCCAGTTCTCGCCGTATTGTTGATGGTCAGTCTAGCCACGGCACTGGCTCCCGTGTCCGTACAAGCAGCTCCTAAAGACGCTGCTCGGTCCTTCATCCAGATCACGGGTGGCAGCGCGGCACAGCTCCCACTTGCGCTCACCGAGCCTCGAGAGTTGGGCCCGGTGGACGGCGACGTGAAGCAGACACTGCAGACTGTCGTGCGCGATGACCTACTGCTGTCGGGCTACTTCAAGTTGCTCAGCAGTGACGCCTTCATTGAACCGGTCTCCGCGGGCATCGAGTCCGGGACGTTCGACTTCGACCACTGGCGTCTCTCCGGAGCTGTCGGACTGGTCAAGAGCAACTATGTCGTCGAGGGTGACAATGTGGCTGTCGAAGTCCGAATCTACGATGTAGACGCCGGCCTACCCATGTTGGCTCGCCGCATCTCGGGCACACGTTCCAGCCTGCGGCGCATCGCCCACCGAGTCGCCAATGCCGTCATCGAAGCCTTCACCGGGACCCCAGGGATGTTTGACACCCGGATTCTCGCGGTGGTCGACTATGGCACGGGCAAAGAGGTCTACACCTTCGATCTGGACGGCCACAATCGCCGGTCTGTAAGCCGCAACGGCTCTCTCAACCTCAGCCCCGCCTGGTCTCCCAACGGACACCTGATCAGCTACACCTCCTACCGCGACAACAACCCCGACCTCTGGGTGACCGACTTACGAACCGGGCGACACAGTAAGATCTCGGCTCATCCTGGCATCAATGCTGGAGCTGAGTGGGCTCCCGACGGAAGCGAGCTTGCCCTCACTCTCAGCAAGGATGGTGACTCCGAGATCTATGCCATCAGCCCTGAGGGGTCGATTCTCAGGAGGCTCACTCGGCAGTGGGGCATCGACGTGAGCCCTAGCTATTCGCCAGATGGAAAACAGATCGCGTTCACGAGCAGTCGCAATGGAACTCCCCAGGTCTTCATCATGGACCGCGATGGGTCCAACACCCGTCTACTGACGCACCGAGGCGGTCACAATGTCAGCCCGGTTTTCTCTCCCGATGGCATGCGCATCGCCTTCGCCGGACGAGATGAAGGGCGCTTCGACATCTTCGTCATCAACACTGACGGCACTGGGCTCCGTCGACTGACGCAAAACGAGAGTGACGATGAAGACCCAAGCTGGTCACCGGGCGGCACACACATTGTGTTCTCCTCCGCTCGGTCAGGCCGTGGAAAGCAGCTCTACATCATGACTTCGGATGGCGCGAGCCAACAACGGATCACCGACGGAACGGGGTCGTTCAGCAACCCTACCTGGGGCTCAAGCCGCCGTTGACGTCGGAGAGACCGGCCCAAGACCTTTGCCCACCCCACATGGCCGCGAGGCGCCCCAACGGCTTGGCCTGATCGATCTGGGCAGTAACTCCGCCCAGATGAGCTTGCTCTTCCGCCATGCACAGGATCCGCTGCGGTTTCGGGTTGCGGAGGAGCTCCTCTTTGTCACGGGCCTGAGTCGTAATCTGAGCCCTGATGGACATCTTTCGACTGCGGGTAAGACTCGGGCTCGCACAGCACTTCGACACTTCGCTCGACGCCTGGAGACCCTCGGTGTCAACGCCACCGATGTGCGAGCGGTCGCGACCGCTGGGATACGGCGAAGCACCGACGGCATCGCCTTTCTGGAGGAAGTCCGCGAGGAGATCGGCTTGAAGCTCGAAGTCATCTCGGGGGCAGAAGAAGCGGAACTCTCTGCGCTGGCTCAGGAGCGCTCGTTTCCTCGCCTCTGCCCCCTCATTGTGCTCGATATCGGAGGCCGCAGCACAGAGTTAGCCCTCCGCTTTCCCGGCAAGACCCTCTGGAAAACATCCTTGGATGTGGGTTCTGTCCAGTTGAGCGAGCAGCACGGCTCCAACGCTGCAGCCCTCGAGAAGGGGGTAGACCGGGCATTGGCCCCTTGGAGAGACTCTTGGTCCCTGGAGCGTGGTTCCTGGCCGGCGGAGGCCCCAGTCGTGGGCGTCGCAGGAACCGTCACGACAGCGCGACAGGTCCTCCTGGGGCTGCGCGAATGGGACCCGACAAAACTGCATGGCAGCGAGCTGGAGGCGTATCAGGTGGAAGGGTTGATACAGCGTCTCAGTGCGATGACAGCGGAAGAGCGGCTCCAACTCCCAGGAATGCATCCCGGGAGAGCGGACCTCATCGTCGCCGGGCTGTCGCTGCTCGCTGGACTCATGCGTGTACTGGAGCGCGACCGCTGCCTCGTCTCAGACCGCGGCGTCCGCTACGGGCTCCTGTGGCAGCGTTGGCCTCTAGTCCAGATTCGCGACTGAGCGCTGAAGACCTCTACAGCGCGCCCACCGCGAAGTGCACCTGAACCAACTCACCCAGGGCAATCCGACCGGCATCGTCAAACTGTTCCGGGCGGAAAGCGACATCTAGCCGCAGCGGCCCAATGGGCGTAATCCGCCGCAAGCCAATACCAAACGTTGCATGCAAGGGCGGCGCCCGCGACGAGTGGATGCCATCGGGGACATCGCCATAGAGCAGCGCGTTGCCCGCATCGTGGAAGACGACGAGCCTCCAGTCGGCAACAAAGGGCAGCGGAAACTGAAACTGGACCGAGTATCGGTAGAAGGCGTTGCCTCCAACCGCTACTCGTCGATCCGCGTGGGTCGACGAGAGCAGTCCAAGGTCTTGAAGAGCACCTGAGCGCAGACCCGAAGGGCCGATAGAGTCGATCCGATACCCCCGAACCGTACTCGTTCCACCGAGGCGAAATCGCCACTCCACCGGCGCTAGTTCGCCGTCATAAGACCAAAGCACCCCACCCCCAGCTTCCAACTGGAGCCCAAACCCCTGATCCCCGAAGGGAATCAACCCAACGACTCGGCCGATAGCTCGTCCAAAAGCAGGTGAGTCAGGCAGCACGGAGCTTGGTGTCGTGTCAGCTGCCAAGGAAGCGTAGAGACCGCGGGTCGGATTGAAGGGATCGTCGCGCCGATCGACCACCGCAGAGATCCCCAGCAACACAAATGGGTGGGGGTGAAGCAGCGGATTTTCCACCACCTTGTCGAAGCGAGGGCTCAGCTGTGCGGTCGGATCCACCCGGATGGGTGCGCGCAATTGGAACTCCACACGGCCATCCAGGTTCAGCCCTTCAGCACCTCGCCAGCCTGCCGACAGAGACACCATGCTTCGGCTGAGACGAAACGTCGGCTCGTCCAGTTCCTCATTGATGACTACGCTGACCGTGCCCCGAACCGGAACCCCTGGGATGTAGGGCAGCTCGGCGCCGAGAGCCGCCCGATACTCGGGGCGGGGGACAACATCAAAAGTCAGATACCGCCAATCAACGGAGACGCGACCACGAGTCCACAAGGAGAAGCCGCGGCCATCCAAGTTTCGAAGCCGCGCTTCACCACTGAGTCGGGGCCCGTCGTCAGGTGCGGTGACCCCAGCCCCAAAGAGAAACGAGAAGCGATTGCGTTCGTTCGCAATGACCTCCACGTCCCGCACCCGGCCGATCGTCTGTACGGGCCCGATCTCCACCTGGCGGAACAATCCACTTCGAAGCAGCCGGGCCTGAGCGGACTTGAGCACCGAGGGGCGATACACGTCCCCAGCCTGAACGGGGACATCGCGCCGGATCAGCCCCACGTGGGTGTGCCGGTTCTCACGCACCAAGACCTGACCAAAGCGAGCGGCCACGCCAGGCTCAGCCCGGATCATCAAGCGTACGAGAGTGCCATCGTCGGAGAACTCCCGGGCGATCTCGACCTCAGCATCCAAGTACCCGAGCTCCGAGAGCGCCAGACGGGCCTCGGCAGCAAGCTCATCGACCGCCGACGGATTGAATGGGCGATCCACAAGCCGACGCCTCCAGCCGACCAGAAGACGGCGGTCCAACGTCACGGGGGTCTCGATACTCAGGCCCTCCACGCTGGTCTGAATCCCCTCGTCTATGGACACAGCGACGCGTAGCCTGGGCGATGGGGCGGGGGCTCGGCTACCGCTGGCTTGGCCCTCTTCGGTGGAGCCCACCCCGCCGACATCGGGACCCTGCCTGGACGAATCCTCCGACTCACCCACAAACTCAGCAACGTGCGACAAGCCCACATTCAGGAAGCCACGAGCCCGGTAATAGTCCCTGAGGACCTGTAGAGACGCCTCCATCGCATTCTCGGTGTAGAAGCGGCGATAGATGGGCAACCCGAGCACTAGGCTCAGCGCGGGTCGATGACCAAGTACCTCAGGGCTCGCATCACTCAAGACCTGGAGGACTTCGTTGTCGCTCAAGGCCTCGTTCCCTTCCACCACCACGTCCGAGCGACTCAAGACAATCCGTGGCCCGGTAGTCACCAAGAAGGTCAATCGCCGCACCAGCTGAGGCCGTGGTTGTCGATACGGTGCAGCCGAAAGGTTTGGGGCCCCCTCATCGGCCACTAAGACCTCCACCTGAGCTTGCAGAAACCCCTTACTCCGCAAGAAACGCCTCAACTGGTTGGCAGCCTCTTCGGTGTACGAATCCGAGACGCGATGAGCGCTCACCAAGCCGATCACCTCCTCCAAGCGCCTCGTGGTCCATTCGGGCCTGCGCGGCCCATCAAATCGGAACTCGGTGCGCACGTGTCGCCCGGCATCTACCGGCAGCACAATGGTGACCTCGGCCTCCTCCCGATCGAGACGTACCTCCACCGGTAGACGACCCGAAGCCCGGGAACCGAACCGAAGCACTCGGGCCTCGACGTAACCAACCCGGCGATATCGATCGAGCAACAACTGGACCGCGCGAGCGAGGTCTTCCTCCCGAAAGATCCGACCGACGCGGAGCCGCCCCCCAACCAACTCCACGAGACGCTCTTGAGTGAAGCCGGCCATGGCCTCCGGCAGGAACTGGATCTCGCCGATTCGATACGGGCGTCCCTCGTCGACGCG
>MDTE01030283.1_pt1 | contig 26194 bp, 17 predicted proteins | sample 811231 | NCBI WGS metagenome assembly MDTE01 (sample SAMN05326651, study PRJNA326480) | marine metagenome | isolation source: seawater | place: Indian Ocean: Red Sea | collected 2010
GATGAATGAAACTGCGGAGGGCTGTGCTCCGCGGTGGTCGCGCGTTTTTTCACGCCACCACCGCTCATCACTCGAGATTCCTTCGCCTCGACCGTTTTTCCCTTCGTTTCCTCGCTCCTCCTTCCTCCCTCCCGGTCCTTTCTTCCCTCCCTCCTGGCATTCCCACACACGCGGGTGTTTTTGAGATTGCCAAAATTGATGACATTTTAAACCAGCGACCGAAACCGTCACCGAACGACGCGCGGTGACGACGAACAGACGGCCGCGCGTCGCCGGCCGAGGCGCGCGCGCGTTCGTTCGCGCGTTCGTTCGTCCGTCCGCGATGGCCGACGCCGGTGGCGACGACGCCGCGCGATTCCGTTGGCGCCCCGCGGTCGTGGGCGCGCGCGACCACGAGGCGTCGGTGAAATCGATCGACGTCACGCGTCGCGACGACGGCGCGGTCGTCGTCACAACAGCGAGCGCGGACGGGAACATTCTCGTGCGCCCGTTCGTCGACCCTCGCGTCGAGGACGAGGGACGGCGCGCGCGCGAAGACGAACGAGGGGAAACACGAGGCGCGCGGCTGCGGGGACACCGGGACGTCGCGCGCGCGGCGAAGAGACGCGGTGATCGCGTCTTGAGCGCGTCGTACGATCGAACGGCGCGCGTGTGGACGTTACCTTCATCGTCATCGTCGTCGTCGAACGCGCGCGAGGCGATGGTGACGCTGCGAGGACACACGGATTACGTCGCCGATTGCGCGTGGTGCGGCGCCGCCGAGAGTTTCGGCGAGACGGCGGCGACGGCGAGCTCCGACGGCACGGTTCGTCTGTGGCGAACGGAGACCGGGGAGTGTTTACAAGTCGTCGACGTGCGCGAAAACTCAGACACCGGGGCGGTGACGTGCGTGGACGCGATGACGACGACGGACGCTCCGGGAACGGTTTCGGACGAGTGCGTCTTCGTCGTCGGTTTGATGGACGGATCGACGCGGTTTTATCACGCGCGCACGGGCGCGTGCGCGCTCGTGCTCCTCGGCCATCTCGGCGCGGTGACCGGCATCGCCGTCTCGACCGATGAAATCGCGTCGTCGTCGTCGTCTCGAGATGCGCGCGCGCGCGTGTGTTACGGGTGTCGAGACGGATCCGTCGGGTGTTTCGACGCCCACTCGCGCGACGACGGTTTGACGATGGAAATTGCGCACATCGCGCGTCGGTCGGGCCATCCCGACGCCGATCTCGAGGGCGTGACGTGCGTGCGATTCGTCTCGTCCACGACGCGCGCGATCGCGACGTCGTCCGAGGACGGCACGGCGCGGGTGTGGAATCCTCAGCGAGGCGCGTGCGATTTTCTCTTGACGGGACAGACGCCGAGCGCGTCCATCGATTGCGTCTCGATGCTCGACGATGTCTTGGCGTGCGGTGGATCGGACGGGACCGTGTCGGTGTGGACGCGAGAGACGGCGCGCGGTGACACCGACGACGAAAACGAAGAGGACGACGCGTCGACGCTCGCCGCGCGCGCCGACGTCGCGCTTCGGTGGCTCTTGAGACGAGGACCGCAGGTGCGCGTCGACGGCGTCGACGGCGTCGAGGACGACGCGCTCCTGTGCGCCGCGTTCGACGCCGCCGATCGCGAGGCTCGAGCGTTACTGACGGTCCAACCGTCGAACGACGAGGCGATCGACGTTCAGTGCGGCGTGTGCGGCGACGCGCTCCTTCGCGCCGACGCCGAGCTCGCGCAGTTACCGTGCGCGCACGTCTTTCACACCGATTGTCTCCTCCCCTGGATGCTCGTCTCGCACCAGTGTCCGTTGTGTCGAGAGATTAATTACGAATCGGGCGTCTCGCACGCGCTGGCGTGCGTCAGAGTCTCTCGACGGCGCCGAAGCGTCTCCGGGTGGAAAAAGGCGTCCTCGTCGTCCCCCGCCGCCGGCGCTCGGGACGCACTCCTCGACGCGTCTCGCGAGCATGCTCGCGGTGCGCGAGGATAAAACAAACGTCGCCCGCGACGTCGACGTCGTCGACGACGCGTTCGACGTCGCGAGCGTCGACGATGACGACGAAGACGTCGTCGCCCGGGCGCTCGCCCTCGCCCGGGACGAGCGCCTTCTCGACGCGCGGCGCGAGCTCTCGCGTTCGCGCGCGCCTCTCCGCGCGGACGCACGCATCGTCGCGGACGCCGCGGACGCGGCCGAGCGATGGATGGAGGCGCTCAAGGAACATCCGAACGGCTGGACGCGACAACGATCGATGACGTCCCGAGCGTCCGACGCGGCGTCGAGCGTCGGGGGCGCGATGCTCGCCGCGCTCTCCCTCGGCTCGTCTTCCGCGTCCGAAAGTGCGGTGAAATCGTCGCGAACGAGAATTTATTACAAGTGCGACACCGAACGAACGCTCTCGGTGCGCGTGGAGACGGTCATGGGACGAGATTTGCTCGTCCCGCTCTTGAGCGTTCTCAACGAGTCTGAGCTCTACGGCGAATGGTTGCCTCGGTGGACGACGCCCACGCGTTTAGGGGTGAGAGAATCGGTGAAAGTGGCCCAAGTCGGACGGTGCTCGCAGTTGGTCGTCATCACGTGCGATTGTCCGTGGCCGTTGGAGACGAGACAGGTGGTGCTCGACGCCGTGGCGTTTGACGACATGGCGACAAACGGCGACATCGGCGTCTTGTTGCGCACGAAGGATTGTGAAAACGACCCGCGCGTGCCGCCGAAACCGACCGAGGAGGAGACGACGAGGATCGACGTCGACGGTGCCTTTCTGTTTCGTCGCGTGCCGGATGGATGGGCGAACGTCGAGGGCGAGGACGCATGCGACGTCCAGCCGGATGATATTTTGACGACGTTCGGCTTCGTCGTCGATCCGAAACTCGAATACATTCCCACGTGGTTACTGAATTTCATCGTCAGAACCGTTATCGGCACGCTCTGGGCGGCGTTCATTCGCGTCGCCGAGGAAGTGCGGGACGGGAAAAGGCCGAAACACGCCGAACGCATCGAGCGTAAACGCGCCGAACTCTACGACTGGGTGGACGAACGCGCGGCGCGCATGTTCGTCACGCCGAAGAATTGATTGATTATATTGTATAGTTCTATCTAGATGTAATGTAACGATATTACAAGCGCCGCCGCTTCACGAAGAATCAATCACATCGTCTTCAAGACCTTGTTGAGCTCGGGCATTTGCGACATGGCTTGAATCTGTCTCTTGACGCCGACGATTGTGGACACGACTATCAACATGGACATCAATCCGAACGATTGTCCACACGTTTTTGACATCCATGCGTCGATCAACGAGCACAGCGTCGCGATGGTGGCGAGGAGAACGCCGCCGAAGAATCTCGATCCCGCCTGAACGCGAGAGAAAAAGTCGACGGTTTGCGTCCCGGGACGGACGCCGGGGACGCGCGCGCCGATCTTCATCATGTACTCGCTGATGTCTTGTGGGGTGTTTTGTAGATCGATGAACGTGCCGAGGAAGACCAAGGTGAAGAGCAAGAAGAAATACCTGACGGATGCGCCGTTGATCCAGGATAAAAAGCCAAACGGAAGCCACTGCAACGCGCTCAATAAAAACATGGAAAAGATGACGGGCTGCATATTCGTGGGATTAATCTTGAACGGTATGTGATTGTCCTCGCCGGCTTGAATCGATTTTGGTAAACCCCCACTTCCCGAGGGACCTTGGAAATATTCCAAGGGCACCTTGGCGGTGCCCTGTTCCAAGAGCACGGTGCCGAGCATCAGGGTGACGAAGAATCCGATCACCGGCGCCGCCGCTTGAAACGAAAAGTTGGCTAGTAAACTCGGAAGCAACGCCTTCAACGCGGAAAAGTATCCACCGCAGATAGACATTGTGATGATGACGCTGCTCCCTTGACCCAATCCGTAATCTGTGATCTCGTCCGCGACCCAGGTGATCGCGAGCGCGCCCGTGACGAACATGGGCACGACGGTGAGATAGTACCAAAATCCCGTCCCAATGACGCTGTACGCTTTCAAACTTCCCGCCTCGACGACGCTCTGAATTACCGCGATCGCAAACGTCATGAGACGAGTCCACCATTTGATCGTCTCTTGACCCGTCTGATCCTTTCGCATCGCTTGTAATTCTGGCGAAAACGCCGTGAGGACTGACATGGCGATGGACGCGCCGATGTACGGACCGATGCCTATGTGAAACCACGGAACGCCACCTGTAGACAGCGAATCAACGAGCCAATTTTTCGTACTCTCCGCCGCCACCGCCGCTTGCGACGACGCACCGCCCATCAACGCGTTCATGACGGCGTCCACGCCTCCGCCTCCCCCGCCGGCGAACGTTGACATCAACGACGTCATGCTAAACGGCGAACCCGACCCGACCGTCGTCTCAAAAAACCTCGACGGCAATAACATCCCACCTCGCACGAACACCATCATCGCCGACACGCTCGCGATTCGCTGAAATATCGAGCTCCGCGCGAACCGAGTCGCGCCTCCGAGCGTCGTCGTCGTCGTCGTCCCGCCCCCGTCCCTCGACGCTCGCCCGAACGCCTCCAACCCGATCTCCCCGTCGTCGAAGTCGTACATCCGCTCGCGAATCCTCTGAATCTCCTCCTCGCTCGCCGCGCGCGTCCTCGCGCGCCGCGCGCGGTGGACGCGCGGGCGTCGCCCCATCGTCACCACCGCGGGCCCGTCGTCGTCATCGTCCCGCGCCGCGGCCGCCGTCGTCGCGCGTCTCCCACCGCGGTGCGCGCGACGCGACGCGATCGAACGTCTCGACGCGACGCCGGACGCCGTCACCGCGCTCGTCGTCGTCGCCGTCGTCCCCATGACGGAACGCCGCGCACTGGCGGATGACGCGTGTGGCTCTCCAAGCCTACACCTGTATCCTAATTAAAAAAAGAATACGCGTACCGAAAGTCCGAACACTAAAAAACTACATGGTATGACACACCAAATATTTCCATAAACAATTCAAAACTACATAAAACACATACCACACGTCCGAAAACCAACGTTTTTATCGACACACACGCCAAGCCCTCGTCCCGTCCCTCCGCCGCAGTGCGCGTCGCTCGGGACCAGGTGCGACGGTCGACCTCTCGTCTCCCGCTCGCCCTCTCGTCTCGTCTCGTCTCGAGCGCGTCCTCTCTTCGTTTCACCTCGCCCTCGCGACGCTCGACGACGACGCGGAGAGCGTCCGAGAGGCGACGACTCGGGTCGAGAGATCTGTCTGGGCGCCGGCGGGCGCATCTTCTCTCGAGCGCGCTCGACGCGTCGGTGACGCTCGAGGGGGACGATGGACGATGGACTGACGATGAAGGCGACGTGTGAACGAACGTTGTGCGATGCAGGACGTTATATGAGCCAGGGAACGACGGGAACGCGAGCGGGCGAGGGGACGAAGGCGTCGGGGAAGACGCTGCCAAAGCCGAAGATACCGGCGCCGAGACCGACGGGGGCGGTGGTCGACGGTCGAGGTGGGAGCGATGGAGTCGCGCAGAACGGAGCGGTGAAGCCTGGGTTGAGCGCGGGGATTCCCGCGCCGAGAGCGGCGGGGGCGGGAGAGGACGCGGGGAAGGCGAAGCCCGGGAAAAAGGCGGGAAAGGTCAAGGCGCCGGCGAACGGAGCGAAGAGGGATGCGAGAGAGAGCGAGGGTGAGGATGCGAACACACAGAGAAAGAGTGTTGACGGTGGTTCGGGCATCAAGACGATTCCTTCGCCGAAAGGTTTGAAGGCGGGGGCGAAGAACGGCGCCGGCGAGAGCGAAGTCGCCTCGAAGGCAGTCCCGGTTCCCAAGCCCATGCCCAAGCCGAACGCGACTCCGCCGAAGACGTCGGCGATGCCTTCGGTGGAAAACCTTCAGATCTCAGAAAAGCCGCCGCTGTCTCCGGTGAAGCCGGTGGGTGTGTACGTGCCGCCGAGTCAACGCAGAAACGCGGCCGCCGAGGATAGGGCGGGTTCGAAGAGAAACAAACAGAAGGAAAATTTCGTCAATCCTCGAGACGATCCAGACTACAGACGCGATGAACGTGATTCCGATAAGCAGCAAGGTAGAGCCGGTGCGCTCGGCGGCTCGGGTAAAGCGACGAGTGTCGTCATCGGAGAAGACAAGCCGAAGAAGGAGAAGGCGCCTCCGACTCCCGGCGCGAAGACTACCAAGGAGATCAAAAAGGCGCTCGATGCGAACGACATCCGCACGGCGATGGATCTTTTCCACACGCGCTCTGAAGCTGGTCTCGTCGACGCGGAGGCGAGCCGTGCTTTGCTTCACTACTGCATCAAGACTCCGGGAGCTCTTCTCGACGGTTTCGCCGTCGCGTCTTACGCCAAGCAGAAGAAGTACAAGATTACGCTCAAGCAATTCACACAGATTCTGATGTCTTTCCCGCAACGGGCGAATCCCATCGACGCCATGGAAATTCTGAATGCGATGGAATCGATGATTAATTACGAATCCAAATCTATCGCAAAGTACCATTTCCACTTTGCCAGACTAGTGATCCAAGAATTCTTGGAAGAAGCGCTTCAAACACTCGATCGCATCGCGAACGCGCCGTCTTTCGGCTTGCAAGAGAGCGGTTTGGCGGCCATGGATGTTGTCATCGAGCCTCTGCGAAAGAATGGCCAACTTCAATTGAACGTTCCGCCGCTCGGAGCCGAGCTTCAGCGCGCGTTGTTGAAGGGTGATACTCTCCTCTTGTCGAGGACCGGCGCCACCGATCGTTCATTGACGCTCGGTGAGCTCCCGACGGGATCGCGAGGGTTTGACGATAACAATGGATCGAGATCTCGCACGGGCGGGTACCACGCGGAGACTGAGTTTGAAGCCGAAGTCGTGACGAGCGCCAACCGAGTCACCGTTCGTTTGATTGGTGTCGGCGCTGAAGATGCGGCGACGGTGTACGGCGCCGGCTGGCGGGTCGATAAGTTGGCCAACCGCACGTCTTTCCATCGTCAATTGAAGGCGATGGAGGACATGATGGAGGTTAAGCAGAGCTCGGGTAGCAAGGCGAGCGTCGACGTCAACATTCGCGACACGCTCATCGCCGGATGGGACGGCAACAAGGAAAAGCAAAAGGAAATTCCGGACATGTGCGAAGCGAATCTCGCTGAACACATGCACATCGCGACGCGCCAGAAGATGATTGATCAAGCCAAGGATATTCCGGCGATGCAGCACATGAACCAGTCGCAAATCGACGCTCTCATGGCGGCATTGTTCAACCGCGTGACCCTCATCCAAGGTCCACCCGGTACGGGTAAGACGCACACAGCCGTAGCGCTCGTGCAGATGTGGCTCAGATGCCGCACTTCACCGATTTTGTGTACGTCTGACTCCAACATTGCCGTCGATAACCTCGTCGATGGTTTAGCTCGCGCCGGCGTGCGCGTGGCTCGTATCGGTCGTCCGGAGGCTGTCCGTCAAGATTTGATGCCTTACATGATTGAAAGTATCGCGGGTATCGATCAAGACTGCAGATGGAGCAAGGATGAGCAATTCAAGGCGATCAACAACGCCTTGAGACAGGCTGAAGTCATCTGTGCGACGTGCGCGGGGGCGGGAAGCGACATCTTGGAGCGATTTTCATTCGAGGCGTGCCTCATCGACGAAGCCACGCAGGCCACCGAGCCGGCGACGATCATCCCGCTCACCAAGGGTTGCAAGCAAGTCGTGTTGATCGGGGATCAGAACCAGTTGCCGCCGACCATCATCAGTCGTGACGCCGAAGCGGCGGGTCTTGGGGAAAGCCTTTTCGAGCGTTTCATTCGATCGGGTATCCGCACGTACATGTTGAAGGTGCAGTATCGTATGCACCCCGCCATCGCTCTATTCCCGTCGCAGACGTTTTACAAGGGTGAATTGCTCTCCGGTACGCCACCGAATCAGCGCCGCGCGCCGCTCGGTTTCGACTGGCCGGTGCCCGCGGTGCCGCTCGCCTTCGTCAACGTCGAAGACGGCGCCGAGCGCTCCGACGGCTCTTCGCAAACCAACCCCGCCGAAATTCAACGCGTGGTGAACATCGTGAAGAAGCTCGCCGGACAGCACGAAGTGCTTCCAGGAGACATCGGCGTCGTGACGCCGTATAGTGCTCAAGCAAGAGCGATCAAAAAGATTCTCCGGGGCAACGCTCCCGAACGTACGAGATTCGACGCGCCGGCTGATCCGACGTCGATGAAGGCGGTCGAGGTTGCCACCGTCGATGGTTTCCAGGGTCGCGAAAAGGAAGTGATCGTGTTCTCGTGTACTCGCGCGAACATGAACGGCAACGTCGGTTTCTTGGCTGACACGCGTCGCGTGAACGTCATGCTCACTCGCGCCAAGCGCGGCTTGATCATCGTCGGAAACATGAAGACGTTGCAGCAAGATGAAATCGTCTGGAAAGGATGGCTCAAGTGGGCCCGGGAGAGCGGTCTCATCTGCGGATTATCCGCGACCGATTCCGACGCCGCGAACAGATTGGCGTCGATCGGCATGAGCTCGGCTTTGGAGATTGGCGGTACCGGCATCGGCCAAACCTTTGTTCAAAACGCATTGGGCGCTCCGGTTTCGTGGGCCACCGGCGGAATGAAGGAATCGGCGTCTCAACCTCGACTCGCAGAGCGCGACGTCATTCCCGACGCGTGGGACGACAGCGACGGCGAGGGAGAGGCGAACACTGATACACAAACCATGCCGAGCGTGTCTAGTATGACGGGCATCGCGGACGAAGCGTGGGATTCGGATTAGGAAAAAAGAGAGTGGGGGGAAATTGATGGAGTGTATAGATAACGAGGGGGTTCTTAGAGTGAAGAAAACAGAAGTCTTAATGATACTGAGTTGATTGATCAAAACTATCGCGTTTATCGCGCTAAGATTCTACGCTACGCTACCTCGTCTAAAAAAGAATATAATTTTCGTCGCTCGCTCGCGTACTCGGACGCCTCTCGCTTCGCGGCGTCGTACGTCGTAATCTCGATCGGCACCGGTAAAGCGGAGCGCTCGGAAACGACGCGTACGAGTCTTAAGAAATAGTGCCAAAGAACGGCTCGAGAGCAAATGGAGATCGCGTCCGTGCCGCCGAGCGCCGTGCCCGTGCGACCGTCGTGGGCGGAAGCCGCGCCTTCGCCGAGAGCCCACGAAATACTCTCGTCTCCATCGCCCGCGAGTTCGCGGCCGCCGCTCGCGGTGTCGACACCATCGCACTCGATCTTCACCGAGCTGTAAAGCATCCAAGGATGCGGAAGCGCGGTCTCGCCTCGCGTCCGCCCACGACAGCACGTCGCGTACGCGCACCGCGCAAAGTCGTATTTTCTTCCGATGACGACGGAGGCGAGACGCACCGGTTCCAAGAAATGGCTCAGTAAAGCACCCTGTAATCCCAACGCGTGCCATCTGACGATTTTATCGCTGCAGGATAAAGACTTACCGGCCACACCGATCGCATCTGAGGCGCGCGAAATCAACACGCATCCCGGAGGACCGGCGCGCTCATCGTCTTCGCTCCCCTTGTGAGAGGGACCAAACCAAAGCTCGTTCACGTTCGGTGCATCGTGCATTTGATGACTCGACGACTCACGCTCGATCCATTCGTACGCGACATCACCCCTTGGCCCCGCGCTCGCCGCCCCGCACGGAGCCGTGGACACGTACAAGTGCACGGTGACGCCTCGTCGCAGCGTCGCCCTGTTCGCGCCGCGTCGCTCCAACAAGGGACTCTCACCGGTGTCCATCAAACGATTCAGTTCGCGATAAAGCACTCGGAGAAAGCCACGTCGGGCGAGAACTTCGGCGTGGCTATCGCGAACGTGCGCGTCCCACACGACCGCGTCGTTGGCGCCATTGATGGCCGCCGCGACTTCGCTCGGGATGAATTTGGTTCCCACGCCGAGAGAGAGTGCGACGATGTCATCCGGCTCTGTCGCGTTTTCGTCTCGCATGATGATGCCCGCGATGACGGCAGTACCTCTTGTCGCGATCGCGTGCGCTTTGCATCGAGACTTGTACTCCGCGCCGACCCTGGCGGCGATTCTGTTCGCCAACCGGGACGAGTTGGCGTCTCGGCGTTCGCTCGCCCGGGCGGCGTCGCGTTCCGCGAGCGCGAGCTCTTCCGCAGTCGGCGGTGATCCGTCCGAACGCATCGCTCGATCTAGCACGGCGTCAACATCGATATCGATGGCTTTGGTACAGCACCGCATGATGCGATCGTTCAACGCGGCGCTTATATCGTTTCCGTTGATCCAGAGCGTTCGCATCGGGTTGTTCGCCTCTCGCCGCGCCGCCATCGCTCGTAAAAGCACTTCGGCGCCGACATCGGTGATTTGATTGTGATCCAAGTGAAGTTCGATGAGTCTTGAAGTCGTCACAGAGCGACGAATGGCTTCGGCGATCGCCGCACACCCGTCATCACCGATTCGATTACCGCCCACGTCGAGCACTTCCAACGTGGCGTGCGTCTCGACGAGCGTCGCCAACGCCTCGGCTCCACCGACACCCACCTCATTCGTGTACACGGCCAATTCGCGTAACTCACCGTGCGTCTTGCGTAGAGCGTCGACGATCGCCGCGCACCCGCGAGCGCCGATGCCGTTGTGATGTACGCCAATCGCTCGCGCGCTCTGGCGTTTGCGGCGCAAAGCCTCGGCGACGCCCTCGGCGCCCTCATCACCTAGATGCCTATCCGACACGCTCTTGAGCGCTTCATCGCACGGTGTGTTGAGAATAAAATTTGCAGCCGCCCGACCGGCTAATCTTCTGAAAGACGCCGTCCCGAATCCAGGATTCCCGCTCGCGTTGACGCTCGTCAACGAAGGAGACGATTCGACGACTTCGCGCAACGCCTCCATGCCAACCTCCCCTATCGCATTATCTCGCAAATCCAACCCCGCCACTCCGTCACACAGACGAATTGCCTCGATCACGCATCCGTCCACGTCGTCGTTCGTCAAACCGAGCTTACGAAACGACATCAACGCGCCGGAATCGTCTCGCCACGCCGCCGCCGCCGCCGCCGCCCGCTTCGCTCGCCAATTTTCTCGACACTTTCTCCCGATATTCTCCACGATTTCCGCGCTCGCGCGACGATTATTCGTCAACACAATCTCCTCCACCTTCGCGTTTCGCTCGCACGCGCGCAACAACGCCGCGCACGCCTCCTCGCCCGCGTCGTTGTCCCGCAGGTTGACGCTCTCGCACGCCGCGACGTCGCCGTCCATCAGCGCCCTCGCCAACGCCACCAACGCGCCATCGCGCAGCGCGCACTTGGACACATTCACCCGACGCACCTCGACGATCGCTCGAAACGTCTCATCGAGCGCGTCGACGTCGAGCTCGCGCTCGAGCTCGCCCAGCGCCGGCGTCTCCGCCGCCGACAGTTCCTCCAACCACCCGCTCTCGCCCGCCCGCACGCCTCGCGCGATCGCCCTCGCGAGCTCGGGCGCGCGGAGACGTCCCAAACACCCGCTCACGCGCACCCCTCGCGCCCGCGCGCGCGCCGCGGCGTCGAACACGGCCTCGAGCGCGTCCCCGTCGGCGAGCAGACACTTTCGCAGCGCCACGCTCTCGCCCTCTCTCGCGCGCGACGCCGCGCGCGCGCGCGCCCCGTCCGCGTCCAGCGTCACAAAAACCGTTCCTCGTCGTCCCATCGCCGCGCGTCACCGTCTTCTCGCGCGCGCGCGGCGCGTCACCCTCCTCTCGCGCGCGCGGCTCAATTCTCCCCGCGGCACATCATGGCGCGCACCGTCTCATCGCGCGCGCGCGTCGCGCCGTCTCATCGCGCGCGTCGCGTCACCGCGTTCGCGTTCGCGTTCGCGCTCGCGCGCGTCGCCTCCCTCGCCGGCGTCGCGCGCGCGCGCGTCGAATCCACCACCGATCGCGCCGCTGACGCGGATGATTCCCGCGGCGATCGCTCGCTTCGCGTCGCCGAGAGCCGGTTCGAACGAAGCGCGGTCGAGGTGAGCGAGGCGCCGACCGAGACGATCGAGCGAGACGTCACGCTGTCGAGCGTGAGGACGTCGAGCGATGGAAAGGAGGTGTCGTTCTCGATTGTCGACTACGCCGGCGCGGCGGGCGCGCTGGAATTCGAGCTCGCGCACGCCGAGGCGATGTGGAAGGCGCCGGAGGTGGTGAGGATCGAAGCGAACGGTGAGAGAACTGTGTTGGAGCGAGAGGAGGTGGAGACGGCGCTCGGGTGCATGTATGAGGGCGAGGTGACGGAGACGGGGACGGGACGGCGGTGGGCGGCGAGGGCGATGCTGTGCGACGGTGACGCGACGGTGAGCACGTTCGTGCACGACGCCCCGGTAGAGTTCATCGCCGATTTACGGGGATCAGTGATGTCGACGAATGGTCGTGGACGAGGTTTGGCGGCGCGTTTGACGCCGAGATCGCTCTTGGAGGGGACGACGATGCGGACGAAGAGGACGACGCGACTGCCCAAGGGACGCTCGCTCGCGCGCGTTGAGGCGCCGTACAGGGTGGATAACTCGACGTCCGCGCGGGCGAGAAGAGATGGTCGACGATTGGCGGTGACGAACAATCCGAACGGAAGATACGTCGAGACCGCTGTGTACGTCGGTAAGGAGTACATGGCGCTGTACAGTCACTCTTCCTCATCCGTCATCGCGAGACTGGGTCTCATCTGGGCAGAGTGGCAAGCCATCTTCGACACGACGACGAGCATGGATCCTCCCGGTTACGTCATCGCAAAGCAAGTCGTATACCCGGCGTCGAACGCTGATAACGCGTGGGGCGCCAAACCGTCGACGATCGGCGACTGGCTCGACGCTGTCGCCGAAGACGTCGAACCTCTTCTCTCGTCCACGCCACAGTACGACACCACGGTCGTCATCAATGATTACGGAATCTACGGTTCTACGATCGGTCTGGCATGGGTCGGGACTGTGTGCACGACGTATTCAAACAATCGCTATCGGTACAGCGTCAACACCGGCGGCGAATCGTCGCTCGCCTACTGGTCGCAGCTCATCGGTCATGAGGTGGGACACAACTTGGGATTCAACCACGATAGCTCGAAGCCGGGTTGCGAGGATAGCGGTATCATGGGAGCATACATCAATACCGATGGAAACGCGCGTTACTCCGAAGGTACTGGGTGCGACGCGGAGATTTGGAACACCGGGACGTACAGAAGCGGCGGTATTTTGAGATCAGTGGATTACGATTGCCTGTCACACACGAACACTGAGTTCACGGACGCGCTCTCGAACACACCGACGACGACATCACCACCCTCTCCACCCCCTGCCCCCCCGCATCCGCCCGGGTATGTCGCGCCTCCGCCGCCGCAAATCACGGTTTTACCTTCGCCTCCGCCGCCACTCGGCACGGATGGAGGAAACCCAGTCACCGACGGCACGACAAAGTACGTTCAAACCGTCATCGGCGTCGGCGGAATCACGGTCTCATTCTTCACGACGGCGACGAGAAGCGCGTTTCTGCTCGCCGTCGTTGAATACCTTAACCTCGAGGGTCGTCCCGGTTCGGTTTCCCTCGTCTCCATCGCCGCGTCTTCTCGTCGTCGTCGCCGTCTGTTGCAATCATCGTCGGTCGACGTGACGATCAAGGTGAATGCAGCGACCGACACCGAAGAGACGGCCATCGTCACCGCCTTGGCCCCGGCGAAGGGCCCGCAGTTGACGAGCGCTCTGCAAACCGAGCTCCCTCAAATCAACGCCGCGACGCCGCAGTCGACGACGACATACGTCGTGTTGGAGGAGGCTCCGGACAGCGATCTCGATCGTCTTCGTCAATACGGTGCCCTCATCATCGGTGTGATGGTCCTCTTCTTCGGTGTCATCCCGGGTCTGTTCCTCTACCGGGCCTTTACCAATCCCGAGGGGAAAATCGCCGAGGTGCTCATCGTCGTCTTCGGATTGAAAACGTTTCAATTCACTCGTCGCTCGTGCTGCTGCTACTGGGCTCGCGGCGTCGAGGATCCGTTCGCGGGCATCGATCTCGATCCAGCGACGCGTTACCGAGAAGACGACGACCTCGATCCTCATCAGAGGGCCAAGCGCCAGCGCGAGGCGGCGGCTGCGCACCGCCGACGCGTCGCCCCGGTTCGTCGCGAGAAACCGCGCGGGCTCAACATTTTCGGTCGTCGCGCGTGAGACGCGCCGTACCGCACGTATTTACATATACCGCATACTAGTACTTATTTTTTTAAATCACAATCTTCGAAACCAAATCGAGAGATTGCCACCTTTTCCCCGCCGCGCGTCGTCGTCGGCGTCACACTCGCTGACTCGGATTACACCATCACGCGACGCGCTCGGGCGGCGTCCCCGCGCGCGCCGCTCGGGACGAAATCTCGTCCAAAGCCGCGCGAGAAGTTCCTCCGCGACGTTCGCGCGTCGCGGTCGCCCCTCGCGCCGTCATCGCGCCGTCCCCGCGTCTCGCGCACGCGGGACGGGTCGACTCTCATACACAACGTCCACACACACTAATCGCGACCGCGAGACCGTGTGTGTCCACCCACCCACCTCCACTCGACACACATCGCCCATCGCGTCCTCACACTACGAGGCACGACGACCCGCGGGTGTTTTGTGTTCCCCTCGACGCCGCACTCGCGCGCGCGCGCGATTCGCGCGCCGATCGCATTCGCGCGCGCCCATGTCGCCGTGCGACACCTACGCCGATTGCGCGGACGCGACGAAATATTGCGCCGCGCTCCTCGGTTCGTCGCAGGGTTTGTGTCGACCGTGCGTGGAGTGCGCGCAGAACGGGGACGCGAACGAAGGGCCGTGTCCACCGCGATGCGACGCGCACTCGCCCGCGCTCACGAATTCATCGGTGAGCGTCTTCTCCGGTGATTTCACGTACTGGCAGCACGTGTACACGGTGGCGCCGAGTCACGGGGATGCGCTCCCGAGAGGGTGCGTGGCGAGCGCGGACGCGCAGACGAACGCGTTCGGGTCCACCAAGTGGTACACGAAGTGCGTCACGAAATTGGTGCGCAGAGACGAGGATAGATTCTGCGACGCGACGGCGCTGACGCGGGTGGAACCGTTTTATCAGTGCATCGCGTCGTCGCACACGAATTATTGCGGGACGAACACGGCGAATTTTTGTCTGGCGAAGAGTTATTTCGATTGTTGTCCGGTGAGAGCGGGGCCGTTGGCGGGCGCGGTTATCGGGACGGCGGTTGGGCTACTGGCGATCGCGTACTTTATCATTCACGCCGTGTATCGAAAACGAGTGAGCAAATTTAGAAGTACGGTTAAAGTGGTCGTGGCCGCGAATAAGTTTAAGCGACGGTTACCTTCGATCAGGCGAATGTTGGAACGCAGGAGGGAGAAGAGAGCCGCGGCGGAATCCGCGGCGGCGGCGGAGCGAGGCGAGGCACCGGCGCCCTCGACGTGAATCCCCGGGTCCGGGATATGAAATATCACAATGTAAGACAGCATCTAAGAAAACGCGCTCAATGCTCACACGTCCATGTCCGACTCGTCCTCGTCCGATTCGTCGTCCTCGTCCGACTCGTCCTCGTCTTCTTCTTCTTCGTCCGTCTCCCACTCCTCCTCCTCCTCTTCCTCGACAGTACCACCCTCCCCTCGATCGCGTCCCATGACGTCTTGCAACACATCAACAGCGTCCGTCGCCTCTGAATACACCGTCGTCGTCATCGTGTCCGCCTCTTCGACAGCCACGCGTTCCGCGCCGCCGCCCCGGCTCGTCGCGCTCGCGTGCAACACCAACTCTAAACGTCCCAACAACGCTTGCAACGACCCCTGCATCGACACGTGACTCTCGATCGTCTGCGACAGACGCATCAACGTCGCCCTCGCCTTCGGCGCGCTCGATGCGTATCCCGCGTGATGTAACAGTATCGTCCTCGCCCACTTCGCGCACCGTTCCCCCGCGTTCGGCGCGGCCTGCGCCCTCGCCGCGCACTCGCTCAACAACTTCATCGCGCTCGTCGAGCTCAGCTTCGCCACCGTGTTCGCGATCGTCGTCCGATCGCTCACCGACAGACACCGCTCGATCAGCGCCGCATCGTCCGCTCGCAGCGCCTGCGAGAGCAACGCCGCGAGCGAATCCGCCTTCGCGCCGCCGCCGCCGCCCTCCGTCCCCGTCCCCGTCCCTCCCAACGCCTCATCCAGCGGTCTTCTCGTCCCGCTCGCCCCTCGCGCCTCCGCCCCATCACCATTCGCGTTCATCGTCGACCTCTCGGTCGCCCTTCCGAGCGCGCGCGCCCGCGCGCCGAGCGTGGACGTCCGCACCACCGCCGCCGCGTCCTCGCCGCCGCCTCGACCCGCGCGCCCGTTCCCGTCCGTCTCCTCGTCCTCGTCCTCCATCGCGCGCGCCCGCGGGTCCATCACCGACGGCGGCGCCATCGATCGATGTCGACGCTTCGTCGCCGTCATCCCTCGTCGTCGTCGAGCGTCGAGTCGGGGCGGAAACGGCGCGCGCGCGCGTCGATGGATGACGCGCGCGGGCGTCGCGGGTGCGGGACACGAGTCCCTCCAATCGACGAGTGAGGACCCTCGGAATAGACCGTATAGACCGTATAGACCGTTCGGTCGTTCAGTACGGGGGAAAACCGCCAAACCGCCCCCGCGGTGATCGATACTAATAAAAGAGACACGACCCCTCCCCTTGGTGTGTGTCGAGTCGTGATCGGTGGTGGTTTTTCACCGATCATGACTCGATGGGTATGGGGACTCTGGGACTCGCGACGACGTCCGTCTGATTTTTCGAACGCGCGCGAGCTGGCGCGGTGGTCACGCGTCGACGCGCGCGCGCGCGCGAGAGGGCGGTCGATCGGACGGTCGTCGTCGTCGTCGGTATGTCGGACGACGGCGCGGTGGTCGCGCCGGTGCGCGCGTGCGCGCTGTGTCCACCGCGCGCGCAGAGAAATCGACGCCCGCGCAAAACGCTCCGTCGATGTTTCGACGCCCTCGACGCCGACGACGTCGTCGGACCGATCCTGTGCGACGGGAGGGACGTCGTGCCGAAATACGCCCATCAGGCGTGCGCGCTGTGGTGTCCGGAGGTGTACTTCGACGCGAGGGTGGAGAAGTTGAAAAAGTTGGAGACGGCGCTCAGGCGGGCGAAACAAATCGCGTGCGCGTGGTGTAAAGGGCGCGGTGCGGCCATCGGGTGCGCGGTGGAGGCGTGTCCGAGGAGTTATCACTTGGAGTGCGCGCACGAGGCGGGGTGCTCGTTCGTGCAGAGCGAATTTCTGTTGGCGTGTCCGAGACACGCGAGACGGTTGGCGCGCGAGCGCGCGGACGCGAGGTGGCAAGACGTGGGCGTGGAGGACGCGGAGGGGTTGAACAGAGAGGAGGAGGAGCGAGGAGAGGGAGAGAGGCGAGACGCGAGGGGGGCGTCGACCTCGGGCGGCGTGGTGGAGGATGGCGCGAACGGTGTCGTCGCGGGGGCGAGCGGGCCGGCGGCGGCGGCGGTGGCGGCGGCGGGCGCGACGCCGATTTTGAATAGGATTCGAGCGGCGGCGGAGATCAGTCGAGGACGGAAACGGAAGAAGAAGAATAGAAAACGGGTGAAATTGAACGACGACAAGTTCATGAACACGCACGAGGGGGCGGTTTACCGCGCCGTCATGGAGGCGGGCGTTCGATTACACGCCGAGAGGGAGAAGAGCACGGGCGCCATCGCGGACGACGACGAAGCGTTCAAGCTTCGGGAATCGCGACGATTGGAGAAGGATAAGAGCGAGATCCCGCGAGACGTCGTCGGAGGCGGGCTCGGGACGTCCATCTATTCCCAAGGTTGGGAATCCCTCGCGGGCATGGAGGAGCACGTCAAGACGCTGAAAGAGATGACCCTCTTGCCGTTGACGTATCCGGAAATGTTTGAGAGTCTTGGTGCGGGCGCGGCGCGCGGCGTCCTCTTACACGGGCCTCCAGGCACGGGTAAGACGGCGGCCGTGCGCGCGCTCCTCGGCGCCGCCGCGAAGGGTCCACGACCGATAAGCTTTTTCAGTCGTCTCGGCGCCGATTGCTTGGGCAAGTACAGCGGAGAAGCCGAGCGTAAGCTTCGTCTCTTGTTCGAAGAGGCTGAAAAGAGACAACCGAGCATCATATTCTTTGACGAAATCGACGGTTTAGCGCCCGCGCGTCGAGGTGGCGGCGGCTCCGGCGCGCAGGACGAGATTCACTCCTCCGTCGTCGCCACGCTGCTCGCGCTCATGGACGGCTTATCCGGCCGAGGCTCCGTCGTCGTCGTCGCGTCGACCAACCGACCGGACGCCGTCGATCCCGCGCTTCGACGACCAGGACGGTTCGATCGCGAGCTCTTCTTCGGACTTCCCGACGCGGACGCTCGAGCGAAGATTTTAGCCGTGCACACGCGCGCGTGGACGCCGCGTCCGAGTCGCGAGACGCTCGCCGCCGTCGCCGAGCGCACAGAGGGGTGCGCCGGCGCCGACTTGCGCGCGATCGCCAACGCCGCGCTCATGAGTGCGCTCATGCGCGCGTGTCCATCTCTGCTCAGCGGCGATCCCACGCGCGACTCCCTCGGCGCCGAACTCGAGGCGAGATTACCTCCGCCGGAGAGCGCCCTTCGAGCGCTCGAGGACGCGCGTCTGGCGGCGGCGTCGGGACACGTCGGCGCCAGAGTCTCGCTCGACCAATTCGACGCCCTCGCGACGCGCGTGCGCGTGCGTTGGCCTCTGGAGGACGCCCATCACGACGCCACCATCGTCGGGTACGATCGAAACGCCGTCAGTCATCGTTTACAGTACGACGATTCTAATCTCTTCACCGGCGAGGAGGTGTGGATGCAATTGTTTCGACCAAACGTCGACGTCGTCGTCTTACCAAACGACGTCGATGCGATCGAAGGTTCGGCCAAGACGCGCGAGCGCGCGCTCGAGGCGCTCGAACGCGCTCGAGCGCTGGCGTGCAAGCACAGAGAGAGTCGCGCCGAGGGCGTGTCCGTGTCTTCGCGCGACTGGACGAGAGCGCTGTCGACGTCTTCGAGCGCGTGTTCGGCGAGAAGCGCCGCCGCCGCGCTCGTGCCTCGAGGTAAATCGTTGGAGCACTTTTTGTGTCCGATGCTCGATCGCGTCGTGCGAGACGCCGTCGTGGAGTGCGTGAAGCGCGGCGCGCCGACGACGTCCAAGTGTTTGGCGGCGGTGGAGACGGCGCGCGCGGCGTCGGACGCGGCGGCGCTCGAGCGCGCGCTCGTCGACGCGGGCGCCGTGGCGGCGAGTCGAGGGACGAGCGATGCGTCGGCACCGAACGCATCGGACGCGTCGGACGGCGGTGATGATGCAGATGACGACGACGACGCCTCCGCCGAAGAGAAAGAAAAGCTCGTGCCGAGCGACGATCGAGGGGGATGTCGAATACTCCTCGCCGGTCGCCCCGACGACGGTCAACGAGAAACCCTGGACGTCGTTCTCCACGCCCTGAGCGGAACGTCCTCGCACCTGATCAATCTTCCCACGCTCATCTCTCACGGTGACGGCGACGCGGCGCGCGGCGTCGGACCGGCGCTGCTCGAACCTCTTCGACAGGCGTCCAAGACGAAGACGACGCTCGTCATGCCGGATTTGGAATCGTGGGCGCTGGCGAGCTACGCCGAGACGGATGGCGAGGTCGTCGGCGTCACCACGAGCGCGCTGTGGGATCTCGTGCAGAGCACGGTCGCGGACTGTTACGTTCCAGCGAACGCGGGCGAGGGCGGGCTGTACGTCGTCGGATCGGTGAACGCGCCGAGGGACGCCGTGCCGGGGGCGATTCGACACTTTTTCGAGTGCGCCGGCGTCGCGATGGACGTCGAGCCTCGTCTCGACGACGCCTCCGTCTTCGCGTGCGTCGATCGCGCCGCGCGTGATATTGCGTCCGTGGACGTGCCGGCGGCGTACGACGACGCGAGACGTCGTATCGCCGCCAAGAGAGCGTCGGCGTCGGCGTCGGCGGCGCGAGCGTCTAGAGCGGCGAGCGTCGCGGCGGCGACGTCCGAGGTCGACACGAACGAAGCCGCGTGTGAGGCGCTTCGCGTGCGCGTCAGACGGTCTCGAGCCATCGTTCGCGCCGCCATCGCCAAGTGCACGAGAGAACTCTTCAAGACGCGTCGTTTCGATCGATTTTTCGATCGTTCCGAGCAAGCCGGAAGGCTGGCGCGACTGGCGCTCGATCGTAAAATCGGCGATCCTCATAAATTCATCAAGGATCTTCGCTCGTGCGCCAAGGCGTTGAAACCTCGGCGAAACACGCACTCGAATTTCCACAAACCCACCGCGTCTTTGGGATTCAGCGCGGTGGACACCCTCGAGAGCTGGTTTCACCTCGGCGTCTCCAAACTCTACGCCGAGTACGCGGCGAGAGACGCCGAGTACGACGAAGCCTTAGCCGCGAGCGCCGAGGCCATCGCCTCCGCGCCCGACGCGCTTCCTTCACCCTCCACACCCATCGTCGAAGACGTTCAAGAGATCGAACGGACGCCCGAGCCCGTCCCCGCGTCCCCGCGTCCGCGTCTTCCCTTTGAAGACGTCTTCGAGGCGGCGCGCGCGGCGCTCCGCGCGCGCGTCGGCGATGCCTCCGCTCGCTCGCTCGACGACATCCATCGCGCGATACACGACGTGCGAATCCAATTCGTCGCCGACGAACGCGCTCGCGCGCTCGCGGGCGTCGGTCGATGACCCGACGCGCGCGCGGGCTCGACCGCCGCCCAAAGTAGTTATACGCGCGAATGATTCATTTATATTCATACCTCGACGCCCCTCCCCCACTCGGCGACGCGCGCGCGCCGCCATGGGCGCCGTCGCGAGCGCGATGGCGTGCGCGTCGCCCACCCCCGCGGACGCCTCGAGCGCCGTCGTCGAGGTCACCGAGGTGGACCGGGCCGTGCTCGAGCTCAAGCGCACGAAATCCGCGCTCGAATCGCGCGCGCGCCGCGCTCGCGAGGACATCGCGCGAGACGTCGCCGCCGCGCGCGAGAACGTATCATCGTTTCCGATCGTCGCCAAGCGTCATCTGCGCGCCAAGCGCGCGCGGGAGGCGATGGTGGAGCGATTGCATGATTATGAGCTCGTCGTCGAGCGCGCGCTGTTGGAGCTCGACGCCGCGTTGATGACGTCAGAGACCGCGCGAGCGCTGCGCTCGGGGAGAGACGCGTTGGTGACGGTCACTCGCGCGTGCGAGGACGTGGACGAATTGATGCGCGATCTCGAGGGGGTGGGAAGATGGTTCGCCGCGGCGGGCGAAGACGTCCCGGTGCGAGACGACGAAATCGAGGACGAGTACGCCGCGCTCGCGCGCGAGACGACGGAGCGCGCCATCTCGCGGGACGACGCGGACATCGTCTCGTTTCCGAGCGTGCCCGCGTCCTCGATCGCGGCGTCGCGCGAGGAGACTGCGGAGGCGACGAAGGAGTCGCCGCGACGGGCGACGGCTGTCCCGAGTCCCGGATAGAGTCAGTCGTCCTCGCGAGAGGGCGACTCGCGCGCGATGGGTCGAGCGACGCGCGCGATGTCGGGAGCGCCGAACGCGAGCGGGGAGAGACGCGCGTCGACGTCGAGGACGCGCGCGCGTCGAACGAGTCGCGCGCGCCGCGCGGGGGCGCCGACGTCGACGCGAAGGGGATGCTTTTTCGGGCGCTCGGACGCCGAGCAATGGCTCGCCGACGAACGCGGTGATGGCGACGGTGAGGACGCGGACGCGGCGTCGAGGAGCGATGCGAGCGTGTCGTCGTCCATCGACGCCGCGTTCGCGAGCTTGGCGAGACGTAAGCGTGGATTGGCGCTCTTCGAACGAGAGTTGGCCAAGGATGAGGACGACGTCGACGTGCTGGCGGCGGCGACGTTCATCGCCATGCACGCGAATCCCGATCTCGAAGTCGACGACGTGCGCGCGACCATCGATAATCTCGCGAAAATCGTCATGGAACGTCTGGACGCGGACGTCGAGGAGAGGTATCCGCTGCGAACGGTGAAGACTATTTCTCGCGCGTGGGCCACCGACTTGGGCTTTCGAGGCAACGTCGAGGACTATTACGAAGTGGAAAACTCGTGCATCGATCGCGTGCTCGAGCGAAAGACGGGAATTCCGATCACGCTGTGTTTGGTGTACATGGAAATCGCCAAACGGTGCGGCGTGGAGATGGTGGATGTAGGCATACCTGGTCACCTGTTGTGCAGACCCGTCGCCGAGGGCATGGAGGTGCTCGTCGACGCGTTCAACCAGGGCGATTTGCTCTTCATCGAGGAAGTGGAGGACATCCTGAGCAGGAACTCTCTCTTGGTCACGGGCGAAGACGGCAAAGTGCAGATCGATCGCTCGTTTTTGACGGAGACCAAGGTGCGAAAAAAGGCGTTTCTCACGCGCATGCTCACCAATCTCAAAGCCGTCTACTTTGCGAGGGAGGATTACGAACGAGCGCTTCAAGTCGTTGAATACATGCCGCTGTGCAACCCGTACGAATCGCTGAACGAACCGCTCACGCGCACGCTCGGGGTGTTGTATTTCAAGAACGAGCGATGGATGGACGCGCTCGAGATGTTTTCCCAACTCGAGGCGTCGGACCCAGAGGTGGAGGCGTACGTCGAGCGCATCTCTCGCGTCTTGGCGCTCGAGCGCGACGTCATCGGCGATGATACCGGCACCGACGCGAATGAGAACGCAAACGACGATGTAAACGGTACATTTGACTAGAAACCGCGACCGCTTTAGTATTCTCTAGTATTACAACATTTATCAGCACTGCCTCGCCCGCCGCGCGTTCAACTTTTTATTCTTCTTCTTCTTCTTCCTCGCCGCCGCACCGATTCGCTCGGGTTTCTCTCCTACATCCTCCCCAACCTCACGTCGCCTCTTCCCCGCGATCCCGACGTCCGAGCGTCCATCGAAGGCGACCTTTCCGATCGTCCCGCCGCTCGTGCTCGCCCCGCCCGCGCGTTCGCTCGCCCTCTTCGCCGCCGTTCGATACGCCTCCACGTCCAGCGTCACCCGTCGCTCGATCTCCCGCTCGGGCATGACCCCGCGCACCTCGGGCACGCGCTCGAGCGCCGATCGCGAGTCCTCCTCGCCGCCCGCGCGCGCCTTGGCCGCCGCGTGCGCCGCCAACTTGGCGTCGATGAATGCGCGCTTCTTCAGGTACGTCTCCGTGCGCGCGCGCTTGTGCACCGCCTGGACGCGCGCGCTGTGCGCGTACTTTCGCGTCAGGCCCTTGGTGCGCGTGCCCTTGGGGCACGGCATCGTCGTCGCGTCGGCGTCTCTCGTCGTCGTCGTCGTCGTCGTCGTCTGGTCGCGCGCGCATCCAGCACCGGACCGGTGTGATGGTTTGCTTGTACTCATATCTCTTGTGTACAAACCATAAGTCCGAGACCTGTGTAACCGTGTGTTATTTTTCTGTATGTTATTATATGGGATTTCATACGTTATGTACTGGTCCATCGGTCCGATGTTGTGTGCACGAATCGAATCGAATCGATCGTCGCGCCCGATCCGATCCGCACACGCGCGACGGCCACGATGCGCGTCGTCGTCGGCGCCTCGCGCGCGCCCGATGGGTTACTCTGTGAGATCATGTGCGTGCGTCGACGCTAGACGCGAGGGCGACGAGCGATGCGGCGGTGTCGATCGTTTCGAAGACTGACGAACGGTTGTGATGTGATGGCGCGCGCAGGCGAGATAAATTGCGGTCGCGATCGACGTGGTTGGAGAGGGAGACGACGGTGGGGACGTCGGAGGCGGAGACGGTGACGACGCCGACGATGGACGGGGCGGAGGCGAGCGGGCGGGGACGGGCGGGACGAGGGACGCCGGGGACGACGCGGGCGACGGCGTTGGCGAGGCGAACGCGGGACGAGGCGGCGGCGAGGGCGAACGCGGAGGAGGCGAGGGTGAAGGCGATGAGAGAGGGGAAAAAGATGAGCGAGAGTGAGATCAGGGCGACGTCGGAGCGTTTGTACAGGGGCGTGGGCGTCGTGGAGCGCGAGGGAGGGACGACGCCGAGGCGGAGGGCGAAGGAGGAGGGCGCGGCGGCGTGTACGTTTACGCCGAAAATCAGCGCGGCGAGTCGGAAATTGGCGCAAAAGTTTAAAGAAAAACAACAGTTACAGCAGCAGCGGTCGCAGGCGGACGGCAAAAAACCCCACAAGAAGCAGCTCGCCGACGCCGGCTCGCCGACGACCGCGGCGACGTTGACGACGCGGGAGCGCGCCGAGTTGGCCGAGATCGACGCGCATTGCACGTTCACGCCGACCATTTCTCGAAAATCGCGGGAGATTCACGCGAGTTTGGTGCGTCGAGCGTCGAGCGCGACGAAGACGCCGTCGTCGTTCGTCGAGCGCTCCAAGGTGTGGGCGCGACGCAAGGAGGAGATTCTCGAAGCCGAGCGAGAGGCGAAACGCGAGGGCGATCTGCGAGACTGCACGTTCCAACCGGTGACGTGCGCCGCGACGTCGTCGTCGCCGATGGCTGTCGCGAAGACGCCGACGCCCGGTTTGGAATCGTACCTCGCGCGACAGGAACGCGCTCGAAAGATGCGCGAGGAGAGGGACGCTAAATTGAACCGTCCCGACGGATCGTCGTGGCGCCACGAGACGACGGTGCCTCAAGAATTTTCGTTCCAAACCACGTCGACTGCGCGCGCAAAGGGCGACGCGTCCGCGAAACAGTACGCGGACGCGCGAAGAGCGCTCAAAAATCGCACGCGGCCACCGTCGAGCGAGAGCGCGGCGTGAGAAAATTAGCGTTCGATTATTAATTGTACATACAAGCGCTGCGGTGCAGCACGCCCTAAATAGTACATCCACCCACCCACTTTATCTATCCATCTACCCGTGCCATCCAGCGCCGCTCGCGACGAATCCTCTCGTCGCGACCGCGGCGGCGACGACGGCCGCCGCCGTCGCGACGAGTCGCGCGGCGCCGCCGCCGAGCGCGAGCCCAACGTCACCGAACAAAACCGCACGACCCAAACCACTCAACGCGAGCACGCGCAGCGTCGTCGCCGCGACGCTCGCGACGGTAAAAATCGCGACGCGCGCTCCGCTCGTCGCGCCCGCCGCCGCGCACGTCGCCGCGTTCGGCCACGCCAGACTCGCCGCGAGCGCCCCCCATCGCGTCGTCCAACGTCGCCGTGTCGACGCGTCTTCACCCTTCACACGTCCGACGGCGAACCACGCGACGTCTTCGACGCACCGACGCACCACGGCGACGCGCGCCGCCGCCGAGGACGAAGACGCGCGCGAGAGCGTCAGCGCCACGTTTTTATCGCTCGCGTTCATCGCCACCGCCACCATCGCCCACGCGTTCGATCCGCTCGCCAACGCGTACGGCGCGACGAACACGTCGCCCACGACGCCGACGATTTGCGTCGCCGCGACGAGGACGACGAGGAGCCGCCGTCTCCATCGTGACACGGACGAAAGTTTTCGACGCGCTCGACGTTCGCGCTCGACGCGTCTCGCGCGCCTCGCGCATCGCGACGCCCGCGCGAGGCTCGTCCCGAGATGCATTCGCGTCTCCGTCGCGCGCGTCAATCTTCACACGATGGCGACGACGCGCGCCACCGTTCGCGCGCTCCCTCGGACGAGAATCTACACGAACGCGAGGAACGCGACGAACGCGACGAACGCGAGGACGTCCGCGCCGTCTCCTCGCGCGTCTTCACCGCCGCGCGCGTTCCCACGGGTGTGGCGCGTCCCGGACGGGTCCAACCCGCTCGAGGCGCTCTTCGCGAGCGATTCCCCGATCGACGGTCTCGGCGCGCTCACCGGGTACTGGTACGCCGACGTCTTCGCGGCGATGAACGTCGCGCTGCTCCTCGCCCTGGCGCTGTACGCGTCGGACGGCGAGTGAGACGACGGAACGCGCGCGCGTCCCCGCGCGCGTCCCCCTCTAAACCCTTGTTGGATGAGGTTAAACCCTCGGCGGACGCCCACAACCTTGACGATGTCAATGCCGATGCGTGGGGGGTGTAGATTTTACGAAGGGTTCATCGGGAGTAGACGTCATACAAAGACATACGCACGGGGATGTGGTCTAGTGGTATGATTCTCCCTTCGGGTGATGTACCCGGCGCTGAAGTGCGCTCAATACGAAAGAATGTGGGAGAGGCCCCGAGTTCGATTCTCGGCATCCCCCGTTATGTAAGGGCTATGAAGCCTATCAATCTTTTTTTTAATCTGCGTCGTGACCCATGATGGCGAGGCGCCGCGGCGTCGCGCGTCGTGCTGTGCTATAATAATGCTATTACAACGATGCGTTGAATACTCACGAATCGAGCGTCGCGGTCTCGGCCGC
>MDTE01061388.1_pt1 | contig 26193 bp, 23 predicted proteins | sample 811231 | NCBI WGS metagenome assembly MDTE01 (sample SAMN05326651, study PRJNA326480) | marine metagenome | isolation source: seawater | place: Indian Ocean: Red Sea | collected 2010
GTTATCCAGAGTTTTTAATTTATAAATCATTAAATGAGAAATATAATTTTGACATTGATTATTTGTCATGTGAATCTTTTTTTCAATCATGTATGGTACATGATAGTAGACAGAAAAGTTATTCAAATAGCAAAGTAAAAAAAAAAATTTGTAAACTTTGCATTGATATTAAAAATCAATACTCTAATAACTTTAATAATAATACATTAATTATTAATGATTTCTTATCCAAACAAAATTTACTAGATATAGAAGCAATTCTTGAAAATGTTAATCACAAAAACTTTATGAAGCTTAAAGTTTTTGATGTAGAGGTATCAAGATTTACTTTATTTAACTATTTTATTAGTCAAAAAAAATCTGAAATTGAATTTGAAAAAAATGAATTTGCAAGGTTTAAGATAAGATTAAAAGATTCTTTGAAAGCACTGTATGCATTTAAAAATATAATATCAAAAAAAAAATATGATTATGTTATAGCTTTTTCTACAGAATATTCTTTAAATAGGGTTTGTGTAGAGTATGCAAAAAAAAAAGGTATAAAAATTTTAACTATAGCAAATGGTAAACACACAGTTTCAAAATTTAAGTTTATCAAAATATCTGAGGGTTATGATCAAGGACTTTATTATCATGCTAATCAAAAGTGGAAAGATTTTTCAAAAAAATCATTAATTTCTGAAAATTTTAATTATGTTAAAGAATATATACATTCCTTTTTAGGTGCAAAAACTTTTATGAACTATTCTTCCAAATATACTGGTAAGAATATTAGAGAATATTTTAAAATTGATAAAAGATATAAAAAAATTGTTCTAGTAGCTCTAAGTAGTCAAGATGAAAGATCTGGAGATTTTTTTTCGAAAGTTCGTCAATCAAGTGAAAAAAAATGTTACAGTAATTTATTCAAAGATGATTTAGAGTGGTGTAAATGGTTATTAAACAAGATAGATTTGTTTAAAGAAACTTATTTTATTGTAAGATTTCATCCTAGAAGTTTTCCAAGCAGCAGAAATAGAGAACAATCAGATTTAATTGATAAAATAAATAAAATTTCCTCAATTAAAAAAAAAAATTTGTCCTTTAATTTTCCTAATGATCCAATTTCAATTTATGACTATTTGGGAGAAATTAATTTATTATTGCAAAGTTCATCATCTATAAGTTTTGAATTTGGATTATTTGGTATTCCAAATATATCATATGATAAAGAATTATATTATTTTTCAGATGAATTAACTTTTACAACTAAGAATTTAACTGAATATATAGATAAAATTTATCTACTACTAAATGAAAAAAACTATGATAAGCAAAAAATAGTTATCAATGCATTCAGATGGTTAATAATGCAATTAAATTATGAATTTGTTGATATTTCTGATGCTTTCGATCCACCAAGTGGCAATTCTGATAAAAATATATTTTTTAAATATATGCTCAAATTTTTTAATAAGTTTCAGAAAATATTTGGGATTAATTTAATTGTGAGATATTTGACATTAAATATTAAATTGCCAAAAAATACCACTTTGTTGAAGGATATTTTTTTAAAAAATTTAAAGAGTAATCTAGATATTACGATTAATTTTAATGATATTTCCAGTGATGACAAAAAAGATTTTGAAAAGTGTAAACTTGAAATGCTAAATATTTTAAAAAATTATAAAAAATTAAGCAATCTATATCATAAATTGTAAACTTTTAATTGTTCGATATTATCTAAATCAAGTGAATATTTTGCAGGTATAAAATAAAAATTCTTCCCGATATTTTTAGAATTTTGTCTTTTAAGATAATCATCTATTTTATATATATAAATTGAACCATTAAGATAAATTTCTTTTTTATTAACTTTTTTTGATTTTGAATAGATATTATTTTTTTTTTGATAAATCTTATGGTCATTTTTTTTTGAGCTGACAGAAATTAGGTTATTTAAATTGTTCTTTAAATAAAACTTCCACATATCAACTATATTTTTTTTTGTCCTAAGTGGAGAAGTGGGTTGGAGCAAGATAAAATCACTATATTTCTTATTCAGTTTATTTTTATTAATTAAAAATTTAATTAAAGTTTTTGTTTTTGTTTTATTACCAGATAATTTTTTAGGTCTATTAAGAAATGATATTTTATTTTTATATCTTTTTAGTTTTTGTTCAATTTTTTTAGAGTCAGTGGAAACAAAAATTTTATTAAATATTTTACTTTTTATTGCCGCTTCAATTGTCCAAAAAATTAAAGGTTTCTTTTTAAATAATATAATATTTTTATTTTTAATTCTTTTTGACCCACCTCTTGCTGGAATTATTGCTATAATTTTTTTAATCATTATATTTTGTCTATTAATCTATTGAAAATTAAATTTAAACTTTTATAAGTTTATACTAGTATAAACATGAAAACTAAAACTCATTTAGAAAAAAAAATAATTAAACAATTACAAAACTTAAAAAAAACTGGATTATTGAGTATCAAATCAGAATTTGAGGCCGAAGGTAGTAACTTCGATGACATTAATCATTTAAGAAGGATTACTAAAGAGTTAAATATAGAATTACACGTCATAATTGGAGTAGTAGAGGTCTATAGAGATTTTTATGAATATATAAAAATAAATATTGATGGAATCATTGTTTCTATGGTTGATACTGTTTTTGGTGCATTTGAATTTAAAAAGTTGTTAGATAATGAATCAAATTAAATATTCTTTATCAAGATTTTTTAAGATATTAGTCTCCCCAATAGTTTTTATTATTGGGTACATTTATTTTTGTTTAACTAAAAAAACTAACAATTTAATTTATCAATCTTATGTAAAATCATACTGTATAACATCTGGATATATAAGTAAATTTATAACAGGGCTAATTATTTTATCACAAAGTAAATCAAAAAAAAAAAAAATTTCTACTAATCCTGACAATAAAACTATTGTTAAAGAATTAAATGATAATGGATATGTGGTTTTAAAAAATAAATTAAATCAAAATTTTGTTGAAGATTTATTAAATATTACAAAAAATTTAAAATGTACTAATAACCAATTGAGTAAAAATATACCAAAAGTAATTTTTGATAAGACAATTCACAAACTATCAACTTATTATTATTCTGAAAATGAACTTATAAAAAATACTAAAGTTCTTCAGATAATTGATTACTTACAAAAACTCTCTATTTCAGAAGAATATTTTAAATCAAAACCATACTTAGTTGCAGTTAATATGTGGTGGAGTACAGTTAATGATAATGCTGATAGTAATGCTGCACAAAATTATCACTTTGATTTAGATGGAATTAAATGGTTAAAATATTTTGTATATTTAACTGATGTTACTGTAACAAGCGGGCCGCATGTTTATGTTGAGGGTACTCATAAGCCATTTTCAAAACCTTACAATATATTAAAAAGAGGTTATCAGAGGGTTAGTGACAAAGAAATTCAAAATTGTTATTCAAGTGAAAAAATAAAAATGATTACGGGAAAAAAAGGCACAATTATTATTGGTGATACCAGTTGTTTTCATAAAGGCTTAGTTCCAAAAGAGGAAATTAGATTAATTTTTGAAGCCACATTCTCTAATAGTTTTTTTGGACCAGATTTAGTAAATAAAAAAAAAATAAATCAATTAAATTTTTAAAATAAATTTATTTGCTTAATAAATATTTATGGAAATTATAAAAAAAATAAATTTTATATTTAGTATAGATAAAAAAATTAAAATTTATTTTTTATTTTTTGTTACCTCAATAGTTTCAATTTTAGATCTTGTTGGTTTGAGTGCAATTTTACCTATTTTAGTTGTTTTTTCTGATCCAAATTATTTAAAAAATGATCATATTATTTTTTTATTGGAAAATTTTAATTTTTTAAATGAGGAAAACCTTTTATATTATTTAATTGTTTTTTTATTTTTAATATTTTCATTTAAAATTTTATTAAGTTCATATCTACATTATGTTAAATTTAAAGTTCTATGGAATTACTATGGCAAAATTAATAATCATTTGATGAATAATTATCTTAAAATTAATTATTACAAGTTTCTTGATTTAAAGATTTTTGAAAAAACAAACATTGTTAAAAGTGAAGTGGAATACTTTATTATGGGTGTTATAGAGCCATTTTTAGTTTTATTATTAGAAGGATTAACAATATTGCTAATATTTTCTTTTTTAATTTATTATGATCCCGACTCAACTTTGAAAATAATATTATCAATAAGCTTAATAATAATTTTATTGATGTACTTTTTTGGAAATAAACTTAAGCAATTTGGTGCAATTAGACATGATCTCAATAATTCTTTGCAGCAACAAATCAATCAAGCTTTACATGGAATTAAAGATTTAAAACTATCATCAAGTGAGTCAAGTTTTCTTTTAAATTTTAAAAAAATAACTACAAATATGAGTAGTGTAATGTCATCAATTTATTCTTGGCAAATGTTTCCAAGGCATGTTCTTGAGTTTATAACAGTGTTATCTTTTATTCTGATCTGCTTTATAGGATTTAATGATGGTAAAAATTTCTCTGAGTTAATCGTATTATTAGGTTTATATGCTGCAGCTACATTCAGAATAATGCCTAGTTTGAATAGAGTTATTGTTTCTTATAACAGTATAAAACAGACTAAAATTATTATTAATAAAATTTATAAAGATTTTATTTTAGAAAAAGACTCTTACGAAATAGATAAAAATTCACAAAACTTTAAAATTGAAAATATTAATATTATTGAAATTAATAATTTAAGTTTTAAATTTGCTAGTCAAAAAGATTTCTTAATAAAGGATTTATCAATAAAAATTAATAATAGTGAATACATTGGAATTTTTGGAAAAAGTGGAACTGGTAAAACGACTTTTGTTGATTTATTTTCTGGTTTGTTACCTCCTGTATCTGGAAATATTAAAATTAATTCTTATGAAATTTCAAAAAGCCTAACTCAATGGAAATCGCTGATAAGCTACGTCCCTCAAAAAATTTACTTGAATCATGCCACCATAAAAGAAAATATTATGTTTGGTAACATTTATAATTCTGAAAAAATGAATAAATGCATACAAGATGCACAATTATTTAATTTTATTAATTCATTGCCTGATAAGTTGGAAACCCTCGTGGGAGAGAATGGAGTGAATTTATCTGGAGGTCAGATACAAAGATTGGGAATAGCCAGAGCATTGTATAGAGATGCAAAGATTTTAATTTTCGATGAGTCTACTAGTTCTCTAGACACTGAGACTGAAAATGAATTTATGGAGACAGTAAATAAAATTAAAAAAGATAGAATAATAATATTTATTTCACACAAAACTTCACTATTAAAAAAATGTGATAAGGTATACGAGCTAAAAGATAAAAAATTAGTATCTATAGATATTTAAAATATTATTCGTTAAATCTTTTTGAGATATCTATAATTTAGTATAATTGTTTATTTAAAATGAAATTACCAGTTTTATTATTATTATATAACAGATCTGAAGAAGCTAAAAAGATATTAAAATATTTATTCAAATTAAAAATTAGAAACATTTATATTTCGATAGATGGACCAAAAAATAATGAACATGATAAAAAATCATTTAATGAAATATTAAATTTTCTAAATTTACCAAAATATAAAAAAATTAAATTAAATTTTTTAAAAAAAAATTATGGATGTAAACGCGCTGTAGAAAAAGGTATATCTTGGTTTTTTTCAAAAGAAAAGAAAGGGATTATTCTTGAGGATGATTGTGTGCCCAATAAATCATTCTTTATATTTTGCGAAAAAATGCTTAACAAATATGAGGGCACAGAAATAAAAGTTATTAGCGGAAATAATTTTTTAAAAAAAAATATTAAAATTCAAGATCATTACTATTTTTCTAAATTTAATCATTGTTGGGGATGGGCTACTTGGAGAAAAGAATGGAAACTTTATGACGGAAAATTAAAAAATTGGAAAAAATTTAAAAATTCAAAAATCTGGAAGAATTTTTTTAAAAACAACACAGATAAAAAATATTGGGAAAAAATTTTTGATTTGAGTTACAAAAATTATTTTGATAGTTGGGCATATCCTTGGTTATTTTCAATTTGGTACAACAAGGGATGTACTATAATACCAAAATATAATTTAGTTAAAAATATAGGTTTTAAGGGAACACATAATTCATTTTATTCTAAAAATGATTTTTCAACATACGAATTGACTCAAAAATACAGATACCCAAAAAAAATTTCTATAAATGAAAATGCTGACGATTTCATAATGAAAAATTTTTTTGTTCCAAAAAATTTTTTATGGCCAAGCAGGTTTTTATATTTATTTAAAAGATTTCTTTTAAATCCATTACTTTTTATAATGACATTAACAAAAAAAATTAAAAAAAAAAATGCTATCTATTAAAATGTTATTAAAATTAATTTATCACTCCTTAATCGATATTTTAAAGTGCACAATTTATTTAAGAAAAAAATATAATTTTGTAATTTTATATCCAAGAATAATTAGTTTTTTTTTAAAAAATGTTTTGATTTATGATAAAAAAAATAAATCTTTTTTCTTCCAATATACAAGAAATTACTACGATCTATTAACTGTGTATGAGATATTTGGTGATCAACACTATGACATAAATAATTTTTTTGATAACAAATTAAAAAAAGACTATATCGATAAGTTCCCACTAAAGTTAATTATTGATTGCGGTTCTAATATTGGCTCAAGTGTAGAGTTTTTTTCTAGAATTTATGAAAATACCAGAATTATTGGTTTAGAGCCAGAATTTAATAATTACTCTTTTTCAAAAAAAAATATTAGCTGTAAAAATTATTTAATTTTGAACAAAGCAATATCCTCAGAAGATAAATCATTAAAAATAGATACAAATAAAATAGATGAGAGAAGTTATAGTATTACTGAAAACAATGGTAAAGAAATAGAGGGCATTACTATAAAAAATATATTAAAAAATTATTCTAAGAAACATAAGCCTTTTTTAATAAAAATAGATATTGAGGGACATGAGTCGGAATTATTTAAAAATAATTTTGAGTGGATTAATGATTTTGAAATAATAATTATTGAAATTCATGATTGGATGTTACCTGGAAAATCAAATTCTTATAATTTTATTAACGCTGTTAATTCTATGCCTAATAAAAGAGATCTTATTATCTCTGGAGAAAATTTAGTTTCAATAAAAATAAATGAGAAATAAAAAAATAAAAATACTTGTTGTAGGTAAAAATAGTTTTCTTGCAAAAAATTATTATTACTTGTCTAGATTAAAAAAAAAAATAAAAATAATTAAATACACTCAAATTGAAAGCATTAATTACGAAAACTATACTCATATAGTAAATTTTAGTTATGATCCCAAGATATATTCTAAAAATTATTATTCAACAAACCGCATTGATAAAAAAATTTGTAATTTAATCAAAAACAAAGATATTATTTATGTTTTCCCATCTAGTAGATTAATTTATAAAATAAAAAATAAATTTGAAAATTCAAAAAAAGAAAAACATTATTATTCTCAAAATAAAAAAATTATAGAAGATGAGATTAAACGTTCAAGAAAGAAAAAATACTTAATTTTAAGAATAGTAAATATATTAGAATTTAATTTAGATAAGCGTAAATTATTTATATCAAGTTTGTTAAATACACTTAAAAATAAGAATTATATTAAATATGATTTGAGTAATAAAAGTTATAAAGATTTTATTACATTAAAATATTTTGCTAAAAGTTTGGATTCTTTAATTGAATTAAAAAGATGTGGAATATTCAATATTTCGTCTGGAAAAAAAATTAACATTCATGAGTTAGGAAAATTAATTATTAAAGGGTATGGAAGCGGCAATATATTATATAAAAAAAAATTATATAATGACTCATTTGTCCTTAACAATAAAAAATTAAAGGAAACAACAGGACTCGATTTAACCAAGAGCGAAGTTCTCAAGAATTGTATTTATATTGGAAAAAAGTTAAAAAGAGTTATAAATCTGAAAAATTGAATTAGATAAATTTTAAGCAATATATAAAGTGAAAAGACTTGCAATAATAACAACACATCCAATACAATATCAAATACCACTTTTTAAAAAATTTAAAAAAAAAAAAATTGATGCACATGTTTTTTTTGCATCTAAACATGGTTTGGTTTCAAAAAAAAAAGACCATGAGTTTGGGGTAAAATTTGATTGGAAGATAAGCTCTAATATTTTAAGTGGTTATAAAAGTTATTTTTCAAGTAATCAAAAACATGATATAAGTAGCTTTAGATTAAATTTTAAAGGTATAGGCAAAAGAATTAAGGAAGGTAAATTTGATGCAATTTTAATTTTAGGTTGGAATAATTTTCATTATTTAAAAGCCATATATTATGCAATCAAGTATAAAAAGACTCTTATTCTAAGAAGTGAAAATAATTTATATTCAAATAATTCTTTTCTAAAAAATAAAATAAAATACCTTATTTTAAGTTTTCTATTTAGAAAAATTGACTATTTTTTAAGTATTGGAACTTTAAATAAACAATTTTACTTATCTTATAAAATAAATAAGAACAAAATTTTAGAGGCTCCTTATTTTGTAGATAATAATTTTTTTAAAATTAAAAAAAAAAAGAAAAAAATTAAAAAATATTTAGGGCTTAAAGAAAAGAAAATCATATTGTTTGTTGGGAAATTAATTCCCAGGAAAAGACCATTGGATTTTATAAAATTGGCTCAACTAAATAAGAATAATAATAATCTACTTTTTTTAATTATTGGGGATGGAAAATTAAGGAGTAAATGCCTTCAATATATAAAAAAAAATAAACTTACTAATATAAATTTTAAAGGCTTCGTTAATCAAAATAATTTAAAATTTTATTATAAAATCGCTGATATATTGATTCAAACTTCAAGTTATGAAACCTGGGGTTTGACTATTAACGAATCATTAGCGTCAGGTACACCAGTAATTTGCACAAAAGATTGTGGCGCCTCTCACGATTTAATAAAAAATAAAAAATCAGGTAAAGTTTATAACACAGGAAATATAGGAGAATTAAATTATAAAATGAAAAGTTTATTAATGAAGAATTCCAAAATAAATAGATCTTATATTGAGAAAGCAGTCTCAAAAAATACAGTAGATAAAACTATAAACTCTATTCATAAAATTCTTTATGCAAAATAAATTAAAGAAAATATTAGTAATTGGATCTATAGAAAGTTTTTCTCTGGAAGGAATGTATTTTCGAGCATTTAAATCCTTAAAATGCAACGTTGAATTTTTTCATACTTACAAAATTAGAAAAAATTTATTAGAAAAAATTTTATGGAAATATTTAAGATTTATATATTTTATACTGATTAGAAGTAAAATTTTATATAAATTAAAATCAAAAAAAAATTATTATGATCTAGTAGTTGTTTTCAAAGGACTATACTTAAATAAAAATTTTCTTTTACAATGCAAAAATACACAAGTTAATTCTAAATGGATTAATATATTTCCAGATAATCCATTTAATATTAAACAAAACGAAGAGATATCTAACAGAGGAGTTATTCAATCAATTGAATATTTTGATAAATTTTTTATTTTTTCATATAAAATATTAAAGAAATTAAAAAAATTTTATTTAAAAAATAATTTTGCTTACTTACCTTTTGGAAATGATGATAGTTATCATAAAAAAAAAAATAGCTTAAAAAAAAAAATTTATGACATATCTTTTATTGGCACAGCAGACGATAAAAGATTTATTTTACTTAAAAGTTTAAAGGAATTTAAAATAATAATCGCAGGGGATGGTTGGAATAAGTATGAATTGCCAAACAATATTACTTATGTTGGAAATGTTGATAATAAAAAATTTTCTCAATTAATTAGTTTATCTCATTTATCACTAAATATTTTAAGAGATCAAAATAACCATTCTCATAATATGAAAACTTTTGAAATTCCTGCAATGGGAGGTTTAATGATAACTAAAAGAACCAAAGAACAAAAAAATTTTTTCCCTGAGAATAAGGCATCTTTAATGTATCAAAATATAAATGAATTAAAGATTAAGATAAGAGGAGTATTAAAAAATCCTAAAAAATTTTATAAAATTTCAAAAAAAGCTTATAGCTTATCTAAATATTATTCTTACAAAATTAGAGCTAAACAAATATTGGAAAGTATTAATAATGATTAAAAAATTTGAGATTTTACTTATTATATTGAGTACTGTATTAGGTTTATATTTTTTATACAACAATAATTATGATTTAAATGCTTTATCACAAGCAATATTAGTTATTTCTTATTTTTTAGCAGTCAGTGTAGTTGTATATTTTTATTACAATATAGAAAATTCAATAAGTATACCATTGTTTGCTTTATCCAATATATATTTTCTTATTTGTTACCTGGGCACATTCTTTTTTGACAAAAATATTATCTATTCAAATTATTCCAAAGAAGACTTTGAATATGCTATATCAATTTTTTTTATTGGTTATTTGTCATTTCTGATTGGTTATTTAATAATTATAAAAATATTTAAAAATTATAAAAGAAAGGGTGTTGATTTTTTTTATATTCAAAATCACGAAATATTTTTATTAGGAGTAATTATTTTATCTTTGAATATATTTTTTTATTATATTATAGAGATTCAGTATATATATCCATATTTAAGCCAGATAAAATATCCTACTCTTGGATTGGGTTTGGGATTGTTGACTTTATACATATCAGCAAATACAAATAAATTTTTTCATATTAAAAATATTTTATCTATTTTTTTACTTTCAACGCCTTTATTTTTAGAATTACTTAGTGGGTCCTATAATTTCCCCTTCTTAAATATTTTTTTAATTTTTTTGTTTTATTCATATTTCAAAAAAAAATTATCTTACGTTCCTATTTTTTTAATATTTATATTTTTTTTATTTTTTTCATTAGGTAAACCAATGTATAGGGATATATCTTGGTCAAATTCATTTAATCAAAGTTTTGAGTCAAAAGTGGCAGCCTTCATGAAGGTTTATAAAGATATAATTTTTAATGGATCAAATCATTGGAAAACAAATCATTTATGTGTGAATACCAGTATAGGTTCGGATGTGGATAAATATTGTAAAAGGTTTATTGATTACAGAGTAGTAAGAAGAGTTTTTCATAGTTTAGAGTCTCTGATAATTGTTACAAAATTTACTAAACATAAAGATGAGATTGATAAAAATTCTAATGAAGTAGAATTTTGGAATGGATATTCTTATAAAATATTGTCATCAAAAATAATTCCAAGATTATTTTGGAAAGATAAACCCTCCGATACTTTGGGCAACGAATTTGGACATAGATATGGGGTTTTGTTTAAAGGCGATAGTAATAGAAAGCTAAAGAAAGACGTAACTACCTCTTGGAATATGCCCATTTTAAACGAATTTTATGTAAATTTTGGCACCATGGGAGTTACAATCGGAATGTTGTTTATTGGATTTTTGTTTGGCGTTATGACAAAATTTTTTTCATTTAAAAATCCTAAAAATATTGAGGCTGTTTTTGCATTTTTTTTAATTTTGCCTTTGTTTTTTTTAGAAAGTCACTTGTCATTATTGCTTGGAGCTATTTTTCAATCTTATGTTTTTTTAGCTGTAATTAGCTATGTGTTATTATTGATATTAAGAAAAACTATTTTGGTTTTAAAATGAAAAAAATTTTATGCTTTCGTAATTCCAAATTAGGTGATTATTTAATATCCATACCTGCACTAAAATTAATTAGAAAAAAATATCCAAATTGTAAAATTTATTATTTATTAGCAGAAAATAAACAGAGACCATACCTACCCAAAAAAATAGAGAAAGAAATAATTGTAGATAAATTTATCTACTTCAAACATGATTTAACTAGCTGGATAAAAACAACAAACATTTTAAGAAAACAAAAATTTGATATTTTTTATTATTTACAAGAAAAACCAAATTTATATAGAGAAACAAGGGATTATTTATATTTTTGGATATTAGGTATTAAAGAAATATATGGTTTTTTTCAAATTAAACTTAATTATTCGAATTTTAATGAGTCTTTCCAAGTTGCTAAACGAGTAGATAAAAATATTAATAAAGTTAAGCTAAATAATTTAACGAAAATTAAAAATTTAAATAATAAACCTATTTATAATTTTAAATATATAAGTATATCAATTGGTGGTTTCTCACAGCCAATTCTTTGGAAAAAACAGTATTGGACAATTTTAACAAATCTTTTAATAAAAAAATTTAGCTATAAAATTATAATTTTGGGAACAAAAGAAGATATAGAAAAATCTAATTATATTACAAAACAAAATAAAAAATATTTAATACCATTATGTGGAAAAACTAATCTTAATCAATTAATGAATATTATAAAGTTTTCAAAATTACACATTACCAATGATAATGGATCGATGCATATAGCATCTTTATTTTTAAAAAAAACAATTTGTTTATTTAATAATCACGATCCAGTAGGAAAATGGCAACCAGCAAATAAAAATTCTATAACTATTAGATCAAAAAGAGGGGTAAATACAATTCATCCTTATTATGTTTTTGCAAAAGTAAATAAATTACTTAAAATTTGAAATAATTTTTGTTGATGATAACTTATTTTTTTTTTTAAATAAAATTACGTTATAAAGATTTGAACCAGAAATTTTTGAAAATTGATAATCATCACCTTTTACAATTACATCTGGTCTTAAACGTTTTATAAGTTTTAAAGGTGTTTTTTCACCAAATGTATAAATTTTATCAATTAAATTAGTTTTAAGTAATTTTTTTATTCTTACATCAAGTCTATCGAAAGGTCTTTCACTGCCCTTAATTTTTTTTACGCTTGAGTCCGTATTTATTCCAAGAATTAATTTTTTTCCGATTTTTTTTGAAAATTTTAATAAATCAATATGCCCCTTATGTAAAGTATCAAAAACCCCATTTGTAAAAACCAAATCTTTTTTGAAATCTTTCTTTGATATTTGTCTAATTTTTTTTTAGCAACACATTTGGTTGCTGCATAACTTGCGATCTCCACACAAGTAAAAATATCATATTTTTTTAAATAATTATAAATTATTCCTGAGAAAAAAATATCACCGGCACCTATAACGTTAGGTTTTTTTACAATTTTTACTCTATAGTAGTTGTATTGTCCCAAGTTATTAAATACATGAACACCTTTTTTGTTATTTGAGATAACTAACCATTTCCAGTTCATTTTTCTCAATAGTTTAAAAGCTTTAATTTTAGAGTATTTTCCAGTCCATTCTTCAAATTTTTGCATATTAGGTTTAACTAAAAATGCATCTTTGTAATATTGAGGTTTATTTTTAGGGTCTACAAAGGTTATATAGTTTTTAATTTTCAACTTTTTAAGCAGGTTATTGCTAATTACACCTTTTTGATAATCAGAAATTATTAAAATGTCATCTTGTTTTATTTTATTTTTAATTTTAGTGTAAATTTTTTTATTTATTTTTAGATCTTCAATATCTTCCCGAAAAATTTGTTTTCCTTTTTCAAAAAAACGTTTTTTTACTGTGGAAGCTTTGTTATTTTTAGAAATAAAATATTTTATATTGTTTTTTTTTAAAATTTTTAAAATCATTTTTCCATTATTATCTTCTCCAACTTCTGAAAAAAAATTAAATTTTATACCGAGAGCTTTAAGATTTAGACATAAATTTCCTGCACCACCTAAACTAGTTTCCTTCACTTTTCTTTCAAATATATTAATTTCAGCTTCAGCGGATTTTTTTTCTAAAGTACCACTATACCATTCATCCAACATTAAATCGCCAATAATTTTAATATTATTTTTTTTCATCAATAAATAATTTTTCTTTTTAATTTTTTTTTATTTAAGTAGTTTAACCACCATATTTCATCTCTAATTATTTTTTTTAAGTTTGAAAACCTGGGAGACCATTTTAATTTTTTTTTTGCTTTGTTTATATCACAGCTTAAATGGCTGCAATCAAATTTACGTTTCTTTTTTCTTAAAATTATTGTCTTGTTTTTAGTTTCTTTAAATGAGGCTTTCAAGACATCTAATACTGAATAAAATTTTCCAGAACCAAGATTAAAAATGTCACTCTTATTACTTTTTTTTGATAGATAATAAATTGACTTTTTAATTCCTCTCAAAATATCAACAACATGAATATAATCTCTATTACAAGTACCATCTTTAGTTGGATAGTTATCACCATAAATGTGTAATTTTTTTTGTGAAAAAATTGCTTGTATCGTAATAGGTATTAAATGAGTTTCAGGATTATGAAATTCACCAATTTTTTTATTTTTATAACATGAGGAAACATTAAAAAATCTGAGAATACAATATTTTGTAATATTAGGATTTAACTTTTTTATTAAATTTTCACATTTTATTTTAGTTTTTCCATAACTATTTTTTGAAAAGATTTTTGAATTTTCTTTTATTTTATTTTTTTTTTCTTTGTAAACTGCTGCTGTACTTGCAAATATTAAATTAGGTATTCTAAGATTTTGAATGACTTCTACTAAATTTTTAGTTGCTTGATAATTATTCTTATCATAAAGATTTTTTTTTTTATCAACCATATCTATAGTTGATTGCGCAGCCAAATGTATAACAAATTCTGGTTTAATCTTTTTTATAACTTTAATAATTTTGTCTTTATTATTTATATTTATTTTAAAATGTTTAATATTTTTTTGAATAAAAATAGATCTGTCTTTTTTATCAAGAGTAAAAACAGAAAAATTAGCTGTTAAGTATGATGCTAGACATGAACCAATATAACCACTTCCGCCTGTAACTAAAACTTTAGTTTTTTTTATGCTCATTATAAATTTATTTATAAATTACTTACAATTTATGTATAAATATATCAATGAAGATTTCTATTATTGTAGGGGGGAGGTTTCACGCTTTTGATTTGGCACAACAATTAAACAATCATAGTTGTTTGAATCAAATCATAACGTCATATCCTAAAAATTTTATTAATAAAAATTATGGTATTGATAAAAATAAAATTAAAAGTATTTTATTTAAAGAACTCCTTCAACGAAGTTTCGTAAATAAAATTTTTAACTTAGAAGATATCCTAATAAAATATTTTGCAATTAAAGCTAGTAATTTAATTGATTTAAATAATATTGATATATTAATAGGATGGTCAAGTTTCAGTTTAGAAACATTTAAGTTAGCTAAAAATAAAAAATGTATTAAAATTTTAGAGAGAGGTTCTACACACATTGATTTTCAAAACCAAATTATGGAACAAGAATATATTATGAATAATTTAAAACCAGTCCTTGCTTCAAAATATATAGTTGAAAAAGAAAAGGCAGAGTATGAAATAGCAGATTATATAACAGTACCAACAGAATTTGCCAGACAAACATTTGTTTCAAAAGGATTTTCTAAAGATAAAATAATTAAAATACCTTATGGAGTTAATTTAAAAGAATTTAATCCAAATAAATTTGAAAAAAAAGATGATAAATTTAGAATAATTTATACAGGAGCTGTTTCTTTTAGAAAGGGACTGATTTATTTACTAAAATCTTTTAATGATTTAAATTTAAAAAATAGTGAATTGCTTATTATTGGAAATATAGAAAATAAAATGAAAGAAATAATTAAAAAATTTAAATCAAATAAAAATATAATTTTTAAAAATGCTGTTAAACAACATGAGCTAAACCAATACTATTCATATTCAGATGTATTTGTTACTTGTTCAATCGAGGAAGGACTATCTATGGTCCAACTTCAGGCAATGGCTTGTGGATTACCAGTTATTTGTACAAAAAATTCTGGAGGCGAGGAGATCATTAGTGACGGCGTTGATGGATACATATTACCAATTAGAGATTTGGATGAGTTAAAAAGAAAGATGTTATTTCTTTATGAAAATAAATCAGTTTGTTTTGAAATGGGAAGACTGGCACAAAAAAAAATTAAGAACGTTTTTTCTTGGGAAAGATATGGTAAAAATGTTATTTCGACTTATCAAAAATTATTAAACTTATGAAGAAAATAGTTATTACAGGTGGATGTGGTTTTATAGGTTCTCACATTGTAGAGCATTTATTTAAGAAATTTAAAAAAGCTAAAATAGTAGTAATAGACAAAATTACTTATGCTGCAAGTTTAGAAAATTTAAAAGATCTAAAAAAAAGTAAAAGATTAAAGATTTATAAAAAAGATATTTTGGATTTTAAATTTGTAAAAAAAATAACTAAAAAAACTGATTTACTGGTTCACGCAGCTGCTGAAAGTCACGTGGATAACTCTTTTAGACTTAATGATAATTTTATTAAAACAAATGTTTTAGGTACAAAAAATGTTATTCAAGCCTCAAAAATTAATAAGGTGAAGAGAATCATTCATATAAGTACTGATGAGATTTATGGTGAAATATTTAAGGGAAGTTTCAGTGAAAATGATAGGTTTAATCCTTCAAATCCTTATTCAAGTTCAAAGGCAGCTGCTGAAATGATAGTTAATGGATTTATACATTCTTTTAAATTGCCTGTAATTATAGTAAGAGCAAATAATATTTTTGGTATAAGACAACATCCAGAAAAACTGATAAGTGGTTGTTGTTGGTCATTTATAAAAAATAAAAAATTTTCAATTCATGGAAAAGGACTTCAAAAAAGAAACTTTTTATATATCTTAGATTTTTGTGAAGCACTTTATACATTAATTAAAAAGGGAAAAAAAGGTGAAGCCTATAACATAGGGTCAAATTTTGAATATAAAAATATTGAAATCGTAAAAATAATTGCAAAAGAAAATAAAAAACATTTTTTAAAAAATGTTAAATTTGTAAAAGATAGACCGTTTAATGATTTTAGATATAGCGTAAACTTTAATAAGATTAGAAAACTAGGATGGAAACCAAAAATAAAAGTTGAAGACAGAATTCAAAATATTAATAACTGGTATATAAAAAATATAGATAGGTTCAAAAATAGATTTGAATGAAAATTTTATTAGTTGTTGATTCACATTTTCGAGAATATGGAGGTCCTCATACAGCAATTTCTGATAAGATTAGATTTCTCAACAAACATAAAATAAAAAATAAGTTAATTTATTCTAAAAATAATTTTTTCAATTATCGAATTGATATAGAATTTATAGTTAAGGATTATGATATAGTTCATATTTATGGTATTTGGAGACCCTTTTTAATAAAAGTATTTTATATTGCAAAAAAATTAAATAAAAAAATTGTAATTAGCCCAATAGGTGCTTTAGAGCCCTGGTCATTAAGTCAAAAAAAAATAAAAAAAAAATTAGCACTATTTGTTTATCAAAAAAGAGTTTTAAATCAAGCTGACGCTATTCATGCCACAAGCGAAATTGAAGCAAAAAATTTAATTCTAAATAATTTAGGAAAAAAAATTAAAATAATTGGTCATGGAATTGAGATAGATAATAAATATTTTCCCAAAAAAATAAAAGGTAAATTAAAAAAATTAATATTTTTTTCAAGAATACATGAAAAAAAAGGTTTGATTGAACTATTAAGAATATGGAATAAATTAAAGTTTAAAAACAATTGGCAACTTGAAATATATGGCCCAGTCTCTAATGCCACATATTATAAAAATATTTTGAATTTTATTAAAAATCAAAAATTAGAAAAAGAAATTAAAGTTTTAGGATCTGTATTTGATGAAGCATCGAAAAAAAAAATTTTTTCTGAGGCTACAGCATTTATACTTCCCAGTAAAAGTGAAAATTTTGGCATCTCAATTGGAGAAGCTTTAAGTCATGGTTTGCCTGTTCTAACTACTTTCCAAACACCATGGAAAATAATAAATGATTATAAAGCAGGCTATGTTTTTGATTTTTCAGAAGAAAATATTTTACATGAGCTTGATAAATTTATGAGTTTAAATTCAGAGCAAGTTTATAAGATGAGCTTAAATGCTTTAAATTTGGTTAAAGATAATTTTGAATATAATTCAATTTTGAGTCAATATGTTAAATTATATAAAGAATTATTATCATGAAAGTTCTGTCAGTTATTAGAAGTATGGAGGATCGATATGGTGGTCCACCAGCAGTATTAAAAAATCAAATTAGTGTTATAAATAATGAAGATCAAAAAATAGTTAGCGTTTTAAAATCTAATAATCTTTCATATTCTTATCTTTTTAAATGTCTTTTAATAAAATCTTTTAGATACAAAATTTATAATTTTTTGAAAAAATTCGATTTAGTTCATTTTCATGAGCTTTGGTCTTTCAAAATAATAATTTTAGTTTTTTTTTGCAATAAATTATTAATAAAACATTTTTTTGTTGGACATGGGTATTTGGATTCTTGGTCTATAAATCAAGGATTTATAAAAAAAAAATTTTTTATAACTTTCTTTTTACAAAGAGCTTATAATTCATCTTTTGCATCTTTTTTTTCCACATATGATGAATATATCGAGGCAAATAAAAATATCAAAATACATAAGCCATTTATAATACCCAATGGTATTTCTATAGAAAAATTTAAAAAAAGAGAATTACAAGAAAAAAAAAAGAAAAAAATTTTATTTTTTGGAAGAATACATAAAAAAAAAGGATTAGAACTTTTATTGAAAACTATAAAAAAATTACCTGATAATTATTTTAATCAATTTTCTTTCGACATAACAGGCCCTGGTGAAAGTGATGATGTTAAAAACCTTAAAAAATTAATTTGTGATTTATCTTTAGAAAAAAAAGTAAAGTATAATGATCCAATATATGGAGATGAAAAAATAGATTATTTAAAAGAGCATGATATTTTTTTACTTCCTTCTTTTGAGGAAGGTGACTCAATTGCTTTAAAAGAGGCTTTGAGTTCTTATTTGCCTGTAATAATTTCTAAACAGTGTAGATTAGATATAGTCCAAAAATATAATGCTGGTTTAGTAATTGAAACAAATGAAAATAGTTTGTATGAAGCCCTAATAAAATTAAAATCAATAGATATTGTGAAAATGGGATATCAAGCAAGAAAATTGATAGAGGAAAATTATGATAATATTTACTGTTCAGAGCGTCTTAGGGATATTTATAAAGATATATTTAATGAGTCACAAAAATCTACTGACTGGGTTTAAAATTTAATGAAGGATAAATATACCTTAGGTCTAAATTTTCTCCATTCAGACTCCTCTGCTTGTATATTTAAAAATAATGAATTAATTGCTGCTTCAGAGGAAGAGAGATTTACGCGCGTAAAACATACATCGCAATTTCCTCTAAATTCAATAAAGTATTGCCTTAAAGAAGCTAATATTAATATTTCTAGTCTTGATTTAGTTACAATTAATTCAAATCCATATTCGGCAATTTTTAAAAAAATTGCTTATGTTGTCTCTAACCCTTCGGCAGTAAAAATTGCGTTATTAAGTTTATTAAATTCAAAGAAAAAAATTGGTCTTTCTAAGCTTTTATCTCAGGTTGATGAGAAAAGATCATTTGGAGGTAAAATTAGTTTTGTTGATCATCACGAGTCTCATATAGCTTCATCATTACTTTTTAGTAAATTTGAGAAGTGTGCAAATTTATCAGTAGATGGTTTTGGAGATTTTGCAAGCTGTGCTTATGGACTTTACCAAAATAAAGAGCTCAAAGTAGATTATAAAGTAAGTTTCCCCCACTCACTTGGTATTTTTTATCAAGCACTGACACAGTATTTAGGTTTTAGGTCTTACGGAGATGAATATAAGTTGATGGGATTATCTTCATATGGAAAGCCAAAATACTTAAATGAAATTTCTCAAATTATATTTAAAACTCCAAAAGGTTTTAAATTAAATTTAAAGTACTTTAATCACCATAAAAAAAAAATTTTTTATGTTAATACTAAAGGTCAGTATGTTTATGAAAATTTATACTCTGATGAATTAAGAAAATTACTTGGTGAAGAAAGAAGTAAAAAAGAAAAAATAGAACAAAAACATTTAGATTTAGCAAAGTCAGTGCAGACTACCTATGAACAAATATTGTTTCACTTATTAGATATTATATATGCAAAATATAAAGTTGATAGTTTGACTATATCAGGTGGCTGTGCAATGAATTCTCTTGCCAATGGAAAGATTAAAAAAAACTCTAAATTTAAAAAAATTTATATATCTCCAAATCCAGGAGATGCTGGAGGTTCAATAGGTTCAGCAAGTTTAATCTTAAATCAAAAATATAATTATAATTTAGCAATTAATAATTATTCTTATTTAGGGCCTGAATTTAACAATAATGAAATTTCTAAAATTATTAATAATAAAAAATTAAGTGAAAAATTTGAAATAGATTATCTTGAATATCCAGACTTATATTCTTTAACAGCTAAAAATATTGCTAATGAAAAAATTATAGGATGGTTTCAAGGTAAAACTGAATGGGGTCCAAGAGCTTTGGGAAACAGATCTATTCTGGCAGATCCAAGAAATAATAAAATTAAAGATATATTAAATATAAAAATTAAAAGAAGAGAAAGCTTTAGGCCCTTTGCTCCATCAATATTGAGAGAATGTGTTTCGGAGTGGTTTGAGGAAGACACTGACGTTCCCTATATGAGTGAAGTTTATATGATTAAAGAAAATAAAAAAGAAATAATTCCAGGTGTTGTTCATATTGATGGATCTGGTAGGTTGCAAACAGTAACAGAAAAACAAAATATTCATTACTACAATTTAATTAAAAAATTTTTTGATTTGACAAAAGTACCCATCTTATTAAACACTTCATTTAATGAAAACGAACCAATAGTAAATAATCCGATTGAAGCTATAGAGTGTTATGAGAGAACTAATATGGATATTTTAGTTATAGGTAATTGGGTAATTCAAAGATGATATATGAAGATATCTATTATTACAGTTTGTTTAAATAGTGAAAAAACTATTGAAAGAACCATTAAATCAGTAATTACTCAAAAGTATAGAGACATTGAGTATATTTTAATAGATGGCAACTCCAAAGATAAGACTATAGATATTATAAATAAATATAAAAGTTCAATTTCAAAAATAATTTCAGAAAAAGATAATGGAATTTATTCAGCCATTAATAAAGGCTTAAAATTGGCAACTGGCGAAGTAATATCTATTTTGCATGCAGATGATTATTATATTAACGATAAAGTTTTAAATGACATCGCTGAAAAATTTAAAAATGATCAAAATTTGCAGTGTTATATTGGTACAACATTAATGAAAAGAAAAGAAAATTCTGAAATTTTAAGAAAATATTCTCCTATAAATTTTAAAAAATGGATGATGTATTTAGGAATTTCTCCTCCCCATCCGTCCATGTTTTTAAAAAGATCTGTTTACAGAAAGTATGGTTTTTACAAAGAAGATTATAAAATTGCCTCTGATTTTGAGTTTTATTTAAGGATTCTTTATAAAAATAGAATTAATTATATCATTACAGATAATGCTTACGTAATTATGAATTATGGAGGGATAAGCACCAAATCATTTAGTAGTAATTTTGTTGCTACAAAAGAAATTTTAAAAAGCTTTAGAGAAAATAATATTTACAATAATTTTTTAATTATTTGTTTGAGGTTTTTTTATAAAATATTTCAATTTATATTTAAAAAATGATAAATAAAATCGATAATAAATATTTTTTGAAGATACTATCTTTAATTTTTATTTTAATACCATTTACACTAATAATTGGCCCTTTTTTACCTGATTTATTCGCGGTTATAATAATTTTAAGTTTATTTAGTTACTCATTTTACAATAAAAATTTTTTGATTTTTAACAATAAAATTTTAATTTTTTGTTTATTTATTTGTCTATATTTTGCAATAGTATCAATTTTTAGTCAAAATTTTATTTCAATAAAAAGCAGCATCTTTTATTTTAGATTTATAGTATTTGCGTTTTTAGCTAGTTATTTAATATCTTGTAATAAAGATATTTTAAAAAAACTTTTTTATCTTTTTTTAATAATTTATTTTTCTTTATTTGGCGACACATTATTTCAATACTTTTTTTCAAAAAACATATTTGGCTTTGTTCATCATTATGGTGAAAATTTTAGAATAACAAGTTTTTTTAATGATGATGAGGTTTTAGGAAGTTATACTGCTAGATTTTTTCCATTATTAATGTTTCTACTTTTGTGGAATAATAATTTAAAAAATTCTAATAAATTTACTTTTCTTATTAAGCTTTTAACAGTTATGACTTTTGTAATAATTATATTAAGTGGTGAGAGAACATCCATTGGATTATTTATTTTGTCATTTTTATTTATTTTTATCTCCTCGCAAAAATTTAAAAAACTTTTTTTTATTCCTATTATAATAATCATTTTAGGATTTATAATAATTGTATCATCAAGTGAAAAAGTTAAAAATAGAGTAATAACTCAGACTATTAATCAAATGGGTTTAAATTCTGAAAGTGATAGAATAATATTATTTAGCAAAACTTACGAAGGACACTATTTAATTTCATACAATATGTTTAAAGAAAAACCATTGTTCGGACATGGTGCCAAAATGTTCAGGGTATATTGTAAAAAAGAGGAGAACTTTGTTGCTGTAAACGCCTGTACTACTCATCCACATAATTTTTATGCTCAGATGTTGGCAGAAACAGGAATTATGGGCTTTTTCCTCTTAATTAGTATTTTTCTTTACATTTGCTACCTATTTTTAAAAAACTTATTCTTCTTAATTTTTAAAAGAAAACCCTTATTAACTGATGAAGCCATATGCCTTTTGAGCTTTTATTTTATAACGTTTTTTCCGTTATTGCCTTCGGGTAATTTTTTTAATAATTGGTTATCAATTATTATTTATTATCCACTCGGAATTCTAATATATATCATAAATAATAAAAAATTTTATGCCTAAAACTATTTATTTGATAATTCTAGTTATTAATCTTCCAATAATTTTATTTTTTAAGAATATTACAAAATTTATTGGAATTAATGATAAAGCAGACAATTTAAGAAAATTACATAAACAAGATATACCATTATTCGGTGGTATACTAATTATATTAAATTTGATTCTTTTTCTTATCTTAGATTTTTTTTTAAACTTAAATTTAGTTAAGGAGATAATCACAACTCGAGAATATGTCTCCTTTTTTCTTGGTATTATTATTTTTTTTCTAATAGGTATATATGACGATAAATTTGATTTAAGTGCAAACAAGAAGTTGTTTTTAAATTTTTTTATTTTGTTATTTCTTATTCTTTTAGATGATAATCTAGTTATTAAAGAACTCAATTTTTCTTTTCTAGAAAATACAATTGAGTTAAGAAATTTTTCACATCTTTTTACAATTTTATGTATTTTACTTTTTTTGAACGCATTAAATATGTTTGATGGTATCAATCTCCAAGTTGCATTCTATTGTATTTTAATTTTTTTTATTTTTATATTAAAAGATATATATATTCCTTTAAGTATAATTTTAATTTGTGTGTTAAGTATATTTTTAATTTATAACTATTTAAATAAAATGTTCTTAGGAGATAGTGGAACATATACTTTAGCATTTATAATTTCATACATAATTATTAAATCTCACAATATTGAGGGGAAATTTACACCAGAGGAAATATTTATAATTTTATCTCTACCCGGATTAGATATGTTAAGATTGTTTATATTAAGAATTTTTAAAGGCAAAAATCCTTTTCACTCAGATAGAAATCATATTCATCATTTGATTTTAAAAAAATATGATTCATTCAAAACATTTTTATTAATACAATTATATATAATTTTAAATTTAATATTATTTTACAATTATGAAAATAAACTAAATATTTTATTTATAAATATTACAGGTTATCTAATTTTATTTTTGATTTTTTTTCAAAGGGAAGGAAAAAATTGAGACGATTGATAGATGTTTTGCTAAGTATTTTTTTTTTACTTATTTTGCTTCCTATAATAATTTTTACTGCAATCATAATTAAATTCGATTCTAAAGGACCTATTTTTTTTATTTCTAATAGAGTAGGAAAAAATAATGAAAATTTTAAAATGATAAAATTTAGAACAATGTATTTGAATACAGAAATAATTGAAACTTCAAAACTAAAAAATGCTAGTTTGAAAACCACTAAAATTGGAAAAATCTTGAGAAAATTGAGTATTGATGAAATCCCTCAGTTTTTCAATGTTTTAATTGGCAACATGTCAATAGTTGGTCCTCGTCCAGCTATACCAGGTCAAATTAATTTAATAAGAAATAGAAAAAAATTTGGAATCGACAAGATTAAACCAGGTATTACGGGTTATGCTCAGATAAATGGAAGAGATTTAATATCTGATAAAAAAAAAATAAAATTAGAAATCCAGTATATAAAAAAACAAGGATTTTTTGTAGATTTAATAATCATATTAAAAACATTTAAAGTAGTTTTTAACAAAATAGGGGTATTACACTAAAATCTATATGTTTAAATTAAACCCAAATAACTTAGGTAATTTTAAAAAAAAACTTTTTTTAATACTATCTGATTTTATAATTATTACGATTTCAATTTGTGTATCCTATTCTTTAAGATTAGAGACATTATATTCTATTTTTGAAATAGATTTAAAAGTATATTTTATTTTTTTAATAATTTTTTATTTAGTATTTTATGTAAATAATATTTATCAAATCTTATTGAGATTTTTTGATTATTTTTCTATAAAAAAAATAATCAAATCTTCATTAATATGTTTAGTTATTTTGGTTCCTTTGAACTTTTATTTCTATAAAGAATTTTTCTTTCCTCGATCGATATCTATTTTAGCACCAATAATTATTGCAATCTTAATAATTTTACATCGTGTTTTTATTAATTTTTTAATTAATTTAAATACAAAAAGTATAAAAAATAATATTTTAGTAATTGGTCTTAATAATCAGAATGCATCTATTATAAAAAATATTAGAGGCAATATTAATATTGGTACAATTAAAGCAGTTATAGATACAAGCAATTTATACAAACAAAGAGAATTTAATGGAATTCAAATTTATAAAAAAAAAGATTTAGATAAGGTTATTAAAAACTCTAATATAGATGAAATTATAGTTGGAGAAAACTGTTTAACTAACAAAGAATTTTTAAAACTATTTAATAAATATGAAAATACAAATATACGAATAAAAAAATTAAACAACAGTCAAAATAATTTAAATAAATATTTAAATAATTTCCCATGTTATGAACTGAGTTTTTTCGACATTATCAATAGACCTAAAATAGTTGTAAAAAAAAATATTTTAGAAAAAAGAATTAAAAATAAAAATATTCTTATCACAGGAGCTGGAGGATCTATTGGTGGTGAGTTATGTTTAGAAATTCTCAAACACAAACCAAAAAAAATATTTGCCTTGGAAATATCTGAAATTAATTTATTTAATTTAGTAAATAAAATCAAAGAGAAAAAGTATAATTTAAAACATATAAAATTTATTTTAGGAGATTGTAGTGATAAATTCTTTTTAGAAAATTATTTTAAAAATAAAAACATTGACGATATTTATCATGCAGCAGCTTATAAGCATGTAAATTTTGGCGAGGAAAACCCTTATTCAATGATAAAAAATAATATTTTTGCTACAAAAATATTAGTTGATTTTTCAACAAATAAACAAGTTAAAAATTTTGTATTTATAAGCTCAGATAAAGCAGTTAACCCTAAAAGTGTATTAGGTATCACAAAAAAATATGGAGAAAAAATTATTAAAAATAAATTTTTAAATAATAAAAAAAGAGGTAAGCAAAATTTTACAATAGTAAGATTTGGAAATGTAATTGGCTCAAGTGGGTCTGTAATTCCAATTTTTTTAAATCAAGTTGTAAAAAATTTACCTATCACCTTAACACATAAAAAAGCCAGAAGATATTTCATGTCGATTTCTGAGGCAGTTCAACTAGTAATAAACGCATCATCTATGAATGAAAATGATATAAAGATCTATGCATTAAATATGGGTGAACAAATTTATATTAAAAAAATTGCTGAAAGAATTATCAGATTGAGTGGAAAAACAATTCAAGATAAAAATAACCCTCTAGGAGATGTTCCTATTAAAATCACAGGATTAAAAAAAGGTGAAAAAATATCTGAAGAACTTACTTTAGGGGATAATTTAAAAAAAACTTCA
>MDTE01199297.1_pt1 | contig 26188 bp, 29 predicted proteins | sample 811231 | NCBI WGS metagenome assembly MDTE01 (sample SAMN05326651, study PRJNA326480) | marine metagenome | isolation source: seawater | place: Indian Ocean: Red Sea | collected 2010
GGGTCACATATTAAATCACCTTTATTAGTCGTTGCTAATATAATTCTATGTAATAATGCTTCAGGTTTTTGTGTTGAATGAACTTTTTTTCCGTTCTTTTTTAATCTTTCTTTTCCGTTACAAATAGGAAGTGTCCAGTCCGATCTCATTTGTAAATCATCATTTAAACATTTTAAGGATTGATAATTAAATGTGTATTTTGATTTTTTATTTTTTGATGCCCAAATTAAAGTTTCATGTGCATTTGTAAATCGTGTTCCTTTAAAATTTGGCATCGGATTATTTTTTCTCCAAATAACATCATTTAATATCCAGTAATTTAGATTTTGAATGTGGTAACCGAGTCTAAAAATATTATGGTAAGTTCCTATCACCCACATAGAACCATTATCCTTTAAAATTCTTTTACATTCTTTTAACCATTCTTTAGAAAAATCATCGTAATGTTTAAAATTTGAAAATTGATCCCACCTATCATTTACTCCATTAACCTTGCTATGGTCGGGTCTCTTTAATTTTTCTCCGATTTGCATATTGTAAGGAGGGTCAGCAAAAACTAAATCAAAAGTTTTATCCGGTATCCTTTTTAAAATTTTTAGAGACTCACTATTTACAATCTTGTTAAAAAATTTTGTCATTAATTCAATTCAACCCGAAATTGAATCCACCGTCAAATTTTTTTTTAGAAAAATGGAGTCTATTATGTGTTAGGGATTCTTATTTAGACAAGATATTGTGTACAGGTCTGTAACTCTTTCTATGAAAATGTGTGACACCAAATTTTTTTAAGGCGCCCAAATGCTTCCAAGTGCCATAGCCAAAATTTTTGTGCCAATCGTACTGCGGAAATTTATTTCCTAATTTAATCATATAAAGATCTCTATAGGCTTTAGCCACAATGGAAGCAGCAGAAATGCATTTAATTTTTTGATCTCCCTTTATAATAGTTTTAGAATTTTTCAATTTTTTAGGTGCATGAGTTCCATCAATAAGAAAAAGGTGAGGTTTTTTTTTTAACTTCTTAATAGCTCTTTCCATTGATAGTAAAGTAGCATTGAAAATATTGTATTTATCTATCTCGTTTACTGATGCGGAACCAATAGCATACCAGGAATTTTTTTTAATATATTCAGCAATCTTTATCCTATCTTTAAATGGTATAGTTTTTGAATCTTTTAACAATTTTTTGTTAATACTTTTTCTTAAAATAAGTGCACATGAAATAACAGGGCCAGCTAAACAACCTCTGCCAACTTCATCTACACCAGCTAGAATTTTATTAATCATTTAATTTTATTTTTAATTCAGACATCTTCTTTCTAATCATTTTAAGGTCTTCCCAAGCATATTTTTTTTGGTCTGGTTGCCTCATTAAGAAAGCAGGATGGAATGAAGCTATGACTTGTGTGTTACAGTTTCCAATTTTCTTATTTACCCATTTTCCTCTGGCTTTAGAAATTACTATCTCATTTCCTATTAAAGCATTTAATGCAGTACTTCCTAGCAGAAGAAGAATTTTGGGATTAATAAGCTCTATATGTTTTATAAGAAAAGGAAGATATCTATCTATTTCTTCATCAGTTGGTTTCCTATTTTTTGGTGGTCTGAAATTTACAACATTTGATATGTAAACGTTATCTCTATTAAGCTTGATAGCTTCAAGCATTTTATCAAGAAGTTTTCCTGCTCTTCCAACAAAAGGTTTTCCCTCTTTATCCTCATTTGCACCTGGACCCTCACCAATTATCATAATTTTTGAAGAAGGATTTCCATCGGAGAATACTAAATTTGTAGCATTCTTTTTTAACTCACAATTTCTAATAGAACCAATTTTGGTTTTCAGGACGTTTAGCTCTTTTAATTTCTGACCTGAGCCATTTTTGTAGTTGTTTTTCTTATATCTACTTATAGAATTATTATTATACACAACTTCATTATTTATAAGTTTGTTATAGAACCTAGTTTTGTTACTTTTAAAAGAAGGTTTATTTTTCATAAATAATATGAGAACAGCATTTTCTAAATTTAAATTAATATTATATATTTTTATTTTTATAGCTATATTTAATTCATCTAATGCCAAAGTATCTGAATACAATTATAACGCTAAAAATATCTCAAACTATTTTTCAGGACTAATCTCTTTCAATGATATCAACTATAAAAACTCAGAAAAGTTTTTTAAAAAATTAGACAATTTTGAAAATAGTAGCTCCCAATACTCATCCAAACTTATCTATAGCTTAATAAGTCTAGGAAAATATAACGATGTATATCGATACTCTAAAAAATTAGAAAAAAAGAATCTCACAAACTTTGAAAGCAATCTTTTTATGGGCCTATATGAATTTAAAGCTAAAAATTATTTAAAAGCACAAATCTATTTCAATAAATTAGAAAATAATTTTGAACATGCACTTATTTTTGATATTTTGAAAACAACACTTAATTCGTGGGTGAAAATTTCTCAAACAAAAAGTGAGAAAAGCATACAAGCTATTATTTCACCCCACCCAAGCTATGATAACATAATTTCAATTCAAAATGCTTTTGCTTATTGTTTCATTGATAGTTCCAAAACGTCAAAAGAGTTTATGAAGATAATAAATAATAAGGAAGCTAATTATTCAAGATATCATTTCTTTTTTTCAAATTATCTAATGAATAAAAACCAAAAAAATGAGGCAGTAAAAATTATTAATTCAGCTTCCAATCAATATCCGGGAAATCTTTTAATCAATCAATTCAAAAAAAGTTTAAATAACGAAGAGAAAAATTATACAAAATTTAATTGTAAAAATAGTGCTGATATTATTGGAGAAATATTGTATGTTTTTGCAAATGCTTTGTCCTCTCAAGAAAATTATAAGCTTTCAAATTTTTATATAAATTTATCTAAATTTTTAAACCCAAATTTTAAATCTTTCGACACGCTATTAGCAGAAAATTTTCTTATTTTAAAAAAAAATGAAGATGCGAAAAATATTTATAAAAAAATCTCATTACTTGGATCTGTTTATAAATGGTATTCGGCAAAAAAAATTGCTAGCATTATAGATGATGAGAAAGAGAGAAGATCAATTGCTTTTTTATCTAAAGTATATAATGAAATAAGTCCAAGAGTTTATGATACTTTTGATTTTGCAAATTTTTTAAGAGTCAAAGAAGATTATAAAAAATCAATCAAATTGTATTCAGAATTGTTATCAAAAATCAATGTTAGTAATAAACTTTATCCAAAAGTTTTAGAGAGAAGAGGAATGGCTTACGAAAGAAGCAATCAATGGGATCTAGCAGAAAAAGATCTTCTTTTGTCTCTAAAGTTAGTACCAAAAGAACCCTATGTTATGAATTATTTAGCTTACTCATGGGTAGAAAAAAATACAAATATCGAAGAAGCTTTAAAAATGTTGAGAGAGGCAAATAATTTGAGAAAAAACGATGGCTATATAACAGACTCTCTTGGTTGGGCGTTATATAAATTAAAAAATTTTTCAGAAGCAAAAAAATATCTTGAGAGGGCAATTATGTTAATGCCTAGAGATCCTATTGTTAATGATCATTTCGCGGATTGTTTATGGATGAATAATAATAAAATTCAGGCTCGTTATTATTGGAAAAATACTCTTAATTTTGATGATGTAGATGAAGAGCTAAAAAAAAACATAGAAAAAAAACTTTTGTTTGGTTTACAAAATATTTAAATTTTAAATAAAATGAAGAAATTTGTTTTGAATTCATATGCTAAGATTAACTTATTTTTAAAAGTTGGTAAGAAAATAAATAAAAAAAAACTTCACAATATTCAATCTTTAGTTTTCTTGATCAATTTATCCGATAAAGTAAGTATAAAAAAAATAAATTACCCAAAAGATTCAATTAAATTTACCGGTAAATTTAATAGTAATATAAAAAAAAGTGATAACTCAATTAAGAAATCTTTATATTTATTAAGAAAAAAAAAAAATTATAAAAAAAAATATTAGCTACCAAATAAACGTTAAGAAAAATATTCCTGTATTTTCAGGGTTAGGGGGAGGCTCAAGTAATGCAGCAACTATTATTAGGTATTTTTTAAGACGAAAAAAACTACTTAAAAATAATATCGAGTATTTTTCTGAAAAACTTGGTTCAGATTTAGGTCTTTTTTTTAAATCAAAAAAAGTATTTCAAAAAAATTTATCAACAATTTTAGATTTTAAGCAAAGTTATAATTTTTATATATTGCTTGTTTATCCCTATTTTAAATGTTCTACAAAAGAAATTTATTCTAAACTGAAAACTTTTGACAAAATTCAGGCTCAAAATAATTATTTTAAAGGTAATAAAATTAAATTTATTAATACACTTAAATCGAAAACAAATTCTTTACAAAAGGTTGTAATTTCAAAATTTCCTAAAGTTGCAAATATTTTGGAGGAAATGAAAACTATTAAAAAATGTCAATTTTCAAGAATGACAGGATCAGGATCTGCATGTTTTGCCTTATTTTTGAACAAAAGAGATGGAACTTTGGCATTAAGACAAATAAAAAAAAAGTTCCCAAAATTCTGGTGTGTTCTTTGTAAAACTATTTAAATTTCTTTTTTTGTGGTATATCACAAAAAACATATTGGGGCGTAGCCAAGCGGTAAGGCAGTGGTTTTTGGTACCACCATCCTAGGTTCGAATCCTAGCGCCCCAGCCAATGATATGCTTTTGATAAATAATATTAAAAAATTTTTATTTCCATTTTATAAAGATCAAGAAATTAAGGAAATTTTTCAAGTATTAAATAAAGACAAAAAAAATAATGCCATGATGGTTGGAGGGTGTGTAAGAAATTTTTTAAATAATGAAAAAATTGGAGATATTGATATAGCCACTATTTTTACACCAGGGGAAGTAATAAAAAAATTTTCAGGAAGTAATTTTAAAATCATTGAGACAGGATTAGATCATGGAACAATAACTTTATCAAAAAGTGGAAAAAATTATGAAATAACTACTTTAAGAGAGGATTTAGTAACAGATGGCAGACATGCAAAAGTTTCTTTTACTAGGGATTGGAAAACAGATTCTGAAAGAAGAGATTTCACAATTAACTCGATTTATTTAGATCAAAATGGAAAAATATTTGATCCTCAAAATGGCGTTCAAAATTTAAAAGAGAAAAAAATTAAGTTCATTGGGGATCCTCAAAAAAGAATAGAAGAAGATTACTTAAGAATTCTAAGATTTTTGAGATTTTCCTTACAATACAAAGATTTTAGCAAAGATGATCAAACTTTAAAAGTTATTAAACAAAATCTTAACGGTATAAACAAGCTTTCTAAGGAGAGAATTTTTGGTGAATTACAAAAGATTGTCGAGCTTGAGAATTTGGAGGATATCCAATCAAATAAAGTATTCTATGAAATTTTTAATATCATTTTCCCCGAACTCAAATATTTGAACAGATTGAAAGGAATAGATAGTAAAGAAATAAAAGCATTTATAAAATCAGAAAATAATTTACTTTTTGCATTACTAATAATTGATGATACAGATAATCATCTCTATTTTTCACATAAATATAAAATATCAAATTTATTAAAAGAGTATCTCATTTTTATTCATTCACATTTTATTCAAGTAAAAAAAAATAAAAACTTCTTTGGTAAAGATTTAAAAAAAAATATTTTTTATCACGGAAAAAGAAGAATGACCTCTTTAGCGAAATTTTACTTTATTTCTAAAAATAAAAAAAATTATTTGGATTTAAAAAATATTTTAAATAATATTAGCTCTGTAAGTATTCCAAAATTCCCAATAACAGGAACATATCTTCTAGAAAAAGGTTTTAAAAGTGGTAGAAAAATCGGTGAGGTTTTGAAAGAAGCAGAGAAGCTCTGGATCAAAAATAATTTTGATTTAAAAGATGAAGAATTAAGTAATCTTTTGAAAAAATATAATTAAACTAAATATATTCTACTTTTAAAATTTCAAAGTTTTTATCTCCTGAAGGAGTTTTGACTATTATCAAATCATTAACACTTTTTCCTATCAAGGACTTTCCCATAGGAGATTTAAAATAAATTAGGCTTTTTTCTATATTAGCCTCATCCTTTCCTACAATCTTAAAAGATTTATTTTTGTTATTTTCTAGATCTTTAACTTTAACGGTTGATCCAAAAATAATTTTTCCGTTATTTTCTATTTTAGTCACATCGATAACATTTGCTCTTGCAATAACGTCGTTGATTTCTAAAACTCTTCCTTCAATATGACCCTGTTGTTCTTTAGCGGCATGATATTCCGCGTTTTCTTTTAAATCACCATGTGCTCTTGCTTCAGCAATGTCCGCTACTACTTTGGGTCTTTTATTATCTTTTAAGTCTTTGAGTTCTTCTTGAAGTTTTTTTAATCCTTCAACTGTAATAGGTTCTTTTTCCATTTATTTCCATTTTGAATTTGGTGGAAGTGACATAAAAATTGCAACAATATTTCCACCTGTGTTTAGTCCGAATTTAGTTCCTCTATCATATAATAAATTAAACTCTACATATCCACTTCTTTTGATCAACTGATCATTTTTTTCTTTATCGTTCCATTTGTGCAAAGATTTTTTTTGTATGATACTTTTTGAGGTATTCAGAAAACAGATACCAAGTTCTCTAATAAATTTAAAATTTTTTTGCCATTCATTGTAAAGATAATCAAAAAAAATTCCCCCAATTCCTCTAATTTCTTTTTTGTGTTTGATATAAAAATATTTATCACACCATTTTTTATACCTATCATAATTTTTTTTATTATTTTTGCATAAAATCCTTAGTTCATTATGAAGAAATTTTTTTTCTTTAAAATCTTTAAAACTTTGAGTTACATCCATTCCTCCTCCAAACCAACTTTTTGACGTGACTACAAATCTTGTATTAAAATGCATAGCTGGTATTTTTGGATTCTTCATGTGTGCTACGACAGATATTCCTGAAGCCCAATAGGAATTATTCTTTTTAGTACCAGGAATATTTGATTTAAACGTCTTTGGAAACAAACCTTGAACTGTTGAGTGATTTATTCCAACTTTATCAAATAAATTCCCATTTTTTAATAGATAGTATGTTCCTCCACCATCTTTAGTATTTTTCTTTTTCCACTCATTTTTTTTAAAATATTTTATCTCTGCACGTTTTGATATTGAATTTTCCTTTTCAAGATTTTGAAATTCTTCAACAATTTTAAACTGTAAAAATCTAAACCACTCACTCGCTATTTTTTTTTGAATTTCTTGATTTATTTGCATAATAAATATTATTTTATGTTTATAACTTGCTGATTCTAACAATTACTTGCAATTCATGTGTCATTCTGGCCCCTGGCAACTCTTTAAAATACTCTTATTTTATATTAGAAAACAATATTAATATAAATTTATGGAAAATTCAGGAAAAAAAAATAATAGACGAGATTTCCTTTTTACAGCAAGCTATACGATTGGAGCAGTAGGTATAGGTGCAACAATTTGGCCATTTATTGATCAAATGAATCCAGATAGTTCCGTAAAAGCTTTAGCTACTACTGAAGTAGACATAAGCCAGATTGAGCCAGGAAAATCAATTACAGTCTTATGGAGAGGAAAACCAGTTTTTATAAAAAGACGAACAGAGATAGAAATTTCAGAAGCACAATCTGTTAGTTTGGATGATTTAAAACATCCAGAAAAAGATCAGGATAGAGTAAAAAAAGCAGAATGGTTAGTCATGATGGGTATTTGTTCCCATCTTGGGTGTGTACCTCTCTCAGATAAGGGAGATTATAATGGCTGGTTTTGTCCTTGTCATGGTTCTCATTATGATACATCAGGAAGAATAAGAAAAGGCCCAGCACCTACCAATATGGAAATTCCAGAGTATGCTTTTGTAGACGAAAATACAATTAAGATAGGATAAATTAAATGAGCGATCATACATACACACCTAAATCTAAGTTTGGAAAATGGTTTAACGATAGGCTGCCTTTATTATCTTTAGCTTCTCATTTGACTGATTATCCTACTCCTAAAAATTTAAATTATTGGTGGACTTTCGGAGGAATATTAACTTTTTGCTTATTATCACAAATTATAACAGGATTAGTTTTAGCCATGCACTATGTTGCTCACGCAGATATGGCATTTAATAGTATTGAGCATATTATGAGAGACGTAAACTATGGTTGGTTAATTCGCTATATACACAGCAATGGAGCTTCCATGTTTTTTCTTGCTGTCTATATACATATATTTAGATCTTTATTTTATGGATCATACAAATCGCCAAGAGAAGTAATATGGATACTGGGAATGTTAATTTATCTTTTAATGATGGCTACAGCATTCATGGGTTATGTTTTACCTTGGGGTCAAATGAGCTTTTGGGGAGCTACAGTAATCACAAATTTATTTAGCGCAATACCTTTGGTTGGTGATAGTATTACCACATGGTTATGGGGTGGATATTCAGTAGACAATCCGACCTTAACTAGATTTTTTAGTTTACATTATCTATTCCCTTTCCTAATTTTGGGTTTAGTTGTTTTGCATATTTGGGCCTTACATGTTCCAGGAAATAATAATCCAATTGGAATTGATGTAAAAAAGCCATCAAAAGATACAGTTCCTTTTCATCCTTATATTACTATTAAAGATTTATTTGCTTTATTAATATTTCTTATAATTTTTTCAGGATTCATATTTTTTGCTCCTAATATTCTAGGGCACAGTGATAATTACATAGAAGCAAATCCTTTGGTTACACCAAAACATATTGTTCCTGAATGGTATCTACTTCCTTTTTATGCAATACTTAGATCTGTTCCAGATAAACTTGGCGGAGTAGTTCTACTTTTTGGATCAATATTTATTTTAATGGCGCTTCCTTGGCTTGATAGTAGTAAGGTGAGGTCCTCTGTTTTTCGACCACTAAATAAATTATTCTTTTGGGTACTCGTAGTTGATGTTTTAGCGCTTGGCTATGTTGGTGCTATGCCAGCAGAAGGTTTGTATCTTTTAATAGCTAGGATAGGTACGATATATTATTTTGCTCATTTCCTGATCATACTACCTGTTCTTAGCAGAGTAGAAAAAACCCAACCGTTGCCTTTAAGTATTACAGAGCCTGTTTTAACAGGAATGCCTAAAGCAGAACTGATAAAAAGTGATAAGCGACATGTATAGATTTGTTAGAATTTCTATAAAAACTCTTATCTTTTTTTTTATACTAGTTAACCACTCTTTTTCTGAAGAAATTAAAATACCAAAACAAGATTGGAGTTTTAAAGGCATAACAGGAAAATTTGACAGATCTTCTTTACAAAGAGGTTATCAAGTATATACAGAAGTTTGTTCATCTTGCCACTCAATGAATCTTTTAAGTTATAGAAATCTTGGAGAAGAAGGTGGTCCAGAATTTTCAGTAGAGCAGGTAAAAGCAATAGCGGCAAACTTTGAAGTGACTGATGGGCCTAACAGCGACGGAGAAATGTTTACAAGACCAGGAAGACCATCTGATAAAATTGTTTCACCTTATCCAAACGTACAAGCTGCTATGGCAGCGAATGGCGGTGCTTACCCACCTGACATGTCAGTATTGGTAAAAGCACGAAAAGGTGGGGCAGATTATATATATGCTGTTTTAACTGGTTATACTGAGCCACCAGCAAACATTGAGCTTGAAGATGGTGTTTATTACAACAAATATATGGACGGAAATAAAATCAAGATGTCTAATCCTTTATCAGATGATTTAGTCTCTTATTCAGATGGAACAAACGCAACCGAAGCGCAGATGGCAAAAGATGTTACTACATTTTTGACTTGGGCCGCAGAACCTCACTTGGAGACAAGGCATAGGTTAGGTTTTAAGGTAATAATTTTTTTAACAATATTGTCTGTTCTTGTTTACTTTAGTATGAGAAGATTGTGGTCAAGGATTAACTCTGAAGAATAAGACATCACCATCTTGCACTAAATAATTTTTACCCTCGACTTTTAATTTTCCTTTTTCCCTAGCTTTTTCAAAACTTTTATGAGTTTTAAAATCGTTGTACGAAACAACCTCGGCTCTAATAAAATTTTTCTCAAAATCACTGTGTATAACACCGGCAGCCTTTTGGGCTTCAGTATTTTTTTTAATCGTCCAAGCCCTAGACTCTTCTTCCCCAGATGTGAAGAATGTATTTAAATCTAAGAGATCATACCCGGTAGTTATTAATTTATTTAAACCAGTCTTATCTAAACCTATGTTTTTCATATAATTTTCTCTTTCATCAGGTCCCAAATCTGTTATTTGACTTTCTATATCTGCACAAATAGTTACTATCTTCTGATTAGAATACTTTTTCTTAATAAGATCAGTGTATTTATTTCCAGTTTTTACGCTTTTTTCATCAACATTACATACTATTATGTACGGCTTTGTTGAAATCAAACCTATTTGTTTTAGAAATTTCATATTATCTATATTTAAGTTTTCTTCTAAAACCTCATTTTTGTTAAGTTTATTAAGAGTTTCCTCAAGCAAATTTATTTGTTTCTCAGTTAATTTTTTTTTCATATTCTTTTGCAACTTTTTCTCTATCTGATTTATATCAGCTAATAATATTTCTGTTTTAATAGTTTCCAGGTCATTTACTGGATCAATACTTTTATTTACATGATGTATTTTTTCAGACTCAAAACACCTTACAAGATGAATTATTGCTTCAACTTCTCTTACATGGGAAAGAAATTTATTACCAAGACCCTCGCCTTTAGATGCACCTTTGACTAGACCTGCAATATCAACAAAAGTTATATGAGCATTAATTTTTTTACTAGATTTCGAAAGTATGGCAAGTTCATCTAACCTTTGGTCTGGTACGTCTACTATTCCTATATTTGGGTCAATGGTACAAAAAGGAAAGTTGGCTGCTTGCGCATTTTTTGATGAAGTCAATGCATTGAAAAGTGTTGATTTACCAACATTAGGCAATCCAACAATACCACACTTAAATCCCATTCAGATTTTGATTTACTTTACTTGAAAACAAGTCAATTTCTTTTTTTATTAGAGTGGGTATTAATTTTACTATATTCTCTGTTATATCTTTTATCATTTCTTCTTCATTCTCATTAAAGTCTTCCAAAACATGATTATTGACCTTGCTTTTTTGTTTAGGCCGTCCAATTCCTACTCTTACTCTTGAATAATCTTTCCCAATAAACTTATCTATCGATTCAATTCCATTATGCCCAGCACTTGTACCACCAAATTTAGCTTTAATTTTTCCTAAATCGATATCTATATCATCGTGAAAAACAATTACATCTTTTGCATTAATTTTAAAATAATCGATTAGTTCTTTAATACAAACCCCTGAGTTATTCATGAATGTTAAAGGCTTAATAGCATAAACTTTTTTATCCTCAATATTACCTGTTGTTAATAATCCTTTAAATTTAGGTTTTTGCTTTGATAAACTGAATTGAGAATTTATTGCATCAATAATTTTGAAACCTATATTATGTCTATTATTTGTATTATTTGGACCCGGATTTCCTAAACCAACAAGTAAGAGCATATAATTCTATTTTTTTTCAGCAGGTTTTTTTTCTGGTGTAGATTTTTTGTCAGCAGTTTGTTTTTTATCAGATGTACCTTCTTTTTTAGATTTATCATCTTTTTTGGCAGCTTCGCCTTCTTTAGCAGGAGCTGCAGCTTCTCCGCCTTCAGTTGTAGCAGCCACTTCACCTTCAGCACCCTCTTCAGTAGTTTCTTCTGCAGGTTTTTCAGGTTCTTTAACAATTGTTGGTGCCGCAACTGTGGCAACAACAAAATCTCTGTCAGTAATAGTTAATTCTGTATTCATTGGTAATTTTATAGATGAAATTCTGATACTAGCTCCTATATCTAGTCCAGCTAAGTCAACTTCAATATCATCAGGAATATTTTCTGCCTGGCATTTTAATTCAACTTTTCGTCTAACAATATTTAATACTCCACCTTTTTTTAGTCCAGGACATTCATTCTCATTTTTAAATTTTACAGGAATTTGTAAAATTATTGTTGATCCTTTGACAACTCTCATAAAGTCAATATGCGTAGGTTTTTCAGAGGTTACGTGATAAGTAACATCTCGAGGAATAACTTTTTCTTTTTTACCGTCGATATCAAGATCAATTACCGTTGATAGAAAGTTTTCAGACTTCAACACATCTTTTATAAATTTTTCATCAATACTAATCTTTAAATTAGGAGTTTTACCCCCGTATAATATTGCTGGTATTAACCCTTTAGATCTCAAAGTATTTAACTGTCCTTTGGTTTTAGTATCTCTTTTAGCGGCCTTTAAATTATTTATCATTTGAGTGTGCAATTTATAACCCAACTTTGAAATAAAACAAGCCTTAATTAAATAGATCTGACACTGATGTTGAGTTAGAGATCCTTTTAATGGCTTCGGCCATCAGAGGAGCGATAGATAATACTTGTATTTTACTAACATTTTTAATTCTTTTTGAATTGTCAATACTATCTGTAATAATTAATTTTTTTATTTTTGATTTTTTTATCTTGTTTATTGCATCTCCGCTTAATACAGCGTGTGTTATAAATACATAAATATTTTGAGCACCTTTTTTACTTAAAGCCTCAGCAGCATTTACAATTGTTCCGCCGCTATCCATTATATCATCAACTATGATGCAATCTTTATTTTTTACATCACCAATAATATTCATCACTTGTGATTTTCCTGCCTGAGGTCTCCTTTTATCAATAATTGCTAAGTCAGCATTTATTTTTTTTGCTAAACCCCTAGTTCTTTCTATTCCGCCGGCATCAGGTGAAACACAAATAAAATTCTTACTTTTTATATTTTTTTTAATATACCTTGCAAATATCGGAGTTGTGAAAAGATTATCTACAGGCATATCAAAAAAACCTTGAATCTGTCCAGCATGTAAGTCAACCGTTACAACTCTATTTGCACCAGCGTTTGTTATCAAATTAGAAACGAGTTTTGCAGAAATAGATGTTCTGGGAACAACTTTTCTGTCTTGTCTTGCATAACCAAAATAAGGGATAACAGCTGTAATATTTTTTGCTGACGATCTTCTTAATGCATCAATACAAAGAAGGAGCTCCATGAGATTATCATTAGCTGGAGTAGATGTGGATTGAATTACAAAAACACTATTACCTCTAATATTCTCGTTTATTTCAACATAAATTTCTCCATCAGCAAAATTTTTGATATTTGTATTAACTATTTTAAGCTTGAGATGCTTCGAGATACTTTTACTTAGAGTGGGGTTGCTTGTTCCTGATAAAATTTTCATTAGGACACTTCCTTTATATATACATTAGTTGAAGTTTTCAATTATTTTTGTGATTTAATTTTCTTAATTACCGATATGCATCTTCCGTAGTCATTCTCTCCCAACTTTTTGGCCCTTCTATGGCTAAAGTAACCATTCTTTGTGTCAAAGGTGTCAATTAGTATATTTTCTATTTCTAAAACACCTAAATCTTTAAATTTTTTGTTAATAAATCCTCTCAAATCAAAATTAAAAGTTTTATTCTCATTTTGAAAAAAAAACGAATCATTCTTCTTGGAGTTTTCAATAAACTTTTTAAAAAAATCTTCTTTAACCTCATAATTTTCCTGCGATATACAAGGGCCTATAGAAACTATTAATTCTTTAGTTCTACCATTTAAATCATTTAATTTTTTTAATGTATTTTCAATTATTCCATTTAATGCTCCCTTCCAACCAGCGTGAATACATCCGGCAATTCCTTTTTTCTTTTCAAATATTAAAATTGGTGCGCAATCAGCAGTTAGCACAGATAACGCCACATCAACACTTTTAGTTAGCATAGCATCACAATCAATTCGTTCTGAGTTATTTTTACTGTCAATAACTCTAACTTTATTACTATGTGTTTGTTGCATTAGAACTAAAGAGGATTTTTTTAAACTAAATTTTTTAGAAACAATATCTAAATTTTTTTCAATATCTATTTTATTATCTTTACTTCCTAATCCACAATTCAGACTTTTGTAAATTCCTTTTGATGTGCCATTATTTCTTGAAAAAAAACAATGTTGAATATTACTATTTTTATTTAAATTATCAGAATAAAACATTAATTAAATGGCAGCGAAAAACTACATTTTTTATTTTTTGCAAAAATTACTTTAAAATTTTCTCCCATTAATTTTGGATCAATTAATCTTTTTACTCTTAAATATAGATTTGTTTTGTCTTTATTGTTCATTTTGTTACTGGCAATTTCATACCTTTTTATTATACCCATTTTTTGAAGGAATTTACTTTGACTGATAATTTTTTCCACAATCAAGTTATTAGAATTGAAATATTCTTTATATAGTTCAAAATTTACTAGCGAGGTTATGTCAGCATTACCAAGATTTTTTCTTATATTATTTAATTTATGTCTAATCACAGATTGAAGAGAATTAATATTTTTTTGATACTTATAACCGTAATCTATAAAAAGAATACCTCCATTTAGTTTTTTAACTTTTTCACAAATTACGTCCATCTCTCTAAATCCGTATTCTGGATATTCAATTAGCCCACTATTATTCAAAAGCTTAAAACTTTTAAGTTTAGCAATTTCTTTCTTAATAGCTTTTTTAAATAAAAAATTTATCTGATTGTTTTTAAAAACTACATACTTTTCAAAAAACTTATTATTAATTTTTTTAAATTGCTTTATAGGAAGAGCATCTAAAAACTCATTGCCAAAAAAAATAACCGGTCCGTCTTTGATTTTTTTTAAATTTTGTAACCAGAATACCTTTTTAGATATTATCCTTTTTTTTTGAATTTTCCTTAATTTATTACTTTTTTCATACAGAAATATATTAATTGCTTTATAAGTTTCTGGAAAATTTTTTAATGTTTCTAATAAAACTAGACAAAAGTCGCCATTACCAGGACCGAGCTCAACAAAATTAAATTTTTTTGGTTTGTCTAAATTTTCCCAAAAACTTACTATCCAGATAGAGATCATTTCACAAAAAAGTTTTGAAATATTGGGCGCTGTTATATAATCTCCTTTTATTCCAAAAGGATTTTTATTTTGATAATAGCCAACTTTCTTATCATAGAGAACTCGATCTAAGAATAAGTCGAGTGGCATAATTTTATCGTTTAAAAAAATTTTTTTAATTTTTTTCATTTTTTAAAATCTTTAATAATTAAAAAAATACCTAATACCATCATTACTGCGCTTAATAATGAACCCATGCTCAAATTAGCAATTACATATCCGATTTGTTCATCTGGTACTCTGAACTGTTCAGATATTATCCTAAAAGTTCCATAAAAAATTAAAAAAAGATATGCCAATGTTCCATGTTTTATTTTTTTCATCAATAAAATAGAATTTAAGATAATAAATAAAAAAAGTCCTTCCGACAAAGCCTCATAAATTTGAGAAGGATGACGAGGTACATCGTCTATTTTTGAAAAAATTACACCCCAAAATTTATCAGTTGGTGCTCCATAAAGTTCACTGTTAATAAAATTTGCTACTCTACCAAGAAAAATTCCAATCGGTGCTACACAAGATATGGCATCAAGGTATATTTTAAAATTTAGTTTTTTCAATTTTGAAAAAATATATGTAGCTAAAATTACTCCAACCAAACCACCATGGAAAGACATTCCACCTTTCCATAACTTAAAAATTTCTGAAGAATTATTTATATAATAATCTAGATTATAAAATGTAATGTAACCAAGTCTACCTCCTATAATAATTCCAATTATTATATATCCAATTAAATCATCAAAATTTTTTAAATAAATATTTTGGCTCGTATCTAAGAATTTTCTTTTTAAAACTAATCTTCCATACCACCATCCTATCAAAATACCAAAAATATACGCAAGTGAATACCATCGTATTTGAATCATTCCAAAATCTATTATTATAGGATCAAAATTATGAACTATCATTTTTAAATAAATTTATCACAATTGAAATTAAATTACTTATAATTTAAAGTAAAATTATGAATAATTCTCAAAAATTTCTTAAGGTGTTATCAGGTTTTATAGAGGCAGGTATTTTAAGCTCTAAGGACTTGAAAAAAGAAGTAACAAACTCCATAAAGTTTAATAAAGAAAATTTAGCTAGTAAATTAAATTTGGTTACTAAGGAAGAGTTTTTAATTTTAAAAAAAATCATAGAAAAACATCAAAAAGAAATAAATTTTCTTAAAAATAAAAAAAAAATTAAAAAGGCAAAGAAACTTTAACCGACAACCCATTGTATTTATTTCCAGATAAAGAAATATTACCCCCATGTGATTTGACTATATCTTGTGCAATTGAAAGCCCCAGCCCAACACCTGACCTATTGAGGCTTCTACTTTTATCTATTCTATAAAATGGTTTGAAAACATTTTCATACTCTTTTTTTGGAATTCCTGGACCATCATCATCTATAATGATAACTATACTGCCTACAGATTTTTTTATTTGAACATAAATTTTGTTTCCGTAAGAAAATCCATTTTCTATAATATTTGCAAAACTTCTTCTAATCAAATTTTTTCTTCCTTGAATTATTAAATTTTCCATTGAGCTAAATTCGTACTTGCTTTGATCATAATTTTTTAAAACATCTTTTAAAACATTCTGAACATCTATACTCACATAGTCCTCTTCAGATTGAGATTTTGCATATTGTAAATAGTCATTTAGCATTTTTTCCATTTCATCTATGTCTGAAGCCATTTTTTTAGCAGTTTCTTTTTTGTCCATCATTGCAAGCTGAAGTTTTAATCTTGTCAATGGTGTCCTCAAATCGTGGCTTATTCCAGAAAGCATTTCTGATCTTTGGTTTAAGTGTTTATTTATTCTTTTCATCATCTTATCAAATTCTAAAGTTGCTTTTCTTATTTCAAGTGATCCCGAAGGCCTGAGATCGTCAACTCTTTCACCTTTACCAAATCTTTCTGCAGCTTTCGATAATTTGACTATAGGTCTAGTTTGATTTCTTAAAAATAAAATCGCTATTAAAATTAAAATAATTGATGGAAGAGTTATCCATAGAACAAATACTCTTACAGATGATGGCGCAATTTTTTTCTTTGGAAAAAATATTTGGATTATTTCACTATTATTTTGAATTCTTAAATCAACTAAATCGATATAAGTAACTGTATCAAACCAGTATTGATTTCCAAAAACAGGCTTCATTTCGCGTCTAAGAGATCTGTCCATGGGGCTAAAGCGTCTGTCAGATTTAGTTACAGGAAGTTTTTCATTTTTTTTAATATTTATTACAAAATCAAAATTTTTTTTATATAAATTTGTCAAAAAATTAACATCACTGGTTTCATTAGATCTGTAAGCATCTAATAATGTTTTTACTTCACTAACCAATGATCTGGTCATACCTTTGTTGGCTTTTATCCATATACTATCGAAAAATACCACTGTAATAGTGACTTGCAAAAGAATAATTGGAGCCGCTACTATAATTAGAGCTCTATAGAATAAACCTTTGGGTAGAATCTTTTTAAGAAATTTATTTAATCCATAAGACATAACCTGATCCTCTAATTGTTTGTAAAAATTTTGGATTTTTTGGATTTAATTCAATTTTTTTTCTTAATCTTGTTATCATAACATCAATTGATCTCTCTTTAGAAATTTGTGAAATTTTTCCAATCTCGTCTCTTGAAAAGACTTTTCCAGGAGACGAAAGCATTTTAGTTAGAACTTTTTTTTCAGCTGTATTGATTTTTTGAACTTTCTGATTTAGTTTTATTGTCATCTTACTTAAATTTAGTTCTGCTGAACCAATTTTATTTGATATAGAAACACCTTTGTTTAAATTTGATCTTATAACATTTTTGATTCTAAGTAATAATTCTTGGGGATCAAAAGGTTTTCCTAAATAATCATCAGCACCAATTTCTAATCCATGAATTCTATTCTCCACTTCCCCCTTAGCTGTTAATAAAATTATTGGTATATTTCTTGACTCTTTTATTTCTTTTGTAAGCTCGTAACCGCTTTGACCCGGCATCATTACATCAAGCACGATTAGATTAAAATCAAAAATATCAATTTTTGTTTTAGCTTCTTCAGCATTCGATGCAGTTGAGACTACAAAACCTTTTTCATTTAAAAATTGTTTTATCAATTCTTTGATCTTAATATCATCGTCTACTACTAAAATATGAAAACTATTTTTTTCCATTGATTATCTTTTTTAATACTTCTTTAAATTTTAAAACCGAATCAGAATCTGAGCTCTTTAATGCGTTAAAAATACGTTTCTTCTGAGTTTCAAAAACTTCATTGTAAAATTTTTCTCCTACGCTATCCAAATATAATAATTTTTTCCTAGAGTCGTTTTGATCTTTTATTTGTTTAATAATTTTTAATTTTTTTAAATCTCTTAAAACTCTGTTTAAACTTTGTTTTGTAATTTTTAACTTAATTAAAAGCTCACTAACACTTATCCCTTGATTTCTTTCAACTAGATTTAATGTTCTATGATGAGCAGGGCCCAAAGAATTTTTTTTCAATATTTTAATTGGATCAGAAAATGTTTCTCTATAAGCATATAGAAGCAGCTGAATGCAGTCTTTTATTTGGTCATCTCTTAAATAAAGTAAATCTTTCATATTTTGGTCAGATATATTGACTTATTTTACCAACAAATATACTTTTTTGTTAGTAAAAAATTATTTAATTTAAATTAATGGAAACAATTCCTTACGACAAAAGATCGGGAAAAATTTGGTTCAATTCTGAGTTAGTGGATTGGAAGAATGCTAAGATCCATCTTTTGAATCATGGATTACATTATGCCAGTTGTGTATTTGAAGGAGAAAGAGTTTACGACGGAGAGATTTTTAAACTGGAGGAGCATACAAAAAGGCTTTTTTACTCTGCAAAAAGAATGGGTATAAAAATACCTTACAGCGAAGATGAAATTAATAAAGCTTGCAAAGAAATAATTGTTATTCAAAAGGTTAGAGACGGTTATGTTAGACCTGTTGTTTGGAGAGGAAGCGAGATGATGGCAATCTCTGCACAAAAAAATAAAATAAATGTAGCTATTGCTACTTGGGAATGGGGTTCATATTTTGATCCTAAATTAAAATTAAAAGGTATTAAGTTAAATATTTCATCTTGGAGAAGACCACCACCTAATTCAGTTCCTTGGGATACAAAAGCGGCTGGTTTATATATGATTTGTACTTTGTCTAAACATGAAGCTGAGAGCAAAGGTTTTACAGACTCATTAATGCTTGATCATGAAGGCAACATTGCCGAAGCAACAGGGGCAAATATATTTTTTAAAGATATTTCTGGCTCTTTACATACACCTACTCCAGATTCATTTTTAGACGGTATAACTAGAAGAGCAGTAATCGAAATAGCAAAATCAAAAGGAGTTAAAATTATAGAGAGGAAAATAAAACCCAATGAAATGTCAAAGTTTGTTGGTTGTTTTTTAACTGGAACCGCAGCAGAAATTACACCAGTTTCTCAGATAGACAAATATAATTTTGAAGTTTGTGAACTAATCAAAAATCTTTCTGAAAGCTATCAACTTTTTGTTCGTAAAAAGGCTGCTGCTTAATTCTTCTTTGCTTTAATTAATATTGACCAAGCAAGAAATCTAAAGAGTGGTATTTTTAAGAAAATTCTATCTATTTGGGACAAAAATGAAAAAAATTTAGAATTCTTTGTTGATTTATAAAAAGGAAGGAATACTAGAGTAAAAAAACCATAATATTTTATATCTACCTCATCGAATAAATCTTTTATGAAATTTATGTCACTGAAACTAAGAGGGTGTTCATCACTTGATCTTGCTCTTGGAGTAAGTTTTCTATAAAGATTTATTATAGGATTTGTACCAAGTGGCTCAATGAAAATAATAGTTCCATTTTTTCCTATTAGTCTATTTAATTCATTTAAAGATTTCCTTAAATCTAAATGGTGAAGAATACCTGCCCCATAAATAAGGTCATACTCATTAGAATTTAATTTTGTGCTTTCACAGTTTTCAACTCTATAGTCCACTATATGATTTTGATCATTTTTTTTTTCTTTTGCAATGTTTATAGCCTTTTCAGAAATATCAATAGCTGTAATTTTTGATGGATTAAATTTGATAACTCTTTCTGTATAACTTCCAACCCCACAACCATAATCTAAAACATTTTTTTTATTTACTTCTTTTTTTAAAGTATTAAAAAAATCATCATAAAGAGCATTTAAAGCTCTATAAAATCTATTTTCATACCTGTGACTACCAGATTCATGTAACTGATTATGAAATTTTTTTTCTCTAATATTGATTTCAGATAAGCTCATTTTTAAAATTTAATCCTCACTAATTGCTTTATCTATACCTTTTCTTAAATAATCGTAGCCAGTATATAATGTTAAAAATGCAGCAATCCATAATAAAACAATACCAATTATTTGTGCATTATAATCTTGAAAATTAATAATTTTGTTTCCAGTTTCGCCTGTTAAAAGTAGAGCAATAGATAACATCTGCATAATAGTTTTAAATTTCGAAAGACTAGAAACAGGAAGACTAATCTCTCTTTTTTTTGCTAAAAATTCTCTTAGCCCGGATATTAAAATTTCTCTTGTAAGTATTATTATTGCTGCGATTACCTCATAATTTTTTATTATACCATTCATCACTAACAAAACTAAGGCGGATGCAACTAAAATCTTATCAGCAATAGGATCTAGAAGTTCACCTAACTTTGACTCCTCTTTATAAAGTCTTGCTAATAATCCGTCTAAAAAAATCAGTAAAACTTGCTAAAACAAAAAGAAAAAATGGAACTAAATCTCCTACTATTCCCGGTATATAAAAAGATAATACAAAAATAGGGACAATTATAATTCGACCGATTGTTAAAATATTAGGTATTTTCATAATTAGTTTTCATGAAAAAAATCATGAATTTTTTTTGCAACTTTTTCTTCAATTCCATCAACAGATTTTAAATCCTCAAAACTTGCAGCTTCAACTGATTTTGCAGAACCAAAATGATTTAGCAAGGATCTTTTTCTTCCTCTACCTATGCCTGAAATTTGATCTAATAAAGACTTACTTAAATTTTTTCTTCTTTTAGCCCTATGAGTACTTATTGCAAATCTATGTGCCTCATCCCTTAACCTTTGTAAAAAAAATAAGGTAGGGTCGTTTTTCTTAAATTTAATTATTCTACCATTATGAAAAAAAGTTTCATCTCCAGCATTTCTTTTTCTCCCTTTCGCTATTGCTATAATTGGTAGCTCATGAAGTCCTAGGTCATTGAGCACATTTCTAGCAACAGAATACTGACCTTTTCCACCATCAATTAAAACTAAATCAGGCAAAGCTAATGTGGTTTTTTCTTCCTTCAAGGCTCTTACGAATCTTCTTTTTAGAACTTCTCTCATCATACCATAATCATCACCCTTTACGTTTTCGGACTTAATATTAAACTTTCTGTACCTTTTCTTTATAAAACCTTCATTACCAAATGCAATTAATGCTCCAACGGAGTCGGTTCCCTGTATATGACTATTATCATATACCTCTATTAGGTTTACATTAAATTTAAGTTTAAATTTATCTGAAAGACTATCAATTAATTTTGAATTACTTTCAGTTTCAAGAATTTTTTGGGTTAAAGCTTGTTTAGCATTTTTTTCAGCCATTTTAGATAAAATACTTTCATCTTTTGTTTTTGCTTCTTTAACAACTATGTCTTTATTCTCTTTTTCGGAAAAAGTTTTCTCTAATAATTTTTTATCTTTTATGGGTATATTTAATAATACAAGTTTTGGTACACTTTTATTTTCATAAAATTGTCCTAAAAAAGAAGATAAAATTTTGTCCTCTTTCTCATCAGGATCATGTTTCGGGAAATATGCTTGGTTGCCCCAGTTTTGTTTCGACCTAAAAAAGAATACTTGAACACAAGTCCTACCTGACTCTTTAAAAATAGAAATTACGTCAGCCTCTTTTAAGTTTGTTTGATTTATTTTTTGAGATGATTGAATTTGAGTAAGAGCTTTAATTCGATCTCTTAAAATTGCTGCTTTCTCATAATCTAAATCTTCACTAGCCTTCTCCATTTCTTTAGATAGATTTTTTTGAATCCTTTGTGATTTTCCTGAAATAAAATCAACTGCATCTTCTACTAAGTCTTTGTAATTATTTTCCTCAATTTTACCAACACATGGAGCCGAACATCTTCTTATTTGATATAGAATACATGCTCTTTCTCTATTTCTAAAAACTGTATCATCACACACTCTTAATAAAAAAATTTTTTGTAAAATTTTTATAGTCCAGTTTGCAGATCCAACTGAAGCAAAAGGTCCAAAATAATATCCATCTCTACTTTTTTTTCCTCTTAATTTAGTTAGTTGAGGCCATTTATCTTTTTCTCCGATAAAAATGTACGGAAAAGATTTGTCATCCCTTAATAAAATATTGAATCTAGGCTTATATTTCTTAATTAAATTTGCTTCTAATAATAATGCTTCACTCTCACTTGAGGTAGTTGTTGTCTCTAAATTTTTAGTAAGAGACAACATTCTTTCAGTCCTAATTGGTAAATAACTTTCTGTTATATAACTTTTGAGTCGATTCGGAATATTTTTTGCTTTACCTACATAAAGTATCTCATTTTTTTCACCCAGCATCCTATACACACCTGGATTATTGGTAAGATTTACTATTTTTTTTCTAATTATTTCTTTTCCTTTTTCAAGACTCATTTATTTTACTTTTTTCAATTTCTATTCCTACAGATGAAGTATTTTTAATAATATCTAATTTTTCAATTCTTATTAGTATTTTTTTTATTTTATAATTTTCAAATAGTTTTGAAAAAATTTCTTCAGCTAAACTTTCAAGTAGCAAAAAGTGCTTTTTTTTTGTTAACTTCTCAATAATTTTAATTACTTTTTCGTAATTTAATATACTTTTTAAATCATTATCATCAGGCGTAAGATTTTGGTCAATATTGATTATAAGATTAAATTTTACTCTTTGTTTTTTCTTTTTTTCAAAATCATGAATTCCAACAGATATTTTTAAAATTAAGTCTTTTATCAAAACTTTTCTTCTATAATTATAGCGTCTTTTTTCTTTAAATTTAATTATCTTCATTCTTTTGCATTTATAATATCTGGCGTTTTCCAAGCTAAACTTTGACCACTATCTACACTAATTATTTGACCTGTAATATTGTCATTTTCAATCAAGAATTTTACGGTTTTACATATATTATTTATATCAACCTGTTTTTTTAAAATTGTCGATTTCCACTGTGCCTTAAAATGCTTTTCAGATTGCCTTTTATTTTTTATTGTTGGTCCAGGTGATATCCCGTTAACCCGGATATCTGGGGCTAATTTCATCGCAGTAGTCTCTGTAAGTGTTGCCAAAGCAGCTTTACTCAAAGTGTATGAAAAAAAGAAAGGCGTTAATTTTTTTATCCTTTGATCAATAATATTTATGACATTACCCTTTTTAAACTTTATAAATTTTTTAAAATCTTTAATTAAAACTGCAGCAGCTTTCAAATTAACATTCATATGCCTTGTAAAACTTTTTTCTGTAAAGTTGATTAGATCATCTTTTTCAAATACAGATGCGTTATTTATTAAACAGTCTAAACCTCGCATTTTTTTGTATGCAAAAGGAACTATTTTATTAACTTGTTTCAGATTATTTAAATCAGCTTTTATTAAATAAACTTTACTACCAGCCTCTTCCAATTCAGCTTTAAGTTTTTTGGCCAAATTTTTTGATTTATTAAAATGAATAGTTATTTCTATATCGTAACCTGCTAAACTTTTTGCAATAGCTGATCCTATTCGAGTTGCACTACCTGTAATAATTATTTTTTTGGCTTCCATTTTCTGATCGATTTTCTAGGTTTTGTTCCTGGCATTCCTAATTTAGATCTACCTTGAGGGTATACCTTTTTATTTAAATTGTATTGAGAAATTTTTGGATTTAAATTTATTTCTAATTCATTTGTTTCTAGTTTTCTAATCTCATCTCTCACTTTTGCAGCTTCTTCAAATTCAAGATTTGCTGCAGCCTCTTTCATTTTTCTATTAAGAGCTTTTAGATGTTTCTTTAAATTACCACCAATATTAGACCCTTCATTTATTTTTACATAATCTTTTTCATAAACGGATTGCAAAATATCATTGATTTCTTTTTTAACCGACTCAGCGCTAATATTATTTTTTTTATTATATTCCAATTGTTTTGTTCTCCTCCTTTCAGTCTCTTTAATCGCTTTATCAATACTTTTTGTTATTTTATCTGCATAAAGAATAACTTTTCCATCTATATTTCTCGCTGCTCTCCCAATTGTTTGAATCAAAGATGTTTCAGATCTAAGAAAGCCTTCTTTGTCAGCATCTAAAATTGCTACTAATGCACATTCAGGTATATCAAGTCCTTCTCTTAGAAGGTTTATACCAACCAAGATATCAAAAACTCCCATTCTTAAGTCTCGGATAATTTCAATTCTTTCTAATGTATCTATATCAGAGTGCATGTATCTGACTTTCAGCCCATTTTCATGTAAATATTCAGTTAAATCTTCTGCCATTTTTTTTGTTAAGGTAGTCACTAGTATTCGATAACCTTTATCTGTAATTTTTTTAGACTCATGAAATAAATCATCCACTTGAGTTTTTGCAGGTCTTATTTCTACGTTAGGATCAATCAATCCCGTTGGTCTTATTATCTGATCAATATATTTATTTTGTGTTTGCTTGAGTTCCCAAGGCCCAGGTGTTGCTGATACAAATACTGTTTGTGTTCTCATTGCGTCCCATTCTTCAAATTTAAGAGGTCTATTGTCCATACATGAAGGTAATCTAAAACCATACTCTGATAGAGTTTTTTTTCTGGTATGATCACCTTTGTACATACCATTTAATTGTGGAACTGTTACGTGGCTTTCATCAACAAATACAATCGTATTGTCAGGAAAATATTCGAAAAGAGTGGGTGGTGGTTCTCCCTTTTTTCGTCCAGACAAAAATCTTGAATAATTTTCTATACCAGCACATGTGCCTGTTGCTTCAATCATTTCAAGATCAAACTTTGTTCTTTCCCTTAATCTTTGTGCTTCAAGTAATTTGTTTTCAGACTTATGTTTTTCAAGTGTTTCCTTTAATTCTTTTTTTATTTCAACTATAGCCTGATCAATAGTTGGCCTAGGTGTAATATAATGACTATTTGCATAAAGTTTAATTATGCCAAAATTATTTGTCTTATCCCCGGTAAGCGGATCAAATTCTTCTATCTTTTCTAATTTATTTCCTGATAATGTTAATCTCCAAGCTCTATCCTCCAAATGAGAAGGAAATATTTCTAAATTCTCACCTCTTACTCTAAAAGTTCCTCTAAAGAAGTTCTGATCATTTCTTTTGTATTGAAGGTTTACAAAAGTTTTTATTATTTCCTCTCTTTCATACTCATAATTTTTTTTCAAAGTTAAAGTCATTTTGCTATATGCCTCAACTGAACCTAGTCCATAAATACAAGAAACGCTTGCTACTATAATTACATCATCCCTTTCAAGTAACGATCTAGTTGCCGAATGCCTCATCCTATCAATTTGTTCATTTATGGATGCCTCTTTTTCAATATAAGTATCAGATCTTGGGACATATGCTTCAGGGGTGTAATAGTCATAATAAGATACAAAATATTCGACAGCATTGTTAGGAAAGAAACTCTTCATCTCCCCATAAAGTTGAGCAGCTAAAGTTTTATTTGGCGCAAGAATAAGAGCTGGACGGTTTGCAGATTCAATAACTTTAGCCATTGTAAACGTTTTTCCAGAGCCTGTTACCCCTAAAAGAACCTGCTCATTATGTTTATCTCTTAAATTTTTAAGTATTTTTTTTATTGCCTCTGGCTGGTCTCCAGCAGGTTGAAAACTGCTTTTTATTTTAAATTTAATTCCACCCTCAAGTTTTTTTCTAACAAGAGCATTATTAGCCTCTAAATCACCTATTTTTTCTTGGTAAGTATTTTGCATTTTATGTTAATAATAACAAAATATTATAAATTTCAATGAGCATAGTTTCCAACAGTTTAAAACGCATAAAACCGTCGCCTACAATAGCTGTAACATCAAA
>MDTE01028035.1_pt1 | contig 26184 bp, 16 predicted proteins | sample 811231 | NCBI WGS metagenome assembly MDTE01 (sample SAMN05326651, study PRJNA326480) | marine metagenome | isolation source: seawater | place: Indian Ocean: Red Sea | collected 2010
CGAGGCGCAGCGAGGGCACGTTCCAGGATTCGATTAGACAGCCGGCGCGTTGGGCTCGGTGCGGACCGTCGTACAGCATGTAGCCGTGGCCGGTTATGCTGGTGCTTCCCGAGAAATTATCAACTCCGTCCAGATCGATGGTAGCAGTGACGGCGATTTGCTCGTGCAGTGATTTGCCCAAGAGGGGGTGGTCCAGCCCCGAGCGCAGCAGAATGTGTGGGTTGAAAAGGGCGTTGGCTCCCAGGACCACCAGCTGACCGCGTGCCCGAGATGAGGTGCGATTTTTCATATAGCGAACCCCCTGCGCTGTACCGCCGTTAGTTTCCACATCCTGCACCACTGCTTCGAGTTCCAGCGTTACCCGAGGATCGTCGTAGAGGTGGCTCATTTCATTGAGCACCGTGAATTTGGCATCTATTGGACACAGATGACAAACACCGCTGGCACAACAGGCGGCTCGGTGAGCAGTAGCGCGTCGAGCCCGAGCTGTGGGCTGGTGGAAAAAAAGATCGGGGTAGGCCTTTTTTAGCAATTTATCGGGTTCGGAAAAGTGGTGGGGAGGCTGTGGATAGGGTCTGCTGCGTGGTTGGGGTGATCCGTCGGCCGGTCCCGATACGGCCATCAGGGTTTCGGCCTGGCAGTAGAACTCTTCTAATTCGTCGTAGCTGAGGGGCCAATCAACGCCGACTCCGAAGGTCGAGTGCAGGGCAAAATCGCTGGGCATCAGCCGCGGCGTTACTGCCCACCAGCAGTTGGAACCACCTCCCAGCGCTGGGGTGTAGAACCATTCTTTGCGGTGGTGCCGGTTGACGAAGGTCGAGTGCGGTGCGGTGCTGGCCGGTCTGCGGTGGCGCAATTGCCAGGCATGGGTATCTCGACGACCACGTTCGAGAACCAGAATGCGTTCATTGGGGCCACAGCGGTCCAGATAGGTCGATAGAAAGAAGGAGGAGGCAAAGCCTGTGCCTACGATTATGAGGTCATAATGCGGATCCATCTGCGATTCTCCTAGTGGGAGCAGGGCTGGGGGCCGCCGAGGGCAACTGGACGGAAATAGAGCAATTTGCGCAGTGGCCAGGGTATGGGCTGCCGCAGCTGGTCGTCTGGAGGCGCGCCAGGTGGTGCATGTCGCAGGTAGGTGAGTGTGGTATTGGGGTGGCTATTGAGAAAGGCGCGTACTTCGAAGAAAGGTAGGAGTAAACGCCGTTGGGCGAGGTTCTTGAGAAACCCGGAGGAAGAGTCTTTTATTTCCACTAGATTTTGTTGGAAATCGAATAACTGGACTGCTTGTGGGACCAGTAGGTGATTGCTTCGCTCCCCTTCGGTTCGCAGGTTGGAGTACATGGCGAAAGCAGTTTCGGTTTTGAGACCCAGATAGGGGCTAGTGCCATTGAGAATGGTCAGCAGGGGCATTAGCAAGAGAAAACCGGGTACAGGCGAAAATAGTCCGCGTTCAGGTGTGGTTTTGGGTAGTAGTACGGTTCCAGTGAAGAGGGCGATGCAGTACAGAGCCCATAGAAAGAGCACTAAATCGTTGGTGGTCTCCAGCATGTTACTGAGAGCAGATAGGGCGATCAGGGCTCCCAGCATTGCGAGGATGGCCAAAAGGCTTTGGTGGCGGAAAGAAAGACTCTGCCAGCGCCGCAGTGGAGACGCCAATTTGGAGAATGATGTGCTCTCAAGATCAAAGGAAGAAAAGAGAAAAAAGAGCGCGAAGAGCATGGAGGAAAAATTGTAGAATCCGCTAATGGGGTTGAAGCTGATGGCTGCGTGGAAGACGAGTCCGAGTAAAATACCGGCCTGGCGCGTGGGGCGCAGGCAGAGCAGGAGCGGAATAGCAGCCTCAATGATCAGGGTGAAATAGATAGGACTGTTCTCGCCGATAGGCAGAGATGACAAGAGGGGAAATCGCTGGATTTGGGCCAGATAGAAATGGCCGGCGCAACTGGTTAGTGGATCAAAAAAGTCGGTATTGAGCTTGTGGAAGACGACGAAGAAATAGAGGATGATCAACTCGAACCGGACGACCGGGGCGAAAGATCGGTAGAAGGTGTCTGGGTCCACACTCGGGGTGTGGTGGATCCAGGCCAACCGGGCATAGGCTAGCAGAATAGTCGAATTGATCAGACCCGTGAAGAGCCAGTGGTTGGAAATAAATGGGGCGGTGGTCCAAGATTCGCACAACTGGACGGCGGCCAGGAGCAAGAGTCGGGGTGCCGCACTAGGTCGGCACAACAGGTAGAGGGCGGCCGCAGCTAGAAGGCCTTGTAGAAGCGGTGTCGGCCATTCTCCTCGCGCGGTCAGGTGAAATAAGGTAGCCATGGACCACAGCGTATTGAAGACCGCGCGGGTCTTGTACTGGCTGGTCGGCATGATGACGCTAAGATAGGTATTCGATCAGCCGAGCAAAAGCCGATGGGCTGGCTTAGTAATAGAGGGGAATGCGATTGCCGACGGTACCGGTGAATCCATCGATCACTAACCAGACTCCGCCGACCCCGATTTGACCTAGAGCCATACCCAGGAAAAAGGGTTGCATTTTGCGGTATGTTGCGGCCCCACCCAATCGCAGGATAAAACCTTTGGTTAGCCAGATGAGAAATAGGGAGAACCAGATGCCCTCCATCACCCGGCCGAAGCCGACGACAAAGCCCAGTGGGTGCAGGGGCCACCACAGAAGGTAGCGTCTGGCGGTCAGGAGCAAACCCATGAACAGGCCCCCGCTACCGGTCCACAGCCAACCGGAGAGGCTTGGTGCGGTCGGCTCGAGAAGGTGTCGGGCGGCCAGTCGCGAAGGTTCGGTGGCGTACTGGGTTGAGATTTGCATATTGATCGAACCGTGGTGATAAGCCAGGTACAGGGTGTACCACAAGGAGAGTATCCAGGTCAGGAGCATCGCTGTGGCTATGGCCCAGAGCAGGCGGCGCTGGCCGCTTTTCAACGCGCTACCCAGACGCAGACCGTTGACTAGAGGGGCCATCATAAAGACCAGCAAATCGCCACCCCAGACCATAGTATAACCGAGGGCGACTGTGCCCTGAGGTCCCAGCGCAGAAGAGCCCACGCTCGAAAGAGTGAAACCGGTCGGTACCATGGTCGGTTTGACGATAGGTAGTCCGGTTTCGGCGATAATGCGGGCCAGGGCGATGAAAATAACCAGACCGACTGTCAGGACGATTGGTGAAATCCAGGCGGGGATTCCAGTCTGCCAGAGCCAGAGCCACATGCCGGCAAGGCCGATGCCAACGCCGATTACCGCGCTGCGAAAAGACATGATCTCGTTGCGGTCATCTATGTCTTCCACGCCGTCCCAGGCTCGGCGAAAAACGGCTTTGAGATGGCTGCGGCCCGTCCACAGGACTGCGACCAGCAGGATGGTCATGGCCCCCATCATCTGGTGCCCGCGGATCGGATAGCTCCAGTGGCCCAGATCCGCATTGCTGTAAATGCCCATATAGCCGAAGATCGCGTCTTGGAGATAAGACACCAGATAGAAAAACCAGAGACTGAAACCGATGCCGAGATTGATGAAATAACCCAGTCCTAGGATGAGAAAGTTGATACTCAAGCGGAGGAGTCTCGCCCCGTCAAAAGGTTGTACTGTAGCGCTCAGGGAGGGGGTGGCGATTTCGGGGAAATAGTGGTGCAGGGCTATCAGACTGTTGCAGAAGAAGGGAATGGCGAAGCCGATCCACATAATCCAATTTCTGAAGAAGGGCTTGAGCAAGCTGCCATCTTCCTCTTGGCCAATCATCGCCAGGGGGGCCTGGACCAGGGGGTAGGCTAGGCGTTCGTGCTCGACCCACTGTCGGCGCAGAATTGTGCTCAGGCAGATAAGGGTCAGGTAGAAAGCCGCGTAGAAAGCCAGCCACGCAGCCAGCGGCGAGAGCCAGTGTTCCCAGGGGATCGATTCTCCGCCTTCGTAAAAGCTTTTGACCGCCTGTATATCATCGACCAAGATCCAGCGGGGTAATAAAGGGTGGATCTCTTCGGCCCATTTGTTCTCGGGTGCGGAGTAGTAAAAAGTGCCGGTAATGATCGGCAGGAGCATGCCTATCACGCCTTTGGTCGGTATCGCCGCGGCTACAGTCATCATGGTAAATACGGTGATGAGTTCGCCGCGGGTAAAAGCCCAACTCCTACGGCACCATCCCAGGAATAAGTGCAGGGACAGAAGCAATACAAAGAGCAGAAAAAAGGCTGCGGGGGTAGCCGAGGTCAGGGCCAGGGCAGTCCCTTTTATGATCTGTCGACTGTACGGGGCGCCTATGGCGATGAGCGCACAGAGGCCGCAACCTACCAGCACGCCTCTCCAGGTAACGGCGGCTCCTTCGGCAGAGGGTTCGCTGTCGCTACGGCGTGCTATATGGGTGAGATAATCGAGCGGTATGGTTTTTTTCAAGGCTGGGATTCCGGTCGCCGTGCAGCTCGCTTTGCAATGCTTAGGTTATTGCGTGCTTTGGCGTAATTGGGTTTCAATTCCAGGGCGCGTCGGTAATGGTCAATCGCGGCTTTCAATTGGCCCTGCTCGGCCAGAAGGCGTCCCAGATTGTTGTGCGCTTCGGCAAAATCGGGCTTTAATTCTAGGGCGCGTCGGTAGTGGTCAATAGCCGCTTCTGTCTCTCCCTGGATGGCTAAGGCCGCACCTAAATTGCTGTGGGCCGGAGCCAGGCCAGGTCTGAGTTCGAGCGCACGGAGATAATGGTGGATCGCGTCTTCGGGTGCGTTCTGAGCCAGCAGGGTATTGCCTAGTTTCAAGTGGGTATCGCTGCGGTCGGGTGCGGCATCTAGGGCGTATCGGTAGTGGCGGATAGCGGTAGCCAATTCGCCTCGTTGCTGGTGGCTATCGGCCAGATTCAGATGGATCTGAGCATCGCCTGGTAGCAGCAGCAGAGCTTGGCGGTAGTGGCGGATCGCCTGGTTTAACTCGCCGCGTTGGCGCAAAATATTGGCCAGGTTGTTGTGAGCGATCCAGGCATCGGGGTTATTGGCCAGCGTACTGCGCCATAGAGTTTCTAAATCGGCATAGGTCTGCCCTTGTCGCCAAGTGAGCAGGCTGTATCCGGCTACGACTAGGGTCAGCGTTAGAGTGCCGATGGCCCTGCGACCCAATTGTGCGGCCAGTAGGCTCGTACCGGCGGCGGCCAGGGTGAGCAGCCCTAGGCTGGCCAGATATTGGAAGTGGTCGGCGACAAAGGAATAAAGCATCGGATAAACATTAAAAAAGCCCAGAGCCGGTGTCAGAGTGCCGGCAAAGAAGAGCAGGCCGGTTAGTGGTCCCCGTCCAATCCGGCTTCTAAAGATCCAGAGTAGTGCTCCCACAGCGAGGGCTCCAACGGGATAGAGGTACTGCCAGACTGCTGTGGCATCGATTTCCCAGCGTGGGTAGATGAAACTCAGATGGATCGGCAGCAGAAGCTTGGCAGCGTAGAACCACAGGGCCCGTCCGGCGATCAGGCAGCGCTCTAGTGCCGATAGATCCCAGGCTGGTCCCCAGGCACCGACGCTATGTTCCTCCATCCACAGAGTTACCAGTCCCATTGCCGTTCCCAAGATGAAAAAAGGAATCAGAGCTCCCAGCGTCCGTCGGTCGATCTTTCGGCCTTGCCACCAGAGTACCAGGACCAGTGCCGCTGGCAGGGTGCTGGTGACGGTTTTGCTGAGCAGGGCGGCGGCAAAGAGGACCAGCGCCACGCAGTAGGCGTGCTTTTGACGTGTTCCCTCATAGCGCAGGTAGGCCCAGGCCGCACCCAGGTAGAACGCTCCTGAGAGGGTGTTTTTGCGTTCGGTGATCCATGCTACCGATTCGACGTGGACTGGATGAAGAGCGAAGAGCACGGCCGCACCCCAAGCCCCGGGTACCTGCAGCAAGCGCAAGAGTCGCCAGACCAGGACGGCATTCAGGGCGTGCAGCAATACATTGACTATATGGTATCCGGTTGGGTTCAGACCCCACAGGCGATATTCTATCCAGTAGCTGGTATGAACCAGGGGGTAGTACTGACGCGTCGCACCTGGTTGCAGCCAGATTTGCTCCAGGCCCTCGAGTGAGCGCAACGTGGGATTGTCCTGCACATAGTCGTCGTCATCCCAGATGAAACCGCCATTCATAGCCGGCAGATAGACTCCGGCACTAAGCACTACGAGCAGGAGGGCCGGCCATGGTGAGCTCCGGCATTGATAATCTCCAGATAGGGTGGGTGGAGGCATGGATAGGCTGTACGTCTGAGAGTTTTGCAGTTGTCAATAATTTATGTAATATTAGCTATAGTTTCTGCTGCGTCCAGAAAAACCCTCGTTGCTGGGTTAAATCCTTTCGAACTTCCTATGTCCTATTTTGCGCAAAGATCGATCATTTTCTTGTTGGCTATCCTTGCCGCGTTGCTGGGTTGTAGCGATTCGAGTACGGGTCCGCAGGGGGATGAGATCGGTGCATCGGTGAATCTGGTGGCTAAACTGGATGCTGGAGTGGTTGCGGTTGTGCATCGTGCCGAGGTTGTGGTGACGGCGACCGATATGCCTGTGATACGTCAGGATTTGAATGTCGAGGGCGAACGGTTGCTCGGTGTGGTGGGGAATATTCCGGCGGGTCCTGCCCGAGAGTTTAGTATCGAGGGCTATGATGAGGCCGGATTAGTTGTGGTTCGCGGTAGGGCTCGCCTCGATCTGGTGTCAGGTCAGGTCGCGCCGCTATGGATTTCTTTGTCTGCAGAACCGGTCGATGTTGCGGACCGTCGGATGCTCACTGTGGAGTTGGTTCCGGGTGTAACCATGGACATGGTTTGGGTGGAGGCTGGAGTTTTTACGATGGGTTCGCCACTGGACGAATGGGGTCGAAATGAAGACGAGGGTCCGCAATTTCAGGTGAGCCTGAGTCGGGGGTTTTATCTGGGCCGATGTGAAGTGACTCAGCATCAATGGGAAGCTGTGACTGGGACGCGTCCCTGGCATGGCGCGATTGATGCTTTGGCAGAAGGTCCGGATCGCCCGGCTGTGCACATCTCCTGGGTCGATGTGCAGGATTTTATCGGCCAGCTCAACGCTGCTGCTGGAGCGGAACTCTATCGATTGCCCACCGAGGCCGAATGGGAATACGCCGGTCGGTCGGGTACTCAGTCGCCCTGGTTTTTTGGCCATACAGACGAGAGATTGGATCTATATGCATGGTGGGCCGATAATACCGCTCCGATGGGCCGACCCAGTGCCCAGGCTGTGGGACTTAAATTACCCAATTCCTGGGGATTGTACGATATGCACGGCAATGTATGGGAATGGGTTGGTGACTGGCTGGGTCCTTATCCAGGGAACCCACAAAGTGATCCCCGGGGTCCGGATCAGGGTACGGCCCGGGTTTTTCGGGGTGGTAGCTTCACGGATGTAGCATCGTTCTCCCGATCTGCACAGCGCTGCTGGAATGCTCCTGATCTGCGTTTCAATAATGTGGGAGTACGGCTAGTACGAATAAGGTAATCGTAGCTGTGGTCTTGTTTTTAGGAAGAGTTTTATACTCATGATATCGTCTACAGATTCCTTTTTGGCTAAAGCCTTTGTTTTGCTAGTGTTGCTCGTACTGACCGCAGGTTGGTGCATGGGGGTGGCTCATGCTCAGGAAGAAGGACTTGGTCTGCGGATCAATGAATTCATGGCTTCTAATACTGCAAGCCTAGAAGATGAAGATGGCGATTACCCGGATTGGATTGAGTTGTTCAATGCCGGGAATGAAGCGGTTGAACTGGCTGGCTATGGTCTGTCCGACGATATAGACGAACCCTTCAAATGGGTTTTCCAACACGGCCTGCTCGAGCCTGGCGGATACCGGTTGATCTTCGCTTCGGGCAAGGATCGGACTCAGGTCCCCGATCGCTGGGAAGTATTAGTGGATGCCGGCGACCAATGGCGCTATTTCGTTGGGTTGGAAGCACCGCCGATCGATTGGCACCTTCATTCTTTTGACGATGGGGCCTGGCTGGCCGGTCCTGGTCCTTTTGGTTACAAGGACCAATACGCCACGGTACTGCCCCGCACGGTGGGTCCGTCGAACCAGACATCGGTATATCTGAGAACGCGCTTTGAATTGAACGAGCCCAGTGCCGTGCTGGGCGGTTTTTTGCATCTGGAGTATCAAGATGCATTTGTCGCTTATATAAATGGCCGCGAAGTCGCTCGTGCCAATATCGGTGAACCCGGAACGCCACCGGCTTACGATCAGGTTGCTGAGGGTGTGGGTGATATGCAGGGGGGGTCGTTTTCCCTGGTGGAGATCGGGGATCTGTTGGAAGCGGGCGAGAATGTCCTGGCGATCCAAGTGCACAGCCTTTCAGCCGTACACCATCTCTCGGTCCGACCGCAGTTGATTCTGGGGAGCACTGGTCGAACCCTGAGTGGGCGGGCTCTTGCCGACCAGCTGGATTTACCTAGGTCTCAGCATACTAATTTTAAAATAAAGAACGGTCGTGAGGGGATATACCTCAGTGCACCGAACGGGTCTCTGGTCGACTGGGTAAAGCAAGAGCGCTTACCTACTGATTTTGCCTGGGGCCGTCTGGTCGATGGAGATCCGAAGTGGATGATTTATCCTGCCCCGACTCCTGGGACATCTAATACGACCCAGAGCTTGGTGGGAGTCGGGCCTGCTGTCGAGGTTACTCCGAAGGGTGGTTTTTATTTTCACGGTACCCGTTTAACGCTGACGGTCGATGATCCCCGTGCGCAGGTTTTCTATACGCTGGACGGATCCGATCCAGGTGAAAGCGCAGAGATGTGGCAGTATGAAGAGCCCATTGTCGTCGATAGTACGGCAGTTGTCAAAGCGCGAGCATTCGTGCCAGGTCTCCTGGCGGGCCCGGTGAGTACTCATTCCTATTTTGTTGGCCGCGACTTCGCCTTGCCGGTGATATCGTTGTCGACCCATCCGGATAATTTTTTCGACGATAAAATTGGCATCTACGTCAAGGGTACCAATGAGAGTTACGAAAACCAGCGCTACAAGGCCAATTACGGCGAAGACTGGGAGCGACCTCTGCATATCGAGTTTTTCGAGCCGGATGGTTCGCTGGGATTCAGCGCTGCCGGTGGCGTCAAGATCATCGGCCTTGCAGGGCGGACCTATCCCCGCAAGGGGATGGCCCTCTTCGCTCGCAAACGCTACGGTTCTGAGGCTTTTGAGCATCGGGTTTTTCCCGACTTACCCATCGAGCGCTTTACCTCGTTGGTGCTGCGCAATTCCGGCCGCGATCTCGTCGAACACTCCACCCTGTTTCGCGATGAACTGTGTCAGGCTCTGGTCTCCGATCTGCAATTCGATCAACAGGCGTATAGGCCGTGCATCGTCTATATCAACGGGGCGTACTGGGGTATCCACAATCTCCGCGAGAAGCAAAACGAGGATTATCTGGCTTCTCATCACGGGGTGGATCCTGATCGGGTGGATATCCTGGAGCTCTACCATGGCTCGCCCCCTCCGATCGTTGTGGAGGGAGACTCGCGCCATTACGATGAGCTCATCTCCTATCTTGAAGACCACTCGATGAGCGACCCGGAGCACTACGAATACGTCAAGACCCAGATGTATATGGATCACTTCGTCAGTTATATCGCGGCGGAAATCTATCTGGGCAATATCGATTGGTTGGGCAACAATGTAAAATTCTGGCGGCCGCAGACGCCGGGTGGCCGCTGGCGCTGGATGCTTTTCGATATCGACTGGGGATTGGGACGGGCCCGGGGGGGAGTCGAGCACAATACCCTGGCTATGGCCACCGACCCCGATGGTCCGGGGCGTTACCCGGCCTGGACTACTTTTCTGATCCGCCGATTATTCGCCAGCGAGGACTTTGTGCGCGACTTCGCCAACCGCAGTGCCGATTTGATGAATTCGATTTTTCTTCCCGAACGAGTCGATTCGACCATCCAGGTCCTCAAGACGGTGCTCGAGCCCGAAGTGGATCGGCATTTCGCCCGCTGGGGGGGCGATCGGGAGAACTGGGAGCGGAATCTGAGAGAGCAGTCGCAGTATGTTCGTCAGCGCCCGGCGCCTCTGCGGCGCTTTATCTCCCGGCATTTCGATTTGGGCGACCCGGTGACGGTGGAGCTGGATGTGGCCGAGGCTGGGACCGGTATCATCCAGATCAATAGTCTCATTGTCGATACCTTTCCCTGGAAGGGAGTTTATTTCAAAGGAGTCCCTATTGAACTCACTGCATTGCCTGCGCCGGGGTATCGCTTTGCGGGTTGGGCAGATAGTCCGTTATCGAAACGGGCCAATGGCGAACTGATGCTCGAAGACGATGTAGTGCTGAAAGCTCGTTTTATCGAAGATACGACACTTTTGAACCGCGTCGTTATCAACGAGATCCATAGCCAGGGTATCGGTGGGGACTGGGTGGAATTGCACAATGGTTATCAGACACCGGTCGATGTATCGGGTTGGATTTTTAACGACGAAGAGGATACCCGTCCCTTTGCAATTCCGGGTCGCACGGTCATACCGCCGGGTGGCTATCTCGTGCTCTGCAGCGCCGAGGATCAATTCCGCCGCTCTTACCCGGGGGTGGACAACTATATTGGTGATTTCGGTTTTGGCCTGAACCAGGGAGGAGAACGGATCCGCCTCTTCGATCGTCGAGGCGTTTTAGCTGATGCGCTGACCTATGACCGGGAGTCTCCCTGGCCTCTCGTCGAGGAAGATCAAGGGGGAACGCTCTCCCTTTTGCGGCCCGAACTCGACAACGAGCGGCCGGAGAATTGGGTGGGAGGGGTGGGTTCGCCGGGTCTTCCCAATAATGTGCCCACGGTGGTGGCAGAGAACCAGGGGACTCTGCCCATCGCTCATTGGCTTGGGCAGAACTACCCCAATCCCTTTAACGGGACAACAGTTATTCCCTTTTCCCTGCCGCGGGGTGGAAAGGTGCGGATAGATCTTTATTCGGTTCTGGGCCAGCATCTGGCTACCCCGGTGGCGGCTGATCTGCCTGCCGGCTACCACAAAATCACATTGGAAACCGCTGAATTGGCGGGTGGACTTTATTTCTACACTATGCAGGTCGATGAGTTCAACCAGACCCGGTCGATGATACTACTCAAATAAGGGTTATTGGCGGTCGTTGTTTGCCTCTTGGTGCCAGGGAAAAATAAAGGTCGGTTGTCGGGCATAACGCTGCATACGCAAATGCAGGCGCCCACCGGCCCCGGGCGCCAGGTGTACCGCGAAATGGGAGTTCTCTACTCGAATTTCTGTATCCTGGTGTGCTACGGCGAGAATCTGATGCTCGCCGTAGGCCCCGCCCTGGATCACCACTTTCCGGGCCTCCGTTGCATGAGTATTGATCAGGTTGAGTGTGGCGCTATCGCGGCCCAGATGCTCGACCAGAGCAGCGATATCGGGCGGCACTCCAGCGCGCTGACGAACCGGATCAAAATATCGCACCCGGCAATGCAATGGGCCTCCGATAAGCGGTGTGCCGGGTGCTGGTCCCCCCAGCATGAGTTGGACTAGGTGTCCTACCCAGACCGGGTTGTATACCATCGGATCGTCGGAGAGGCGGGTACTCGGAGTAGTGGGATCCCTGCGCATGGCCTCTACCTGACGAGTAACTCGGTTGAGATCCCCCCGCAGGACGCTTTCTGGGTAAGTCGGATTTCGCCCTTCCAGATACCCGAGCCACCCACCTGCTCCCAAGCGCTGGCGGTCTTTCTCTTCCATCGACCAGTAGTATAATTCAAGTGCCCCGTACGCATAGGGATTCTTCTGATAGTCGTACCATCCTTCGTCACCGTACATTCGGGGGTAGAGGGTTTGGCCATTGCTTTCTCTGGCCTGGGCGTTGATCGTGTCGATCATACTGCTCCATACATGGGTATAGGATAAATCCCCGGTCACTAACAAGGCATTGGAAAAACCAGTCAGGCCCATGTAGTGGGTATTGGGGTTGGCCAGTTGGCCATTTTGTGGCACCACTACAGTGAAGCCCCAGCCGTAGACGCCTCCGTACCATTTCCCTTGCGGGCCGCCAATTCGGCCGTCCAGACCGATTTTTGTGGGGATGATACCGTTGTTTTCCAAGGTGCGTTGACGCCAGGCATCGACGTACTCCAAAAGCCATTGGCGGTAGCGCTCTTGGCCGGTGAGAGCGTAGGCGTTGAAGGCCAGAGTTGTGGCGCTCAGGTTCTGAGGATGATCCCCGACTATATCGGTGTAGTCCTCAAAGTGGGCGAGCATTTCGCCATAGTTGCGTTCGCCGTGCCGGGGTTTGAAGCGGCCTTCGATCTCGATGGGGTCGCCGGCCCAGTCCAGAGCTGTAGCGGGTCGCAGGAGTGGCCCTTTGCTGCCGTTGAACATGCTGCGGATAATGCGCTGCTGGGGATCGTAGTTTGGGGCGGTCGAATCGGCGCCAGTGTAGAACTCGGCATAGCGGATGACGCGCTGCTGGAAAGCTTTATCGTACGGATCGGACAAGCCCTGGAGGTTGAATACTTTGAGGCCCTCTGCATTGTGCAACCAGTCGAACATGACGGGGAATTCCCGATAGTACATGCCCTGACGGGCAAAAGGCACCTGCAGAGTGCGGGCTTCGGTATACTGCCGTAGATGTCCCTCCCAGGCTTTTTTGTACATGTACAGGACCGAATCCGATGCACCCAGCGCGTGCAAGATCGGCCAACCCTCCAGGCTTTCGATAGCGTCATCGGGCCCGTCGTCGCCACCCCAGCGCAGGACGCAGCGAATATAGCCTCGTTCGTCGAAGTAACGTTCGAAAAATTCACCAGCGGCCTGGGTCTGGGCTCCTAGTAACTGGCGTTGCAGAAGAGCCCAAGACGGTGGCTCTACAGGTGTATCGACGGCAATCGAAGCGGCTAGAGTAGAGCCCGGCAGAACGAGCCAGGTCAGCGCTACCACCACGATATTTGCGGCTTGCCTCGCAATCGATAGGAGCAGCATCGAAAAGAGGGACCGGATTGTTGGCATTGCTTTGGGGATCATAGCTGGGTTGGGAGCTTTGTAGGCAACGTTCCCGCAATAAGACTCATCTCGAAGAACGAGGTGCTGTCAAATACGGGAACCGGAATGGATTGCGTTTCAGGCCCAGACGTAGATTTCGTCGTCGTCGGGAGACATGGCGAAAAAGATCGCCAGCACCGCCCGAGGCTGTTCGCCGACGATAGATGGGACCTCGTGGACATTTTCGGTGCAGAAAAAGTAGAGATCGCCCGGTTCCAGTTGGACCTGGACGCGCTCGATGCCCTGGTCGGCGACATAGGCCGGGAATTTTTCACGCGTTAGGTGTTCGGTAATCTCGGGTTGGAAGGGACAGTTGTAGAGATAGGGTTCGCCAGTTTCGGCCTCTTTACTACTGTTCTGGAAGCAGAGAATTCCGGCGAATTGGTGTTTGAAGCGCGAGATCTGGTAATCGAAGGCCCGGGAGCGTTTGGCGACCGAGTCGTAATGAGGGCCGTGGCCAGTCTCGCGGTGGTAGACGCGGAAGATGGCCGGTCCGTATAGACGGCCGTCGGGCTCGCGGGCGGTTTTGACCTGCTTGGATGGAGCCAGTTCCTGCAGCGCACCGTACATGGAGTGCACTGGGTCGTCGTAGCCGTCGAAGAGCGTTTCGAAGAGCGCGAGGGTCTCGGCCGAGTGGGCGTGAAAAGCTTCGCGGTCGGCACGGTGGCGGCCGAAACTGGTGCCGATATCGACGCGACTGGCCCCGGCGCCGGTCTGATGCGGGTCGTAGAGCAGCCCGCGTTGGTAGAAGCGCTGCATCAGTGCCTGGCAGTGGGCAGGGTCATAGTGCTGGCGCAGGACGAAGGCCGGTACTTCGTTGTGTGCCAGGGCCAGCAGGGGCTCGGGGTATTGGGAGAGGATCTCGCCGATCGGTGCTTCAAAAGGGGTCCAGGTGGCAGAAGTAGTCATGGGGGTGAATTTAACCTCTGCGTTGTATAGAGTCCACCAGCACTTCGGTTTTTTATACCGAGAACCTTGGATTGACTGATAATGCGGATAAGGGCCGCAACCGCGCGAGGAGATGCTCTTGCTTCAGGCCATCTCGCCCCATTCGTCGCCGCTGCGAAACTCGAAGCTGGTGGATAGTCCCGCGTCCACTGGCACCACGGCGCCGGTGATACCGGCGGCCTCGTCAGAGAGCAAGAAGGCCACGGTGCGGGCGATATCCTCTGGGTCGAGGAGCCGACCCAGAGGGTTGCGGTCAGTGCGAGCGGCGAGCACGGCTTCGGGCTCGTCGGCTTTGGAGAGGTGATAGCGGAAGAGTGGGGTATCGGTGACACCGGGGCAGACGCAGTTTACGCGGATGCCCTGGCGGGCATGGTCTACAGCCAGTACCCGGCTGAACTGCTGAATCGCCCCTTTGGAGGCGCAGTAAGCGGCCAGGCCCTGCTCGGCCATAAAGCCGTCAATCGAACCGACAGCTACCACTGCGCCCTTGCCGGCGGCGATCATGCCGGGCAGCAGCGCACGTGCGCCGCGCACAGTACCCATCAGATTGGTCTCGAAGAGGGTGTGCCAATCGTCGTCGCTCAGTTCGAGGGTCGAGCCGACGATGACGGTGGCGGCGTTGGCGACATACATATTGGGAACGCCGCCGAGGTCGGTTCGAGCGCGATCTACGACGTGGTTCCAGGTGGCGTTGGTGCTGACGTCTCCGTGCAGGGGATGAATCCGTCCTCGATTTTCTAGCGCCGCCAGTCGTTCTTCGTCGCGATCGATGGCGATAACGTCTATTCCTCGTGCGGCGAGGACTTCGGTCGTCGCTAAGCCGATGCCGGAGGCGGCGCCGGTGACGACGGCGATATCTCTTGTTGTAGTTGCCATCTGCGTCTCCTTTTGCTTAGTTGCAGTGCTGTTTTTTACCGCATAGCTCCAACGAGGTTTTCGATGGCTGTCGAAAAATATACCATAGCTCGCGACGACCGGGTCTATGAGTGCTTTCCGCATCTGTGTCGCACGCGAAGCGGCCGGATTCTGTTGGTCTACAGGGAGAGCAACGGCCACGTGGCCAGCGAGTATTGCCGTCTTGTTTTTCGCTACAGCGACGATGCGGGCGATTCGTGGTCCGACCGCCGGGTCATCCGCGACGAGGATCGCTCTAGCGGAGTGCTGAGGACCTGGAATTGTCCTAAGATACAGCAACTCGAGGACGGCCGCATCTTGCTCTTATGCGACGAGATTCGCTATCCGCCGGGGGAGTGGGGCAGCGAGAATCGCTGTCGAATCTGGTTCTGGTTCAGCGATGACGAAGGGCGGACCTGGTCGGAACCGGCACCTACTCCCGTATTGGGGATCTGCCCAGACCAGATCACCGAATTAGCCGATGGGCGCTGGCTGTTGCCGAGCAATGTACGCAGTACTCGTACCGACCGCATCGTGCAAAATATCACCACCAGCTCTGATCAGGGGCAGACCTGGGAAGCGCCGAGCACGCTCTACGACCATCCCGACTATCAGCTCGATGAGGTCAGTATTGTGCAGATGCCTTCCGGCGAGTTGGTCGCCTACCAGCGCGAAGACCTGGGACGGCCCTTGCAGAAGCTGATCTCGCGCGATGAAGGTCTCAGCTGGGACGGCCCTTACGACACCTTGAATCCCGCGGCGACCGGCATGCCGATTGCCGGGTTGACCAAGGACGCTCTGGTGCTGGTCACGGGCCGCTATGGGCTCTCCTGCACCTGGCGTCCGAATCAAAGTCCCGAACTCTGGCAGCGGCGTTTTGCCAAACGCGGAATCGTCATTCCCAAAGTGCCGGAGACCGCGGAGTTCATTGCCGGAATCGAGCGGGGGGTACAGGTGGAGGAGAATGCGGAAGAGGTGATCATCGCACAGGGTGGTTCATCGGTGCATACCTTCGCCTTTCTGGAACCGGTGGAGAGCGCGTTGGCGCCTGAGAAAGCAATGCAAAAAGGATTGATCCTGCCCTTGGATTTGGATGCGAGTCCATTTGCCGATAGCGGATATACGGGGTGGGTCGAATACGAGCGCGGGCGCTTCCTGGTGGCCAATTATATACACGACGATGCGCCGATGGCTCAGATCCGGGGCTACCGATTCGGACTCGAAGATTTTTGAAATCAGATGCGCGTTCGCGGGGTGTGGATGCGCTTTTTGAGAGATGGATATACACATAAACTATCTCCGGAGGAAAAGACATGGCCGAATCGCCGGTGCATAAGACTGCGATCAGCGACCGCGGAATGGTTGCCTCCGCATCGCCGCGAGCAGCGGCGGCGGGTATTCAGATTCTGCAAAGCGGCGGCAACGCTTTCGACGCTGCCCTTGCCGTGGCGGCTATGGAGTGGCTCACCATGCCTGAAAACTGCGGTCTGGGGGGAGATACCTTTGCCGTCCTCTTCGACGCCAAGCGAGATCGGCTGGTGGCGATTAATGGCAGTGGTGTCGCGGGCACCCACGCCCGCCGCGAAACCTATTTGCGCCAGGGTCTGGACAAGATGCCGCTCGCCGGCTGGCATGCGGCCTCGGTTCCGGGTACTGCGGATGCCTGTGTCACCTTGAATCGCGAATTTGGGACGCGCTCGCTCGCCGAGTTACTGGCTCCTGCACTCGAAGCGGCCGAACGGGGCGTTGTCGTTTCGCCGTCCATGAGTGCGGCGATTGCGTCGATGGCCGACAAGCTGCGCGCGGATCCGCACGCAGCCGCGGTATTCCTCCCGGGCGGGGCGGCACTCCAGCCGGGTACTCGTCTGGTCTCGCCCAACCTCGTCCGCACTATCCGCGCCCTGGCGGCGGAGGGGGCGGAGCCATTCTACACCGGGGCGATCGCCGACGAAATCGTCCGTGCATCTAAGGAAGCCGATGGTCCTTTTGAATCTGTTGATTTCGCAGGGCATTGCACTGAGGTCTACGAGCCACTTTCAACCACCTATCGGGGCGTAGAGGTCGTCACGACTGCCCCGCCTTCGCAGGGGCTGATCATTCTCGAGTGGCTGAACCTGCTCGCGGGTGATGATCTCGCGGCACTAGGTTTTGGCTCGGCGGATGCCCTGCACCTGCTCGTCGAGGCTAAGAAACTGGCTTTTGCCGATCGCGTGCGCTACTGTGGAGATTCGAAATTCGCTCCTGATACGACCGGAGCTCTGCTGGACAAAAGCTATGCAGCGATGCGGCGGCAGGCGATCGACATGGGGCGAGCCTGCATGAGCCCGCTGCCGGGCGCGCTGCCCGAGCAAGCCGGTGATACGAGCTATTTTGCGGTGGCCGATGGGGACGGCAATGCGATCTCGTTCATCCACAGTCTTTCCGCCTGGTTCGGTTGCGGCGTGATGGCCGGTAGTAGCGGAATTGTGTTGAATAATCGCGCCGGTCGCGGCTTTAATCTGGAAGAGAATCACCCCAATTCGATCGCACCGGGCAAGAAGACGATGCACACACTTAACTCTTATATGCTCTGTCGCGACGGTCGACCATGGGTGGTCGGCGGTACGCCCGGGGGCGATCGGCAGGTCCAGTGGAATGTTCAGGCGATCACCAATCTGATCGATTACGAAATGAGTATCGGGCAGGCGGTGGGTGCGCCGGCATGGGTCAGCTGGCCCGGTGCGGACCCTGCTGAAATCGATGCACCCTTCGAGCTCTGGTTCGAAGATCGCTTTGCCGATGCGGTCACTGCTGCTCTGGAGGGGCGCGGCCATGCCTTGCAGAGGATGGGAAAGTACGGGATCGGCAGCCGGCACCAGCTCATCCAATTGGATTCCGCCGGGATTCTCCACGGTGCTAGTGATCCCCGTGCTCTCGGGATTGCGATCGGCATTTGAGGTTACTGCGGGTTCGTTTTTGTTCGACCTGGATTGGCCGATCGAAAAATGAGCAGCTGATAAATAGTTGTCGCGTTTCGAACCGCTACGCACCTCTATATAAGCTGTGTTTTGGTGAAGATGGGCGGTACTATGGCGTGATGGCGTGGAGGTAAATGCCAGTGGACGCCGGTATCCCAGGGAAGACTGCTCGATCCTGATTCGCGTTTGGCTCTGATTTTTTGGACTTTTAAATGGCACTGAGTGTACCGCCGATCATTTAGAACGACCGGCGGTGGTTTTTCCACCTTAGTTCTTGGAGGACGACATGGCCCCATTGCTCATCGTCAGTACTCTCACCGAAAACGACGGTATCTTCGTTTTTCAGGTCGCCGACGCCGATGGTGGTCTGGAGTTGGTACGTCAGACACCCGATATCGGCCATCCGTTCTTTATTGCCATCCATCCGAATGGGCAGGTGCTCTACAGCATCACGGATCCGGGAGGAGAGCGGCTGGTGACGGCGCTGTCTTTCGATCGCGCGAACGGCGCGCTGCAGCGGATCGTCGATCAGCCGACCCAGGGTGGATATCCCTGTTATGTCGAGGTCGATCCTACCGGTCGTGCTCTGGTAGTGGCCAACTACGACGGCGGCAGTGTGATCTCGTATCCGCTTGGAGAAGATGGTGCGCTCGGAGCAGCGGGATCGTTCTATCAGCACGAGGGCAGCAGTATCAACCCGAATCGGCAGCAGGAGCCGCATGCTCACTGCTTCAAAATTGCGGCCGATGGGCGTTTTGCTTTCGCGGCCGATCTGGGCACCGACAAGGTGATGATCTATGCACTCGATGCGGCATCCGGGACGTTGACCCCGGGTGAGCAGCCCTTTGCGCGCGTAGTGCCGGGAGGAGGTCCTCGCCATTTCACGTTCGCGCCGCAGAATCGGCACGCCTATGTGATCAATGAGATCGAAAATTCGATCACTGCTTTCGCCTACGATGCCGAGCGCGGATTGCTTCTCGAGCAGGGGACGGTTCCGACCCTGCCGCAGGATTTCAGCGGCGTCAGCCATACCGCCGATCTCTGTTTGACCCCGGACGGACGATTTCTCTACGGCACCAATCGCGGTCACGACTCCATCGCGATCTTTGCCGTGGATGCGGAGAGCGGTATTCTGACGCCAAACGGAATTCAGCCGAGCGGGGGGCCGGTACCGCAGAATCTGACGATTTCCGCCGATGGCAAGCTGCTTTTCGTCGCCAATACGCAGAGCAACAAAATCAGTGCCTTCCACATCGACGACCACAGTGGCAAGCTGGTGCCGGGTAGTGAGACGGAGGTACCCGCACCGGTTTGCTCGGTACTGGCGTGAGGCGAATGTCGAGAGGTTGAGTTGTGGAATACCGGAAACTGGGTGCGGCGGATATTGAAGTTTCGACGCTAGCTCTGGGCTGCTGGCCTTTTGCCGGCGGCGTGGTCTGGGGCGATCAGGATGACGATCTGTCTATAGCGACGGTGCACGCGGCACTGGATGCGGGGATCAACTTCTTCGATACCGCAGAGGGGTACGAGCATGGTCACTCCGAGCGCGTTCTCGGACGCGCGCTCGAAGGGCGGCGCGACGAGGCGGTGATCGCGACCAAGGTGAGCTCGGATCATCTGAGTCCGGAAGGGATAGCGGCGGCCTGTGAGCAGAGCCTGGTGAATTTGAAGACCGACTATATCGACCTCTACCAGATTCACTGGCCCAATCACGCGATTCCTATAGAGCGTTCCTGGCGCGCGCTCGAAGATCTGCTGCGCGCTGGTAAGGTGCGTGCATTAGGCGTTGCCAATTTTGCCGTCGGCGATCTATCTGAGTTGGTCGAGATTGGACGACCGGTGGCGAATCAGCTGCCCTATAGCCTGCTCTGGCGGGCGATCGAATTCGAGATTTTGGCACTCTGCCGCGAGCGCAGTATCGGATTGATCTGCTATGCGCCGCTTGCACAGGGACTGCTGAGTGGACGCTACGCGGCGGCAGACGAAGTTCCGGATGGTCTCGCGCGGACGCGGTGGTATTCGCATGCCAGACCGTTGGCTAAGCACGGCGAGCCCGGATGCGAAGAAGTCGTTTTCCGCGCCCTCGCGGGCATAGCCGATCTGAGTCGGCGTATCGGTGCTCCGATGGCCAGTGTGGCTCTCGCCTGGGTGCGGCAGCAGCGGGGAGTGACTTCGTTGCTGGTTGGGGGGCGGAATCCGCAGGAGCTCGAGTGGAATCTCTCGTCGCTTTCCCTGGAATTAGATGCGGCGACGATGGCCGATTTGGAGCGATTGACCGAGCCGGTCAAAGGCGCGCTCGGACGCAACCCGGATATGTGGATGTCCAAGTCCCGGATGCGATGAGTCGGCTCTGGCCGTGAGGGGGATACCAGGTGCGAATTGGGGCGGAGCTGTGCCGAACACTATTCGTTCGGATTTCTCATCGAGAGCGGAATATTCGACCGTATTCGATCGGTTTCACTGCACGCCGATGGCTTGCTATTGCTGGTTCGGGGACTGGTTTTCTCTATCTTCTTCGCTCTCTCTTGCGACCGTTTCGAGATCAAAAGCCGCTGCAATCAACGCTCGCGTATAGGCCTGCTGTGGTCGAGTAAAAACCTGCTTTGTCGGTCCCTGTTCCACCACGGATCCGCTCTGCATCACGATCAACTCGTTGGCCAGGGCGCGAACTACTTTCAAATCGTGACTGATAAAAATATAGGCCAGGCCGTAGTGTTCCTGGAGCTTTAGTAAAAGCTCGACGACCTGAGCCTGGACTGTCTTATCGAGAGCGCTGGTTGGTTCGTCGAGAATCAACAGACGCGGTTTGAGGGCGATAGCGCGGGCAATGGCGATGCGCTGGCGTTGGCCCCCGGAGAATTCGTGCGGATAGCGGTCCATCATCAGTGGATCGAGACCGACTTCGGCCATGGCTTCAGCTACCCGTTGCCGCCGCTGATTTTCGTTTGCGCCCAGACCGTGGATCAGCAGTCCTTCCTCGATGATCTGGAACGCCGAAAGTCGTGGACTCAGCGAGGCGAAGGGATCCTGGAAGACGATCTGCATCTGCCGGCGCAAGGGTCGGATTTCGCGCTGGCGCCAGCCCTGGATATCGCGACCGAGAAATTCAATTTTCCCCTCGCTGGCAACCAAGCGCAAGAGGGCCTGCCCCAACGTGGTCTTGCCCGAGCCCGATTCGCCGACCACTCCTACTGTCTGGCCGGCGCGCACCTGCAGCGAGAGACCATCGACAGCTTTGACGTGACCCACCGTGCGGCGCAGGAGACCGCGTTTGATCGGGAAGTGGACCTTGAGATTCACACTTTGGATCACGATGGGAGCTTTGGTGTCGATGGCCGAGGGTTTTCCCCGGGGTTCGGCGGCCAGCAGTTTGCGGGTGTAGGGGTGTTGCGGGGTGGCGAAGAGGTTGGCACAGGTGTTGTGTTCGACGATCTGGCCCTCGGTCATTACGTAGACGCGATTGGCCATATTGCGAACGATACCCAGATCGTGGGTGATGAGCAGGATCGCCATGCCGAAGCGGGCTTGCAGGTCTTTGAGCAACTCCAGGATCTGGGCCTGGATAGTGACGTCGAGGGCGGTGGTCGGCTCGTCCGCGATCAGCAACTCAGGTTCGTTGGCTAGGGCCATCGCAATCATCACTCGCTGACGCTGGCCGCCCGAAAGCTGGTGCGGCCAGGCGTCGAGGCGTTCTTCGACATTGGGGAGACCGACCAGTTGCAGCAGTTCCAGCGCTCGGGCGCGTGCGGCTTCGCGTTCCAGGCCCTGGTGCAAAATCAGCGATTCGCTGAGCTGCTTCTCGATCGAGTGCAGCGGATTGAGCGAGGTCATCGGCTCTTGAAAAATCATGGCGATGCGTCCGCCGCGCAGTTTTTGCAATTGGGCAGGTGAGGCTCCGAGGATTTCCTCGTTGCCGAAGCGGATGCTGCCGTGGGGATGACTGGCGCGGGGATAGGGCAAAAGCTGCAATATCGACAGCGCGGTTACCGACTTACCAGATCCGGATTCGCCGACGAGGGCTACGGTTTCACCTCGTTCGATGGTCAGAGATGCGTCGCGCAGCGCCTCGATAGCTTTGTCCTCGACGTGAAAATGCACCCCCAGATTTTCGATTGTCAGCAGGCTCATGTGCTCTCTTCTGCGGCGTATATCTTGCGGGGGTCAAATGCGTCGCGTACCGCCTCGCCGATAAAGACCAAGAGCGAGAGCATCACGGCCAGGGTGCAGAAGGCCGTGAAACCGAGCCAGGGTGCCTGCAGGTTGCGCTTGCCCTGATTGAGCAATTCGCCCAGCGAAGGCGATCCCGGCGGTAACCCGAAGCCGAGATAGTCGAGTGAGGTCAGAATTGTGACAGAGCCGGTGAGTACGAAGGGCAGAAAGGTCAGCGTAGAGACCATTGCGTTGGGTAGCACATGCCGCCACATGATGCGGTGGTCGCTCTGCCCTAGAGCGCGTGCGGCTTTGACGAAGTCGAAGTTGCGTGCGCGCAGGAACTCGGCGCGGACCACTCCCACGACCCCCATCCAGCGAAAAAGGAGCAGGAGGCCCAGCAACCACCAGAAATTCGGCTCGACGATGCTGGCGAGAATGATCAGCAGATAGAGCAAAGGTAGGCCCTGCCAGATTTCAATAAAACGCTGAAAGAGCAGGTCTATCCAACCGCCGAAATAGCCCTGGATCGCACCGGCGGTGATGCCGATTACGGCGCTGAAGAGGGTCAGCAGCAAGCCGAAAAGTATCGAGATTCTATAGCCGTAGATCGCGCGTGCGACCACGTCACGGGCTTGATCGTCGGTGCCGAGCCAGTTTTCGCTATCCGGGGGCGAGGGCGCCGGGAGTTTGAGATCGTAGTTGACAGTGTCGTAGCGGTAGGGAATCAGCGGCCAGAGGATCCAGCCCTTTTCCTCGATCAATTCCGCGACGAAGGGGTCGCGGTATTCGGCTTCGGTTTCGAAGTCGCCGCCGAAACTCGTCTCCGGATAAGAGATCAGGACCGGGAAGTAGAACTCGCCGTCGAAGTGGACGATCAATGGCCGGTCGTTAGCGATGAATTCGGCAGGCATGCAGGCGGCGAAGAGAATCCAGAATACCCAGAAACTCCAATAACCGCGGCGGTTACGGCGAAAGTTGGCGAGCCGGCGCTGATTGAGCCGCGAAAGGCGGAAGATCCACACTCGTTCGGATACAGGAGGGACGATATCTGCGGGAGCGCTCATACTTCGCGGCTTTCGAAGTCGATGCGGCGGTCGATCAGCGTATAGCTCAGGTCGCCGATCAATTGCATCACCAGGCCGAGCAGAGTAAAGAAGTAGAGCGTGGCGAAGACCACCGGGTAATCGCGGTTTATCGTCGCCTCGTAGCCGAGCAGGCCGAGTCCATCGAGCGAAAAGATGATCTCGGTGAGCAGCGCACCGGTGAAGAATATATCGATAAACGCTCCGGGGAATCCGGCGATAACGATCAGCATGGCGTTGCGGAAGACGTGCCCGTAGAGCACACGGCGTTCGCTCAGACCTTTGGCGCGGGCGGTTGTGACGTAGAGTTTGTTGATCTCGTCCAGAAAGGAGTTCTTGGTCAGCAGGGTCAGTCCGGCGAAACCGCTGATGAGCATCGCGCTAATCGGCAGGGCTAGGTGCCAGAAGTAGTCGGCGATTTTGGCGAAGAAGCCGAGCTGATCCCAGTTGGCCGAAGTCAGGCCGCGCAGGGGAAACCAGTCGAAATAGTGGCCTCCGGAAAACACCACGATCAGCAGGATCGCGAAGAGAAAACTGGGTATGGCATAGCCGATGATAATTGCTCCCGAGGTCCAGACATCAAAGCGGGAGCCATCGCGCACGGCTTTGGCGATTCCAAGCGGGATCGAGATGCAGTAGACCAGGAGTGTGGTCCAGAGTCCGAGCGAGATCGAAACCGGCATTTTCTCTGCGACCAGATCGACTACGCTCTGGTCGCGGTAGAAGCTTTCGCCAAAATCGAAGCGCAGATACTGGCCGATCATTTGCAGGAAGCGTTCGTGCATTGGTTTGTCGAAGCCGTACATGCGTTCGAGCTCGGCGATCAGTTCGGGATCAAGGCCCTGAGCCCCGCGATATTTGCTATTGAAGTCACCGTGTTGGACCGGGTCCAGGGTCTCACCGAAACCGCCGCCGCTGACTCGCTCGGTGGCGTCGGTGCCGAATCCCTGGATGGTGGCGATGGTTCGTTCGATGGGGCCGCCTGGGGCTGCCTGAATGATGAGGAAATTGACGACCATGATGCCGAAGAGGGTCGGCACCATGAAGATCAGTCTTCGGAGTATATAGGCACCCACAGAATCAGGGGCTCCACCGGTGTTCAGGCTGGGAGGTCGATCGTTTGGGATAGAGCATTATTCTAGGGTAAGCCAAGCCTTGGTTAAGAGCAAGATGGCAGGGAAATACACCGTGATCTACCATACTCGATCGACCAGTGTGCACTGCTTTCGGTCAAATAGACAAAGGTTGCGAATACTACTGATTGCGTAGTTGTCCTATTTCAGACGAGCCGCCTTCTCCGTGTCGTACCACCAGGTATAGGGCATGATGAAGTAGTCTGTGGTGTAGGGAGCCGAAATCTCGGGTTTGCCGAATTTGTCCCAGTGGACGATGCGGAATGTGTCGCTGTACCAGTGCGGGACGATATAGTGGCCCCAGAGCAGCACCCGGTCCATGGCCCGAGTTATCGCAACCAGCTCGGCGCGGCTGGGCGCTTGGATCAGACGATCGACCAACTCGTCGACGACCGGATCATTGATGCCGGCCCAGTTGCCGCCTCCGGGTTCGTCAACGATTGTACTGGTCCAGTAGTTGCGCTGTTCGTTGCCGGGGCTGTGGCTCTGACTGCGAACTTGAGCGATGAGATCGTAGTCGTACTCCTGCACCCGATTTTGATACTGGGTCTGATCGACGATTCGAATTGTTGCCGCTACGCCGAGACGCTCGAGATTGCTGACCATCGGTGCGATGATCCGCTCCCACGACGAAGAGTAGATGAGAAATTCGATCGTCATCGCTTCGCCGGTTGCGGCATGGGTCAACGCGCCATCGATGATTTTCCAGCCCGCCTCCTGCAAAAGCTTCTTGGCGCTGCGCAAGTTATTGCGGATCTGACCTGAGCCGTTGGTCTTCGGTGGGGTGTAGACTTTATTGAAGACCTCGTCGGGTATTCGGCCTCGGTACTCTTCGAGGATTTCCAATTCTCGGGCCGTGGGCAGTCCTGAAGCCGCCAGCTCCGAATTGGAGAAAAAGCTCTTACTCCGCGTGTAGAGATCGTAGAACAGGTTCTTGTTGGTCCATTCGAAGTCGAAGGCATAGCCGAGGGCTTCGCGAACCTTGGGATCTGCAAATTTATCACGGCGGGTGTTGAACCAGAAAGCCTGCATTCCGGTGGAGCGCTGGTGCGGTATCGGATCCTTGATCAGCTTGCCGGTTTCGAGGGCTGATACTTCATAGGAGGTAGACCAGTCTTTGGACGAGTTTTCGTTTCTATAGTCGAACTCTCCCGCTTTGAGGGCTTCGATGACCACGGTCTGGTCGCGGTAGTAGTCGAAGTGGATCCGGTCGAAGTTGTAGCGACCTTTATTGACCGGCAGGTCGCGGCCCCAGTACTCGTCGACGCGCTCGTAGGTGATGAAGCGTCCGGCCTCAACGGTGGCGATGCGATACGGTCCGCTGCCGAGGGGGGGCTCCAGGGTGGTCGCTTCAAAGTCGCGGTTTTCCCAATAGTGTTTGGGCAGAATCGACATCTGACCGGTGATCAGCGGCAGTTCCTTGTTGGTTTTTTCGCTGAAAATCACTTTGACCTGGTTCGGACCGACTTTTTCGGCGCGATCGATTGAGGCGTAGTAGGTGCGCAGACCGGGATGTCCTTTGGTCTTATAGGTTTCGACGGTGAACACTACATCCTCGGGGGTGATGGGGTTGCCATCGTGCCAGCGCGCGCTTTCTCGCAGGGTGTAGAGTACCCACGAATAGTCTTCTGCAATTTCGATGCTGGACGCGAGGCGGCCGTATTCGGAGAAAATTTCGTCGTCGGCCTTTTGAGTGAGTTTGTCGTAGATCAGATGGGCCATTCGCGGTGGTGAAATGCCCTTGAGAATCCAGGGATTGAGGCTGTCGAAAGTGCCGATCGAACCCAGGCGCAACTCGCCCCCTTTGGGCGCGTCGGGATTGGTGTAGTCGAAGTGGGTGAAGTCCGGGCCGTACTTGAGCTCGTCATAGAGCGAAATTCCGTGTTTCGCTTGTGCTTCGGCCGTCAGCGTCAGCGCCGTCAACGCGGCGATGATCAGTGTACATGCTATGTGCATCGTCGTTTATCCTTATAGGTCAGTTTGATGGCAGTCGGGCTGCCTTGTCTGCATCCCACCACCAG
>MDTE01057288.1_pt1 | contig 26183 bp, 26 predicted proteins | sample 811231 | NCBI WGS metagenome assembly MDTE01 (sample SAMN05326651, study PRJNA326480) | marine metagenome | isolation source: seawater | place: Indian Ocean: Red Sea | collected 2010
AAGATATGCCGTCTTCAGACATTGATAGTTTTCGAAATGAATGGGTGTTTTATACATTTCTCTTTGATATTCGAGTTTCAAAAGATTGAAAAAGAGAGTTTAGGCCTTCAAAAGTACTTTGCCAATATTTTGTCTATCCTGTATAAAATGGTGCGCTTCTGCTGCCTCTTCTAGCTTGAAAATCTTACCTATAATCGGTTTTATTTTACCTTCTTGCGTCCAATCCATTAAATCCTGATAGGCACGTTCTAGAGCTGGTCGATCATTAAAACTCCCTAAGTAAAAACCGTGAACACCTTTATTCGAACCTATCATTTTCAAAGGATCGAATTTAGGATAAGTTAGCCACACCTTAGCCATTTGAAAAAGACTTTTTGTTTTGCTCTGTGCCATTGAAGATATTCCGTAAGTGAAAACTCTTCCACCTGATGAGAGGGATTTGTAAGATTGCATTAGATTTTTACCACCGACCGGATCGAGAGCGACTTGCACACCTTGACCGTCTGTCTGATTTTTGATAGTGTCTACAAAATTTTCAGAGTAGCTTATTGGAATGACGCCATTCTCTTTCAGAAAATCATGTTTTGAATCTGATGCAGTGCCGAATATTTTACCGGCATTTCTTATTTTAGAAAGTTGTATGGCTGCGGTGCCAACCCCGCCTGCCGCACCATGTATTAGGATATCTTCACCAGGCCTTAGTGCACCGGGATGAATGATTGTAAAATATGCTGTTAAGTAAGTAACTGGTATAGCTGCAGCATCTTCAAGAGAAACTGAATCTGGTAATTTGAAAAGAAAATCTGAAGTAAGACAACAATGACTGCAGTATCCTCCTTTTTTAGACAATCCTAGAACTCTATCTCCTCTTTTAAAATCGGAAACATCACGACCTACCTTTTGAATTGTTCCCGATATTTCAAAACCTAATGTGAAAGGAGGAGTTGGTGCATCCGGATAGATGCCCATACGTGATAAAATGTCAGCAAAATTTATACCAGAATATGAAACTTTAACTAAAATTTCTCCAGCCTTTGGTTCGGGAATTTCCGAATCTTGAATTTGAATTACATCCGGCGAACCGAACTTTGTAACAATTGCCTCTCGCATTGAGACCTAAAAGAGAAGGGGGTCTCTAAAGGTTTTCAATAGCCTTCTTCACTTGTGCACTATTCATACCAGTATCTTCCACCCATGATTTATCTTTGTACAACCACCATGCCACTTTGTTACTATAGCGACTATCGATATGGTTGACACCTGAAACCATTTTGATTGGATTTACACGCTGTCTTTTTAGTAAAGCAGCATATTCAGATTCTGTGTACATCTTATTGCCTGAAAATTTTAGATTTGGTCCAGTACAATAGGTGTATTTCTTCTTCTCTTCTTTATTCTTAAAGAAATAAGATAAAGAAAGACAGGCGATTACATAGAGCGTAGCATCTGGAGCTGTGTAGTGTACGAATCCTAGAATTAGTACCCCCAATGCCAAGTGCATAGTATTTTTTTCCGAAGGCGCCATTACCATTCCCCCGTTGAACTTGTCTAGTTTAACCATGATACCTTAGAAAAATACGAAATAAAAGTTAGATGGGTTGTGAAACGCGTCAATGCTTTAAGGAAGCGTTACAGTGGGAACTCGTGGGCTTAGCTAAGTTATTTGAAAATGTAGGTATTGTTGTTTTTGGATTCTTATCGATTGCATTTTTCTGTTTCATAATCATATGGCAAGGATTTAACAGTCCATGGAGTGATGCTGCTGGGCAAGCACTACTCGTAGCTTCTGTAATTGGATTGATGCTTGTGCTTAACGCTTTATTACGAGGAAATGCCAGTCAAAGAGTAGAAATAAAAGAACCTGAAAAAGAGACGAAATCGATTGAAGAAAAGGAGCCTGAAGAAAATTCAGAAGAAGAATAGAATTATAAATTTAGAACTTGACGGGCTAGTTTTGGATTATCGACTCTGAAAGCAATCACCGTAACGTCTTCTGAGCGATTTAAGATATAGATAGCAGAAATATTGACATTGGCATCAGTTAAAACACGAGTGACATTTGATAAGGCGCCTGATTGATCTGGCAACTCCATAGTCAACGTTTCATTTTCAACATATTCTGCACCTAAGTCATCAAAGGCCTTGCGTGCGCCAATCTCATCATCAGTAATCATTGCCAAGGTACAATCCCTAGTAGCCACACCTGCAATAGATTGAATATTGACATCATATTTAGAAAGAGCTACGCAAACATCATTCAGAGCTCCTGGAATATCTGGCAAGTTGAGACTGAATTCTATTGCTTTCCTCATTGTAATATCTTAAGTTGATAGTATATAAAATTAATCTGAAAGGAACTTACTGAGTGCAGAATCGAATGCTTCGACGGCTGGATAAAAAGTATCTGAAGTAGTGCCCCAGCCTACTCTAATATGGCCTGGGTAACCGAAAAATCTTCCAGGTGAAACTAGAATTTCCTCATCTAGTAGCTTATTGCAAAAATCTACCTCGTTATCGAGAGGAATTTTTGGAAAAGCTGTAACACTATGACTGTCATACCATGTGAAACCGTGACGTTCGCAAACCTCTTTGATAATTTGTTGATGTTCTTCTATTCTAGAACGTGCTAGTTGAAGTCTAGAAGATTGATCTTTCAAAAGAGCGATTCCCGCACTTTGCCCCACAAGAGATATTTCAGGATTAGTCCAATCTTTCAAATCAGAACACCTTTCGATTATATCAGAATCTGAAACTATCCACCCTATTCTAGAAGCACCCCCTCCGAAACATTTGCTGAGACTATTCACTATTGCAGTTCCTGGAGTACCGGCTAGGGTTGGTGCGTCGGTAAATAGGCGGAAAATCTCATCGATGATAACAATAGAACCTGTATCAGAAAATAAAGATGCTATTTCACCTAAGGTCTCCGAAGATTCTAAAACTCCTGATGGATTATGAAGATTAGTTAGAAATGCTAAATCTGGAATAGGATTCTGTTTTATTGTATCTAGATTAATTTTGAAATCGTCTGAGGGGTTTCTTTCCAAATAAACGATATTAGAATTAAACCCTAATGGAAGTTGCATGTGTGGGGGATACCCTGGTTTTTCAACCATACATGTTTTATTTTCATCTAAAAAGATAGCTGAAAGAAGAAAGCATGCTTCACTGGCACCGTTTGTAATCAATACTTGATCTAAAGATACATTGTGTTCATCGGCAATAATCTGTTTCAATTCTTCTAATTTATATGCAAAATTTAAATCTGTAGGATAATCTAATTCGATATCGGGAGCTTCAAAATGAGAAGTAGCAAGATTGTGGATTTCTGGTTTGAAATGTTTGTGTATATAATTCTTCAATTCGAAGTATGGAAATTTCATTGGCTACAACCTTTCGAAAGGTATAGCGTGGATAATTTAAGAATGGAGGCAAAATAAGTAAAATGTCTTAAGGGAGCTTTTCTAACAATAAAAGAGAGATAAATGAATGAAAGTAATGAGGACCAGATAGGTGAAAATGTAACGACTTTGGAAAGTCTGGCATATTTTTTACTTAGTTGTGCATTTTTAATGTTCTACTTAGGGAGCATTGGATTGAATCTGAATCTGTACATTTTTTTATCAGTATTTCTAGCAGCAGTGTGTTTGAAGTTTGCTTGGGAAAGGGCTGCCAGAAACAGGGAGAAAAATCTGAAGAATGGTCCTGGATATTCGGAAAGAATAATAAAATGGATTATGAGAAAGATAGGTATGACAATCTATCCTGCTGAATGGGGAGTGAATATTAATGGACAGAAATGGGAGATTAGATATATCGGAGTGAAAATATACCAGATTTTACTTCTTATGGGATTAGTTCTTACATTTCAACAAGACAATCTAAGGCCAATGTTGCTTTTTTCCATGTGGGGTTCTATGGTTTACATAGTTTGTAGAGTTCTTGCAGGAATTCCCAGACCTGCAATAAGAATGGTGGTGAGGGGTGTTTTAGGAATTATAGTTGCAGCTATTGTCGTAATACCCACTATGGCGATTATGCCCTATTATGTGGATGTATATGCAGAAATACCTGAAAATAAGATAGGAACTTCAGAATCTCAAGGATGGGTATTATCTGAATACGAAAATATAGAGATGGGGATGGGTTTAGTTCAGATATCGTTCGCATTTTATTTTGACGAAGAAGGTGAAGAAGATGGATATGTTGCATTTCTAACAGTAGTATCTGCAAAAATACCAGAAGGGGCGAGTGATGATTTAGTTGAAATGGTTGATGAAGAGATGAGAATGGCAATTCAAAATGAATCGGAGATGGAATTAACAGAAAATATAACTAATCAAAGTCGTTCAACTAAGCAAGGATACAACACCACCTACAGCATTTATGATGGAGTTTCGGATGGAGAAGAAGTAGAACAGGGAGGGTTGTCATACCCTGTAACTGAAGGAAGTGAATTAAGATATATAATAGAATCAATTAGAGTTGAAGAGTTGAACCTATTGGTAATTTTGAGTGGTTTGGCAGTTATTTCAAAAGAACAGGTGAATACTGGCCCAGGAACAATAGGTGATGTGATAGATGACATATTGGGTACAGATACAACAGATATGACTAATTGGAATGAAGTTCTTAATCTTGGAACTGAAGTGGTGTGTTATCAAGGATAAAATGAATAAAGGAACTCATGAATACGTAAGTGATCCGCGAAATAAGGAAATAAAAATTTCGATTAATGGTGAATTTTTTGAAAGAGAAGAGGCAAAGATTTCAGTATTCGATAGTGGTTTTTTACTGGGGGATGGCGTATGGGAAGGAATAAGATTGCACAATAGAAAACTCTGTTTTTTAGATGAACATCTAACGCGTCTTTATGATGGTGCAAAAAGTATAGATATGAAGATTGGAAAAACTGTTAAAGAGATGAAACAAGAAATAGAGAATGTATTAAATGTAAATAAAATGGAAGACGGAGTTCATCTTAGATTAATCGTATCGAGAGGAATTAAAGCTACACCTTATCAAGATCCTAAAGTAACTATTTCAGACCCGACAATAGTGATAATTCCAGAATATAAAAAATCGATTTCAAAAGATGGATTGAGTCTGATAAGTGTAGATATCAAAAGAGGTACGAGTGAAACGCAGGATCCTAGAATAAACAGCTTGAGTAAGCATAACTGCATACAAGCATGTATAGCTGCAACAGAAGCTGGTGGTGATGAAGCATTAATGCTTGACCGTGATGGAAATGTTTCGACATGTAATTCAACGAATTTTTTTATGATTAAAGATAACGAAGTATGGACTTCGACTGGAAAATATTGCCTTCCTGGAATAACTAGGAAAAACATAATTGAAATATGTAAAGAAAATCGAATTAAAATATACGAAAAGAATTTTAATTTAGAAGATACGTATGATGCAGATGAGGCTTTTGTAACTGGCACTTTTGCAGGAATAATAACTGTTTCAGAGATAGATGGACACGCAATAGAGGGTGATAAAATAACTTCCGAGATACGAAAAATGTATGAGCAAAGGCTGAGATGATATTATGACAATTAGAATAGCGATGTGGTCTGGCCCTAGAAATATTTCAACTGCAATGCTCCGTTCTTGGGAGAATAGACCAGATACATATGTTTGTGACGAGCCTCTGTATGCATATTACTTGAATGAGACGGGAAAGGAACATCCCGGAAAAAAAGAAATAATTGAGAAAGGAGAAACGGACTGGAAAAAGGTAACTAACGAATTGGTTGAAATGAATTCGGAAAATAGAGAGATATTTTACCAGAAACATATGACGCACCACCTCTTGCCGAATATAGAAAGAGAATGGATGAGAAAAATGAAAAATTGTTTTCTAATAAGAGACCCTAAAGAAGTGATATTATCATATTCTAAAAAGAGATCGGAATTTACAATTGAAGATATAGGAATTATACAACAAAAAGAGATATTCGATTATATTACAGAAATAGAGGGAGAGTACCCTCCAGTTATAGATAGCAAAGATGTGTTGAAAAATCCGAGGAAAATACTAGAAGCTCTTTGTAAAAAACTGAAAATACCGTTTTATGAAGAAATGATGAAATGGCCAAAGGGAGAAAGAGATACAGATGGCATATGGGGGAAATATTGGTATCATAATGTAATAACGACTACTGAATTTGGAAGGTATCAACCTAAAAATGAAGTGATAGATGTGGATTTTGAAGAAATTTACAAAAAATGTATGCCGTATTATGAAAAAATGCACGAGATGAGAATAAAATGAAAGAAACGGAACCCGAACAAAAAACAGTTAAGATATTCTATTTACTTACCTTTGTTCTGCCAATTTTAACGATTTTTGGTAATATATATGCTGAAAATAGTTGGAATGCTGTAAATTATAGTTGGATAGGAGTAATTGTAGCAATTTTTGTATACCCAGTAATTGAAACTTTATGGGGTGAAGGAAAAGATTTTAATCCAGAAAATGCACCGACCGGATTTTTTGATTCAATACTTTATATACATGTCGTCGGACAGATTATTGGAATTGCGACCCTTATAGATCTTACAAATCGGAACCCGGATGATTTAATTTTAACCGGTGCAATTCTAAGTACTTCGATTAATTCAGGAGTAGCTATAGTAATTTCACACGAACTTGTTCATAGACCTAAAAAATGGGAACGGTTACTGGGTAGAATTATTCTTTGGACTGTTAATTATATGCATTTTGAAACTGAACATATCAGAGGACATCATAGAACCGTAGCAACAACGGAAGATCCTGCTTCGGCACCCGCCTGGATGAGTTTGTATACTTTCTTTGTAACTACAGTCCCTAGACAGTACATTAGTGCATGGAGAATTGAAACAAAACGGACGAAGTCTTTGTGGAAACATAGAGTATTGCTCTGGACTGGAATAGAGGTAGTGACTTGTTTGGCCGTATACATATACCTAGGAAAGATGGTGTTGATTGTATTTCTGTTAAATTCATTGGGGGCTGTATTTTTGCTAGAATATGTCAATTACATTAGACATTGGGGTTTGAAAAGGGAGAAAGGTGAACGTGTAGCTGTAGAACATAGTTGGCAAAGTAATTATCGTCTAAGCAGATATATTTTGATAGAACTTACCAGACATCCAGATCATCATCTTACTGCTAGTAGACCATATCAATCTCTAAAATCATATGATGATGCACCTACATTACCTAGTGGTTACTTTGTATGTTTTCTAATAGCATTAAATCCATTCATGTGGAAATGGATTATGAAAAGAAGGTTGCCTGAATAATCAAGGTACAGTATACAGTATAGCGGTAGATGAATCCATATCTGGAATTTCGCCAATTTGCCAACCGACGGCTGTTGTTTCAGAATAGAAATATTCAATACCATCTAATTCGTAATAAGTCCCAGAAATATTATCTAAAGCCAATCCTACGGCAGCGTGGCCTGCATCCGGAAACGCCTCAGGTATGAGAATTAACACAGAATCCATTCCTAATATTTCAGCTATTGTTATCAATAAAATAGATGTATCCTCACAATCCCCTAGTTCATCGACTAAAGTCTCGACGGGGAATCGGGGGTATTCACCTAAACCTGCTGTGACATTATCTTCAGCGTATTTTAATGATTGAACGAAAGATAGGAGGTATTGGGCTTCTTCATTTACAGAAAGAGCGTTTTCTTGAGCAATACGATGCAGTTGCTCGCTGAACAGAACCATAGTCTCATCTTCTGGAGTTGCGAATTCTATGTAATCACCTTCATCAGTTATACGATGGTCTTGCGCGACGTAGCTAGCATATATTGTAGGATCGAAATTATAACTCATCTCATACTCTTTACCCCCGTAAGACCATGTGTATGTTTTAACATAGCCGAAATAGCTCGTAGAAATTGAATAGGACATTTGAGCATCTGGTTCATCAGTTAAATTATCCAGAGCCCCGTCAACCGACCCATCAACATCATCGCCAGACCAAGTTTCATTGATTAAATTATAAGAAATCGTAATGCCGTAAGTATCATTTGAACCATCTATATCTAGAAGTTGAGGGGTAGACCATTTAGCTTGATACAGCCGTATATTGAAAGAATGCTCAGATTGAATATCTGGAACATTTACTTCGAAATCTATTGATAAGTTATATTGCATTTGCCATTGAGCTTCGAAAGGTGAACCTTCTTCATCGAATTGTTTTAATTCTTTTTCTTCTTGGTATAGTTGAAAGAAAAACGTAGGTCTACCGCTTAGTTCTGTAGATAAATTGACCCAGTTGAAATTAAAAACGACAGATAAATCATAAAGTGGATCTAAATCAATATTGTCACTGTAACCATCATTGTCATCGTCTGGATCTATATTGTCTCCAAAGCCATCCCCATCCCAATCTGTTGATTCCGTAGCATCATAAGGAAATTTATCCTCAGAATTAGGGACTCCATCTCCGTCACTATCTAAGAGAAAATCTATCTGATTTTGAACCCAAAAACCGGCAGGTAAAAGTGATAAAAGCATAATTGCAATTATAATGATTGAAATCAAAGAAGGAGACTCGGGAGGTTGTTCTTCATCCAAAAGAAATGGATTTTCTTCATATACTGGGTTCGATTCTTCTTCCACTCTTAACAACCTTAAACAACTATTTGGTTAGAATATATAAGGAAGATTCGTAAAACTGTTTTGTTAAACTAAACATTCCAACTATACGATAAAGCACCTGCGACGACCAATCTAACTCTGGAATCTCCTTCTATCGCTAGCTGTATTTGCCATTCGCCAGTTCGTGCATCCAAAGACCCCCATTCAACTGCATCTGTATTTGGAGTTAATGGACGAATGATGGCTTCGTTACCGACTGGATCTTTCAAAATGAAATCGCCACTAGCATCATCGGAAGTTCTTGTTTCTAAATAGAAAACGATTTTGTCCCATTCCTCGCCACTACTATGATGGCCAGAAATGAAAGTGTCGTAAATTTCAACAGAAGTATCTTCCCAGACTTCAGAATACAAATCGCCAGCCCTTAGAAAATGAACTTCGCCATTAAAATCATCAGCATAATCAACCAAATTCATACTGAGTAACTCCAATCCATCTACATTTGTATAAGTTAAAGAAGTGAACCAAGAAGCATCAGAAGAATAAGTGTAAACTATCTGTTCACCAGTAGGGGAGCCTGCGACAATTCGTGCTTCGCCGTCAGTTATTCGATCGACACGTGCAATGAAATCAGAAACGCCCAACAATGTGAATGTCCAAGATTTACCCTCTTCTAAAGGAAACGAGAAAAGATTTTGCGGTTCACCATTCTCATATATTTCTAGATTGGAACGAGAAATCCTACCGAGAGCTGGATTATAATTTAGAGTAGCGTGAAGCTGTGCATCTCTAAGATTTGAAGCGCCGATTTCGTAATCGATTTCATTGATATTGGCGACAACCATAGTAGTGACAACATCTACTTCAGGAGTGATTATGGCATAGCTCCATTGATTTCCAAGACCCCATTTAGGGCGTTCGAGACTATTGTCGAATATATTGATTCCATTACCAGTATCTATACAACCTGTGAAAGGCAGTATCAAAATAATAGAAATTAAAGTAATAGATTTATGAATGTTAAAAAATGGTAACAAAATATTCCTCCGGAATTTCAATTTCTATAGCAAACATGGGATCCTCGTCAGTGCTGTCATGATAAGCAACCACTACACCACCATCTGGGAGGATTGCCAAAGAAGAAAAATCGAAACGGATGTCATTACCTGCTCCAGAAACGGCATCTAAATCACCTAAACCAATTTGTGTTATAGTGTCTGCTTCCAAGCTATCTCTATATCCTCTGATATGATATATCAAATCTACATCGGCACCCTCACCCCCTGCACTGTTATTTCTAGCTGTTTGGACCCTCATACTTAGAACGAGTAAATCGAGATTGCCGTCTGCCTGCATATCCCATTCAAAAGTGGCTTGGTTACCAACAGCTGTAGCAGCAGGCCAAAGATGTGTGAAATTCGTCCACGTTAATCCCCCATCTAAACTCAAAAAATGAGTCAGCGAGAAACTGCCATCACAACCAATAACACTGGGATTGGCGAGATTACATGATACGCTGTGAACAGCCCCTGAACTATCTATAGAAACGTACTTTGAAGGGAATGTTAAGCCTCCTGGAAGAAGATGCCTATGCCATTGAAGATTGGTGTCCAAGTAAAGATTGGTACCATCATCGAACCACCTTGGAAAGAGTACTCCACCTCCTTGAGATTCGGGAACTGGGACTGCCCTAATTTCACGATGAGGAGTCATATAATCCCATTCAGGACCGAGAGGTACTTCGGGATCAAGTAAGGCGAATTCAATATCTGCAGGACCCGATTCCCCATGATCTGGTATTTCTAAATATTGATAATTAAGACCGTCGACTGAGATTTGATATCCCTGTGTACTGTAGCTCCAAAAATTAGAAACAATAATACTGGCCCACGGACAATTGGATTGGCAATTTGGAGTTTGATGATTTACTGGAGGGTTGATAGGACCTATCACTGGTATCTGCCAAGAACGATCATAAAAAGGTTCATGAGCTTCGTTTTCACACCACGACCAATCGATTGACCCATCCTCATTTTTATTACCTACAAATGAATAGAACTGATCACCAGTTGGATCATCTTGACCGGGATAAGGGAACCAGCCCATAGCAATCATTGTGCCGTCAGGAGCTTGAATAATGGAACCTTCACCTAAACCTGGATCTAGAGTTAAAACTGGTCCTTGAACACAGATTTCACCTGGATTTTGAATAGTAGTTATAGGGGGTTTGAATTCTTCCCAAGTTATACCTCTATCATTACTCCACCATGGCCATTCACCGCCGAAATTGTAGATAGTGCCGTCTTGATCAGTTGCAAGATAATGTTCGCAACAATTACCGCCATAATTATGAGTGTAGCCGTTTTCAGTTACGGTCCCATATACTGACCACCTACGTTCGGTGACGTTTTCCATAGTTCTTGCATCAACTACTGTAAAATTGCGCACATCATATGGCAATTGAGCGATTTCCTCTTCAGACATTGCGGGAGTTGTATTTTCACTGAAGGATGAATTATTGTTATTGTCCGGTTTAGATTCATCCCCCCCTAAACACCCAGAAATAGAGGCAAAAATGAGGATTGTCAAAACGGCATTTACTCTAAGCATGATATTGACTAAGCGACCTTGTAAATATATTTTTCTTGAAGGATTAAAGTGGAAAAGGAAAGAAATTAAGCAAGTAAAAGCTAAATTTTGTATGAATAAAGATATTAATATGTGCAACTAAATATCAAGTAATGATAACAATCACGGAAACAGCAGCAAAAGAAATTGGACTAGCCAGAGAAAAGGTTGGTGCAGAAGATAAACCTCTGAAAATAATGGTTGGAATTGGTGGATGTTCTGGAGGATATAAGTACGGTCTCGGATTTGTTGATGAGACTGGTGAAGAAGAGACTGTTGTTGAAAGTCAAGGAATAAAAATAATTGTACAAAATCAAGATGTGGAAAAACTTCAAGGAACTACGATAGATTTTGTAACCAACGAAATGGGCGCCGGTTTTAGAGTGGATAATCCCAACCCCGCACCTGAAGGTGGTGGCGGTTGTGGTTGTGGAGATTCAAAAGGTAAATCAGAAGGAGGCGGATGTTGTAGCTCAGAAAAATCTGCTTCTGAATCTAAAGAAGGCGGCTGCGGCTGTTGTTGAATAATTATAATGAAAAAAATTGATTACGAAAAATCGAAAGAGGAATTGATATCCGAAAAAGAGACATCTGTTGTCTGCTTTGGTGGTGAATGGTGTCCATTTTGTAGAGGCTTTTTTCCCGAGTTTGAAAAATGGAAAGCACCTAACGGTGTTAAGAAAGTTATAGCAGAACTGGATAAAGAAGAATCGCCTTGGTGGGATTTATATGAGATAGAAGTGGTACCAACTTTGGCAGTTATTGAATGTGGTGAAATAACATATAGGAAAGATGCGAAACCGTCTATTGGTTTGGATAAGAATGATTTGAAAGATGTGGAAGAATTTTTTGAAGAACAAAAAATGAATGATGAAGATCTATATGTAAAAAAGAGAATTGGTAAAGGTGGTAAAAAAGCGAAAAAAAGCTATAACCGATATCGAAAAGGCGGTCCGCGCGGAGTCAGGGTTAAAAAAATTAACTAACAATTATTTATATGACCATGTGGAGGGCGTGGTCTATGGATTGTCTTGAATGCAACACTAAAGACGTGGATGTTGTCAGAACTTCAGAGGGTGGATTACTATGTAAAAAGTGTAATTCACATGAAATTGTTCTAGGTAGTTCAACCTGGAAAGATGTTCCAACCCACTAGGGATTAAACTCGTCTTTGTAGAATAAGCCCCAAAAGCATGACTGCTGCCATTATAGCAGATGCATAGACTAAAGCTGAGGTTTCACTTGGATTATCTTTTGGAAATGTGATTTTTTCTGTTTCAATTATAAGTGAGAAAGAATCGGAAGCAATGAAACCATCATTATCTGTAACTCTCAAAACAGGGTTAAAGTCTCCAATTTCTGAATATGAACGGGTTGTTGTACCGGAATCTGTAGAAGACCAATCGAATATTCCATCCCCATCAAAATCCCATTCCCATAATACTATTTGTCCATCGATGTCGGAACCTTGACCGTTGAAATTTATTGAAACTCCTCGAATAGAAGACTGATCAGCGCCTGCTTCTGCAGTAGGTTCAGAATAAATCCAAACGGTTTGGAATTTAGTTTCGATACCGCTCTGATTGCTCCATGAATTGTCATTATCCAATACTTCAAAATAAATTGTATGCTGACCCACAGATAATGAATCTGTACTGAAAGCGGGTTGGTTGCTTAGAAACCCATCTATAGAAGATTTCCAAGAATAAGCAACTACTTGACCATCTGAATCATGCCCTTCGCCTTCAAAAAAGATGCGCGTTCCCTCTGATTCAATGCAACAAGAATCTGGCCTGAAACCAAAAGAAGCTTCTCTAGAAAAACCATCAGGATAAACATTAGTTATGTTAGCAATTGGAATTGAATTTGGATATACCTCCATTTGAACTCCAGACCAATCTGACCAAACTCCATCATTATCTAAGACTCTTAAAGAGAATGTATGGATTCCTGGTGTGAAGCCATTCATAGTGAAATTCCTTTCGTTACTCAAAAATCCATCTATAGAGGAATTCCATTCATATGCAATGATTGTGCCGTCACTATCTATTCCAGTACCGTTGAAAGTAATATTTGAATCGAAACGAGTAGAATTAGGATACAGAGAATCTATTTGAGCAATTGGAATTGAATTTGGATTAACTATTAAACTCTCCATAATCCAAACTGACCAATCATCATCGTTATCTTGTACTCTGAATGAGATAGTATGATTTCCTATACTGAGATTAGTAACGTTGAAAGATTGTTCATCACTTAGAAACCCGTCTAAAGATGAATACCATTCATAATTTGTGATACTACCATTATCAGAACCAGAACCGATGAATGTGATTGTATCATCAAATCTGGCAGGTGATGGACTGATTGAATCGATTGTGGCATTTGGTGGATCGAATGGAGTCATTAAATCGTCAACGAGAATATAGAGATTAGTTATGAGGTGCATACGGGATGTTGGTATGATTAATCTATTATCTGGATGAAATCCACCTGTGAGTCCTCCTTGATTTTCAGCGTTGACTTCTGCTAAATATGCAAATATCCCGTGATTGCCATAAAGCCAATCATTAGTATCCCCTCCAACGAGATACCCTCCTTCATCTTTCCAATTTGAATAACCGGTTAGATTTTGTAATCTTTCACCGTAGTAACGCATCTCCTGATCGTCTGGGCTCGGCTCCGTTTTATGGGCCCATGGCCAATCGAAATACTCGCCGTATGAATGATAAGAAATTGCACTGAAAAACGAATGATTGTTGTCATGTTTTTCAGTACGGTAATTCTGAATAGAAGGCCATCTATCTGAAGCGCCTGTTTGATTGATATCCCAAGGATTGTTGTCCCAATCGTAATTATCTAATCTCCAAATTAAATGTTGAATTGCTTGAGTTTCTGGTTCAGAAAAGCCGCCATCCCTATCCTCGTCAATAAAGCCATCACCATCGTCATCGATGTGTTCTGAATCTTCTGGATCTTCATTAGTAAGATTATCGTTATCATCATCTATTGTATCACCTATACCGTGATAAACTTGTGAACAGGTGTTAGAAGAAGAACCGACTGTATTCCAACCGAGAGGGTAATTTCGATTTAAATCGACGCCGTCACATGAATCTAAAATATTGTCGTTATTGTTATCTCTTAAATTTTTACGCCAAAATCTACTTGGATCTTCCCGATCGTAGACATAACCGTCTGGATTGATTAAAGGAACTATCCAAATTTCATAATTATTTACAAGATTAGTTATCCAATCTTCTCGGGGATCTTCATCTATACCCTCATCAATCAACCCATCTTCATCATTATCTATACCGTCGAACATTGCAAGACCGAATTCGTTTGTTCTGCCACCTTGCTCACCATCCCCATCATTATCTACACCATCAATAGGATCTTCATCAATCAAACCATCTTCATCATTATCTATCTTAGATTTACCGTAAAATTCAGTTAGAAAATAAAGATAATACAGTGGTATTTGAACAGTCATCCATTCTCTGGCATGATGATTACCCATTATTAGAGTGGATTTTTCATCTGGATCGGAATAATATTCAGGTTCATTGGAGACGCCATCTGAAACCTTAACTGCGTAAATGTGCCTACCTCCCCATGTTTGACCTGCAGGAATTAAATCTGTTAAATTGTAAAGTCTTACAATATCAGGATACTCGTTAGCAAATGTTTCTAGTTCTGAAACGACCTCGTCGTAATCGTGATAGTCTTCGAAAAGATTATCAAATGGAAAAGTGTAGGGATTATCTATTTCTTCCGCTATAACAGAATATGGAACGTAACTTAGTAATAGAAAAAATACAACAAATAAAGATATTACTTTGTGAATTTGTATCATTATGATTCAAATAAAGTGCTACTAAATAAACGAGACCTTACAATATAGTATATAGTAAACTTTTTATACCCCTAAAATCCGGGAAATGTGACTATAAACTAGTCAAAAAGGTATTCTGATGAGCTACGTAGAAGAAGTGTTTGAGAGAGTCAAAAGACGAGACCCTGAACAGAAAGAGTTTCATCAAGCAGTGTGGGAAGTAATGGAGACTATAGAACCCGTACTCAAAATACATTCAGAGTACCGTCAGGCTGGAATTTTAGAGAGAATGGTTGAACCTGATCGAATGATTTTGTTTAAGGTTCCATGGGTAGATGACAATGGCAATGCTAGAGTAAATAGAGGTATGAGAGTACAATTTAACAATTCAATCGGCCCTTACAAAGGTGGATTGAGATTCCATCCAAGTGTAAATCTTAGTATAATAAAATTCTTAGGTTTTGAACAGATTTTCAAGAATGCATTGACTGGGAGACCAATCGGTGGTGGAAAGGGTGGAAGTGACTTTGATCCTAAAGGTAAATCTGATGGAGAGATAATGAGGTTCTGTCAATCTTTTATGAATGAATTATATCGACATATCGGTGCAAATATTGATGTGCCTGCAGGAGATATAGGAGTGGGTGGAAGAGAGATTGGATATCTATTTGGACAATACAAACGTTTAACCAAATCATGGGAAGGAGTCATAACTGGAAAGAGCTATGGATGGGGAGGGTCCCTAATTAGACCAGAAGCTACTGGCTATGGTCAGGTATACTTCTTAAAGGAAATGATGGAAGGTAACGGAGATAGTATTGAAGGGAAAATATGTACTGTTTCAGGAAGTGGGAACGTTGCTCAATACTGTACTGAAAAACTTATACAGATGGGAGGTAAAGTAGTCACTTTATCTGATTCGGGTGGATTTGTATACGATCCTGCTGGAATTGACGAAGAAAAATTAGCCTGGATCATGGATTTGAAAAATAATCAGAGAGGCAGAATCAAAGAATATGCAGAGAATTTTGATGGCGTGACCTATGAAAAGGGAGAACGTCCATGGGGAATCAAATGTGATATAGCATTACCAAGTGCTACGCAGAATGAGATAGAGAAGAAAGACGCTGAAATGTTAGTTAAAAATGGTTGTAAAGCGGTAGTTGAAGGGGCAAACATGCCATCTACTCCTGAAGCTGTAGAAATATTTGAAAAGGGGGGAATTATGTTCGGACCTGCGAAAGCTGTGAATGCTGGAGGTGTAGCTACATCTGCACTAGAAATGAGTCAAAACGCAGCATTTGAAAATTGGACAGCGGAAGAAGTGGATGCGAAATTACAACAAATAATGATTGAGATATATAGAATATGTTCAGAAACATCTGAAAGATATGGTCAACCTGGAAATTTAGTAATGGGTGCGAATGTTGCAGGTTTCCTAAAAGTGGCGAATGCAATGATTGATCAAGGTGTAGTCTGAAAGGAGTAAAAAAATGGAAGAAATAATAAAAAAATTGAATGGATGTTTGGGCTGGGAATTTAGAGCTGCTACAATGTATTCACATTATGCAGCATATGTAACTGGAATACACAGATTACAACTGAAGGCCCATTTTGAAGCAGAAGCAACTGAATCCCATGGACATGGAGACATAGTTCGTGCAGCGATAGTAAAACTAGATGGTGAAGCTGTAACTGAAAGAGATTCGACAGAGATAGTACATACTACGGATTACAAGATAATGCTCAAAGAAGCTATGAAAACGGAGCAATATGCTGCAGAAAGCTACCAAGAAGTCTTGAATATGATTAAAGATGATGACGAGATGTATGATGCTTTAGAGCAGATATTCTTTGATGAAGCTAGAAGTGTAGAAGAATTGAAACGTTTAAGCTAAAGAGCTAAAAATTACGTGGCTTAGCTGTTACAGTGAATAAAAGCTCAAAAGCGGCAGTTGCACTGTTCGTTGTAACTGTAATTTGGGGTTGGACTTTTGTATGGATGAAAGAGGCCCTTGATTTTGCATTAGGTACTGAAGAAACACCGTCTGAATATGTAGAAGATGGTGGGACTATGACTGTAGTTAGTTTATTCATAACTCTAAGATTTGGAATAGCTGCAATATTGATGCCGTTATTGATTCGTAATGTAAGAAAGGATTTGAAATCTGTAGAAGTATGGAAAGGAGGGGGAATATTAGCAGTATTAGTGTTAGGGGGATTTTTATTTCAAATGCACGCACTCGAAGAACTGGATCCTGCAGTATCTGCATTTCTAACAAGTTTATATGTTATTTTTACAGCCATAATTATTAGTGTTCTAAACAAAAAAATGATTAGCAAGCCCTTAGCTTTTGGTGTGATATTGGCTACTTTTGGAGCAGGATATATACAAGGACCGCCTCAAATAGAATTTGGTAAAGCCGAATTGTTTACGGTTATATGCGCGTTAATATTTGGATTCCATATAGTAGCGACAGATAGAATTACTAAGATAATGTCACCATTAGGAGTTACTATGACCTCCATAATTATAGCTGCATTGGGAGGAGGATTGGTCTTCATATATTCATACAGTACTGAAAAAGTAACTGTAGATTTGAATTTTGTATATGAAACTTCATTCTTAGTACCGGTACTATTGTGCTCCATATTAGGAACATTATTGGCGTTGAGCTTAATAAATTATTTTCAGAAGGATCTCAATCCTGTGAGAGCTGCGATATTGTTTGCTCTTGAACCTGTTTGGGCAGCATTGATATCGATAATATATGGGATGACTGAAATAGGAGTCTGGCTTTTCTTAGGAGGGGGTTCTTTGCTGTTAGGGAATATAATTTCAGAGATAAATACTGAAAAAAACGTGAAAGTGAAATAAAGTGAAATAAATAATATTTATAAAAAGTATTAAAAAATAGTATTAAAATGGGCAATTATTGTCAAAAATTGTACTAAAGGTATTAATATAAGTATAATAGTGGTATAAGTCCATGGATGCAAGAGTACCCCGCTTTTTTTTGCTGGTTGCGTTCATTTACGGGATACTACTTGCATCCGCTGGCACGGGTGTTAGTGAAGATACGGGGTTCGATGGAGACATCGAAACCTATGTAAAAAACCTTGATTTTGAACATTACACAGCGGGAACCAATAACACCATAAAGTTGATCTTCACTAACCCCTATGAAGCTACATCTGAATTTAATATCGGAATTTCTATATTATGTATAAACGAACAAAATACAGAAAGCATCTGTGAAAATTTAGAATTTACTCTTGAAGAAAATGAAGAGTATAGTTATGAAAAAGAGATTAATGTTAAAAATTCGGGAAGATTGGAAGTCGTAATTGACATAAACATAGAAGAAGAGAGTGGAGAAATTATAGAAGGCGTTTATGTTAAAGAATATTTATTTTACGATTATGAAGAATTTAATTTGAATGAATACAGAGGAATTGATTTAGATGAAAGAGATGACAATGCTTGGTGGGAATATGGAACAGAAGGTAGAGAAATAATAAGATTAGTTAATCATGAAGAAACGTCTTCTATGTTGAGTATTGTATTTGGACCTGCTACAGAAAAAAGTGACTGGGCAGGCCAGATATATTTAGAATATGCATCCACATTTACAGATGAACAAATAGCCCTTCTTGAATATTCATTAGATTACAGGCCGCCTCCGAATATGTATGGTGGTGTTTGGACCATGGTATCAGAAATTGAATCGAATGATGGTGATGGATTTAGTTATTTTGATATACCCCGACAAGTATTTGATGAACCAATATCGATTTATTTTAGAATTTCAATATCCATAAATGATGCAGATGAAAATACCGTGTTTGAAATAAATGAGATAGGTTACACATACTATCAGGAAAAGCACGAACTTGGATTTAGTTATGACACAATACAGCATGTGGGCGATAAAAACACCATAGAATTAGATATAATGGTAGAGAATAAAGGCACATATACACAGAATTTGAATAATATTACATTTATATTAGAAGTGAGAAAAGATGGGATTTTGCAGCAATATTATGAAAGTAGCGTTTATTTAGAAGAAGATGAAGAATCTCTTGTAACGTTTAACATAGACGTTAGTAAACCTGGAGTTTATACTTGTAACTTTAAAGCTTGGATTATATCAGAAACTGTATTTTATTATGAAGACGATATATTGATAGCATATTCTAATCAACATCAAATAACAGAAGATGATGGACTTGTCGTGCTAAATGAATATGAAGAATACGTTATTGATGTAGATTATGATAAAGCAGAGATAATAATTGAAACGGATGATTTTGAAAAATTAGAATTTGATCCTGAATATAATAATGTGCAGAATATAGATAACTATTACATATTGGAAATAGATGAAATAGAAGAAGATATAACCATTATGTCAGAAGAAGGTGTCGTTTTTCAAATATTTAGTCTAATATCTACAGAAGAACATGACTTTGATGTTTGGGCAATAAAAGAAGAAGAATCAGTAATAAATGCAGAAATTGACTTCATTAATACGGAAATGCATTATATTGATTTAGAATTAACGAATTATGGTTATTTTGACGAATACTTCGAAATAACTACAGAATACGATAATGAATTTATCGAATCAGTAGAAGGGCCTTCATACGTAAAAGTCTTAGAAGGACGAACTAATGTAGTGAGATTTGTAATTATACCCAATAATGAACCATTAGATTATACTTCAACAATGAATATAAACATAATTCAAGAATCTACGAACGATCTTGTAAAGGTTCCTATAGAAATGACGTACACTGAAACGGATTTGGATGTAGAAGAGTGGAATTGGAATAGATTTTCTATGATTCAAGGACAAATTGTTGTTGGATCATGTAATTTAATTAATGATGGATATCCTGTTAATGAAATAACTGTGAGGTTGTATGTGCAAGATAATGATGGCAATATTTTAATTTTAGATGAAGTATATGTTAGTACATTGGGATATGGGGAAACGGTAACTATTGGAGGAGAATATACACTAGAATATCCATCAGACTATACTCCAGTTATTGAAGTAGAAAAGGGAGAAGGATTTGTATTTTCTAATGCATATGGTGGGCAAATAAGAGTTGTTGGAAATGTCATTAATGTAGAAGAGGGTGATGAAATAACTACGGAGATTTATTCACTGATACCATCATTAGGTGTCTTTGCAGCCTTTGGAATAGTATATTATTCAGGTAAATCGGAAAACTTGAGATATGGATTCTTTAGATTAATGATACCTATGTATACTAGATTCCAAAAAAATAATGTACTTGATGATGAAACTCGACAGGATTTGATAGGATATATCTATTCACATCCTGGTGTAAATTATGGAACAATAAAAGATTATCTTGGCATGCACAATGGAACATTAAGTCATCACCTTTATACATTAGAAAAAACGAAGATTGTTGAATCAAAAAGAGCAGGTAGAAAGAGATTGTTTTTCCCAGTGAATTTTGAAGAGAAAAACGCATTTGTAATGATGAACACTAGTAATGCAGTTCAAGAAGAGATAATAAAAATAATAAGTAAAGAACCTGGTTGTTCTCAAACTATTATTGCAAAAAATCTTGGATTATCTAGACAAAGAATAAATTATAATATTAATTTGTTATCTAGAAAGGGACTAGTAAGAATAGAAAAAATTGGAAGAGTGACTAGAGTATACCCTCTACGTGTTTGAAAAAAATGTAGTGGCGGGCCAGAAGGGATTTGAACCCTCGACCAATCGGTTAAGAGCCGATCGCTCTGCCTAGCTGAGCTACTGGCCCACTATTGTTAATTAATTACATACGGTATTTTTTATTTTCCCATGAATTTGTTCTGTCTCTCCATTTATCACCACTATGTTTCCACCAATCATCTCGTGATGGTTGTTGTGAAAGCTGTTCCTGATATGCTACGTCTGCAGCGCGTAAATCTAAATCTATAATTCTTCTTCGAGTGAATTCAATACCAGATATGGCTACGATTAATGCAACCAGGAACCCGTAGATGGGGCTAATCAACACTGATGCGTTAAAAACCGCATGTACGGCTACGGCTGCAAAGTAATGTCGAACAACGATTGAGAGAGGTTCTTTCTCAACAACATAACGAGCAATTCCATGACCTGTAAAAGAGGTAGCGCTTGCATGTAAAAGAGTGCTAGAGAGACTTCTTGCGATTACTAAAATGACTGCCCCTTCTGTACCGCCTAAAAGATAACCTGGACCTAAACCGTAGAAAAGATTTTCTGTAGATGCAAACCCTAAGCCACAAGCAGCACCATAAATGGAGCCGTCTTCCAATTCATCCACTTCTTTTCTCATATTCTGATTTCTCAAAATTCCCCAAGGCTTAACGGCCTCTTCTACGAATGGAGCAACTATAACTGCACCCACAAAAAGTTCAATCTCTACATCGAAAAAAGTACCCTCACCGAAAATACCATGAGCTATGGCAATCAATGCCGAAGAAATAAAGAGTGCTAAAAAAATAGAAGAAAGCGCCCCCCATGTGAATGCTTGACCTAAAAGTTCCCAAGGTTCTTTATCTGTCTTTTCCAAATTTCTGAGCCAATAAAGATAGACGACGGAGGGAAGAAAAGCTAATGTTATGATTAAAGCAGTTGTAAAGGAACCATAAGACATGGCTAAACCTACTACTAAAATAAATATGAAAATTAAACGGCCAGGACCTAAGCCAAAGAAATTCATTTAGATCTACACCTACCCTCATGGAGGTAGACGAGTCCGCGCCTAATTAATTTGCGTAATTCTCCTTCTGGATCATATATACCTTCATCTTCAGCTTCAAAAATTAATTCATCTGGCTCCACCCCATCCCCATCATCTAAATCTTGTAAAAGCTCCAGAACAAGGAATTTGTCGGGCTTTTTATTAGAACTTGGTCTTGGTGGGGCCGATTTTTTAACAATAGGAGGCTTTTTGCCTTTCCTTTTTATAACTGATTTAACTATTTTTTTTCTTTGAACGGTTTCTTTTTCATGTGCTTCATCATCTAAATAATCTAAAACGACATCTTGAAGAAGTTGAGATGGTGTTTGTCGTTTATTTTCTGCGTGTTTTATGAAATCCTCCCAATCAGCTCGAAAATTGGAATCTATTGGAAACCTGAAAGTAGTACGCTTTCTTGCCACATAGTACGCTTGATGAGTGATATATAAAAACCTAACTCGGTTTATTAAAATGTGGATAAAAAGGAACCTCTAAGTTTTCACCTTAGAGAATTAGAAAATAAAATGCGAAGTGTATTACTACTTTTGATAGGGAGTATGATTGGTTTTACAGTATTTAGTATAGAAATAATGGATGCTATTTTAGAAATAAGTGGTATGGAAAAAGAACATATGGCAATATACACACCTACTGAAATGCTGATTACAAGATTGAAATTGGCAGTTATATTGTCTGTAGCTACAACTTTGCCATTACTTACTGTTAAATTATATCAATTCACCGAACTTGGATTGAAAGAAAAAGAAAAAAAATGGATTATATTTATGGTGCCAATCTCAATAATTGCTTTTGTTACAGGCGCTGTGTTAGGATATTCAATTGTTTTACCTGAAATAATTAATTTTGTAATTGAAGAAGAGAGTAAAATGTCTATCAGTGGATTTTTTGATTTCACGTTCTTTGTTATTTTTGGTTTAGGATTCACTTTACAAATGCCGTTTATTGTGTTTGGAAATAGAATATTTAATATTTGGAAAAAAGAAGAAATAGAGCAGAAAAAAAAATATATCTACATAGCAATATTAGGAATCGCTTTTTTAATATCGCCGGAAACGAGTTTGATAATCCAATTTTTAATTGGAATTCTATTGATTTTTATATTTAAAATAAGTTTGAAGGTGGATAATATTCTAAAATATAAAATGTAAAATTAATTACGTTTTAATGTTTGTAATCCGTCGTCACGACCAACTAGGACGATATCTGCCATATTAACAAAAAGACCTGAAGTAACTACTCCCGGTATTTCTTCAATCTCCAAGGCGAGATTTGAAGGATTAGATATGGTGTTAGGAAAAGTACAATGATAGATAACATTTCCATTATCTGAAATGAACGGTTTATCGCCATCCATTCGAAGAACTGGAGTACAGCCTAAATCAGCAAGAGAAGTAGATGTAGCTTCGTGACCAAAAAAAATGACTTCGACTGGTAATGGACAAAAGCCCAACTGAGAAACTAATTTTGAATCGTCAATAATTATAACTAATTTCTTAGATTGATTTTCGACTATTTTTTCCCTAACAAGCGCACCCCCTAACCCTTTGATTAAATCTAAAGATGGAGAAACTTCATCTGCACCATCTATGGCCACATCTATTGAAGGATGAGTTGATAATGAAGTAAGAGGGATGCCTAATGAAGATGCTTGATCTTCAGAGGCTTTGGAAGTTGGGACTCCTAAAATATTTAGGCCTTCTGAAACTTTTTTACCGATTAAATCTATAGCAATAGAAGAAGTTGAACCTGTACCTAGCCCGACTACCATTCCATCTTCTATCATTTCAACGGCAGCTTCAGCAGCTAATTGTTTTTTGATGCTCACAGTATCAATTGTAAAGATCGACTTCCGGATCTACTGGTGAATCCGTGTCTGGCAATCTTTGACTTACTTTTTTAATTGCTTTATCAAAATCTTCTGGTGAAACTGATTTTCTATTTTCATGTATAGCAGAAATTCCCGCTTCCACGCACAATGAACGTAAATCTGCACCCGAAAGACCTTTAGTCAATTTAGCAATTTTATCATAGTTCACCTTTTTAGATATTGTAATAGATTTTGTGTGTATTTTCAAAATCTTGAGACGAGCTTCTTCAGAGGGTAAGGGGATTGTAATAATTCTATCAAATCTACCTGGCCTCAATAATGCTTCGTCCAAAATATCTGGACGATTTGTAGCTGCCATAATGGCAGTATTGCCTCTGGGAGTGAAGCCATCTAATTCCCCTAGAAGTTGCATTAAGGTTCTTTGAACTTCTCTGTCGCCAGTTGTACCTATATCCATTCTTTTTGCTCCAACGGCATCTAATTCATCAATAAAGATAATGCTTGGAGCTTTTTCTGAAGCCATTTGGAAGAGTTCCCTAACTAAACGTGCACCCTCTCCTATATATTTTTGAACAAGTTCGCTACCTATTAAACGAATGAAGGTGGCGTTTGTTGCATTAGCGACAGCTTTTGCCATTAAGGTTTTACCTGTTCCGGGAGGTCCGACCAGAAGTACGCCTTTAGGAGGTTCGATACCTACTTTTGTAAATAGTGATGGTTTAAGCAAGGGTAACTCTACAATGTCTCTTAATTCTTCTAATTCTTCTTTTAAACCACCTATATCGTTATAATTTTCTGAAGGTTTGTTGTCAATTTCAGCACCCATTACTAATGGATCTTTTGTTGATGGTAAACGGTTCAGAACCGAAAGTGTTTGACGATGTAAGGCTACTCTATCCCCTGGAGAAAGATCTTTTATATCTAATTTATCAGAAATTGTTACTACGAAATCGGGTCCGCTTGAAGATTTGATACATACTTGGCCATCTTCCAAAACATCCCTAACTGTGCCTATTACTTGGGGTGGAGCTCTAAGACGTGCCAATTCGCCCTTTAGATGGGCATTTTCTCTTTTTAAGCGTGAATTATCGGCTTCGAGTTGTTTTTGTTTAGTATCGAATATTTCAATTTCCTCTGCAAATAAAGCATGCATGTCCTCAGAATTGCTTGTTCTGACTGGTCCTTCATCCTTTTTCTTAGTTGACATAATTTAACTAAATATTTATTAAAGCAGGCATTAAATACCCTTCTGTTGAACAAAAATGCTCTGTGAAATGTGCGGTATTGAAGTTGCAAACCCCATCTTAAGTAAGATTTCTGGAACGATTTTGAGAACGTGTCAGAAATGTTCTGCGATGGGAGTAGAAGCTACTGAACGAGAAAAAATAGGAAATAAAAATTATATTTCGGATGTAATGAATAAAAGAAGTAATAGATTACGAGAAAAGGAAATTAAAACTGAGAAAATATTAGTTGAAGATTTTGGAATTTTAATTAAGAATGGTAGAGAGAATAAAAAATGGAGTCAGAAAGAGTTAGCTAGTAAGATATCTGAAAAGAAGTCGACAATAGCATCTATTGAGAATAAACAATACAAACCCGAAAAGAAATTGATAAACAAATTAGAAGCTATATTGGAAATAAGATTAATGGAAGATGTAGAAGTAAAAGATTCGGTAAAAACAACTAAGACTAGTGGAATGACCTTAGCAGATTTGATAGAGGAAAGTAACGGATAGTCTTTTTTGTCGCTTCAAAAGTGCACCATTGTGGGCGTCATAGGTAAACAATTAAATTTAGATAGAAAAACTGAAGAAATAGTACTGATTGCATTGAGTTCATGTTTCTTTTTGATATCGCTAATAGCAGGATACAAAGAGAATGGGATTGGGGGTAATTTGACAATACCTATGATAGGAATGGAAATACACTTCATCTCAACACCTATGTGGATATGTGGGGGGTTATTGTGTATAATGTGTTTACAACAACGATACCATTCAATATGGACGAATGGATTATGGTTGTTAGCTTCATATTTCCTAACTGCAGCAGGGACTGTTCTGTTTTTTGTAATGTATGATTATGGATATTGGTGGTATTTGACTGCTGTTATTCTAATATTATTGGCATTGAGTATGCTTTATTGGATGATTTTAGAAGTATATACATTGAGAAGTAGAATCGTAGATGCTTATCCAGAAGAAGAAGAGAGAATGGAAATGGGAGAGTGGGCTATGTTATTACCTGCTTTCATTCTAATGACTATTATTAGTTACTATTACTATTCTAAATGGTTTTTAGATGAAGAGGGGTGGTTTACTTTTGGAATCTCTCCGAATATAGGATATCTTACAACTCAAATTATAATTTTTGGAGTTGTGAATTATATTATGTATCGCCCCCATGAAGTATTCAAAAAATATATACAAGAAACCGAATATGAAAGAGTTGAAACGACGACTAATTTACTAGATAAAAAGAATCAATGTG
>MDTE01009682.1_pt1 | contig 26179 bp, 21 predicted proteins | sample 811231 | NCBI WGS metagenome assembly MDTE01 (sample SAMN05326651, study PRJNA326480) | marine metagenome | isolation source: seawater | place: Indian Ocean: Red Sea | collected 2010
GAAGTCACCTGCGTCACCATCTGGTCCGGCGCGACCGACGAGGATGTCGTCACTCTCCACATACATGCGGTCCGTCGCGTCGTCCTGGTCACCCATCTCGACCCGGCCCCAATCGGTATCGACGAAGACCCAGGCCTCGTCTGCCGCGGTGCCGTCGCCGGCACCGGCGTTTAGCTCGATACTGACGCCATACTCGACGCCGTTATCGGCGGTGTTCTCGGCTCCGATGAAGATTTCGGATTCACCAACATGGATCTGGTAGCCGCGGCCCTGTCCGGCAGAGACTTCCTGGTCGACAAGGCCAACCTGGAAGCGTAACTCGCCGCCGAGGATGACGCTCATTGTGTCCTTCGAGCCCACCTGGCCCGCAATGGTAGGAGTTCCGACCAAGGCTGCAGCAAGAAGAGCGCTCGTGCCCAGCCAGTAATTTTTCATCTTCATTCTCATTAAACTCCAAAGATAGATCCCGCACCTCATGCACAGGATACGTTACAGTATAACATTACGCTATTGCACACAATGTTCGTACCCGCCCGAAACATCGGTGTTCGGGCCGAACGTTGTTCCTCCATCTTTTGTTGGAATTTGATTTGTTGCTTGTAAACGAAGGCGGGGCGCATTCTATGGCGCCGGGGGTCTGCGGCAATCGACAAAGGTGTGAGCACCCAATTTTTCCCGCGGCTGTTGCAGTAAAACATCAGTAATTTCAGAGTATTGCGCAGAAATTGGTCAGGCGTGCCCGTTTGCTGTGCAGGCCCCGTCGCCGGATCAGAATCCGAATCCGTTGTTGACGATGAAGACCGTGCCGTCATTGTCGACCGGTGTTGCCGTCGGGGATTGATTGTCGATCCCGAACACACGCAGCGCTGCGGACAGTTCCCAGCCCGGCGCGACCTAGTAGGCTGCATCGAACGACAAGACGGTACTTCCGAGAAGGACTTTCTTAAACATCGCTGATTTGCCTCCAAAGCGGTGCTCGGTTGATGGCCGGTCACGCTGCCGGTCCCGTTGCTGTTCGGCGAGGTTTTTAGACACCGCTTGTTACAGCATCGTTTCATCGGCCGATGATGTGCCGGTTGAATGTTGCTTTCTTCACTCCTGTTGCAAATGCACAACAGCGCCGGATTGGGTCTCGCGATAGCGTCCGATCGACCGCCGGGCCATCGGTTGTGGCATATCGGTTGCTCTGCTATACGCCGCTCGCGGACGGTACGACCGTCGAACCAATTCAACCGGAGAATATGCATGTCATCCGCTGCCGACTATGTGGTCGCCGATATTTCCCTGGCCGATTGGGGCCGAAAGGAGCTCGATCTCGCCGAGGTCGAAATGCCGGGCCTGATGGCCATTCGTGAAGAGTATGGCGATGCGAAACCGCTGGCGGGTGCACGGATCGCCGGCTCGTTGCACATGACCATCCAGACGGCGGTCCTGATCGAAACGCTCCAGGCGCTCGGCGCTGATATCCGTTGGGCGTCGTGCAACGTCTTCTCGACCCAAGACCATGCGGCCGCGGCGATCGCTGCGATGGGCACGCCGGTCTTCGCGGTCAAGGGCGAGACCCTTGAAGAATATTGGGACTATGCGCACCGCATCTTCGACTGGGCCGATGGCGGCGTTCCCAACATGATCCTGGATGATGGCGGCGACGCGACGCTTCTGATCCATCTCGGCAAGCAGGCCGAGACCGATCCGTCGGTGCTCGACAATCCCGAGAACGAGGAAGAGGAGGCGGCATACGCCTCGATCCGCAAGCGCCTGGCCGAACAGCCGGGCTGGTATTCGAAGGTCTCGGAGAGCCTTAAGGGTGTCACCGAGGAAACCACGACGGGCGTGCACCGCCTGTACGAAATGGCCAAGCAGGGCACGCTCCTGTTCCCGGCGATCAATGTGAACGATTCGGTGACCAAGTCGAAGTTCGACAATCTGTATGGCTGTCGGGAAAGTCTCGTCGACGGCATCCGCCGCGGTACCGACGTCATGATGTCGGGCAAGATCGCCGTGGTTGCCGGCTATGGCGAGGTGGGCAAGGGTTCGGCCGAGTCCCTGCAGAATGCCGGTTGCCGCGTGATGGTCACCGAGATCGATCCGATCTGCGCCCTGCAGGCCGCGATGGAAGGCTACGAGGTCGTCACCATGGAAGAGGCGGCGCCGCAGGGCGACATCTTCGTGACCGCGACCGGCAATGTCGATGTCATCACGGTCGACCATATGCGCGAGATGAAGGACCGGGCGATCGTCTGCAATATCGGCCACTTCGATTCCGAAATTCAGGTCGGCGGGTTGCGCAACTACAAGTGGGAAAACATCAAGCCGCAGGTCGACGAGATCGAGTTCCCGGACGGCAAGAAGATGATCCTTCTTTCCGAGGGGCGGCTGGTGAACCTCGGCAACGCCACGGGGCACCCGAGCTTCGTGATGAGCATGTCCTTCACCAACCAGGTGCTGGCGCAAATCGAGCTTTGGAACAACACCGGCGCCTATGGTCTGGATGTCTATGTCCTGCCCAAGCATCTCGACGAGAAGGTCGCGACACTGCATCTGAGCAAGGTCGGCGCCAGCCTGACCTCGCTCACCAACCGCCAGTCCGAGTATCTCGGAATTCCCGTCGAAGGCCCGTTCAAGCCGGAGGCTTATCGTTACTAGTGCGCCCGGGCAGGCCCACCGCCGGCCGGTCGCACAAGGAAGCGGTTCAATCCGTGCCGACAAGGCACTAGAATCGAACCAGTCCGACCGATTCGGGGCTGCCGGCAGGCAGTACCGACCGGTGGTTATGACTGTGCGAAACGGCGGCTCGTGTCGACACAAATACTGATCCTCGTCATCGCCGCGGTCGCGGGATCTTCCGCGATCGTCGGCTATGCCCTGTGCCGGTCGCTGCAGGTGCGAAAGCTCCGTCAGACGCAGGCGGTGCGTGATCGCCTCGGCGCCACGCTGGCGAGCGTGCTGTCCTCCTCGTCCGACGCCGCGTCGGACGGCGATGCCGCATGACGCGGTGCGCTTCCGATTCGGCCGCAGCGGGTCAGACCGAAACCGGGCGGACCTTTGAGTTGTCCGACGAGGTGGCGACAGAGGCATTGGGGGCCGCCTTGGCGCCCCTTCTCGCGCGCGGGGATGTGCTTGCCCTGACAGGGGATCTCGGAGCCGGGAAAACGACTCTGGCCCGCGGCATTGTTCGGTCCCTGGGTTACCGCGGCACGGTGCCGAGCCCGACATTTACCCTGGTCCAGCATTACGAAATCGATCCTCTGCCGGTGGCGCACTTCGATCTCTACCGGATCGGTGCTGCGGACGAGATCGTGGAACTCGGGTTCGATGAAGCGAGGGCCGAGGGGATCGTGCTGCTCGAGTGGCCCGAACGGATGGGATCGTATCTGCCTGCGGACCGGCTTCAGATTGCTCTCGACTATGATGCGGCCGGCAAGGCCCGCTTGGCCCGCGTTCGCGGCCCGGGAGACTGGGCGGAGCGGTTGCGCGCGTTGAGCCCATGACCGGCGCGCTCCCTGAGCCGGGCCTCTATTCGATTGCCGCGCACCGGCCGTTCCTGCGCGAACTGGCGGCACAGATTCTGGGTGCATCGGAGCACGAAGGTGACCCACTGGCGCTGGCACGGACGACAATCCTGTTGCCGACCCGCCGGGCTTGCCGATCCCTCCAGGACACCTTCCTGCAACTCACCGATGGCGCGCCGCTGGTGCTGCCGCGCATGGTCCCGATCGGGGACATCGACGAGGATGAGGTGTTTCTGACCGGCGAGGAATCCCGTCTGCTCGGGTCCGATCCCGAGGTCCCGCCGGCAATGCCGGAGCTGCGCCGGCGGATCCTGCTTGCCCGCATTCTCCAGGCGCATCCGGTGGCCGATTCGGAGCACATGCCCATCGACCACACGACCGAACTGGCCGGGGAGCTGGGTCGGTTCTTGGACCAGGTGCAGACCGAGCGGCTGGATTTCGATTCCCTCGCTGCGCTGGTGCCCGCCGAGTATGCGGCACACTGGCAGGAGACACTCACGTTCCTGCACGTCCTGACCGATGTCTGGCCGGACCTCCTGGCCGCCGAAGGTGTGATCGATGCGGCCGACCGGCGGAACCTTCTGCTCAGCGCCCGCGCAGACGCCTGGCGGCGGGAGCCGCCCACCGACCCGGTGATCGCGGCGGGCAGTACCGGCAGCATTCCCGCGACGGCCGATCTGCTCGCCACCGTCGCCGGGTTGCCGGCGGGTTATGTGGTCCTGCCGGGCCTCGACCGGGTGCTGGACGAGACGTCCTGGTCAAGCCTCGATCCGAGCCATCCCCAGTTCGGTCTGCGCCAGCTCCTGCTGCGGCTCGGGGCTGAGCGGGCCGGGGTGCGTGAATGGCCGGGCGCACACGAGCCGGGCACGGCCGGGCCCGCGCGTATGCGTCTGGTCTCGGAAGCAATGCGTCCGGCGGCCACAACTGAAGCCTGGCGTGGTGAGCGGGGCAGCATAGGGGCGGAAGCTCTTGCCGGCGTTCGGCGGATCGACGCGTGCGAGCCGCACGAGGAGGCTGGGGCCGTCGCCCTTGTGCTGCGTGAGGTGCTGGAGACGCCGGGGCGCACCGGGGCCCTGGTCACCCCGGACCGGGCGTTGGCGCGCCGGGTTGCTTCGATCCTCGGGCGTTGGGGCGTCGACATCGATGACAGTGCGGGCACACCGCTGGCGGATACACCGACGGGGATCTTCCTGCGCCTCGTCGTTGCACTGGTACATGAGGGAGCAGCACCGGTGCCCTTGCTGGCAGCGCTCAAGCATCCCCTGGCGTCGGGCGGGCAGGCGACGGTCGCGTTTCGCGCAAGGGTCCGGGACCTTGAGCGTGTGATTCTGCGTGGACCCCGGCCGGCAAGGGGTTTTGAAGGCCTGCGCCGCACCGCCGAGCGCACGGCCTACCGGGCCGCCAAACATGGCTGGACGGGCCCGCAGGATCTGGAAAAACTCCCCGATATTCTGGTCATGATCGACGGGTTGGCCGGGATCGCAGCACCCATGACGGAGGTAATGGACCAGGCCAATGCCGATCTATCGGATATTGTTCAGGCCCACATTGGCTTGTGTGAAGCGCTGGCGGCGAGCGCGGAGGAAACCGGTGCCACCCGATTGTGGGCCGGAGAGGCGGGCGAGGCGCTCGCCACGTTCGTCGCGGAACTGCTGGAAGCAGGTCCCGCCCTCGGGCCGGTGCCACCGGGCCGTTATGCGGCGCTGTTCGATGCATTGCTGGCGGGCCGGGTCGTACGTCCGCGATTCGGCGCACATCCCAGATTGTCGATCCTGGGACCGCTCGAGGCGCGGCTGCAGCATTTCGACGTGGTGGTTCTCGGCGGCCTGAACGAGGGAAGCTGGCCTCCCGAGGCCGACGTCGACCCCTGGATGGGCCGGACCATGCGCAGCGATTTCGGCCTGCCGTCGCCTGAACGCAGGATCGGCCTGAGCGCGCATGATTTTGCCCAGGCCTTTTGTGCCGAGCGGGTCGTCCTCTCCCGCTCCGAACGGGTCGATGGCGCCCCGAACATGCCGTCGCGCTGGCTGACACGTCTCGATGTCGCTGCCGACGCGCTCGGGCTGAAGGCCGCGCGCGAGGATGAACAGCAGGCGCGAAGCTATCTCCATTGGTGGCGGGCACTCGACGGGCCGCGCCTGGACCAGGTGACGGATGGCAAGGCGGTACGGCCCCGGCCGGCACCGCCGGTGTCCGCGCGTCCTCGTCAACTTTCGGTCACCCAGATCGAGACCTGGATGCGTGACCCCTATGCGATCTATGCCCGGGAAATCCTGAAACTCAGGGCGCTGCCACCCCTCGATCAGAATGCCGATGCAGCGATCTACGGGCAATTGATTCACGGCGTGCTCGACGGTTTCCTGGCGGAATCCGCCGTGGGGCCGTTGCCGGCGGACGCGCGCGAGCGTTTGATCACGCGCGGCACGGAGGCGCTTTCGCCCTATCGTAGCCTGCCGTCGGTCTGGACCTTCTGGTGGCCGCGCTTCGAGCGGATCGCCGACTGGTTCCTGTCTGTCGAGACGTTGCGACGGGCCAGCCTGAAGAGAACCCATACCGAGATTACCGGTTCTCTGACATTCGACGCGCCGGCCGGTCCCTTCCGCCTGTCCGCCCGGGCCGACCGGATCGATGAACTTGTCGATGGCGGCCTGGCGGTCATCGACTTCAAGACCGGGGCGCCACCGTCCAAGCGCGAGGTGATGGCGGGATTTGCCCCGCAATTGCCCCTGGAGGCGGTGATCGTCGGCGCCGGCGGCTTTGCCGATGTACCGGCCGGAGAGGTTAGCGAGCTGGCATTCTGGCGCCTGTCGGGCGGCCGTGACCCTGGCCAGGTGCGCGACGCGGCCGATGATCCAGCAGCGGTGGCCGCCGAGGCCTATGCGGGCCTGAAGGCGCTCGTGGCCCGGTTTGACGATCCGGCGACCGTCTATGAAGCCCGGCCCCGCCCCGACCGGGCTCCCGTGTACTCCGACTATGAACATCTGGCCCGCGTGCGCGAATGGTCGAGCGGCGGCGATCCGGGCGGTGAGACCGACGGCGGAGGTGATGCATGAGCCTCACCGATTTCAATCCCGCACAGCTCGACCGTGTCATCCAGCGCCAGCGGCTGGGCGCAGATGCCGGCGCGAATGCTTGGGTGTCCGCATCGGCGGGCGCGGGCAAGACCCGGGTCCTGCGAGATCGGGTGTTGCGTCTTCTGCTGGCCGGGGTCCCGCCCCAGCGTGTGCTGTGCCTGACCTTCACCAAGGCCGCCGCCGCCGAGATGTCCCGCCGGATCAATGCCGAGCTCGGGGCCTGGACTGTTTCGGATGATGCCGAATTGCCGGCGCAGCTCTCCGATCTATTGGGCCGCGATGCGACCGACGACGAACGGCTGCGCGCGCGCCAATTGTTCGCTCGGGTCCTCGATACACCCGGCGGCATGAAGATCATGACCATTCATGCGTTCTGCCAGTCGGTGTTGCGCCGGTTCCCCCTGGAAGCGGGCGTGGTGCCCCATTTCCGGGTCATGGAGGAACGCGACTCCAGCGAGATGATGGACGAGGCCCAGGCCGAACTTCTCGCGAGCGCCCATCTGGGAGGCGGCGAGCTCAGCGCCGCGGCCGCAACGGTGGCGCGCCGGGTGCATGAAACCCGGTTCCCGGAGCTGCTGAACGAGATAGCCCGCGCGCGCGCGGCGTTCGCGGAGTTCCTGCAGCGATCGGGTGGAATCGAAGGTGCATGGGACCGGATGGCAGACCGCCTGGGGGTGGTGTTGGGGACAGACACCGACGACATTCTGGCCGATGCCTGTGACGACACGGCGTTCGATGATGCCGGTCTGCGGCAGGCCGTCGCCGGGCTGGCGGCGGGCTCCGCCGCCGATCAGGCGCGTGCCGCGGAAATCGGTGCCTGGCTGGCTGGCGAACCGGCGCAGCGGAAGGCGGTGCTGGATAGCTATGCCGCGGTCTTCCTGACACAGGGCGGGCAGGGCTCCGTGCGCAAGACCCTGGCGACCAAGCCGGTGCGGGAAGCCGACCCGGCCCTCGAAGATATCCTTGCCCGCGAGGCCGAGCGCCTCGTGGCGCTGCGCGAGGCTTTGCGGAAGGCCGACCTCTATCAGTCGAACTGCGCGCTTGTGCGCCTGGCGGCGGAGCTGATTGCGCGATACGAGGCCAGGAAGGCGGCGAGCGGACGTCTCGATTTCGATGACCTGATCGCCCGTACCCGTGCGCTATTGCGCGGCGACGGCGCCGCCGCCTGGGTCCTGTTCAAGCTCGATGGCGGGATCGACCATGTCCTGATTGACGAGGCCCAGGACACGAACCCCGAGCAGTGGGACGTGGTCCTGTCCCTGGTGGATGAGTTCTTTGCCGGGATCAGCGCCCGCGACGAGTCGGTGGGCGCGGTCGGTTTGCCGGAACGCAGTGTGTTCGCGGTCGGCGATGCAAAACAGTCGATATACAGTTTCCAGGGGGCCGATCCCGCTCGGTTTGAGCTGGTTCGCCGCCATCTGGAGGCCCGCGCGGACGCAGCGCGGCGGGACTGGAACAATGTGCCGCTGGATTTCTCGTTTCGTTCGGCACGGCCGATCCTCGAGGCGGTCGACAAGGTGTTCGAATCGCCCCGGGCCGGCGACGGTGTGGTCGATCCGGATGCACCGGTCCAGCACACGCCGCTGCGTGATGCGGCTGCGGGCCGTGTCGAGATCTGGCCGCCCGTGGTGGTCGAAAAACTCGCGGAGCCCGAACCCTGGAAGCCGCCGGTCGACCCGGTCATGCGGCCCGGCGCGATGGAGCAACTGGCTGAGATGATTGCCGGGCAAACGGCCGACTGGCTGGCGCAGGGAGAGATCCTAGAAAGCAAGGGGCGGCCGATCGAGGCGGAGGACATCATGGTCCTGGTGCGTCAGCGCGGCGCCTTCGTGGAGGCTCTGGTGCGCGCATTCAAGGCGCACAACGTGCCGGTGGCGGGTGTCGACCGGATGGTGCTCAGCGAGCAGATGGCGGTGATGGACCTGCTGGCACTGGGGGAATTCCTGTTGCTGCCGGAAGACGACCTCACCCTTGCGACCGTCCTCAAGAGCCCGCTGGTCGGGTTCGACGAGGAGACGCTGTTTGCCCTTTCTCATGATCGTGGGGAGCAAACGCTGTGGCAGGCGCTGGCCGGACGGCGGGAGGAGAACGAGATCTTTGCCCATGCGCACGGCCATCTCTCGGATCTGCTGGGCCGGGTCGATTACGAGCGGCCCTATGAACTCTATGCCGGTCTTCTGGCGCGCGGCGGGCGGGAGCGACTGTTTGCTCGCCTCGGCCCTGATGCGGCGGACCCGATCGACGAGTTCCTGTCCCTCGCGCTCTCTTATGAACGCGGCCATGCACCGACCCTGCAGGGCTTCCTGCATTGGGTCGCCGCCGGCCAGGCGGAAGTGAAACGCGATCTGGACCAGACCGGCGGTGCGGTACGCGTGATGACCGTGCATGGGGCCAAGGGGCTGGAGGCGCCCATCGTCTTCCTGCCGGACACGACGCGCCTGCCGCGGCACCTGCCCAATATCCTGTGGGATGAGGATGATCAGGGTCCGTATTTCATCTGGTTGCCGCACGCCGAGGATGCGGACGCCACGACCGGTGAACTTCGCGAGACGGTTCGGGCGCGGCGCGACCAGGAATATCGGCGGCTTCTGTATGTCGCGATGACGCGTGCGGAAGAGCGCCTGTATGTTTGCGGCTGGAACGAACCCGCCGAGGGGTCCTGGTACAATCTTGTCCGCCCGGCGCTGGAGATGATCGGGCGCCCGGTCGACGCCGCCGCGTTCGGCGCGCTGGGGGGCGAAGTGGAACCGGTCCTGCGTCTGTCGGTCGATCAGCGCGGACCTGTCTCCCCGGTGACCGCGACCGGGGATCCGGAGCTGCTGGCCATGCCTGCCTGGATTTCGCAGTCGGTGCCGCCGGAACCTTCGCCGTCGCGCCCCCTGGTGCCGTCCGATCCCGGCGAAGACCCGCCCGTGCGTACACCCGGCGGTCTGCGCGATGACGGCGCACGTTTTCGCCGCGGCAATATCCTGCACCGCCTGTTGCAATGGCTGCCCGAATTGCCGGTCGGCACACGCCGGGACGCCGCGGCGCGATATCTGGCCCGCCCGGGCCTGGCCCTTGAAGAGACGGCGCAGGCGGATCTCCTGGAGGAGATCATGGTGGTGCTCGAGGCCGAGGCCTTTGCCGGCCTGTTCGGGCCGCAGAGCATCTCGGAGGTTGCGGTGACCGGCACCGTCCGCGCGGCCGATGGTGCCGCATTCGTCATTTCGGGCCAGATCGACCGGCTAGTGCTGTCCGACGGCGAGGTGGCGATCGTCGACTACAAGTCCAACCGCCCGCCCCCGGACGCCGCGCAGGACGTGGCACCCGTCTATCTGCGTCAAATGGCAGCATACCGGCACCTGATCGCCCAGGCCTGGCCGGATCGCGTGGTCCGTGCCTATCTGCTGTGGACCGATGCGCCGCGGCTGATGGAGCTTTCCGCCGATCTGCTCGATCGCCACGCGCCGTCCGGCCGCACGTCGGTGTGAACGGGCGGTGAGGGGCTGTTCTTGACGATTCGCAAAGCGAAATCTAGTTTCGAGCGCAATGATAAACACCCGGGCCGCCGCTGCGCCTGGACTACCGAAAAGGATTAGATATGCCGTCCAAGCAGATTACCGACGATTCCTTTGAGACCGACGTTTTGCAATCGGACAAGCCCGTTCTGGTGGATTTCTGGGCGGAATGGTGTGGTCCCTGCAAGCAGATCGGCCCGACCCTGGAAGAGCTATCCGACGACAAGGACGGTTCGATCGTGGTTGCCAAGCTCAATATCGACGACAACCCGATGACGCCGTCGAAATACGGTGTGCGCGGCATCCCCACGCTTCTGCTTTTCAAGGAGGGTCAGGTCGCCTCGATGAAGGTCGGCAGCCTCCCCAAGAGCCAGATTTACGACTGGGTCGATTCCGTCCTCTAGGACCGGATATCAGCGTACTTCAAGGAACCCTGCCTTCGGGCAGGGTTTTTCTTGTCGCGGTCAGGTCGTTGCCCGCTGTTTGCTATAGCGCTCCAGCAACTGGCGGCCGGTCTCGTCATACATGAACGAAAGCAGCGTGTAGCGCCGGCCCTTGGTCACGTCGGTCGCCTCGTGCAGCAGGTTGCACGAAAAAATCGCCGCCTCGCCCGTCGCCGGGCTGTAGCTCGTCATGCCGTACTCCGGGAACCGGAGCTCACCGCCCTCATACTCCTCGGTGTTCAGGTTCAGGGTCATGGCAAAGCGCCGGTGCGCCGTGCCGATGGTGCTGTTGTCGCGGTGTGGCCGGAAAAAGCCGCCGACATCGGCGTCGTAGCGCGCGATCTTGAATTCTTCGACAAAACGGATCGGGCAGTGAAACGCGAGCTGGATTTCCGGCAGGACGCGCCGCTCGATCCGGCTGCCGATGGCCTCGAGCAAATCCGCATCGACAACATGATGGTCGCGCCGGCGCTTGGTCTCGCCGTCGGTGATGTGCACCATCTTGCCTTCTCTCATGCGCAGGGTGCCCGAGGCCTCGTTGCCGCGTTCCTCGAACTGCGCGATCAGCCATTTGCAGAAATCCGGTGAAAACACCTCCGGGATGACTAGGACCGGCGGGTGCAGACTGGCCGTTGTCACCACGACGGGGTCCATGGCCACGATCTCGGCAGCCGCCCGTTCGGCGATCGGCGTGTCGCCGGGGCGCAGGACCGAGCGCACCTTCATGTCGCGGCCGAATATGAATCCCATCAGTTTGCCGCGGGCGCCGAAGCGGCTCGCGACCTTCTTGTCGGCATCCGAGAGCATAAAGAATTCTGCATCGTTCTCGGTTGCGGTCTTCTGCACCAGCGGGACCGGGTCGGCGGTGATGGTAAACAGGTGCGCGCCGGCATTCAGCATGGCGGGGGCGGCACGGAACATGGCCTGAAGCTCCGCCATCGCGCCCGGATCCTTTTGGGTCGGGTACAGGAGGGCGAACAGGGGACCGCCGCGTGACTTGTCTCTGAGATTGATCACGACGTCGCGCTGGTCGGGAAGGAAGAAGTTGGGGGCCCGGTCGCCCCGTTCCAGCGTGTCGTCCAGTTTCGGTGTGCTCATGGTCGTGCCGCTTCGCCTGTTGGGCCGGATCTCGGGGATCCGCGCCCAGAATACGCCCGGTGCGTTGCCGCTACCAAGGGGTGTTTATCCGTTCTCGCGAAGCATGGCACCGACCAGCAGGTGCGATCCGGTGACGAGAACCCGCACGGGCCCGGGTTCCGTGCCAACCTGCGCCAGCGCGTCTGCGACTGCGGCCATCGGTCGCGCCGCGAGGCCCGCCGCGCGTGCGGCGCGTGCGAGCGCCTCCGCCTGCCGGCTGCGCGGTGTATCGGGTAATCCGATCGCGCTCGCGGATGTGGCGACGCCAGCGAACGGAGCCAGGAAACCCTCCGTGTCCTTGTCGTCGAGCAGGGTGAAAATAAGGTGGAGGGACTTCGGATCGGCGGTATTCATCTCCTGGAACGCACGGGCCAGTGCTTCGGCGCCGAGCGGATTGTGGGCGGCGTCGAGCCAGAGCTCGCCATCGGGCGGAAGCCGGTCGACGAGCGACCCGGCCGTGAGCCGTTGCAGGCGGCCCGGCCAGCTTGTGTTCGCGATGCCGGTCCCGACGGCTTCGGATGTGACACCGGCGAGGTCACAAATCTCCAGGCAGGCCGCGGCCAGGGCAGCATTGTCGAACTGGTGCCGGCCGGGCAGGCCGGGCGGCGGCAGGTTCCAGACGGTCCCGGCGCGTTCGTAACGGCCGCCGCCATCGAGGGCGGGTGTGGCCGACCATTCGATGCCGCAGCGGTAGAGCGGCGCCCCGACGCCCGCGGCATAATCGGATATGACGGCTTCCGCGTCGGGTTGCTGCGTAGCCACGATCGAGGGTGTTCCGGATTTCTGTATGGCTGCCTTCTCGCCGGTGATGGCCGCCAGCGTGTCCCCCAGGAACGCCATATGATCGAAGCCGACCGGCGTGATGACGGTCGCGGCGGGGTGCGCGACCACGTTCGTGGCATCGAAGCGCCCGCCGAGCCCGGTTTCCAGCACTACCAGGTCGGCCGGCGCGCGGGCCATGGCCAGGAAGGCGGCCGCCGTGGTGATCTCGAACTCGGTGATGGGGTTGCCCGCGTTCGACCGTTCCACCTCCTCGAACAGGGCGAGCAGGGATTCGTCGGACAGGAGATCACCGGCGATCCGGTAGCGTTCGGCGAAGCGGACCAGGTGCGGGGAGGTATAGGCGCTCACGCGCTTGCCGGCCTGGGTCAGGGCGGATGTCAGGAAGGCTGCCGTCGATCCCTTGCCGTTCGTCCCCGCGATATGAATGACCGGCGGCAACCCGTCCTGGGGATTGTCCAGATCGGACAGCAGCCGTCGCATCCGGTCGAGGGACAGGTCGATACGGTCGGGGTGGTATTTGACGAACCGCGACAGGATTGCGTCGATGGCAGCGTCGGCCGTGGCGGGATCAGTCCGCATCGGCCGGTTGGGCCGTTTCGGGGGCCGGCGTTGCCGCGGGAGCGGGTGTGGCCGTGCCACCCCGGGTTTCGTCGCGTATCGATTCGCCGCCGCGCAGCAGGTTCAGGATCTGACCCAGGCGGGCGTGCATTTCTCCGCGCGGCACCACCAGGTCGAGCATGCCGTGCTCGAGGAGCGATTCGGCAGTCTGGAATCCCTCGGGCAGTTCCTCGCGGATCGTGTTCTGGATGACGCGCTTGCCTGCAAAACCGATCGTCGCCCCCGGTTCCGCGATCTGAATATCGCCGAGCATGGCGAAGGATGCCGAAACGCCGCCGGTCGTGGGGTCGCTCAGGATGACGATATAGGGCAGTCCGGCTTCGCGAACCTGCTCGACCGCCAAAACGGTGCGGGGCATCTGGATCAGGCTGAGCATGCCTTCCTGCATGCGCGCGCCACCCGAGGCGGGAATGGCGATCAGAGCCGCATTGCGCGCAACGGCTTCCCGCGCGGCCGCCAGCAGCCCTTCGCCGACCGCCTGGCCCATGGAGCCGCCCATAAAGCCGAAATCGAAGGCCGCGATCACCGCCGGTTGGCCACCGATGGTCCCGTGGCCCACGACGATCGCCTCGTCCTCGCCGGACTTGGCCTGCGCGTTCTTGAGCCGGTCGGTGTAGCGCCGGCTGTCACGGAACTTGAGCGGGTCAGGCGTCACGGAGGCCAGCACCACACGTTCGAACGCCCCGTCATCCAACAGGAATCTCATCCGGTCCTTCGCCGACAGACGCAGGTGATGGCCACAGGCGTGGCAGACGTGCAAATTGTCTGCGAGCTCGCGGTGGAACAGCATCTGCTCGCACGAGGGACACTTGTGCCAGAGATTGTCCGGCACATCTTTCTTGCCAACCAGTGCGCGAATCTTGGGTCGGACGAATTCGTTCAGCCAGCTCAAGTGATCCTCACCTGTATTTTTATTTCGCGGCCTTGCGTTGTGCCCCGCGGACGCCGTCCGCGAGCGACTTCGTAAAGTCGAGCACGTTGGCCACGAGTTTGTCACCCGCCTTGCCGTCGGAATCCAGATTGTCCGCAATGGTCTGCACGATGGCCGAGCCGACCACGGCCGCATCGGCAATTTCCGCGACGGCGCTGGCCTGGTCGGGCGTCTTGATGCCGAAGCCGACGGCCACCGGCAGGTCCGTATGGCGCTTCAGGCGCTCGACGGCGGCGTGAATCTCGGCGGAGTCCGCCGATCGCGTGCCGGTGATACCGGTGATGGCGACGTAGTAGACGAAGCCCGATGTGTTCGCGAGAACCGCCGGTAGCCGCACATCATCGGTTGTCGGTGTCGCCAGGCGCACGAAATGCATGCCGGCGGCGAGTGCGGGCAGGCAGAGCTCGTCGTCTTCCTCCGGCGGCAGATCGACGATGATCAGCGCATCGACACCGGCCTCGCGGGCGTCGGCCAGGAACCGGTCGACGCCGTAGATGTAGATCGGGTTGTAGTAGCCCATCAGGATGATCGGCGTATCACTATCGCTGCCGCGGAAGTCCCGCACCATGTCCAGGGTGCGGTCGAGCCGTGCACCGCCGGTCTTGGCGCGCCGCCCGGCGGCCTGGATGGCGGGCCCGTCGGCCATGGGGTCGGAGTACATGACGCCCAGTTCGATCAAGTCGGCACCGGCATCCGGCAGGCCCTTGAGGATTGTCAGGCTGGTTTCGATGTCTGGGTCGGCCGCCATGATGAAGGGCACGAAGGCCGCGCGGCCTTCTTCGGCCAGCTTGGCGAATCGCGCCTCGATCCGGCCGCTGGTCTCCCCCCGGCTCACAGGTCGACCCCCAGCGCGGCGGCGACGGCGAACACATCCTTGTCGCCGCGTCCGCACAAATTCATCACCATCAGATGGTCGGCCGGCAGGTCCGATGCGATTTTGCCCACATGGGCCAGCGCGTGTGACGGCTCCAGCGCCGGCACGATGCCTTCGAGGCGGGAACAGAGCTGGAAGGCCTCCAGCGCTTCCCCGTCCGTGACGGACACATACTCGACCCGCCCGATATCGTTGAGCCAGGCGTGCTCCGGGCCGATGCCGGGATAGTCGAGGCCGGCCGATATCGAATGGGCATCGAAGATCTGGCCGTCATCATCCTGCAGCAGATATGTCCGGTTGCCGTGCAGCACGCCCGGGTGCCCGCCCGAGATCGAGGCTGCGTGTTCGCCGGTCTCGATGCCGTGCCCGGCCGCCTCCACGCCGATGATGCGCACGTCGGGGTCGTTGAGGAAGGGATAGAACAGCCCCATGGCATTCGAGCCGCCGCCGATGGATGCGATCAGCGAATCCGGCAGACGACCCTCGGCGGCCTGCATCTGGGCCTTGGTTTCCTCGCCGATGATCTTCTGGAAGTCGCGGACCATCGCCGGATAGGGATGGGGTCCGGCGACCGTTCCGATCAAATAGTAGGTGTCCTCGACATTGGAGACCCAGTCGCGCAGAGCCTCGTTCATGGCGTCCTTGAGGGTCGCCGTGCCGCTTGTCACCGGCACCACCTCGGCGCCGAGCAGTTTCATGCGGAACACGTTCGGTGCCTGGCGCTCGATATCCGTCGCGCCCATATAGACGACGCATTGCAGGCCGAAGCGGGCGCACACGGTGGCCGTGGCGACGCCATGCTGTCCCGCACCTGTTTCGGCGATGATGCGCTTCTTGCCCATGCGCCGGGCTAGAAGGATCTGGCCCATGCAGTTGTTGATCTTGTGGGCGCCGGTGTGATTCAGCTCGTCGCGCTTGAAGTAGATCTTCGCGCCGCCGTAATGCTCGGTGATCCGCTCGGCGAAATATAGCGGGCTCGGCCGGCCGACATAGTGGGCGAGAAAGGAATCCAGCTCTTCCTGGAATGCCGGGTCGGCCTTGGCTTCGCCATAGGCGCGTTCGACCTCCAAAACCAAGGGCATCAGCGTTTCGGCGACAAAACGGCCGCCGAAAATGCCGAAATGCCCGTCATCGTCAGGGCCGTTGCGATAGGTGTTGGGTTCCGCGCTCATCGTGCTTCCGCGTGCTTATACATCCTTGTTCGCCGGCTTAACAGGAAACCGATGAAAGACCGGCCACTTCGGCCAGAAATTCCCGGATTCGTGCCGGATCCTTGCGCCCCGGTGCAGATTCCACACCGGAGGAAACATCGACCACCAACGCGCCCGATGCCCGCACGGCCTCGGTCACATTGTCGGGGTTCAGACCGCCCGCCAGCATCCACGGGACCGGCCATTCCCCGGACGCCAGCAGCGTCCAGTCGAAGGTCAGCGCGTTGCCGCCCGGCAGGGCGTTCTCCATGTCGGCCGGGGCCTTGGCATCGAACATCAGCCAGTCGACGGCGCCGGCATAGTCTTGCGTCGCCGCGACATCTTCGGCGGTCGCAACCTTGATGGCCTTCATGACCGGCAGGCCGGTGCGCGCCCGGATATACCGGCAGCGATCCGGGCTTTCGTCGCCGTGCAACTGGATCATTTCGAGGGGCACGGCAGCCAGCACTCGGTCGATCAGTTCGTCGTCGGGGTCGACGAACAGCCCGACCTTGGTCACGCCCTCGGGCACCAGGCTTGTGAGCTTCGCCGCCGCATCGGGCTCCAGCGAGCGCGGACTGGGCGGATAGAACACCAGGCCGACAAACATCGCGCCTGCTTCGATCGCCGTCCGCATCGCGGTGTCGTCATTGATGCCGCATATTTTCGCCCGGATGTTCACGGCTTTATGCCCAGCTCCCCGGCGATCCGTGCGGCCGCGGCGGCGGGATCTTCGGCTCCCGTGATCGGGCGCCCGATGACAAGGACATCCGCACCATCGTCGCGGGCCTGCCGCGGCGTGGTGATACGTTTCTGGTCGCCGGTTGCGGCCCATTCGGGGCGAATGCCCGGCACGATCAGCTTGAAATCCGGCCCACATGCCGCGCGGATGGCGGTGATCTCGGCCGGCGAGCAGACCACGCCGTCGAGGCCCTGTGCCTTGGCCAGTTGCGCCAGGCGGACGACCTGTTCGCCCGCCGGTGTGGCCTGGCCGACGGCCGTCAGGTCGCTGTCGTCCATGCTGGTCAGCACCGTCACGGCGATGACCAGCGGGCGGTTAGCGCCACCGGCCACCTCGGCCGCCTCGCGGGCGGCTTCGAGCATGGCCGGGCCGCCGGCCGCGTGCACATTAACGATGGCCGCGCCCAGATCGGCAACCGCCCGCACGGCGCCGGCCACGGTATTGGGGATGTCGTGGAACTTCAGATCGAGGAACAGGGGCAGGCCGAGATCGACGATCCGCCGAACCCCATCGGCGCCGTTGGCGGAGAAGAACTCGAGCCCGGCTTTCACCCCGCCCACCTGACCGCGCAGGACCTCGGCCCAGGCGAGGGCCTGTTCCAGATCGGGCGTGTCGAGCGCCGCGAACACCGGGTTCGCGGGCAGTGTTGGCTGATTTGTCATGGCGGGGCTGCTTCTAGCAGAGCCCGGCGCGTGCTGAAACAGGAACCCGCATCACAGATGGTCGATTCCGTCGCGCACCCGAAGCACCTCGGTTAGGCACAGGAACAGGTGATAGAAGCTGGATGCCGGTGCCTTGTTGGACAATCCGCGACCGTCGACGTCGAGATGGTCCTGCCAGTTACCGCCGCCGATGCCCAGATAGAGTGTGAACAGGCGGTCGAGCAGGGTCTCCAGGCGCGCGGCGGCATGGTCGTCGGGTCCGGCCTCGAGGCGTGCGACCTGCGCCTTGATGGCTTCGGTCTGAACCCAGAGCCGTTTGTTCTCGTCGAGCGATGTGCCGTGGCCGAGCCGGGGATCGCTGCCGCGGCGCAACACGGAATCGAAGGCCAGACCATGAGCCGGACCCGGATTGTGGTCGGTGCCGTGTTCCTCGGCAAAGCGATACAGGGCATCGGCCTCGGCGCTTGTGTCCTCGCCCGTTGCCCCGGCATACCGGCGCAGCAGCCAGACCCATTCGAAATGGTGTCCCGGCTCGACGGTCTGTCCCGGGGTGCCGGGGGCCGTCGACCAGTCGGGTCCGAAAAACTCTCCCAGGGTGCCGGTGTCGGCATCGAAGAAACGGCGCCGGAACAATTCGACGATCGCGCGGGAGCGGTCGAGATAGGCCTCGTCGCGGGTGGCTGTGTGCACCGCCAGCAAGGCCTCGAGCAGATGCATATGGGGATTTTGCCGCCGCGGCAGGTCGTGCGTCGGGTTCTCGAAGTAGCCGCCCTGTTCTGTGTCGGCGACGGCCGCATCGAGGAAGTCCAGGGTGCGCCGGGCCCAGCACAGGGCCTCCGTATCGCCCGAAGCCCGGTGGTACCAGGCAAAGGCAAACAGCGCGAAGGCCTGTTCGTAGGTCTCGATCCGCGTATCGGCGGGCGTACCGTCGCGTTCGGTGGAGAAGATGAACCCGTCGCCCGGATCGCGCCAATAGCACCGGGTCAGGAACTCAAACCCGTCACGTGCGGCGGCCAGTGCCGCACCTTGGTCACCGGCCGGCGACCAGCCGAGCAGATGGGCATGGCTGTAGACATAGATCTGCCGGGCCTGCACCCGCATGCGCTTGAAGCCGTCGGGGAGCGGCTGCCCGTCCAGGCCCAGGGATTCCAGAAACCCGCCACCCTCGGAATCGCGTCCCGCGCCGGACCAGAGCGGCAGGGCCTGGTCTACGAGCCAGTCGCGGATCCGGTCTGCCGATACGCTCATGACGCCACCCGCTCGATCAGGAGTTCCGCGGCCGCAAGGTCCTCGATGGCCGTGCCGACCGACTTGAATAAGGTGATCTCGTTGTTGGATCTGCGGCCGGGATGGTCGCCTCGGCAAAGGTCGAACAGGTCCGCCGCGATCCCGTCACTGCCTAGAACGCCCGCTTTAATGGGCTGCACGATATCGCCGGCCTCGGCGGTGGCGCCGGCGCGTGTGTCGACGAAAATGCGGGCGCGCCCGATCGTCGTGTCGTCGGCCTCGCGCATATCCGGCCGGAAGCCGCCGACCAGGTCGACATGGGTGCCCGAGCGCAACCAGGCGCCGTCGAACACGGGCGTCGATGCCGTGGTCGCGCAGCTGACGATGTCCGCGGTGCAGATGCCGGCTTCCAGGTCCTCGCAGACCGTCACCGCGAAGGATTGGTCCGCCAGGTCTTCGGCGATGGCCGCGGCCCGGTCGCGGGACCGGCCCCAAACCGAGACCCGGGAAATCGGCCGTTCGGCGCTGTGGGCCTTAATCAGTTCTGGCGCCAGCCGCCCGGTTCCGATCATGACCAGGTGCTGCGCGTCGGCGCGCGCAAGGTAACGTGCGGCGAGGGCGGAAGCGGCGGCGGTGCGCCGGGCGGTCAGGGCCGGACCGTCGATCAGTGCCCGCGGGGTGCCCGTCGGACCGTCGAGCAGCAGATAGACCCCCTGGACCGAGGGTAGGGATGCGGAGGGGTTGTCGGGGTGGACGGTGATCGTCTTGACCCCGATATGGCGCGGCGGGACCTGCGCATCCCAAGCGGGCATGAGCAACAATGTGGCGTCTGTCGCCGCACCGTCCGTGTCCATGGGGATCGAATGGTGGTGGCGGACCGGCGTTACCGCGCCTGCGCGAAAAGCGTCATCCAGCGCCGTCACGAGGCTACTTTCGTCAAGCAGGGCGTTCACCGTGGCCGCGTCGATGGTTTGCACGGGCGCTCAGTCCAGCGGTACCGGAGGCTGCGGGGCCGGTGCTTGCGTGGGTGTGGGTGTTTCGGCCTGTTGTGACGCACGCTCCAGTTCGCGAATGCGCGCCATGCGTTCGCGCGAGGTTTTGCGTCCTGCGCTGCCGGAAATCCAACTGAGGGTGGCGCCGACGACGAACCCGATACCGGCGCCGATGAACACATAGACGAACATCGGCCAGGCGATCACCAAGTCGAAGGGCCAGAGATCGACATTGGCCGGTCCGCGATTGTTGACCGCGAAGACGACCACGATGATAGCGATCGGGACGGTGATGAGCCAGCGCAGACGGTTCACGTGCGGTTCCTGGGAGTGGCCTGGAGTTTAGCCATCGGTTCGGGTTCCGGTCAGATTCAAGCCGGCGCGGTGCGCCAGCCGGCACGCCCGACTTTACCTCAAATCCCGAATGAATGAATGACGTAGAACGAGTGCGGGCGTTGAGATGCGCTAGTTGCCGTTCAGGCGCTCGCGCAGTTCCTTGCCGGTCTTGAAATAGGGGACGACCTTGGCATCGACCTGGACGGCCTCGCCGGTGCGCGGGTTGCGGCCGGTCCGTGCGGCGCGCGATTTGACCGAAAATGCACCAAAGCCGCGCAACTCGACCCGGTCACCACGGGCCAGGGCGGCGGTGATTTCTTCGAGAATCGCCGCCACGATGCGCTCGGCATCGCGTTGCAGAAGATGTGGATTCCGTTCTGCCAGGCGCTGGATCAGCTCCGACTTCGTCATCGTTAACCCCCCGGGACTCGACGATCCCGAAAATTTGCCTTCCGCCGAAGGCCTCGCCGACGCTCAACTCTCGTTAGCGCGCGGCAGGTTGCCAAAGGGAAACCAGACCGTCAAGTGTTAATGCATTGGAAAACAACGATTTTCCAGCTAGGCCGCCAAGCCGTTCGAGAAAGTTGTCCGCGTTTCGGTCCGCGCGCACCGTTTCCACGCGGAGTCCCGCGGGAACACCGCGTTCCTCGACCATCCAGGCAATTGCCTCGGTTTCGTTGCCGATCGCATCGACCAGCCCGTTTTCGACGGCCTGGCGTCCCGAGAACACCCGCCCGTCGGCAAGCCTGCGAACCGCGTCCGTGTCGATGGGCCGGCGTTCGATCACCAGTCCGACGAAGAAATCGTAGAGATCCAGAACCACCTGACGGGTTGCGGCACGCGCTTCATCGGTGAGCGGCTCGAGGGGCGAAGGGACGCCCTTCAGGTCGCTCGACTTGATGGTCACAGGCTCGACGCCGATGCGATCGAGGAGCTCGGTGACATTGGCGGATTGCAGGATGACCCCGATCGATCCGGTTACCGTGCCCTCGTAGGCGAAGATGCGATCCGCCGCAATTCCGGTCATATAGGCCGCCGAGGTCGCCACGGTGCCCATGACCGCTGCGACCGGTTTGTCTTCCGCGATCTTTCGCAACCCGTTGTAGAGGTCCTCGCCACCGACCACGCTGCCGCCGGGGCTGTCGATGTGCACGATCACGCCGCGGATGTTCCGGTTCCGGGCGATCCGGTCGAGCATGTCGGCGCGCGCATCGTCGCGAACGATCAGGCCCTCGACATGGATGCGCGCAACCCGCTCGCCGCGGACGAGCTCACCCTCGCCATGCAGGAAGACAAGGACGGCTGCGACGGCAACGATCAGCGCGACGGCTTGCCAGATGCGCAGCCGGCGTCTCAGCCGGCGGCGATCGAGCAGGGCATCGGGATCATATGACATGATGGCCGATAAGGCGCGGATGCCTAGCTCTTGTCCGCGCTTTCGTCGTCCGCACCGTCGGTCTCTTCTGCCGGTGCTTCAACAGCCTCCTCGGCAGCCACCTCGGCAACCTCTTCAGCCGCCTCTTCCGGGGCCGCTTCAGCCGGTTCCGCAGCCGCGTCGTCTTCCGCAGAGGCTTCCTCGGACGCCGGCGTGTCGCCGATCATGTCCTGGGTTTCCTGCTGCTTCTCGCGGATCGCGGCACCGAGGATGTCGCCCAGCGAGGCGCCGCTGTCGGACGAGCCGTACTGCGCCATGGCGGATTTTTCCTCGGCGATTTCGTTCGCCTTGATCGACAGCGAAATACGCCGGCTCGACGCATCGATGTTGGTCACCTTGGCGTCGACCTTCTCGCCAACGGCGAAACGGTCGGGGCGCTGCTCGGAGCGGTCGCGCGACAGGTCTGAGCGGCGGATGAACGCCACCAGGCCCCCCGAGGTGGTGACCTCGATGCCGCCATCGTTCACTTCCGACACCGTGGCCGTGACGACCTCGCCCTTGCGGATGTTGCCGAGCGATTCGGCGAACGGATCGTCGGAGAGCTGCTTGATGCCCAGCGAGATACGCTCCTTCTCGGTGTCGACCTCGAGGATCTTCACCTTGACCATATCGCCCTTGTTGTACTCCTCGAGCGCTTCCTCGCCGGTCTTCTGCCACGAGATATCCGAGAGATGGACCATGCCGTCGATATCGCCGGGCAGGCCTACGAAAAGGCCGAACTCGGTGATGTTGCGAACCTCGCCCTCGATCTCCGTTCCACCCGGGAATTTGACCGCGAACTCGTCCCACGGATTTTCTTGGGTCTGCTTCAGGCCCAGCGAGATCCGGCGCTTCTGGGGATCGACGTCGAGGACCATGACGTCCACTTCCTGGCTCGTCGAGACGATCTTGCCCGGATGCACGTTTTTCTTGGTCCAGCTCATTTCGGAAACATGGACCAGGCCTTCGATGCCCGGCTCCAGCTCTACGAAGGCGCCGTAATCGGTGATGTTGGTGACGCGGCCGGTGAAGCGTGCGCTCACCGGATACTTCAGTTCCACATCATCCCACGGATCCGCCTCGAGCTGCTTCATGCCCAGCGAGATGCGCTGGGTTTGCGAGTTGAATCGGACAACCTGGACCTGGACGGTCTGGCCGACCTGCAGAGCTTCGGACGGGTGGTTGATGCGGCGCCACGAAATATCCGTGACGTGCAGCAGGCCGTCGACACCGCCGAGATCGACGAAGGCGCCGTAGTCGGTGATGTTCTTGACCACGCCCTGGAGCACCTGGCCTTCCTTGAGGTTGGCGACCAGTTCGGTGCGTTCGGCGGCGCGGGTCTCTTCCAGGACGGCGCGGCGCGAGACAACGATGTTGCCGCGCCCGCGGTCCATCTTGAGGATCATGAAGGGCTGCGGCGTGCCCATCAGCGGCGAGACATCGCGCACGGGGCGGATATCTACCTGGCTGCCGGGCAGGAACGCGACGGCGCCGGACAGGTCGACCGTGAAGCCGCCCTTGACGCGGCCGAAGATCGTGCCGGTGACGCGCTCGGTCTTCTCGAACGCCTCCTCGAGCTTCTCCCAGGCCTCCTCGCGGCGTGCCTTCTCGCGCGACAGCACGACCTCGCCATTAATGTCTTCATAGCGTTCGACGAACACCTCGACCTTGTCGCCTGGCTCGATTTCGGTGGGCTGTCCGGGAGGTGCGAATTCCTTGAGCGGGACTCGGCCTTCGGACTTGAGGCCGACATCGATTAGCGCGAAGTCGCTCTCGATGGACACCACGGTGCCTTTGACGACCGTGCGTTCGAGAGCTGAATTTTCCTGGAGACTTTCTTCGAGAAGGGCAGCGAAATCTTCGCTGGTGCCGGCGCTATCAGTCGCCGCGGCAGTATCGGTCATGGGACGAATTGTCCTTTCGGGTCTTACTTGTCATGCCGGCCGGTTGTATCCGGCGGTCTTACGCGTCCACCCGTCTGTCCGGCCAATCCGGACATGGAAACGGTGCTGAACGCGAACGACCTGACCAAGATTAGCTGGATAGATCTTCGATATACGCCCGTGCCTCTTCAAAGACGGCATCGGGAGACTTTTCCGAAGTATCAATCTCGCGCGCGTCTCCCGCTTTCAGCGGAGAGACCTTTCGAGTGCGATCACGCTCGTCACGCGCTTCTATCTCAGCCAGGACGGCGGCATATGTACTCTTAAGGCCCTTTTCCTGCAACTCTTTATGGCGGCGTTCTGCGCGTATTTCCGCGCGTGCTGTGACGAAGAGTTTCACGTCTGCATCCGGGCACACGACGCTGCCTATGTCGCGCCCGTCCAGAACCGCGCCCGGTTTGCCGCCCGGCGGGGTCCGGGCGAAGGCCTGCTGGAACGCCAGCAGCACCTTCCGCACATCCGGGATCGCCGCCAGCTTGGATGCCGCTTCGGCGACGGTTTCCGTATAAAGGTCAACAGAATCAAGGTTTTCCGGGTCGAGTGCCCGGGCCGCGCCCACCGCATCGGCCGGGTTGCCCGGATCGCCGCCCCGGTCCAGCACCAGGTGACCGACCGCCCGGTAGAGGCGCCCGGTATCCAGGAATGCCAGGTCGAAATGCTCGGCCAGCCGCTTCGCCAGCGTGCCTTTTCCGGCTGCGGCCGGGCCGTCGATGGCGACGATCACGGCGCGCCCCCTGAAATTTCTGCGCCCAGCGTGCCCATCGTTGCGATGAAGCCAGGGAAACTCGTATCGATGGTGTGCACATCGTCGATGGTGACGGGTGCTTCGCAGGCAAGACCGAGGATAAGGAAACTCATGGCGATCCGGTGGTCCAGGTTGGCCGAAATGTGCCCGCCGCCCGGTGGCGGCCCGTCGCAGCCCTCGATCACGATCCGGTCGTCCTCCGTCCAGACCGCCACCCCGCACGCGGCGAGCCCCGTCTCGATGGCGGCGAGTCGGTCGCTTTCCTTGACCCTCAGTTCACCGATCCCTTCGAAGACCGACCGGCCCTTCGCACAGGCGGCGGCGGCGGCCAGCACCGGATATTCGTCGATCATCGACGGTGCACGCTCTGCGGGGACGATCACGGCCTTGAGCGCACCGGCGCGAACCCGCAAGTCGGCCACCGGTTCGCCGCCGGCATCGCGTTGATTGTCGCGCGCGATATCCACGCCCATTTCCTCCAATGTGTCGAATAGACCGGTGCGCGCCGGGTTAATGCCGACCGCCGGCAGATGTACCTCGGAGCCAGCCACGATCGCCGCGGCGACGGCGGGGAATGCCGCCGAGCTCGGGTCTGCCGGCACCTTGATCTCCGACGGGGTGAGTTCGGGCTGGCCGGTGACCGTGATGCGCCGGCCGTCCGCGGTATCCTCGATTTCGATTTCCGCGCCAATATGGGCGAGCATGCGTTCGGTGTGGTCGCGGGTGGCCGCCGGTTCGATGACGCTAGTCCTGCCCGGTGCGTGCAGCCCGGCCAGGAGGATTGCCGACTTCACCTGGGCCGACGGGACCGGCAGTACATACTCAATGGGCAGAAGATCATCGGTGCCCGTGACCGACACGGGCATCCGGCCGCCATCGCGGGCTTCGGTGCGCACGCCCATGGCCTCCAGCGGCGTGATCACGCGCCCCATGGGCCGGTCGCGCAGAGAATCATCGCCGGTCAGGATGGCTGTAAACCCGTGGCCGGCAAGCAGGCCGCAGAGCAGGCGCGCCGCGGTGCCGGAATTGCCCAGGTCGAGGACATTGTCGGGCGCCGCAAGGCCGCCCACCCCGACGCCGTCGACCACCCAGGTGCCGTCGACCTCGCGCACAACCCCGACCCCCAAGGCCCGCAGGGCCGCGGCGGTGGCGTGAACATCCTCACCCTCGAGCAAGCCCTCGATACGGGTCGTCCCCACGGCCAGCGCACCCAGCATCAGGGCACGGTGAGAGATTGACTTGTCGCCCGGAACCGTGACGGTCCCTTGAAGCGGTCCGCTGTGTTTTGCCGTGGCTGGTTGTGGCGTGGAGGATGGCATGGTGGCTCTTTGGGGTGCGTGCTTGACGTGTGACATGGGTTGGTGACGGCGGCGACCGATTACCACAGGTTTGTGTGTCGGGGCCATGCTGCTGGCGTCGGATCACGCGCGGATGGCAACAAAGTGTCGCCGGATTGCGGATTTGGTTTTGACAGCCGGGTTTGTTCGTGGCACACGGCGGCGCCGAAACACACCGGAGGTACCAGAAGTGGCGAAACCGGAATGGGGCGTGAAGCGGGTATGCTTGGCATGCGGCGCACGCTTTTACGACATGCAGAAGTCCCCGATCGTTTGCCCGAGCTGCGACACGCAGTTCGATCCCGAGGCGATCTTCCGTCCGCGGCGCGCCCGCGCCGAGGAAGCGACCGCGGCGCCTGCAGCGGCGAATGACGACGCAGGCAAGAAAGCAGCGAGCGAGGAGGACGAGGTCGCCGCGCTGGTTGACGATGTCGATGTCGAGGACGATGACGCGGATGATGCGCTCGCGGCCGATCTCGACGATGATGACGACGAAGAAGAGGTTGTCGTCGTGGTCAAGAAGGATGACGACGAAAGCTGATCGCGGCGCGACCGTGGGGAGAATTCACTTGCGTTGACCGGCGGGGCCATTATCTTCCCCCCCCCCGGCCAAAAAGCCGCCCGCCACAGATTTTCATGGGGCCGTAGCTCAGTTGGGAGAGCGCTACAATGGCATTGTAGAGGTCGTCGGTTCGATTCCGTCCGGCTCCACCAAATTC
>MDTE01088605.1_pt1 | contig 26174 bp, 24 predicted proteins | sample 811231 | NCBI WGS metagenome assembly MDTE01 (sample SAMN05326651, study PRJNA326480) | marine metagenome | isolation source: seawater | place: Indian Ocean: Red Sea | collected 2010
AAGGTGTACAAATAGATCTCTTTTTATCCTTATTTATGAATTCTATAACATTTTTTACTAATAAATTTTCTTTAAAAGTTCCATTGAGTTTATTTAGATTTTCTGTAAGATTTTTAGTTGCGAATATTTCCTTATATGCTTCTGAAAGTCCCAATATATCTTTATTATCAAAGTTTGCTCTCCTTAATCCTATTAAATTTAAACCTTGTAAATAGTTTCTATTTCCAACTGATAAACCATAAGGGATTACATCATGAAGCACTCCTGTCATTCCTCCAATCATTGCCATTTCGCCAATTCTGGTGAATTGTTGTACTGCTGAATTTCCACCTATTACTACATTATTTTCTATTGTAACATGGCCACCTAAAGGAACATTGTTAGCTATAATTACATTATTCCCGACATTACAATCATGAGCAATATGTGATGAAATCATAAACAAGCAATTATTTCCAATTCTTGTTATTCCACCACCCCCAACAGTGCCGGGATTAACTGTGACGTATTCTCTAAATTTATTATAGTCACCAATTTCTAATAAAGTTTTTTCACCATTATATTTTAAATCTTGTGGATTATTACCTATTGAAGAAAATGGATAAAACTCATTTCCCTTACCAATTTTAGTGTTTCCAGAAATATTAACATGTGAATGAATTACTACATTCTCCCCTATCTCCACGTTAGGGCCGATTACCACAAAGGGTCCAATTTTTACAGTTGGATGAACTCTAGCGTTTTGATCTATAATTGCTGATTTATCAATCATTTATTTTCCCTAATAAAATTTCTCAAATCTTTTGCTGGATATCCCATGACTTTTGTATTATCTGGTATATCTTTAATTACACCGCTACCACCACCTATTTGTACATTATTACCTATTTTTAGATGGCCTGAAATCCCAGCTTGACCACCTATCATTACGTTATTGCCTAGAGTTGAACTACCAGCAAATCCAACTTGGCCTGCAATAATGCAGTTTTCACCAATTTTAACATTATGAGCTATATGAATTTGATTATCTAAATATGTGTTTCTTCCAATTATTGTATTTGAAAGTGAGCCTCTATCAATTGTTGATCCACAACCTATCTCAGCATTGTCTTCAATTATAACAATGCCAACTTGAGGATACCTAACATTTGATTTTTTATTCGGAAAAAAACCAAATCCCTTTTTTCCAATTATACAGCCATCTAGGATATGGATATTATTTTTTATTACTGTATTTCTAATAATTACATTTGCTCCAATAGTACAATTATCACCAATAATAACATTTTTTTCTACAATTGAATTATGACCTATTAGACAATTTGAACCTATTTTTACATTTTTACCAATCAAAACATTTTTACCAAACTTAACTTTATTCTTAAATTCAGTTTCTGTAATATCTTGAACAGTTGTGTCAAAATCATCTGTTACAGAGTCAGGGTAAAAAATTTTTGTTATTTGAGATATGTGTAGTAATACGTTATTTGAAATAATAGCATTGCAGTTATTTGGCAAAATTGATTTTAAACTCTCAGTAGTTATACAAAAGGAAGCTTTGGTTTTTTTTGCTAGTTCAATATATTTTTTTGAATGAAAAAAAGTAATATTATCAGCTAAGGAAGATTGAAGATCTTTAACGTCACTAATTTTAGTATCTGGATAACTTATTGCATTCAAATTAATTAATTTTGTTAAATAATTTATATCGTAAGGACCAGTATTTTTAAAAAAAGGATTGATCATCATTAAGTTTAATATCAAAACTTATTGTAAAAGCTTATCAAGATTTATTGCTAATTATTTCCTGTCAACTATTGTGGCAGACCATTGAGCATCTGCCATTTTTTTACCATCTACAAATGCTTCTCCTTTATATTTCCAAACCCTACCATGTGATCTTATAGCCTCAATATTTAGTTCAAGTTTACAATTTGGTATTACTGGATTTCTAAATCTTGCTTTTTCAACACTCATTAAAAAAACTAATTTATTTTCATACTCTTTTTTATCAATACCTGCGGCAGTAAGAGCAGCTGCAGCTTGACCAAAAGCTTCAACAATCAAAACTCCAGGCATAACAGGTTGATTTGGGAAATGACCTTGAACAAAAAAACTTTCTTTTTTAACATTAACTATAGCAGTAGCAGAAAATAATTTTTTAATATTTATAAGCTCGTCTATAAGAAGCATTGGCTCTCTATGAGGCAATAGATTTATAATATCTTGTTTATTTAATTTATCCATATTTATTATTTTTTAAATTTTTTAATTTTACTGTCAACTATTTCAAGTATTTTGTTTGTAACATCTAAATTACTTTTTCCAATTAATATTTGATTAGATGACATTATAATATCGATTTTATTATTAATAGCATATTCTTCCAAAATAATATTAATATCCTTAATGAGTAGTTGAATAGATTTATCTTTATTTAAATTTAATTCTTTCATTATTTTTTGGTTATTTTTATTAAAATTAATTATTTCGTTGCTTACAATATCAGACTTTTTTTTATACTCTTCAGCTTCTAATATATTCTTTTGAGAAATTAAACTTTTTTCCATATCTCTTATTTTTTGTTCTTCGATTTTAATTTTATCAATTGTCTCTTTATTTTTATCATTATAAAATTTTATTAACTCAGATCCAGCTTTTGAGTTTTTGATTATTTTGTCAAGATTTACATAAACAATGTTTTGACTATGAGCTTCGGTAAAAAAAATAAAAAATATAGTACAGAAAAAAATATATTTAACTTGTTTCACTAAAAAGTTGTTCCAATATTAAATCTTATTTTTTCTGTAGTATCTGTTGAGGTTTTTGATATTGGAAATGAATATGAAAGACTTAACGGTCCAATAGGTGTAAACCAATCAAGAGCCACACCTGTTGATGAACGAATTTTAGAATTTTCATCTATAGATGAGCTGTAATCAACTCCCCAAACATTTGCTGCATCAAAGAAAACGCTAAAATCAACATTTTCTAAATCTGTAAATAAATCAGGCAATGTTGATGAAACATTAAAAGATGATCCATAGTTACCACCAATATAATCGCTACCATCTTTTGGTCCAATTTTTCCAGGCTCAAATCCTCTTAATCTTCTAGCTGGTATGAAAATTCTTTTTGTTATTCTGGCATCATCGTTTGAAAGTGAATTAGCTGAAGCTGAAAAAAAACTAAGAGAATAAATTAAATTGTTTTCAGTTTGAAAATATTTCGTATAATTTATTTTGTTTATCAAAGTATATTCTTCTGAATATAATGGCAATTCTTGAGAAAATATGAATAAAAAACCATCTGATGGATTAAAATTTTGATTTAATTTATTTAGATTGATTGAATAATCTAACAAAAGGTCTAAATAATCGCCATCTTGTTTTCTTTTAGCTGACGATGCTAAATTATTAGTTTCAATCGTTTCATAATAATTTGATAGATTTGGTGAAAAATATATATCTTTATACTGCTCATAATATGTACCTAAACTAAAGCCTGTTTTACTTGTCTTATAACCAAATTTAGATAGTTTATCATCTTCAGATCTTTCAAAAGATCGATTGAAAGATTTATTTGAATTTTTATAATTTGGCTCGTTAATAAACAGTCTCCCTTCGAAAGATTTAGTTGTAATTTCGACATCGGTTCCTAATTTAACACCCTCACCCAAATAATTATTTTCACTTATACCAAAACTAAGTGAAGAACCACTTGTACCAGTTCCAGCTCCAGCAAATATTTCTCCAGTGGGTTTTTCCTCTAAATTTATATCGATAAGTTTTGTCATTTTATCGTTATCAGTTATGACTTTTGTATTTACTTTTTTAAATAAGCCTCTTGCTTTAATATTATTTATTGATTTGTTAAATAAAATTTCATTAAATGGATCACCTTCATCACTTATAAGTTGATTTCGGACAACCCTTTCAGAAGTAATATTATTTCCAAAAATATTAATTTTTTCTATATAAAATTTTTCAGCATCCTTTATTTTAATATTTAAATTTATTTTATTATTGTCAATTATAGTTTCATCATACGATGCACTAACAAATTCATAATTTTTATTTAAAGCTACAAGGTCAATTTCATCTAGAATATCTTCAATTCTATTAAGAGAATATGGTTTTGAACTAAGATCTTTTAAAACTTTTTGTAATTCTTGAAAATCTTCTTTCTTATAATCTAACGGAATATCAAGAGTTAGATTATTAAAATAATATTTATTCCCAGCATCGATATTGAAAACAACCTCAAAATATTTATCTTCAATAATTTGAGCAAAAGTACTATTTATTTTAACATTATAATATCCATTATTTTTATAAAAACTTTTCAATAAACTTTCATCTAAATCAAATCTTTTAGCATCAACATTTTTTTTTGTGTTATAAATTTCCAAAATCTATCCTCTTCTGAAACTATGACTTTTCGAAGTTTGTTATCTTTAAAAACTTTATTACCTATAAATTTAATATTCTTGATTAAAGCTTTATTACCGAGAGAAACATTATAAACAATATCAACAGTATTATTTTTATTTTTTTTAAAACTAGTAGTAACTTCTGAAAAATAATATCCATTGACTCTTAGTGAATTAATTATTCTATTTTGATCAGATTTAATTTTACTCTCAACAAAGGACGATTTTTCCTTTAAAATTAAAATATCTTTTAATCTTTCAACTAAAGATTGTTTTTTTATACCTTCAAAAATAATTGATTGGATTAATGGATTTTCTTTTACATTAATTAACAAAATATTATTTTCAAAATTTACAGAAACATCTTCAAAAAAAGTAGTGCCATATAAATTTTTTAAAATATTATTTAGGTCGTCTGAATTTATATTTTGTTGAACCTTATAACCGGTAAACAATATAATTGTTTCTTTAGAAATTCTGTCGTTGCCGTTGATCTGAAAATCTTTAATTATATCTGAATAAACATAATTTATAAAATTAAAATAAACAATTAAAGTAATTAATATTTTTTTAAGCATTATTTTTTTTTAGGTAATTAGTAACATAGTATTTTGTGATTTTCTGTACATTTAAAATCTGATTAACTGAATTAGGTTTAACATTACAATATTTTCTAAAAAATTTAAAATTAATAATTTTATTTAAATAAAACATGAGTTTTTTAAACTTAAATTCTTTGTTTAAAAACCTATGAACCAGTTCATCATTAATAGTAATAAGAATTGTCTCAAACAAGGTATCATTAATTGGTATTAGTTTTAGTGATTTTAAAGTTTTAAATTTATTTACATCAGGAATTGATAAATTTAAATTATTAATTTTTTTAATATTAAATTTCATCAAATTTGGATAATTTTTATTTTGAATATCATAGATTGAATTAAAAATTGGAATTTCCATATCTGTTTCATGAGCTAACATTTTGATAGTGCCATCGTTGAATATAACAATAGCGTGTAAATAGGAATTGGGATTTATTAAAATATCAATTTTATTTAAACCTATATTAAAGATTTTTTTAGCCTCAATTACCTCAAAAACTTTATTCATCATTGTAGCCGAGTCTATTGTTATTTTTTTTCCCATACGCCAGTTGGGATGGTTTAATGCATCTTTAATTTTAATATTATTATTAATATTTTTGTTTAAAAAAGGTCCACCAGAAGCTGTAATAATAATTTTATTTATTTTAAGTTTAGATTCTTTATTTATTAATCTAAAAATTGAAAAGTGTTCTGAATCAACAGGTATAAATTTGGTATTATTTTTAACTAATTCTTTTTTAATTAAATTCCAACCACATATTATTGACTCTTTATTAGCAACAGCAATCTTTTTTGTATGTTTTATAATTTTTATAGTAGGATATAAACCTTCGATACCTGAAATTGCGATGATTGTATAATCTAATTTTTTTTTTAAAATTTTTTTAAAACAATCAAAATTGTTAAAAATATTAATTTTTTTTTTTTTAAATTTATTTCTCCATAATAAATATTTTTTATTATTTGTTACAATGACATTTTTGACATTAAACTCATTTGCTTGTTGATATATTTTTTTTACATTATTATTAGTAGACAAAAGATGTATATGAAAATTTTTTTTATTTTTTTTTATAATATTAAGTGTTGTAATACCTATAGAACCAGTTGAGCCAAGAATAGAAATTTTATATCTCATAAATTAATTACATTTAAAAAAATAAAACTTAAAGGAACTACAAAAATAATTCCATCAATTCTATCTAATAGACCTCCATGTCCAGGTAATATATTACTTGTATCTTTAACTTTTGCTTTTCTTTTAAAAAATGAAATAACTAAATCACCACATTGTGAAATTAAACACAAAAATAATGTGAAGAATAAAAAAGATATAAATTCTACTTTTTCATAATAAGTTACAAAAATAGTTAATGGAAATAATGAAAAAATAAAAGACCCTATTGATCCAGATATAGTTTTATTTGGACTAATTTTTGTTAATTTTTTACCTCCTATAGTTTTACCAACAATGTAACCGCCCACATCTGACATGACACTAATTGATAAAATATACAAAGTTAAAAAGGCTGAGTTTTTACCAATGATATGTGCTGCGTATACGAAAAAAAATAAGTAAAGTATACTAACTATTTTGACTAAATAATTTATATTTGGACTTCTAATCCAGATTTTGTTTATTAAATTATTAAATTCAAAAAAAGAAATAAATGAAGTTAATAAAACCAATGATAACCAGGTATAACTATTATACAAAAGGCTTAATAACAAAATTGATAATAAAATTATTGAGGTAATAATTCTTTTTAATAAATTATTCATTAAATTTTTCCATAATTTCTTTTGATTTTTTTAAACTTTGTTAAAATATTATTAAAATCATTTTTATTAAAATCAGGCCAGAGTTTTTTTACAAAAAATATCTCAGAATAAGAGAGCTGCCATAATAAAAAATTACTCAATCTGTTGGTATTGCCTGTTCTAATTAAAATATCTGGGTCAGGTATTTTTGATGTATATAGATGTTTTTCAATATTTTTGCAATTTATGTTGATTTTCTTCTTTTTAATTAATTTAACTGATCTTACAATTTCATCTTTAGAACCATAGTTTAATGCTAGATTGATTTGAAGCTTTTTATTTTTGGCTGTCAATTTAATAGAGTTATTTAATAATTGTTTAAGTTTTCTGGGAAATTTTTTTAAATCTCCTAAAACATTAAATTTTATATTATTTTTGTTTAATATATCAAAATTTTTTCTTAAATATTCCTCCAAAAGATTAAATAAAAAATTAATTTCATACTTAGGTCTTTTCCAATTCTCAGTGGAAAAAGTGTATAATGTCAAAAATTTTATTTTCTTTTTTATTGATGCTTCGATTATTTTTTCTACAGTTTTGATACCTTTTTGGTGACCAAATTTTCTTGAATTAAATCTTTTTAAACCCCATCGACCATTGCCATCCATAATAATGGCAACGTGATTTATATCTCTCATATTGTCATTATTTCTTTTTCTTTTGAAATAACTTTCTCTTCTATTAATTTTATATTTGTATCTGTAATATTTTGAATATTCTTTTCTGCTTTTTTTTCATCATCCTCAGATATGTCTTTAGACTTTAACAATTTTTTCAACTCATCATTAGCCTCTCTTCTTATATTTCTAATGGACACTTTGCATTTTTCACCTGTCGATTTAATAATTTTTTTTAATTCGTTTCTTCTCTCCTCGTTAAGATCAGGTATAGGTAACCTCATTAATTGACCATCAATTTGTGGATTTAAACCAAGTTCAGATTTTTTTATTGCAGAGTCTATTAAAGGAATATTGTTAATATCCCATACTTGAACATTAATTGTTCTTGGTTCTGGAACAGTTATAGTAGCTAGCTGATTTATTGGCATTTTTTGTCCATATACATCTACTTTAATTAAATCAAGTAAACTAGCATTTGCTCGACCAGTTCTTAAAGATGACAATTCTTTAGAAAACAACTCTAAGGTTTTTGACATTTTTTCTTTATAAATGTTATCCTTAAACATTATTCTCCTATTTTTAATCTCGTAAACTCCTTGATTTTTAAACCTGGTATATTTATTTCTGACAAAATATCTTTAACTTTTTTTTTGGGCTCCATTACCCAATCTTGTGTCATCAAACTATTTTCCTCTTTAAATTTATTAATTTTACCTAAACTTATTTTTTTTGCAATTTCATCAGGTTTGCCTGAATTTTTAAGCTCTTCAGCAATTAATTCTTCTTCTTTTTTTAATATTTCCTTTTCTATTTCATTTGAATTAAGAGCTATTGGATTTGATGCTGCAATGTGCATTGACAATTGTTTTCCAAAAGAATTGATTTGTTCATTATTTTCTTTGGTTTCCAGAGAAACCACGACACCCAACTTAGAAACATTGTCTTTAATCACAGAATGCTGATAAATATAATTTTGAGAATTAACATTTTGAATAGTTTTGGTTTTACCTATCGTAATCTTTTCCCCAATTTTTGAAATGAGAGCAACTAAATTTTCCTCTACAGATTTTGAGTTTGACATTATTGATTTATTCAATACTTGCAAATCTGATGAGCATTGATTGTTTATATCACTTAATTCTTTAACAAAATTAATAAAATCGTCGTTTTTAGCAACAAAATCAGTTTCACAGTTTATTTCGATTAAAGAAGTTTTATTTATATCCCCACTTATAGCAATTACTCCTTCCTTGGCATCTCTAGACATTTTTTTTGATGCTTTTGCGATACCTTTAACTCTTAAAATCTCTACGGCTTTATCTAAATCACCATTTGATTCTTTTAATGCCAGATTACAATCTTTAAAACCTGCTCCAGTTGATTGTCTTAATTTTTTGATTTTATCTATTTCATTCATAGTAAACTAATATTTTATTTAAATAACTAATTTAGTTTTGTTTCTTTATTTTCTTTTTTTGAAACTTTGTTTTCAGTTGATTTACTTAAAACTTTATCATCGGAATCTGTTGAAATATTTTTTTTAGCATTTTCAATTGTTTCTTTAATAATGTTACAATAAAGTTCGATTGATCTTCTTGCATCATCATTTCCAGGAATTGGATAATCAATATTTTCTGGATCTGAATTTGTATCAAGTATTGCAATTATAGGAATATTTAATTTAATTGCTTCCTTTATAGCTAATGATTCATAGTTTGTGTCTATAACAAAAATTAAGTCAGGGGTTTTTTTCATATCTTTAATTCCACCAAGCGATCTTTGCAATTTATCTCTTTGCGTACCCATCTTTAATAACTCTTTTTTAGTAAAACCTCTATTTTCTGAAGTTAGATTTTTATTTAAGTCATCAAGTTTTTTTATTGAGTTTGAGATTGTACCCCAATTAGTTAGCATTCCACCTAACCATCTATGATTAACATAATATTGGTCTGTTTCTTTTGCAATTGATGCAATATTTTCAGATGCTTGTTTTTTAGTTGATACGAATAAAATTTTACCTCTATTCGAGATAGTTTCAAAAACCTTTTCCATTGCAATTTTGATAAGTTCAACAGTTTGTGTTAAGTCAATTATGTGAATTGAGTCTCTTCGTCCAAAAATATATTTTTTCATTTTTGGATTCCATCTTAATGTTTTATGTCCTAGATGAACTCCTGCTTCTAAAAGCTGCTCTATTGTTATATTAGGTATATTCATAATCCTTCCCGGTTGTGCCTCCACAGTAATTGCCCATTGGGACCGGAGGTTTTACAACCAAATACTGTGTGCGTGTTAATTTTGAGAGTTTTTACAAGGAATTTTTATTATTACAAGAGTTTTTTTAATTTATTTTTAAAGTAACTCCTACATTTTTTAAGTCGTTAACAACTTTTTGATCAATTTTCCTCTTTTGATTAAGTTTATAAAGTTGGACATTAGATTTATTATCTATTTTTAATATTACATTTGTTTTTCCAGGAATGGAGATAAGATCTTTGATTTTAGATAAATCATTTAAATCCTTTGATTTAATTTCAATAGAATTAATAGGTATATTCATAATTTCATTTATTTTTGATAAAGATTTCACATTTATTCTGAAAGAGTTTCCTTCACTTGACACATTTTTCACAAGATTTAAAAAAACAGATACTCCTTCTTTTAGAATTTCACGTTTTTGCTCAAACAGATCTGAAAAAACAAATAATTCAAAAACTCCTCCGAGATCAGTAAATTTAATAATTGCATATGACATACCTTTTTGATTTTTTTTTTCTTGTATCTTTAAAACTGTTGCTGCTATTACTCCATCCTTTAAAGCTTCATCTAGATTAAATTCGTCAAAATGTATTATATTATATTGAGGAAAAATATCCTTATAATGGTTAAGAGGATGATCAGAAATAAAAAAACCCAGAGTTTCAAATTCTTTTGACAATCTTTCTTCAAACTTAAAGTCATTTGTTTTTATTAGTAATTCATCGTTACTTTCTTCAACGGTTTCATTAAATAAATTTATTTGATTTAATGATTTATTTTCATGCAAATTTTTTGATTTTAAAATAAGACTAGGTATTGATTCATATATTGATTTTCTATTACTGTTAAGATTGTCAAAAGCACCCGCTTTAACCAAACCTTCTAGTTGAAGTTTATTTATATCTTTTGGATTTGTTCTATTAATAAAATCAAACAAATTTTTAAATTCTCCATTTTTAACTCTTTCATTTACTAAATTAGATATAGCTTCATAACCTACATTTTTAATTGCACCTAGCGCATAGTAAAAATTTTGATCATCAGCTGTAAAATCTGCAAAACATTTATTTATGTCTGGTCTTACGATATTAATTTTCATTCTCTTTAACTCTTCGTAAAATTCACTGAGTTTTTTTTGATTAGAGAGTTCCATTGACATAGAAGCTGAAAAAAATTCATTTGGATAGTATGTTTTTAGATAAGCAGTTTGATAAGCTATGACAGCATATGCAGCAGCGTGGCTTTTATTAAAGCCATACTCTGCAAAAGGTTCAATTTTCATAAAGATTCCTGCGGCAACATCTTTTGCTATACCATTTTTTTCAGCGCCATTGATAAATCTTTGTTTTTGTTTTTCTAACTCTGATCTCTTTTTTTTCCCCATCGCTCGTCTTAATATATCGGCTTCTCCCGGGGTAAATCCAGACAGAACTTGCGCGATTTGCATAACTTGTTCTTGATAAATAATTACTCCATAGGTTGGTTCCAAAATATCTTTTAACTTAGGATGCAAATAATCTGGCTCTCTTTTACCGTGTTTGCAATCATTATAGATTGGAATATTGCTCATTGGACCTGGTCTGTATAATGCTACTAAGGCTATGATATCCTCTAATCTGTTTGGCTTCATATTTATTAATGCATCTTTCATCCCAGAGCTTTCTAATTGAAATAATCCAACTGTTTTACCTTCTGATAATAATTGAAATACATTTTGATCCTCGTAACTTATGTTTTCAATATTAAATTTTTTATCTTGTTTTTGTCTAATTATTTTTTGTGTATTATTTATTACAGTCAAAGTTTTTAATCCTAAAAAATCAAATTTGACAAGGCCTGCATTCTCAGCCGAGTACATATCAAATTGAGTTGATGGTAACAAAAGATTAGAAGATTGGTCTTTATAAAGAGGAACAATTGAGTTTAATTTTTTATCAGCAATTACAACACCAGCAGCATGAGTGGCAAAATTTCTATTTAATCCTTCAAGTTTCAGGGACAAATCAATTAATTTTTTTACTCTATTATCCTCTTGTATTAATTTTTGCAATCGTGGCTCTGAATTAATGCACTCTTGTAGTTTCATTGGTCTTGAAGGATCAAATGGGATCATTTTACATATAGAATCTACAAATCCATAAGGTAAGCCAATTACACGACCGACATCTCTTATGACCATTCTTGCTTTTAATTTGCCAAATGTAATTATATGAGCAACGCTATCCTTATATTTTGTATTTAAATAATTAAATACTAAGTCTCTCTTTTCCTCACAGAAATCTATATCAAAATCTGGCATAGAAATTCTATCTGGATTTAAAAATCTTTCAAAAATCAAATTAAATTTTATTGGATCAATATCTGTAATCGATAAACACCAAGCGACAAGAGAACCAGCGCCAGAACCACGACCGGGTCCAACTGGTATGTCATTATTTTTTGACCATTTTATATAATCAGAAACAATTAAAAAATAACTAGAATATTTCATTTGGTTAATAATTTTAATTTCATGGTCTAAACGATCTTTATATTTTTTATAAATTTCATTTTTATTTTGTTTCATTGATATATTTATTTGATTTTTTTTAAATTTTTGATCCAATCCTTCAATTGCCTGTAATTGAAGAATTTTGTCAGGACTTAAGTCTTTTTTGGATGCAATTTCTGGAAGTAAAGGTTTAGAGCAATTAGACTTGAAATTACATTTATAAGGTAGATAATAATTATTAAAAAGAGCCTCAGGTAAATCTGAAAACAATTTATGCATCTCAGAATCAGTTTTAAGATTATGATTACTTGATAATTTGAGTCTATTCCTATCATTAATGTAAGATTTATTTTTTATACATAATAATGCATCATGTGCCTCATACATAGATTGATCAATATAATAAACTTCATGTGTAGCAATTATAGGTATCTTAATTGTATTTGAAAAATTTAGATTTATTAGTTCAAATTGTTTTTCATTTTTGTCGTTATGTCTTTGTATTTCAATATAAAAATTATCTTCAAAATTTTTTTTTAATAAATTATATAACTCTTTTAAATCGTGTAATTTATTTTTTAAAAATAAATTTCCAGCCAAACTATTTAGTGATCCTGATAAAACAATAATTCCATTTGGATTTTTTATTAAATCATGAATATTGCAGTAAGGTAAAGAATTATCATAATTTTCTAAGAATGAGTTAGATGATAATTTTAGTATGGTTTCGTATCCCTTTTGATTTTTTGCTATAATAGGAATAATACCAATTTCATTTTTAAATTTAATATTAATTTGGGTTCCTATAATAGGTTGTGTTCCAACTTTTGATATTTCTTCTGAAAATTCAAGAGCTCCACATAAGTTATTAGTATCTGAAAGGCCAATTGATTGTATTTTTTTTTCTTTACAATATGCTTTTAAATCTTCAATTTTAATAGCACCTTCGCATATAGAAAATTGGGTATGTATTTTTAAATGATTAAAGATTTGATTATTTTCTTGCATTAATAGATTTTAATTTACCATTAATTAGCTGCAATCTACAATCTGCTAAATTGGCAAAATATCTATTATGAGTTGCATAAATTATAATTCTTTTTTTAGATTTTAGACTAAAAATTAACTTAAAGAATTCTTTTGCATTTTTATTATCTAAATTTCCTGTTGGCTCATCTGCTATAATAATATTTGGTGAATTTACTAATGCACGTCCAATAGCGATTCGTTGATTTTCACCACCTGATAGTTCGGAAGGAAAATGATTAGATCTATTGGTAAGTTTTAATTTTTTTAGTATTGCATATGCTAATTTTTGACTTTCTATATAAGATTTACCATTTGCAATACCTGCTAATGAAATATTTTCTAAAGCAGTAAAGTCATTAAGTAAATTTTTCTCTTGGTATATAATTCCAAAATTGTTAGATCTCAATTGATCGTTATTTTCTATTTTATCAAAGTTAATTTTTTCATTATTTATAATTAGATTTCCACTTGAGGGTCTATCGATTAAAGAAAGGATATTCAAAAATGTTGATTTACCAGAACCGGATGGACCGACTAATGAATAAATTTTACCTTTTTTAAAATTATAATTTAAGTTTTTTAAAACGTTAATTTTTTTTTGATTAAAAAAATTTTTACTTATATTTTTTATTTCTATAAAATTATTCATACTTTAATGATTTAATAGTATCTAATTTAGATGCTTTAAATGCAGGGTAGATTGATACTACACAGGTTATAATGATTGAAAATATACTAATGATTAATATTGAAACTGGGTCTATTTGTGAAGGCATTTTACTTAAAAAATAAATTTCCTCTGAAAATAACGAAATATTAAACAAATCACTGATCAATGATCTTATACTTTCAATATTAATAGAAAATATAATACCTATAACTATTCCAACCAATGTTGATAGTGTTCCTATTAAAAAACCGACTAAGAAAAATATTTTTGTGATAGATTTATTTTGAACACCGATTGATTTTAATATTGCTATATCTCGTGTCTTATTTTTAACTAAAATTGTTAGTCCTGATATAATATTGAAGGCTGCTATCAAAATTATTAATGATAAAATTATAAACATAACATTTCTTTCTATTTTTAATGCTGAAAAAAGTGATTTATTTAAATCTGCCCATGAATTTATCAAGTTATCTTTAAAGATATTTTGAAAAATTCTTTTTTTTAATTCTATTTCCTCTGGGTTTATTAAGAAAACTTCTAAGTATCTATCATTACTATCTATATCAAAGAATTCTTCTAGATCGTTAAGATTTAAAAAAGCTATATTTTGATTAAATTCATTTATTTCACTTTCAAATATAGATTCTATTATAAATGATTTTTGCTTCGGTAGACTGCCAACTATAGACATGACACTACTTGGTGAAATTATATTTATTTTATCACCAATATCAGCATCTAAAATAAAACTTAATTCTCTTCCTATTGAAATATGATTATAGGATATTGTTTTACTGCCTACAAAATTGTCGTTATTAATTACGTTTAGTTTCTTAAAATCATCTCGTAAATAACCTCTTAAAATAATTCCTTTTGTATATGAATTGTGAATTATAACTGCTTCTCCACTATTACTTAAAAAAAAATCTTCCGATATTTTTTGGATTTCAATTTCTTTTAGTTTTTTTAAATCTATAGAATTATACGTTGAAAAAATTTTTAAATGAGGATTAAAACCATTTATCTTATTGATTAATTCAGTTCTAAAACCATTCATCACTGACATCACTACAATTAATACAGCAACACCCAAGGCTATACCTAAAAAAGAAAAAGTTGAGATAATATTTATAAAACCATCTTTTTTCTTCGTAAATAAATATCTTAAAGCTATTTTTCTTTCTAATAATGTAATCAATTTGCTTTTTTATTTTTTATTATTTTAATTATTTCATTTAATGAAATAAAAATTGTATCTTTGTGAATTTCTTTAAATTCAATTTTTTCTTCATTAAAATTTTTGCCAATGATTATTTGATAAGGTATACCGAGTAAATTAAACTTTTTAATTTTTGACGAAAGATTTTCATCAGTATCATCAATTAGTACATCTAAATTATTTTTTTTTAATTCGTTATATATATTTGTAGCCTTCTCGAGATTAGAATTATCATTCTTATTAAAAACTGGTATAATTGAACAATCATAAGGTGACACCGAGATAGGCCATTTCATTATTTCATTTTTGTCATCATATTTAGCCTCAATTATAGCGCCAACGAGTCTTGATACACCAATGCCATATGAACCCATTTTAACAAATTCTTTTTTTCCATTGTAATCAACGCTAGCATTCATGGATTTAGAGTACTTATCGCCAAAATAAAAAATATGACCCACTTCAATACCTTTTTTTTGTAGCCTATTTTCTTCACTAACATTTTTCTCAAATTCATTTTTATTATACTTATCATCTGTAACAGCATAATATTTTTCAAAATCATTTCTTAGTTTTATCAAAGAATGTTTGTCAATATTTGTAGCCGAACTATCAACATCAAATATTCTTTTATCTGTATAAATTTTACTTTCACCAGTATCTGCTAAAATTATAAATTCATGTGATAAATTTCCTCCAATAGGACCAGTATCTGCTGCCATTGGTATTGCTAAAAGATTTAAACGTCTAAACGTATTTAAATAAGCAAGAAAAAATTTATTATATGAATATTGTGCTTCTTCATCAGATATATCGAAAGAATAAGCGTCCTTCATATAAAATTCTCTACATCTCATTATTCCAAATCTTGGTCTTAATTCATCTCTAAATTTCCATTGAATATGATATAATAATTGTGGTAACGCTTTGTATGATTTTATCGAAGATCTAAATATTTCAGTAACTAATTCTTCATTTGTTGGTCCATAAAGTAATTCTCGATTTTGTCGGTCTTTTATTCTTAGCATTTCTTCACCATAATCATTATATCTTCCACTTTCTTTCCAGATTTCACTAGATTGAATTGTGGGCATTAATATTTCTTGAACTCCTACTTTGTTTTGCTCATCTCTTACTATTTGCTCAATTTTTTTCATAACTTTAAAGCCTAGTGGTAACCATGAATAAATTCCAGCTGACGCTTGTTTAATCATTCCTGTTCTAAGCATTAATTGATGAGATTTTATTTTTGCTTCTGTGGGGTTGTTTTTTAATATTGGTATAAAAGATTTTGAAAAATACATACTTTAAACTACATCAAAAAATTTCTTAGGTTAAGATAATTATGATGTACTAGATAATATATTATTAAGAACAATAATGAAGAAATAATAGTAGTATAGATAAATTTCTTAAGAATTTTTGGATTTTCGGGTGATCCTGGATCTTCGCCTTCAACTTTACTATATTTATCTCTGTTAACATCTATTGGTAATAAAGAAAAAAAAACAATCCACCAAACTATAACATAAATTACAACTGATCCTGTTATAGTCAATTTATATCCTCACTAGTTTAATATGTGTTACAGGTTTTTTTCCAGTTATTTCTTTTGTAATTTTTCGACAGGAAATTTTAATAGCATCAATAATATTTTCTTTTTGGTTTTGATTATTTAAAGAAAATGTTCTCGTTGTTTTTTCTATAACATTTTCTAATTCATATTGATAGTCCTGATCATTATTTATTGGTAGACCACTATAATTTAATATTGGTTTATTATGAATATTACCTTTGGGTGTTACTAAAATGGTTATATCAAGAATTCCATTTGCAGAAATATTTCTTCTCTCTTTAATAGATCTTGAATCCTCTTCCACAGGTACGTTTCCATCTACATAAAGCCTACCACTGGGCGCTTTGTCAAATACTTCAGGCTTACTTCCTGGTGATAATTTTACAATATCTCCATTTTCGACTCTCACTGTGTATGGTACTTGCATTTCTTTAGCAAATTTTGTGTGTTCAATCATATGTCTATGTTCACCATGAACTGGAATAATGGATTTTGGTCTTACCCAATTATACATATCTTTAAGATCTTCTCTATTTGGATGTCCGGAGACATGAATAAATTCATTCTCCTCAGAAATAACTTCGATTTCTTCTCTTACAAGTTGATTATGTAGTTTGTAAAGTTTTTTTTCATTACCTGGTATAATTTTAGATGAAAAAATTACAGCATCACCCCTTTCTAGTAAAACATCAGGATGTATATAGTTTGCAATCCTCATCATTGCGCCCATTGATTCACCTTGACTTCCAGTACAAAGATAAATTATTTTTTCTCTTGCATAATTTTTTGCCTCTCTCGGATCTATTGGATCAATAACTTTTTGTAAGTAACCACATTCTCTCGCTGCTTTGAAAATTCTATGCATTGATCTTCCAACTAATGATATTTGTCTACCAGTTTTTTCTGCACAAAAAAATACGCTTTCCATTCTTGCGACGTTAGAAGCAAAAGATGTAACTATAATTCGTTTCTTTAATCTTTCAAATATTTTGAGCATATTTTTTCTTACATCCATTTCAGAACCAGATCTTCCCATACTAAATACATTTGTTGAGTCACAGATCATAGCGAGAACGCCTTCATCCCCTATTTTTTTTAATTTAGTCTCATCGATTTTATTTCCTATTAAAGGATTTGGGTCACATTTCCAGTCACCTGTATGAAGTACAGTACCCAATGGTGTATTAATTTTTAAACCATTAGGCTCAAGTATAGAATGAGTTAATGTTACAAATTCAATATTAAAAGGGTCAAGATTTAACTTACCATTTAATTTAACTATTTTTAAATTTGAGCTAATATCAATTTTTTTTTCTTTAAATTTTTCTCTTACCAAAACGGCAGTGAATGGGGTTGCATAAATATTGCATTTTAATTTTGGCCATATATGTGCAATTGCACCTATATGATCTTCATGAGCGTGTGTGAGAATTATTCCTAAAACATCATCCTTTTTATCAACAATAAATCCTGGATCAGGATAAATAAGATCAATACCTGGGACACTGTCATCGGCAAATGTAACCCCAACATCTATAATAATCCATTTTTGATTTTCAGGTTTACCATAACCATAAAGATTAAGGTTCATCCCAATTTCTCCCGAACCTCCAAGTGGACAAAATAATAATTCTTCTTTCATATTTTTAAATTAAATTTTCAGTAATTTTAATAATACCTTTAATTGTTAGATCTTGATCAACTTTGCACTTTGTTGTGATTGAATTTTTATACAAATCAGCAAGTCCACCCGTTAAAACAACTTTAAAATTCAATTTTGTCTGTCTTTTAATTAATTTAATCATATTGTCAATTAAACCTGCATATCCCCAATAAAATCCTGATCTAACTGCATCATTAGTATTTTTTCCTATAACATTTGAAATCTTCTTTAAATTAATTTCTGGAATTAAGGATGCTCTAGAAATGAGAGTATTTAAAGATAGATTTATACCAGGTGAAATTATACCACCTAGATATTTCTTTTTTATTAGTACATCAAATGTTGTTGCTGTACCAAAATCAATAACAATGAAATTATTTTTTTTATCAATTATAGCAATAGAATTTGCCAATCTATCAGATCCTACTTGTTTTTTATTTACTTTAATATCAATCAATTTTTTTAAATTGAGATTTTTAATTTCTACTATTTTCTTACCATAATTAATTTTAAAATATGATTTGAATAGTTTATATACTCTAGGAACAACGCTACTAAATACAATATTTTTAATTTTAGTTTTATTTTTATTAAAATACTTTAGGTTATTTTTAATTTTTGATTGAATAATTCCATGAGTTTTAATAATAACTTTTTTTTTAATTTTAGAATTATTATCTACTAAACAAATTTTTACCTCTGTATTACCAATATCACCTATTATTTTCATATTTATAAATTTAAATACTTCTCAAAATTCCTCTTTATTTCACTATAAATTTTGAAACTAGTTAATTTGTTTTTACTATACAAGTTCACATATGTTGTGGGATAATTATTAATTTTAGGGCTTCTATCGACATTTATACCAATTCCAACAATTCCAAATTTTTTATTATTATAAAACACTGTTTCTTGTAAAATTCCACTCACTTTTTTTTTATTAATATACAAATCATTTGGTTTTTTAATATGTATTTTTTTTTTAATTAATTTTAATAAAGAATTTTTAACTATCTTACAACTAATTGAAGTTAATTGTTTTATATTTTCGCTTGAATCAATTTGAAAAAACACTGACATAAACAAATTATTCTTAAGATAAATCCATTTATTACCATATCTTCCTCTTCCTTTAGTTTGTTTTTTAGCAACTATTATTCCTTTTGAAAAACCTTTTTTAATTTTCCTTATTGCAATATCATTTGTGCTTGTAACTGATTTAAACAAGTATTTTTTAAGTTTCATTAAATTATTGAGATTTTATCAACTAATTCATTAAGAGGACTAGGATATATAAAATACAAAACCAAAATGATTGTTGATACAGCTAAAGTAAATCTTAATCCAATATTATGATCTTTTTCGAACTTTTCAGTGGGTTTATCAAAATAAATTATTTTTATTAATCTTAAATAGTAAAATGCTGCAATTACTGTTGATAATAATCCCACAATTGCTAAAAAATACATTGATTGTTCTATAACTGACATGAAGATATAAAATTTTGCAAAAAAACCTGCTAGCGGTGGGATCCCAGCAAGAGAAAACAATACTACTAATAATGCAATTGATAGAACTGGATGATTTGTAGATAATCCTGATAGATCTTCGATTTTTTCATAAAAAATATTTTTTTTTCTCAGCATAAACAAACATGAAAAAAATGCTAATGTCATTATTAAATAAATTGAAATGTAAATTACAGAACTTTGTATTCCTTGATTTGTTCCTGAAGCTAAGCCTGCAAGAGCATAACCCATATGACCAATTGAACTATAAGCAATAAGTCTTTTTAAATTTGTTTGTCCTATAGCAGCTATAGCACCAAAAATCATTGAAGCAATTGATATAAAAACAAGTATTGATTGCCATTGATCAATTAAATTTATAAATGGTGTATATAAAAATCTAATAAATACAGACAAGGCTGCTATCTTAGGTAGTGCTGCAAAAAAATATGTCACAGAAGTTGGAGAACCTTGATAAACATCAGGTGCCCACATATGAAATGGAACTGCAGAAATTTTAAATGCAAGACCAACTATTATAAATACTAAACCAAATATCACTCCAAATTCAATATCAGATGAAGAATTAGCAATGTAATTAAAGTTAGTAGAGCCTGAAAAACCGTAAATTAGTGAGCAACCATATAAAAGCAAACCTGAGGAAAGAGCGCTTAGTACAAAATATTTTAACCCAGATTCTGAGGAAAGGACATTATCTCTATTAAATGATGCAAGCACATATAATGCTAAAGATTGAAGTTCTAAACCTAAATAAAAAAGAATTAAATCATTTGAACTAATCATCACCATCATTCCTAGTATTGAGCATAAAATTAATATTGGATATTCAATCTTTAAAATATTTAATACTTTCAGATAATTAGTTGAAGAAATCATTACGAAAATTGCTGCAACTATCGTTAATGATTTCATAAAAGATGACAAGCTGTCAATTTTATAACTATCATTTAAAATTAATTTTTCATTAATTGAAAACAAATTTACAACCAATGCTAATAAAATAATCAATGATATGATTGATAAATTGTAAACAAGTTTTTCACTATTTTTTTTAAATACTCCTATCATCAATAAAAACATAATTGATAACGAGAGAAATATTTCAGGAAATATCAAATCTAGATTCATCATAAATTACTTGCTGCAAAAGTTTTTAAATTTGTATTAAAATAATCAATTAATCCATCCACTGATGAAGAAGTTGTGCTTAATAAAGGGTCTGGGTAAAAACCAAAAAAAATTGAAATGAATGCTAAAAAGGTTAAAATAATCAATTCTGAATTATTTAAGTCTTTGAGGTTTTTTACCTCTGGATTTGTAATTTCTCCAAATACTATTCTTCTATATAACCATAGAATATATGCGGCTCCCAAAATAACACCTAAACTTGCAATTGTTGCTACTGTAAAATTTACTTTAAAGGTTCCTAGTAAAATTAAAAACTCTCCAACAAATCCTGTAGTTCCGGGTAATCCGAGCGAACCAAGAGTAAATATCATTAAAACCACAGCATATCTCGGCATAACACTTACAAGTCCGCCATAACTCTTTATTTGTCGTGTATGCATTCTTTCATAAACAACACCTACACTAAAAAAAAGAGCGGCAGAAATAATGCCGTGACTAATCATTTGAAATATACTTCCTTCAATTCCTTGTGGTGTCATTGTAAATATACCCATTGTAACAAAACCCATATGTGCAACTGACGAATATGCAATTAATTTTTTCATATCTTCCTGCATAAGAGCCACTAGCGAAGTGTAAATAATCGCTATTAAACTTAATGTAAAAATTAGTGGTACAAAATATTCTGATGCTACAGGAAATAATCCAATAGAAAACCTTATAAATCCATACCCTGCCATTTTTAATAATATAGCGGCTAGCAAAACAGATCCAGCTGTTGGCGCTTCAACATGGGCGTCTGGTAACCAGGTATGAACGGGCCACATTGGAGTTTTAACAGCAAATGAACTAAAAAATGCTAGCCATAGTAAATTTTGATATTCTATATCAATGCCCAATTCATAAAGTTTAATTACATCTGTAGATCCTGTAATCCAATATATAGAGATTATTGCAACTAACATTAAAACAGAGCCAAGCAAAGTGTATAAGAAAAACTTGAATGCTGAGTAAACTCTCCTCTCACCTCCCCATATACCTATAATTAAAAACATTGGGATCAAACCAGCTTCAAAAAATAAATAAAAAATTACTAGATCTAAAGAACAAAAAACACCTATCATCATTGTTTCCATAAATAAAATAGCAACTAGAAAATCTTTAAGCCGATGTTTGATTGTATGATTTACTGAAATAATACAAAGTGGAACTATAAAAGTTGTTAAAATAACAAATAAAATTGAAATTCCATCAATTCCAACTTTATAATTAATAAAGCCTTTTAACCAAACTCTTTCCTCAATAAATTGAAATCCAGAATTATTTTTGTCAAATAAATACCAAAGATACAAACTTAAAAGAAAGTTTGCTAGAGAAATAAATAATGAAATATATTTTGCAGCATTATAATTTGAGGAGGATCTGCCAAATAAAATAAAAATTGCCCCAACTATTGGAAGCAGTATCAAGGATGACAAAATAGGAAAGCTCATTATTTAACTATTATTATTGTTAATATTAATGAAAAACCAATTAACATTATAAATGCATATTGATAGATAAATCCTGACTGAAATTTAACAGCTTTAATTGAAAAATATTTAAATAAATTAGATAGGCCATCTGGACCAAATCTATCAATTACCAGACCATCTATTTTCTTCCATAAATACTTTCCTAAGAATTTAGAAGATTTTACAAATAAAAGGTCATAAAGTTCGTCAAAATACCATTTATTTTTTAAAAATAGATAAATTGGTCCGTTCGATTTAACTAAGCCCTCTAACATTGATTTATTTTTTAAAAATATATAATAGCTCAGCGGTATTGAAATAATCACTAATATTGGAGTAGAATATAATATATATGCTGGTGGATGTTCTGTAGATAAAGGATTAAGAAAAAAAATTGATCCTTGCCAAAATCCAGAAAAAGAATCATTTTCCATAAATATATCCTTAAAAACTAATCCAGCTAACACCGAGCCAATAGCTAAAATTATTAATGGAACTAACATTACCATTGGAGACTCATGCATGCTGGTTATTTGATATTTTTGGTTTTTATATTCTCCATGGAAAGTTCTAAATATTAATCTCCATGAGTAGATTGAAGTTAAAAATGCAGTAAAAATTCCTATACCACATGCATAATAACCAACTGTATTTCCTTTTAAATATGCAAATTCAATAATTAAATCTTTGGAGTAAAAACCAGATAAAAAAGGGAAACCAGTTAAAGCCAAGGTTCCTATTAGCATTAAAGTATATGTGTAAGGCAAGTATTTATAAACTCCACCCATTTTGTTTATGTCTTGCTCATCATGAAATGAATGAATAACTGATCCTGCGCCTAAAAATAAAAGAGCTTTAAAAAAGGCATGCGTAAATAAGTGAAACATTGCAATGTTATATGCGCCTACACCTGTTGCAAAAAACATATAACCTAACTGACTACAAGTTGAATATGCAATAATTTTTTTTATATCATTTTGTACTAATGCTACAGTTGCTGCAAACAACGCTGTGGTCATACCAATAATTGTAATAAAATTTAATATTATTGGCGAATATTCATAAATAGGTGAACACCTAACAACAAGAAATACACCTGCAGTAACCATAGTTGCTGCATGAATTAAAGCCGAAACAGGTGTTGGTCCTTCCATTGCATCAGGCAACCAAGTATGTAAAAATATTTGAGCAGACTTACCCATTGCACCAATAAATAAAAGAAAACAAATTAAATTTATTACGTTTAATTCAAGTCCTAGAAAGTTTATCTTGTTGTCAACGTATATCGGTACTTGATTAAATACTTCTTCATAGTTAACAGTTCCAAAAATATAAAAGACTAAAAATATTCCAAGAGCAAATCCGAAATCTCCTACTCTGTTTACAAGAAATGCTTTTATTGCAGCTGCATTGGCTGCTGATTTTTTAAACCAAAAACCAATTAAAAAATATGAACAAAGTCCTACACCTTCCCAGCCAAAAAAAAGTTGCAAAAAGTTATCTGAGGTAACAAGAACTAACATTGCAAAAGTAAATAAAGATAAATAGGACATAAATCTTGGTTGATGCGGATCGTGAGACATATAACCTATAGAATAAACGTGAACTATAGCTGAAACTAAAGTCACAACGATTAACATAACTGCTGACAATTGATCAATTTTTATTGACCAATTTACATCAAGGGCGCCCGATGTTATCCATTTCGTTATAATAACGTTGTTACTATAATTATTTACAATAACATCATAAAATATGTATATTGAAAGCACGGCAGAGAGAGATACAAATAGACTTGTAATTATTTGTGATGCTTTATTTCCAATTATCTTACCAAAGAAACCTGAAATTATTGAAGCAAAGAGTGGTAAAAAAATTATTAATTTTTCCATATTATCCTTTTAATTTGTCAATATCCTCCACTCTGATAGATCCTGAATTTCTAAAATAAACCACTATAATTGCTAAACCTATTGCAGCTTCTGCGGCTGCTACAGTTAAAATAAACAAAGTAAATATTTGACCATTCAAATCATTTATAAATATGGAAAATGATACTAAATTAATGTTAACAGCTAATAAAATTAACTCTATACTCATTAATAGAACTATTACATTTTTTCTATTTAAAAATATTCCAACCAGACCAATAGTAAAAATTATTGCTCCGAGGGTTAAATAATGTCCTAGACCAACATCAAACATCAATTTTAACTCCTTTATTATTTGGTACTTCAACAGTTTCAACGCTATCACTTTTTTCTCTCGAAATTTGTTTTATATAACTTTGTCTTTTTAAACCATCTCTATGTCTAAAAGTTAATACAATTGCTCCAATCATAGCGACTAATAAAATCATGCCTGATAATTGAAATAGATGAATATAATCTGTATATAAAACTTTGCCCAAAGCATGGGTGTTAGTTGTTGTCTCATCAATAATAATTGTTGAAGCGTTCAATAAATCTGGCTTATATTTCCAGCCACCCACAACAATAATCAATTCAACAAAGATTACTAAACTCACTAATAAGCCTACAGGTATATGCGAACTACTTTTAGAAGATCCAAACCATTGATTTTTTTGTTGAGCTACATTTAACATCATAACAACAAATAAAAATAAAACAGCAACAGCACCAACATAGACTATTAACATGATCATACCCAAAAACTCAGCACCAATCATAATAAATAAACATGAAATACTAATAAAATCTAAAATTAAAAAGAAAACAGAATGGACGGTATTTCTTGCAGCAGTAACCATTATTGCAGAAATAATTGCGATAAAAGAAAACAAGTAAAAAAATACAGCGTGTGCTATCATTGATATCTATCTATATGGGTTATCTGCTTTAATATTTGCAGAAAGAATATTTTCCCATCTATCTCCGTTCTCTAAGAGTTTTTCTTTATTGTAATAAAGCTCCTCTCTTGTTTCTGTCGCAAATTCAAAGTTTGGACCTTGAACTATCGCATCTACTGGACAAGACTCTTCACATAAGCCACAATAAATACATTTAAGCATATCAATATCATATCTAGTTGTTTTTCTACTACCGTCTTCTCTTTCAGAGGACTCAATTGTGATTGCTTGAGCTGGACAAACAGCTTCACAAAGTTTACAGGCAATACATCTTTCTTCTCCATTAGGATACCTTCTTAAAGCATGCTCACCTCTTGCTCTAGGACTAACTTGACCCTTTTCGAACGGATAATTAATAGTTTTTTTAGATTTAAAAACTTCTTTAATTGCAATTGTTAGACCTGTCACAAAGTCAATCATAAATATAATTTTAAATAATCTACTTAACTTCATGTTTGTCCTGGTAATAAATTAAAATAAAGTAAATACCCTGCTGTTAAAACAACCCAAATTAAAGATAGTGGTAAAAATATCTTCCATCCTAATTTCATTAATTGATCATATCTATACCTTGGGACAATAGCTTTTACTAAAGCGAATAATATGAATAGAAATAAAATTTTAAATATTAACCAAAACGGTGCTGGTATAAATGAAAGCACCTCTATATCTAAAGGTGGAAGCCAACCACCCAAAAATAGCACAGAGCCCATTGCGCACATTAATAAAATATTTGCATATTC